>Ga0310786_10000458_pt1 | contig 66294 bp, 48 predicted proteins | sample AusTroGonzalo_MG_FD_203881 | JGI IMG/M metagenome (GOLD analysis project Ga0310786, IMG submission 203881) | Bovine rumen microbial communities from tropical cattle in Woodstock, Queensland, Australia - Gonzalo_03 (v2) (version 2) | ecosystem: Host-associated > Mammals > Digestive system >... | reverse complement strand
CCAAGACGTTTGGAATGCGACTCACGACCGTTCTTAGAACTGGATTGACCTTTCTTGTGTGCCATAATCTTTCAGTCTTTAAAAGTTAAGCGATAGCGTCGATGTGGATCTTGGTGAGCTTCTGGCGATGGCCATTCAGCGTCTGGAAACCCTTGCGACGAATTTTCTTGAATACGAGCACTTTCTTGGCTTTGGCGTCATCGTCCAGGACGGTGGCGGTTACCTTTGCTCCCTTCACGTAAGGAGTGCCGACCTTCACTTTGCCCTCATTGTCTACGAGGAGCACTTTGTCGAACTCCACGGATTCTCCGTTCTTGGCCGCCAGGCGGTTCACGAAGATATCCATGCCAGCTTCTACTTTAAACTGCTGGCTTGCAATGTCTACGATTGCGTACATTGTACAAAAACTTGTTAAAGTTTTGGGCCGTAAGCGCCTGTCTTCTGTGACAGGTCTTGACTGAGCTTAGCGGTCATCTCAAAATTTCGGACTGCAAAGATACGGATTTTTCCTTGAATACCAAATTTTTCTCCCGGAAAATGCCTATCTTTGGGGAGTTATGAAGGGCGAACGCATCATACTGGGCATCGACCCCGGCACGCAGCTGCTGGGCTTCGGAATCATTAAGGTAGAAGGGAAGAAGGCTACCTATATAGATATGGGAGTGCTGGACCTTCGGAAGGAGGCCGATGCCTACGCCAAGCTGCAGGCCATCTACGAATGCATCAGCGAGGTCTGCAAGAACTACAAGCCCACTGAACTGGCCATCGAAAGCCCTTTCTACGGCAAGAACGCCCAGGTGGTTCTGAAACTGGGCCGCGCACAGGGGGCCGCCATCCTGGCCGCCAAGGAATACGGCGTTGAGTCCGTGACGGAATATGCGCCCCGTAAGGCCAAGGAAGCCATCGTGGGCAACGGCGCCGCTTCCAAGGAGCAGGTGCAGCTGATGCTGGAAAAGACCCTGGGCGTAAAGCTCGAAAGCCGTCATCTGGATGCCACCGACGCCCTGGCCATCGCCCTCTGCCACCACTACGAGACTTCCTCTCCGCTGGCCTCCGTCAAAGGCAAAGGTGGCTGGGAACAGTTCATCAAAGACCATCCCGAAAGAATTTCCTAAAATGCCATTAAACCTTGGCCCGCATGTGGTGTCAAAGGAGATGTTTTTTATTTGTTAGTATGGCTAGAAGACTTCTCGTGGCCCTCGTGGCCTTTTTTAGCGCCCTTACACTGAGTGCGCAGAATTACAAGCTGACGGTCCAGTTGCAGGATGCAACCACCGGCGAAGCCGTGGGTTTCGCCACCGTTTCCGTAGCCCCGGAAAAAGGTCAGCACAAGTATGCGCTCTCCGACGCAGACGGTAAAGCCGTGATTGAAAAACTCAAGGCCGGCAAGTACACCCTCAAGGCAGAAATCATGGGTTACAAACCCGTGGAAAAGGCCGTGGAGGTGAAGGCCGATGTCAATCTGGGCATCCTCAAGATGGACCAGGACCGTCAGGTGCTGGACGCCGCCTCTGTCAGTGCAGTGGGCAACCCCATCATCATCAAGAAGGACACCGTTGAGTATAACGCCTCCTCCTTCAAAATCTCCGACGACAACATGCTGGAAGACCTCCTGAAGAAGCTTCCGGGCGTGGAAGTGAACGAGGACGGTTCCATCACCGCCAACGGTGAGACCATCTCCAAGATCACCATCGCCGGTAAGACCTTCTTCCTGGACGACCCTCAGCTGGCCTCCAAGAACATCCCCGCCAAGCTGGTGGACAAGGTGAAGGTTGTGAAGAAAAAGAGTGAGCAGGCCGAATTCACCGGCATCGACGACGGCAACGACGAAACCATCATCGACCTCAGCGTCCAGCGCGGTATGATGGACGGTATCTTCGGAAACCTCATGGCCGGCGGCGGTCACGACGTCCCGTCTTCTTCCCAGAACATGAACGACTGGCGCTGGCAGGGCTCCTTCATGGGCGGCCGTTTCAGCGAAAAGAGCCAGATCTCCATCATTGCCAATGCCAACAACACCAATAACCGCGGTTTCAACGACCTGGCCGGTAATATGATGGGCGGCATGATGGGCGGCGGCGGTATGATGGGCCGTGGCATGGGCGGCGGTTTTGGCGGTTTCGGTAACTCCAACGGCATCACCACCTCCTGGATGGGCGGTCTCAACGGCAACTGGGATCTGTTCGGAGACAAGATGCAGCTGGGTGGCAACTACCTGTACAACGGCTCCATCGTGGATGTCACCGAGAATACCTACAAGGAAACCTACCGTGAAGACGGTTCTACCCTCATCTCCAATACGGACGGTCTCAGCAGCCGCTACACCAACGGTCACCGTTTCGGTGTGCGCCTGGAGCACAAGTTCTCCGAGAACACCTCCATCCTCTTCCAGCCTCAGTTTAACTTCGGCGGCGGCAGCTACATCCAGCAGAGCGACTTCACCACGGATACCAAGGACGTCAACGGCAACGTGACGCCTACCAATACCGGTTTCACCAACAACACCGGTGACAACAGCAACTGGACGGCTTCCGGTATGCTCCTGCTGCGTCAGCGTCTGGGCATCCCCGGCCGTACGATTTCCCTGAATACCAACTGGAACCTCTCCAACAACAAGATGGACGGTTACAACCAGTCCCTTACCAATACCCGTTTCGACGCCGACGGCAATGTCATCCCCGGCACCGCCACCATCGTGAACCAGCGTGTAGACCAGCGCTCTCAGAGCCAGTCCATCAGCGCCCGACTGGTGTACACCGAACCCCTGGGCGGTTACTTCTACATGGAAGGCAGCTATAACATCAGCTACTCCTACTCCAAGACCAACAAGGACGTTTATAACAGCGGTTCCTTCGCCTGGGACCCCAACGCCTTTGTGCTGGGTATGGGAGAAGCCCTTCCTTACGTCACTGCCGGTGAGGTGAAGGACGAGACCTACACCAACGACATCGTCAACCGCAACCTGAATCAGAACATCGGCCTGGCCTTCATGTACCAGGACGAAGGACGCCGCGCCCAGCTGGGTATCTCGGCCGTCCCTACAAATACCTACAACAGCACCAACGGCAAGGAATACAGCAGCCAGGTGTGGAACTTCGCACCGCGCGCCATGGTCTTCTACGACTTCAACGAGAACTCCAACGTGCGCCTGTTCTACAACGGCCGCAGCAGCCAGCCTTCCACCAGCCAGCTCATGCCGGTGATGGATAATTCCAACCCGCTGAGCATGTCCCTGGGTAACCCTTACCTGACGCCTTACTTCAGCCACAATCTGCGTAACGAGTGGGAGATTTCCAATCGGCAGACCTTCTTCACCCTGCGCATCAACCTGCAGGGCGGTATGACACAGAACCCCATTACCAATGCTGCCTGGTACGACGAAAATGGTCGCCAGTACTCCTTCCCGGTGAACGGGCACAATACCTACAACGGTAGCGTGCGCATCACCCTGAACGCCCCGATCGCCAAGTCCAACTTCTCCATCAACAACATGACCAACGCTTCTTATTCAAAGAGCGGCAGCTTCGTGGGTAAGTCCAACATCGACATGTCGGGCTATCTGAGCAACGACAGCTTTGATTACGAGAAGTTCCACCAGGATTACTTCGAGAACGGCAGCACCCTGTGGGATGCCAACTTCCTGGACAACACCACCCGCAGCCTCACCCTCATGGAGCGTGTTGGCGTAACCTACCGCTCCGACGCCCTGGAAATCACGGCCAACGGAAGCACCCGCGTGAGCAAGCCCTGGTACACCGTCCAGGCTGCTACCGACGCTACCTGGAACAATCAGGTGCGTGGCAGCTTCAAGTGGACCATCGGGAATAGCGGTGTGGAAATCGGCACCGACGCCAGCTACCGCTGGTACAACGGTTACACCACGCCGCAGGATCCTCAGCTGGTGTGGAACGCCAACTTCTCCGTGCCGCTGTTCAACCGTCAGGCTACGCTTTCCCTGCGCGCCTACGATATCCTGGACCAGGCCAAGAACCTGCGCGTGAGCATCACGGATAACTATTATCAGGAGACGAGAAACAACACTCTGGGACGCTATGTAATGCTGTCCTTTACCTGGCGCTTCGGCAGCTTCGGCGGTGGCAACCGCGGAGGCCGCCGAATGGGCGGTGGTAACTTCCGTCCCGGCGCCGGTGGCCCGCCCATGATGGGTGGTGGCGGCTTCGGCGGCGGCAGACGTCCTTTCTAAAGGGATTACATAGCCGCCACGTAGGCGCGCCATTTCTCAATAAGAGCAGACATATCTTCCGGAAGGGCGGCTTCGAAATGGAGCCGCTCTTTTGTTACCGGGTGCGTGAAGCCCAGCGTGCGGGCATGCAGGGCCTGGCGGGGGCACAGCGCGAAGCAATTCTGTATGAACTGCCGATACTTGGCGTAGATGGTGCCCTGGCGGATTTCCGCGCCGCCGTAACGCTCGTCGTTGAAAAGAGGATGGCCGATGGAAGCCATGTGCACGCGAATCTGGTGCGTGCGGCCGGTCTCCAGGCGGCATTCCACCACCGTGATGAAGCCGAAGCGCTCCAGCACCCTCCAGTGCGTCACCGCCCACTTGCCCTTCTCAGGGTCGTCGTACACGCGGAAGCGCAGGCGGTCGTTGGGATCCCGGCCGATGGTGCCTTCGATGGTGCCTTCATCCTCGGCGATGTTGCCCCAGACCACGGCCGTGTAGATGCGGTCGATGGAGTGGACGAAGAATTGGTCGGCCAGATTGAGCTGGGCGGCAGGGTTCTTGGCCACCACCAGCAGGCCGCTGGTGTCTTTGTCAATGCGGTGCACCAGCACGCCCATGCGCTCGTCCTCCACGTCGGGGGAGAGGTGCAGGTAGTAGGCGAGGGCGTTTACCAGGGTACCGTTATAATTGCCGTGTCCGGGATGGACCACCATGCCGGCGGGCTTGTTCACCACCAGCACGTCGTTGTCTTCGTAAGTGATATTGAGAGGAATGTTCTCCGGCAGAATCTCCGTGCCGCGGCGCTCGTAAGGCATCACGAACTTCACCACGTCGCAGGGCCGCACAATGTAATTGGCCTTCACCGGTTTGTCGTTCACCAGCACATAGCCCAGCTTGATGGCCTGCTGCACCCGGTGCCTGGAAGTATCCTCCTGATGGGTTGAGATGAACTTGTCTACGCGAAGCGGCTCCTGGCCTTTATCAACCAGAATCCGAAAATGCTCGAACATCTCATCGGAGGGAGATTCACTCACCCCTTCGGGGTTCGGAATGACAGCCTCTGTCATACCGACGTCCCCTTTTGTCATACCGAGCGAAGCGAGTGTATCTCCCATCATTCCGCAGGCAGTTTAGCTGCATCCAGCGTAAGGGAAAAATTCACCCTTGCACCCAGAGACTTGGCGGTGCCGGGGGCATCCTGCTTGTACACAACGGCATTCACGGAGTCTGCGTAGCTGCGGATCTCCGGGTCAAAGCGCACGGAGCCTGCGTTGAGGAATTTGTCGTGCAGGGCGTCCAGGGCGCTCACGTATTTCATGCCGATGATACGGGGAACTTCCGTCTTGTTGTCCTCACTGGCAACGGCCACGGTGAGGTCTACGGTGGAACCGCTCACCACCAGGTCTCCGGCTTTCACTTCCACGCCGTCTACGCGCTGCTCCAGCACGGTGTTGGTGGCGATATCTTTCACGTAGTTCAGATAACCCATGTTGAGGCCGCGGTTCTGCAGTTCGCTGCGGGCCTCGGTGACGGAATAACCGAAGAGGTTGGGCATCACCACCTTTCTGGGCACCACCGAGTTGATGGTGAGGAAGATGCTGCGGCCTTCCTTGACAGTGGCTCCGGCCTTGGGGGACTGGCGGTATACAACGCCACCGCTGAGCCGGCGCACGAACACGGAGTCTACCACCTTCACGGCCACCTTGCCTTCCTTGGCCAGGGCTTCTGCCTCTGCCACGGTGCAGTTGGTGAAGTCCGGGGCGATGACGGTCTTTCCGTGCTTGGTAACCAGGCGCAGCGTTACGGAAGCGGCTACCACAAGCAGCACGCAGAACGCGGCGGCCAGCACCAGGTTCTTTACAATCAGGTTATCTTTAAGCGCTTTGAGATTCATAAGATGTCAATTAACCCTGCGAATTTACGAAAAATAATTCATAACTTTGCTTTCCTATGCGCAAGCAAAAGCTCATATTCGCAGCCCTGATGCTGCTGTTCACGCTGCTGATGAGCCTGCCGTGGCTGGTCCCGCACATGGGCTGGACGGCACTCTTCGGCCTGTTGCCGCTGCTCATCATGGAGCGGCTGGCTTCCCAGTACAAGGTCAAGCATTTCTTCTGGTGGCATTACGGCACTTTCGTGCTGTGGAACGCTGTCACCACCTGGTGGGTGGGCGGCGCCACGGTAGGCGGCGCCATCTTCGCCATTCTGGCCAACGCCCTGCAGATGTCGGTGGTGTTCGGCGCTTTCCGCTGGGTCAAACGCCGGCTTACCGGCGCGCTGCCTTACATCTTCCTGGCGGCTGCCTGGCTGGCGTGGGAGCGGTATTATTTGACATCGGCCCAAATCTCCTGGCCCTGGCTGGTGCTGGGCAATGCCTTCGCGGACACGCTGGGCCTGGTGCAGTGGTACTCCGTGCTGGGCACCCTGGGCGGCTCGCTGTGGGTATGGGTTACGAACCTCTCCCTCTTCGGCCTCATGGTGTCCCTGTCGGACGGCCGCATGGCCGGGTGGAACGCCAAGGCGCGCCTGGCGGCCCTCGTTGCCGTCGTCGCGGGCTTTTTCGGGCCGATGATCTGGTCGGCCTGCATCCGCTTCGAGGAAGAAGGGCCGGAAGTGGCGGTGGTCATCGGCCAGCCCAACCTGGACCCGTACGAGAAGTTTGAGTCCCTGACGCAGGCGCAGCAGGACGAGCGTTTCATCGCGCAGCTGGAGAAGGCCGACTGGCCGGCCGACACTGTCCCTGTGCTGGTTCTTGCACCGGAGACGTTCACCGTGCCGCTCTATACGGACGACGTTCCCGGCAATGCGACGTTCCAGCGCTTCCAGGGTTTCCTGCGGCAGCATCCATCGGCCTCGCTCCTGTTCGGCGCGTCTTCCTACGACCGCACGGTGGGGTACACGGCCCCGAACGTCTGTTCCTACGACCTGGGCACGCTCCCGGACGGCCGTCATCAGTGGTTTACGGCGCACAATTCAGCGGTGCTCATGGATACGAGTAACGTCTATTCCATTTTCCACAAGTCCAAGCTGGTGGTGGGCGTGGAGTCTACGCCTTACCCGAAGTTCTTTATGCCCCTGGAGAACCTCCTGGGCGGCAATCTGATTGGAAAGGATGTGGGACAGCCGTCTATTTCCCTTTTGGGGAATATCGGCACGGCCATCTGCTACGAATCGGTGTATCCGGAATACTGCACGGGCTATGTGCGCAAGGGCGCGAAGCTGCTCACGGTCATCACCAACGATGCCTGGTGGGGAGACACGCCCGGTTATCACCAGCATTTCAACTACAGCCGCCTGCGCGCCATTGAAACGCGCCGCTGGGTGGCCCGCTGTGGCAATACGGGTATCTCGGCCATCATCGACCCGCGCGGCAAGGTCATTGCGCGCACGCCCTGGTGGGAGGAAGCCGTGCTGCAGGGCACGGTGCAGGATCTCTCCGGAGAGAGTTTCTTTGTGCGGTACGGGGATATGGTGGGCCGATGCAGCGTGTTCCTGTTCCTGATGCTGCTGGTAGCCGCTATTTTAAGTGCCGTAAGGCCTGGGAGGGCAAAGCGATCTTAAGCTTGAACGTGGTTTTGCCTTTGTAGTAAACCATGTCCAGCGTTGTTCCGTCGTTTTCGAAATAAATGGTATCCAGGTACTTGTCCGTCTTCTTGTTCTGGCAGACGGGCTCGCACCAGACCAGGGTGTATTCTCCCGTCTTTTTGTTCTGGATGCAGATGACGGTGTAACCGCGCAGGTTGAACTGGGCGGCGTTTACGTTCTTGCCTTTTTCCTTGGGGGCTTTTTTGAAGGCTTCCACCAGGGAGGAGGCCGGGTCCAGCGCACCGAAGCTGAGCTTGGTGGCGGTGGTTTCGGCCTTGGGGTTCTTCTTCAGCCACCACTGGATGGAGGTGTCGGTGAGAAGGTCGGCCTTGGAGAGGGGGACCAGGGCTTCGTTCTCCCGCAGGCGGTTGGCGAGCCAGCTTACTTCGGCTGTCTGAATGACGCCTTCCATCATTTCGGGGCTCTGGCCTTCGATGCGGCCGCCGGGAAGGGCGGTGCCGTAGAAGAGGGCCTGGGAGAGGATGTCCTCTGCGGGCTGGTAGAGGGCTTCAACGTACTCCGTTTCCCCGTTACGGTAGGCCAGGTGGATGTACTGGCGTTCCTTGCTGAAGGGGGTGATCATTTCGATCGGCCCCACCAGGACGGGCTGTGCGGGGGCTTCCTCCATGGTGTACGGCTCCAGCGTGCGGGTTTCTTCCAGCACGCCGGCGGGGCTCAGGACGCGGAGGGTGAAGTCGGCCTGCAAAGCCAGCACATGCTCCTTGCCGTCTTTCTTCCAGCCAATAGCGTCCACGGCGTTGCCGGCGATGGCTTTGGCTTCTTCCTGTGAGATTTTGCTCACGTTCTTCTCCACGAAGTCCAGGTACAGGAGGGAGTCCTTCATCTGCTGCACCTTGGGGGCGTACACAGAGGAAGGGTATTTCTTGAGGAATTTGTCGGCCGCCTTGACGGTCGGTTTTTTCATGGTTTTGTTGTAGAGCGAAGTTTCGCTGCGGGACTGGGCGCAGAGGTTTGTGGCGGGCACAAACAGCAGGCCCAAAGCTATTGTGAGAATGATTTTTCCGGTTTTCATAGGTTGCAAAGTTAGTAAAAAAACTTATCTTTGCACATTATGTTGAAAAGTGTATTTGTCTCTCTATTGGCAGCTTTGCTGCTGCCCGGCATGCCTTCCGTCTCCTGGAAGGCGGAAGTGAATCCCTCCGATGAACAGCAGTATCAGCTGGTGGTTACCGGTACCATCGCCCCGGACTATTATGTGCACCCGATGGGTGACGCTTTCGTGGGTACGGTCCTTTCTGTAGCAGAAGGGGAGGGTTACACGCTTGTCGGGGAACCGGTAGAGGAGTACACGCCCTCCGATTACAAGGGAGAGAGCGTGGTTACTGGAAAGTATATCCTTCGTCAGAATCTCAGCGTTACGGCTTCTGCCACGGTGACCGGTACGGTTACCTGGAGCGCCTGCAGCGGGGATCAGTGCAATATGCCGGAAGACTTTGAGTTTTCGGTGCCGGTGGAGATTCCCGGTCAAGCCGGGAATGACGCGGCGGCCGGGAATGACGGAGCGGCCGGGAACCTGTGGGGGCTCATTCTGGAGGCCATCCTCTGGGGTTTCCTCATGCTCCTGACACCCTGCGTCTTCCCCATGGTGCCCATGACGGTGTCCTTCTTCCTCAAGCAGAGCGGTTCGGCCGCGAAGGGACGCTTCAACGCGTTCATGTACGGTCTGTTCATCGTGCTGCTGTATACGGTGCCCATTTGCCTCATTATCGGCCTAACCTGGGCTGCCGGCGGCGCTGCGGTGACGGCCGATATCTTCAACTGGCTTTCCACGCACTGGCTCCCGAACATCCTCTTCTTCGTGATTTTCATGGTGTTCGCGGCGTCTTTCTTCGGTGCGTTCGAGATTACCCTTCCGTCCAGCTGGACCACGAAGGCCGATGCCAACAGCGGCAAGGCGGGCCTGGCGGGCGTCTTCTTCCTGGCGCTTACGCTGGTGCTGGTGAGCTTCAGCTGCACCGGTCCCATCGTGGGCACGGTGCTCATCAAGAGCACGCAGGGAGAGTTCTGGGCCCCGATGGTGACCATGTTGGCGTTCAGTGTGGCCTTCGCCCTGCCGTTTGCCCTGCTGGCTTTCTTCCCGTCCATCCTGAAGAAACTGCCCAAGAGCGGCGGCTGGCTCAACAGCGTCAAGGTGGTGCTGGGCTTCATCGAAGTGGCCCTCGGCCTGAAATTCCTCTCCACGGCAGACCAGACTTATCACTGGCACCTGCTGGACCGCGAGGTTTACCTGGCCATCTGGATTGTCTGCTTCTCCCTGCTGGGGCTGTACCTGCTGGGCAAGATTCGCTTTAAGCACGACTCTCCGCTGGAGTATATCTCCGTTGGCCGGCTGGCGCTGGTCATCGCCGACTTCGCTTTTGTGGTGTATCTTATTCCCGGTATGTGGGGCGCTCCGCTGAAGGCCCTGTCCGGGTATCTGCCGCCGCTGCAGACGCAGGATTTTGTGATGGGTTCTGTAGAGGGTGCTCCTGCCGCTTCGACTTATGTCGTTTCCGGCTCCGAAGTCTCCCTTCCTCACGGCCTCAAGGGCTACACCAGCCTTGACGACGCCCTTGCCGTGGCCGCCGCCTCCGGCAAGCAGGTGTTCGTGGACATCACGGGCCACGGCTGCGTGAACTGCCGCGAGATGGAAGCCCGTGTCTGGAGCGCTCCGGAGGTGCTCAAGCGCCTGGCTTCGGACTTCGTGATTGTCTCCCTTTATGTAGACGACAAGACAAAGCTTCCGGAGGACAAGTGGGTTACCACCGAGACCGGTAAGGTTCTGAAGGACGTTGGCCGCGTGAATTCCAAGCTGGTGCTGGACCGTTTCGGCGTCAATTCCCAGCCCAACTACTTCATTCTGTCTTCGGACGGCGCCATTGTTCGCGGCCCGCGCGGTTACAACCTGGACGTGGACGGTTTCGTGCGCTTCCTGGACGGCGAATAGTCCATGCGCGCTTCCCTTCGGCAATACATTGAAACTTCGGTCATTCCGCAGTATGCGTCCTTCGACAAGGCGCACCGGGAAGACCATGCCCGCGCGGTGATTTCCCGCGCCCTGGCCATGGCGGCGCAGTACCCCGATATCGACGAGGAGATGCTCTACACCGCGGCCGCCTGCCACGACCTCGGCCTTTCCGTAGACCGCAAGACGCATCACCTGGAAAGCGGCCGTATCATCAGGGCCGATGCCCGCCTGCGCGAGTGGTTCACGCCCGAGCAGATTGAGGTCATTGCCCAGGCCGCCGAGGACCATCGTGCATCGGCCACAACACCGCCCCGCACCCTGTACGGTTGCCTGGTAGCCGAGGCCGACCGCATGATCGTCCCCGAGACCATCATCCGCCGCACCATCCAGTTCGGCCTTTCCCATTACCCCACACTTTCTCCCGAGGAGCACTGGCAGCGCACCCTGGACCATCTCCATGAGAAGTACGCCGAGGGTGGTTACCTCCATTTGCTTATCCCCAGCTCTCCCAACGAAGCCCCTCTCGCCGCCCTCCGCGCCATCATCCACGACGAGCCCTACCTCCGCTCCCTCTTCGACCGCATGTTCGCCGAAGAAACAGCGTAGCGCCCCCGGGGACCGGGAGCCAAGACTAGTTCGGAGATTTTGTTAGAACAGCGTAGGTTCCCAGTCGCCCATGTCAACGGCGTCGTCTGGGGAGGCGGTGCCGGGGTCGGAGGAGGCGAGGAGCTCGGAGGACTGGCCGGTCTGCTCGATGGGAGCGGGCTCGGCGAAGCTGTCTACATCGGCCTCCATTTCGCCGTCCTCGATGTCGATGGCCTCGGCTACCTCGGGCTCAATGTCGTCCTCGGGCTTGTGGAGCGGCTCGCCGAAGGCAACCTCCTTGAGGTCGTAGGCCGAGCATTTCTTGCCCTTGGCGGTGACGCCCTTCTTGGCGATGAATTCCTCGGCGTCGATGATTTCGGACTCGCGGTGCTCGTGCTTGCCGCCGAAGGTGAGGACAATCTGCGGGTGCAGGTCGTCGGAGATGTCCACGAGCTTGGAGCCGCGGACGTCGGCGATGAACAGCACGGGGTTGTTGTTGCTCTCGGTGAAGCTGAAGCGCTTCACGTAGTAGGCCTTGGCCGCGTTGTCCCAGTACAGGACGGTGTACACGCGGGCGGGATCCAGTTTTTCGATGCGAACTACGTCGCCCTGGTATTTGTTCACCAGGTCGTAGGTAGTGGTGTAGTAGCTGCCGTCGGCGAAGATGGCCAGTACGCGGTCGTTGCCGGTGAACTTGCCCAGATGCTGGCCGCGGCCTTCGTCGTTCAGGCGCTGGATATCCGGATCGTACCAGATGTCCTTGCCCTCCAGGGTGGTGACACCCTTGGACTTGAGCTGGATCTTGGCGATGGGGTTCTTGGTCACGAGATTACCGCGGGAACCGCGTCCCTTGATGGCCAGGGAGGAGAAATCCCACTCCAGCTGGAGTTTCTTGAGGCCTTTCTTGGGACGGAGGGCAATCTTCACGGTCTCGGCCTCGCCGTTGTGGTTCACCGTGAACCACAGGATGCGGGACTCCGGTGCGCCGGTGGTAATGTCGTACTCCTTGTCACGGGTGACGGAAGTGATATTGAAGCGCTTGGCATAGTGCGCGGGGCCCTTGCCTTCGCGGTAAATCACGTTGTAGATGGTGCGCTCGTCGGAGCGGTTGAACACGCCGGCGTAGAGCAGATCCTTGCCGAAGAAGGCTTTGTCGGCCACCTTCGTCACGCGATACTTGCCGTCCTTGCCGATGACGATGATCTCCGACAGGTCGGAGCACTCGCCGATGAACTCGCCGCCGTCGTCCTTTTTAAGGCCGATGCCCACGAATCCTTCCTCGAGGTTGGCGTACAGCTTGGCGTTGTTGGATACCACCTTGGTGACGGTGATGTTCTCCAGGGAGGAGATTTCCGTCAGGCGGGGCCACTGTTTGCCGTATTTCTTCTTGAGACCCTTGAACCAGTCGATGGTGAACTCGGTGATGTGGTCCAGGTGGTCCTGCACTTCCTTCATCTGGTCTTCGAGGGCGTAGATCTTTTCGTCCAGGGCCTTGGTGTCGAACTTGGAAATCTTGCGCACGGGCTTCTCCACCAGTTTGAGGATGTCGTCCATGAGGATGGGCCGATGCAGAAGATCCTGATACTGGCACATCTGCTTGAAGATGTCGTCCAGCTGCTCTTCCCAGGTCTTCTGGTTCTGTTCCAGGACCTTGTAGATGCGGTTTTCGAAGAAGATGCGCTCCAGGGAGCTGTAGTGCCAGTCGTTCTCCAACTCGCTCATCTTCACCTCCAACTGGGCCTGCAGGATGTCGCGGGTGTGGTAGGTGTCGTACTCCAGGATTTCGTCCACGGTGAGGAACACCGGCTTGTTGTCACGGATGACGCAGGCGTTGGGCGCAATCTTGGTCTCGCACTCGGTGAATGCGTAGAGTGCGTCGATGGTCTTGTCCGGGGAAACATCGGCCGGAAGATGGATGATAATCTCCACCTTGTCGGTGGTCATATCGTCAATCTTCTTGATGTTAATCTTCTTCTTGTCCTTGGCCTTGATGATGCTGTCAATAATGGCCTGGGACGTTTTGCCGTAAGGTATCTCGGTGATGGTGATGGTGGACTTGTCCACCTTGTTGATGCGGGCACGCACCTTCACCATACCACCGCGTTTACCTTTATTATACTTGGAGCAGTCCGCGATACCGCCGGTAGGGAAGTCGGGCAACAGCTCGAAGGGTTCTCCCTTGAGGATAGCCACGGATGCGTCGATGAGTTCGTTGAAGTTATGGGGCAGAATCTTGGAGGACAGACCGGCGGCGATGCCTTCGGTACCCTGGGCCAGCAGCAGCGGGAAACGCACGGGCAGTTCCGTGGGTTCCTGGTTGCGGCCGTCGTAGGAAGTCATCCAGGGGGTGACCTTCTTGTCGAAGACCACTTCCTTGGCGAAGGTGGACAGACGGGCCTCGATGTAACGGGGGGCAGCGTTGGAGTCTCCGGTGAGGATGTTACCCCAGTTACCCTGACAGTCAATCAGAAGGCCTTTCTGGCCGAGGGTCACCAGTGCTCCCAGGATGGAAGCGTCGCCGTGCGGATGGTACTGCATGGCCTGGCCGACGATATTGGCCACCTTCGTGTAGCGGCCGTCGTCCATGGTGGCCATCGTGTGGAGCACGCGGCGCTGCACGGGCTTGAAGCCGTCTACAATATGGGGGACGGCACGGTCCAGAATGGTATAGGACGCATAGTCCAGGTACCACTCCTTGAACATGCCGGAGAGCTTGAATTTGCTGGAGTCGCTGCCCAGGAGTTTGTCAAATTTCCCCGAAGCAGCGGCGTCTTCGCTCAGCTCTTCTTCCTGTTCCTGTCCTTCGATGTCTTCCCAATCTTCAGCCATAACTAGAATTCATATCCGAATCTTCTGAGTTCCTTGCGGTTCTCTCTCCAATCCGGGTCAACTTTAACAAATGTACTTAAAAATACCTTCTTCTGGAAGAAGTCTTCCATTTCCAGGCGGGCTTCGGTGCCCACTTTCTTGAGCATGGAGCCGCCCTTGCCGATGATGATGCCCTTCTGGGAATCCCGCATCACATAGATGACGGCGGAAATCTCATAGCGGTCTTCACCCTCGTGGAAGGCCTCAATCTCTACCTGGCAGGAGTAGGGGATTTCCTCGGAGTAGTTGAGGAAAATCTTCTCCCGCAGAATCTCCGATGCAAAGAAGCGGAGGTTCTTGTCCGTGAACTGGTCCTTGTCGAACCAGGCCGGGGCTTCCGGCAGACGGGAGGAAACCGCCTCCAGGATGCTGTCCAGGTTGAACTTCTCCTGGGCCGATACCGGGATGATCTCGGCCTTCGGGAGCTGCTCTTTCCACCAGCCCATCAGCTCGACGACTTTCTCCTGCGAGGAGATGTCAATCTTGTTGATGACGACTACCACGGGGCAGTCGATCTTCTGCAGTTTCTCAATGTAGGCCTCGTTTTTATCGGCCTTCTCCACCGTGTCTGTCACGTAGAGGATGATGTCGGCGTCGCCGATGGCGGTGTCGACGAAGGCGAGCATGTTCTCCTGGAGCCGATAATTGGGCTTCAGGATACCGGGCGTGTCCGAATATACAATTTGGTAATCTTCCCCGCTCACGATGCCCATGATGCGGTGCCGCGTGGTCTGCGCCTTCGCGGTCACGATGGAGAGCTTCTCTCCCACCAGGGCATTCATGAGCGTGGATTTACCTACGTTCGGATTGCCGATGATATTGACAAAACCTGCTCTGTGTGCCATTATACGTATGCACCCATTTTGAGGATGTTCACCTCGCCCTCGGTGAGGTAACGCCAGTCGCTCTTCTTCAGGCCCTTCTTGGTGAGGCCGGCGAAGTAGACGCGGTCCAGTGCCTTCACGTCGTAGCCCAGGGATTCGAAGATGCGGCGAACCACACGGTTCTTGCCGGAGTGGATCTCGATACCCAGCTGACGGTGGTCGTGGGCGTCGATGTATTCGAGTTCATCGGCTGCAACTACGCCGTCGGAGAGCTCGATGCCGGTGAGAATCTTCTGCTGGTCCTCTTCCTTGAGGGGAGCGTCCAGCACTACCTGGTAGATTTTCTTCTTGTTGTAGGACGGGTGGGTGAGGCGCTCGGCCATCTCACCGTCGTTGGTGAACATGAGCACACCGGTGGTGTTCTTATCCAGTCGGCCCACAGGGAATACGCGGGTGGGGCAGCCTTTCAGCAGGTCCATCACGGTCTTTTCGGCGTGGGGGTCGCTGGCGGTGGTGACATAGCCCTTGGGCTTGTTCATCACGATGTACACTTTCTCTTCACCCTTCAGACGCTCGCCGTTGAAGCGGATGTCGTCGTTGAGGATGTTCACTTTGGTGCCGAGTTCGGTCACCACTTCGCCGTTCACGGTTACGACGCCGCTCTGGATGAGGGTATCGGCCTCACGACGGGAGCACACGCCGGAATTGGCGATGAATTTGTTCAGACGTACGACCTCCTTGATCTCGGTAGGAGCGGTGTCGTCGTCGCTGTAGCGGCCGGTTACCTGCGGTTTGCGGGAAAGCATGGCGTTCATGCCTTCGTCGGCCTGGCTGCGCTTGTTGAACGGCTTGCGGGCACCGGGTTTGGAGCCGAAGCCGGGCTTGCCGCCGAATCCGGGTTTGTTGCCATAGCCGGGCTTGGAACCGCCGAATCCGGGCTTGGAGCCACCGAAGGACGGTTTGCCGTAACCGCTCTTACGAGGGCGGTCGCTGTTTTCGCCGTAAGTGCGCGGTTTGTCGCTGTTGTTGTAAGAACGCGGTTTGTCACCGTAGGAGGAGCGGGGCTTGTCTCCGTAAGAACGGGGACGGTCTCCGTAGCTGCTGCGATGTTCTCCGCTCTGGGCCGGGCGGTCTCCGCTGGGCCTGTAGGGACGTCCTTCACCTTCAGTACGGGGACGGCGGTCTCCGTAGGCGGGACGGGAGGAGGAATAACGGCGCGCAGGACGCTCTTCGGAATCGAAGCTGCGGCTGGTGCTGTAATCTACTTTTTCTGCATGACCTTCTGCAGGTCTGCGGGCGATACGTTGTCTCGTACCTCTTTTGTTGTCTTCCATAATTGTTCTACGACTCACGTCGTTACTTTAGTTTGAAAATGTATGTAATGGTTCCTGACTGTACTGCAGGAGCGTTTGCGTCCATATTGAAAGTGGTCTTCATGGCGGCTATTCTAGCGGCATTCCAGACATTCTTGTCGGCGATAGTTGTCCCTTCAGCGCCGGGAATGGCCTCGATAACGTTGCCATACTGATCCACTTTAATCATTACCACGACTTCGCCCATTTTCTGGGCGTCGTAATCGGGTTTAGGGAGTGTCCCTACTACGTTACGCCCTTTCACGTGGGCGTTGGCTTTTCCTTCGGCCTTTCCTTCCTTGGTATTACCGTCCGGCTGGCCGGCCTTGAAGCTGTCTTTTGCCTCGGCTGCGCTGTGCGGCGTGGTGGCGTTGTTGTCTTTTTGGCCCATGCCGGGGAAGAGGGCCTTCCGGTCAATCTCCGGCTCTGTCGGCGGGGCGGGCGTCTCCACGTCTCCGTGGGCATCCGGCTGCGCCTGCGGGGTTACGTTCGGCCGGTCGTTCACCGTAGGTGCTTCGGCCTTCTGTACCAGTTCCACTTCGCGCTCCAGGTCTATTTCCTCGGCCTGGGGCTGGCGGCCCACCTTTGTTTCCATCGGTTTGTTGGGCTGCAGCTCTTCCTCTTCAAATTCAATCACCAGCGAGGAGCGCTCCGGGGGCGGCGGGTCCAGGTATTTCAGGCCGCTGGTGAGCAGCACTACCCCTGCCAACGCGTGCACGCACAGTGTGGCCACTGCGCCGGTGATGCGGGCGTTTTTCTCCCGCTTTTCCCTTGTTCGCTGGTAGGGTTGCATGCGCTTTTATTCAGGTTGTGTCGCCAGAATCACCTTGTAATGATTCCGTTTGGCGATGTTCATCATCTGTACAACCTCTCCCACAGGGACCGTCTGGTCGCTGTAGATGGAGAAGGTGGGGTCTTCTTCCTGCGAGAGCAGGCCGATGAGCTCCTCTTCCACCAGTTCGTAGGGAAGGGGATCCTGGGAGCCGTTCACGTGGTAGGTGTACGTGTCGTCGCCCCAGTCCTTGATGCTCACGCTCACGGTGGCCTTGGCGTTCACCTGGCCCGTGGATTTGGGCAGCAGGAGCTTGAGCGCGTTGGGGTTGATGAGCGTAGAGGTCACCAGGAAGAAGATCAGCAGCAGGAACACGATATCCGTCATGGAGGATACCGAGAACGTTGCATCTACTTTGGTGTTTCTCTTCAGTGCCATAAGCTATTCCTCACCGGGTTCGTGAAGCACAATGTCAATGAACTCCAGCGTGGAGCTCTCCATCTTGTATACCAGGTCGCTCACTTTGGAGGTGAGCCAGTTGTAACCGAAGTAGGCGATGATACCAACCACCAGACCGCCCACGGTGGTGAGCATGGCGGTGTAGATACCGTCGCTGAGGAGGGTGATGTCAATGTTGTTGCCAGCCTTGGACATGTTGAAGAAGGCCTTCACCATACCCATCACAGTACCCAGGAAACCGATCATGGGGGCGCCGCCGGCGATGGTGGCGAGGATGGGCAGGCCCTTCTCCAGGCGGGCTACCTCTACGTTGCCGATATTCTCGATGGCGCTCTGGATGTCGGCCATCGGACGGCCCATACGGTGGATACCGGTCTCAATCATGCGGGCCACCGGGTTGTCGTACTTCTGGCACAGGGTGACGGCGCTCTTGATCTTGCCCTCATTCATGTAGTCGCGGATGTCCTGCATGAAATGGTCGTCAATCTCGGAGGCATGCTTAAGCATCCACCACTTGCGGCCAATCAGGTAAATGGCCAGGAAGCTCAGGGCCAGCAGCACCCACATCAGGGGACCGCCCATGGTGAACATGGACCAGAGGCTGGCGCTCATTTCGGTGGGCTGCTGCACAGGCGCAATGGCCTGGGCCACCTGCCCGAGGCTGTCTGTCTGAAGAAGAGAAAATAGCATATCTGTTTTGTTTTATTGACAAACTACTAATAACCCGCAAAGATACAAAAATTCCGGCGTTTTCACAATCTTGCCGTTTCCTGGATGCGATGTTTTGGGGTTTTGGCTGAAACCGGTACGAAAACCGGTTATTTCCAGGCCCTTCCTCCAAACGTCTTGTCTTATTTCGTAGATTTGACCGAATTTTAACCTATTATTTAATGACACCTACTGTTTTTACCTTGAAAGGAGGCCGTCTGGAGATGACGGTAACCAATTATGGCGCCAGAGTGCTGTCGCTCCTGGTCCCCGATAAGAATTGCGAAATGACCGATGTAATAGTGGGATACGCTACCATGGCCGAATATATTGCCTGCCCCGGCGAACGCTTCTTCGGCGCAACCGTCGGCCGTCTGGCCAATCGCCTTGGCGGCGCGAAGTTCACCCTGGACGGGGAAACGTATAACCTCTCGGCCAATGACCATGGGAATACCCTCCACGGCGGTTTCACCGGCCTTGACCGGGTGCTGTGGCACACGAAAAGGTCAAAGCCCAACGCTATAACATTCTTTGTGAACAGTCCCGCCGGCAGCGACGGCTGGCCCGGAAATCTGTGCATTGAACTTACCTATACGCTTACAGATGAAAAAGGTCTCAAGGTGGAATACAAGGCCCGGACCGATGCTCCCACCCTGGTGAACCTCTCCCATCACAGCTTCTTCAACCTCACCGGCGATGCCACCAAGAGCATCCAGGACCATGTGCTGCAAATTAACGCCAGCCATTATATCCCCGTCGACGACAAACTGATCCCCACCGGCGAGGTGCGGCCCGTCGAAGGCACGCCCTTCGACTTCCGCAAAGGGAAACCCATCGGCCAGGATATCCTTTCGGCCGATGTCCAGCTGACCAACGCCGGCGGCTACGACCACAACTGGTGCCTGGACGGCGAAGGTTTCCGCCATGTGGTACGCCTTTTGGAGCCGGTTTCCGGCAGGGTGATGGACATCTTCACAGACCAGCCCGGCGTCCAGTTCTACAGCGGTAATTTCTTCGACGGCTCCTATGCCGGGAAGGGTGGCAGAATCATCGGCCACCGCTGCGCGCTGGCACTGGAAACCCAGGCCTGGCCCGATGCCATCCATCATCCCGGTTTCCCCAACACGGTCCTCCGTCCGGGCGAAATCTACACCCACACTTGTGTTTATCAATTCTCGCAGTTATGAGAAAACTGATCAGTCTCCTTGCGCTGGTGCTGGCCACGCAGGCCTATGCGCAGAAAAGCGAAGAGGACCGTTTTGTAGACGAGCTGATGGGCCGCATGACCCTGGAGCAGAAAATCGGCCAGATGAACCTGCCCTCGGTGGGGCGCAACGTCGTCACCGGCCCCATCATCAAGTCGGACGTCAGGGCCCTCCTCCGCGGAGACCGTATCGGCGCCGTCCTGAACGTGCAGGGGGCCGACGAAGTGCGCACCCTGCAGCAGTTCGCCGTAGACTCTTCCTCGCTGCACATCCCGCTGCTGGTGGGCCTGGACGTGGTGCACGGTTTCCGCACCATCTTCCCCACGCCGCTGGGCATCTCCGCCACCTGGGACCCGGAGAACGCGGCCCTGTGCGCCCGCATATCGGCCCGCGAAGCCACCACCCAGGGCGTGAACTGGACCTACGCACCCATGGTGGACATCGCGCATGACGCGCGCTGGGGCCGTATCATGGAGGGCGCCGGTGAGGACCCGCTGCTCGGGGCCGATTTCGCCCGTGCCTACGTGCGCGGCTTCCAGGGAAGCCTGAGCGGGGAGAAAGACCAGATGCTTTCCTGTGTCAAGCACTACGCCCTGTACGGCGCACCCATCGGCGGGCTGGACTACACCGCCGTGGACATGAGCCGCACCATGATGTTCAATCTGTATATGGAGCCCTACCGTGCCGCCGTTGAGGCGGGCGTCGCCAGCGTGATGTCCAGCTTCAGCGAGGTGGAAGGGGTGCCGGGCTGCGCCAACGAGTTCCTCCTGAAGGATGTCCTCCGCGAAATGTGGGGCTACGACGGATTTGTGGTGGCCGATTATGACGCGGTGGGCGAACTGGTCAAACATGGCCTGGGAGCCCGCGAGGAGGTGACCGCCCGGTCGGCCAATGCCGGCCTGGACATGGATATGTGCAGCCTTTACTTTGACAAGTACCTGGCACAGCTGGTGCGGGAAGGAAGCGTAAAGGAAGAGGTGGTGGACAATGCCTGCCGGCGCATCCTGAAGGCCAAATACAGACTGGGCCTGTTCGAGGATCCGTACCGTTTTTGCCGGAAAGAAGAGGGCGCCGGCCTGATGGGCTGCGCGGAGTTCCGCGCCGAAGCCCGTGCCATGGCCCCGGAGAGTTTCGTACTCCTGAAGAATGAAGGGGACGTGCTGCCCCTGAAACGCAATACGAAGATGGCGGTGGTGGGCCCGTATGCCAGCGAGGCGGCCAATGTGATTGGCGGCTGGTCCTGTGAAGGAGGCCAGTCCTCGCCGGTAAGCCTGCTGCAGGGCCTGAAGAATGCCCGCGCCACGGCTGTGAAAACCGCGCAGGGCTCCAACATCTGCTACGACAGAAAAACGCAGGCGCTGTGGACCGGCAGCAGGGGAATGGCCATTGTGCCGGATCCCCGCTCCGACGAAGCGATGCTCTCCGAAGCCGTTGCCCTGGCCCGCCGCAGCGACGTAGTCGTTGCCGCCCTGGGAGAGACGGCCGACCTTTCCGGCGAAGGCGCATCCCGCACCGATATCCGTATCCCCGATGCCCAGAGAGACCTGCTGAAAGCGCTGGTGAAGACCGGGAAGCCGGTGGTGCTGGTGCTTTTCACCGGACGTCCGCTGGACCTGAGCTGGGAGGCCGAAAATGTAGATGCCATCCTAAATGTCTGGTTCCCCGGAACCGAGGCCGGCAATGCGATTGCCGATGTCCTCCTGGGCGACGTAAACCCTTCCGGACACCTCACGGCCACCTTCCCCCGGAGTGTCGGCCAGCTTCCTTACTATTATAATCATACGCCCTCCGGCCGTCCCTACGATGGGCAGATCAAGAAGTTCATCTCCACGTATTACGACAATTCCCCGGAGCCGCTGTATCCGTTCGGATTCGGCCTTAGTTATACCACCTTCGAATACGGGGAGCCGCGTGCAGCGGTGCAGCCCGACGGAACGGTGAAGGTGGAAGTGGACGTGAAGAACAGCGGAAAACGCGCCGGCAAGGAAGTCGTTCAGCTGTATGTACGCGACGTGGTTGCCTCGCAGGCCCGTCCCGTCTGTGAACTGAAAGGGTATGAGAAGGTGCTCCTGGCACCCGGCGAGAGCAGTACCGTGCAGTTTACCCTTAATAAGGAGATGCTCTCCTTCTACAATTACAGGATGGAGAAAGTCTTCGAGCCCGGAGAGTTCCTGCTCATGTGCGGCCCCAACTGCCGCGACACCCGCAGCGTGAGTATTACGCTGCGTTAGAGCGAGTTGCGCTGAAGGAGGGTGCAGGGGTTGGAGATGGTCTGCATGGTTTTGTTCTTAACCAGCATGGCCAGCGTCCGCCCCATCTGCTTGAAGTCTGTAGAGAGGGTGGTGATGCCCCCGCAGAGGATTTCCTTCATGGGCGTTTCATTGTAAGAAATAACACCGTAATCATGGCCGATGGCAAGTTTTTGTGCATCGGCCTTTTTTAGGATGTCCACCAGCTCGCGGTCCGTGGCGGTGATGTACAGATGCCCCTTTTCCACGGGGTGGCCTTTCATGGTGGACAGGAGCTGAGGGCAGAGCCCGAACTCCTTGCAGAAGCGGATGATGCCGCTGAAACGCTCTTCCGGTTCGAAACCCTCTTTCTGGACCAGGGTGATGGTCTTGTATTTCTTTACCTGCTCGGCTCCGGTGAGGAGGGCCTGGTAGGTATCTTCCTCGAAGTCCTGGCCGACGGAAGGGTAGAGGGCTTTCAGTTCCGGCCGGAAGTGGTCCAGCAGGATGACATGGCCGTTGAGGTTGGCCAGGGTGCGCTGCAGCCCTTCAAACTTACCCGACATCACTACATAAGTGGTGTATTTGCCGTTGGCATTGCGCAGCAGCGTCTCGAAGATGGTCCGGTTGTAGTTGTGGAAGAGGATGTCTGCCGTGGCGTCGTCGCCAATTTCGGCCATGAAGGCGTTGTACAGGTCCTCCTTAAAAGCGGTGAACTCGTTGAACAGCAGCAGGACCTTTTCCTGGATTTTGACCTCGCAGCTGGAGACATAGTAGCCGATGGACGGTTCGGCCTCGATGAGACCGCGGGATTTCAGCTCGTCCATGGCCAGGAAAATAGAGCTGCGGGACAGGCCGAAACGGATGCCCCAGGCGTTCACGGAGGGGATTTTGTCCCCCACGCGATATTCGCCACTGAGGATCTTTTCCTCCACGAAGTGGACAATCTGCTTGTATCTTTTCTCTCTGTTTTTCATAAACCGGTTTGCAAATATAAGGAAAAAAAATCAGACCGGTACGACTCGGTATGATTTTTTTTACCTTTGTACGCAAACCGCGTACGCAGCACTGACTAATCCATGAAAGGAACCATTTTCAGCATAGAAGATTTTGCCATCAACGACGGCCCGGGAATTCGTACAACCGTGTTCCTGAAGGGTTGCCCGCTGCGCTGCGCGTGGTGCCACAATCCCGAGGGCTGGTCCCCGCTGCCGGAGATGATGCACAAGCCCGGCGGCGACGAGCTTTGCGGGAAGGAGATGGAAAGTGCTGCGCTGGTGGCCCTCTTGCGAAAAGACCGGGATGTCTATGCCATGAACAGGGGCGGTGTTACTTTCACTGGCGGGGAACCCACCCTGCAGACAGACTTCCTCTGCGAAGTCCTCGACGGTCTTTCCGGAATTCATACCGCCATTGAGACCAGCGGCTACTGCCGGGAGACAGACTTCTGCCGCCTGCTGGAGCGCCTGAGCCTGGTGATGATCGACATCAAGCACCCGGATCCCGCGCTGCACCGCCGGTACACGGGCGTGGACAACGCTCCCATCCTGCGCAATCTGAGTATCCTCAAGGAAAGCGGCAAACCGTTCGTCGCCCGCGTTCCCCTGATTCCGGGCGTCAACGACAGCGAAGAAGCCATGACCGGCATCCGCGACCTCCTTGCCGGCGCCCCCGGCCTGCAGAGGCTGGAACTGCTCAGATACAATAGCGCGGCCGGCGCCAAGTACCCTATGCTGGGGCTTGAATACAACCCGCCGTTCGACGCCTCTGTCCAGCCGGTGGTCCATCAGGTTTTTCAAGGAATTAATACACTGATATTATAATGTTGACAGAAAGAATAGCAAAGCTCAAAGATTACTTCTTTGACGGCCGTCACCACGGCGTCCGCCGCACGCCGGAGGCGCTGGGGCTGGACAAACTGTGCGAGCAGTACGCCGCCCAGGCCCTGCCGGCCGAAACCCGCGCCGCCCGCCTGTTCGAGGCCATGATCGAGGCTGAGCAACCCTGCATCTTCGAAGGGGAGCTCATCGTCGGCACGCGCACCATCACGCGTGTGCCCTCCTACTTCACGCAGGCCGAATGGGCCGATATCAAAGCGGCGCACTACCTCCACGAAAACGGAATGCTGTCCAATATATCGGCCGATTATACCTCTATCCTTCAGGAGGGCCTCCAGGCCCGCCTGGAGAAGATGCGCGTGCGCAGATGTACGGCCGATGCCGATGGGAAACTGTTCCTGGATGCGGCCTGCAGCTGCCTGGAAGCCCTGCAGAAGTACATCGGCAAATACGAATGCTGCGCCCGCAGCATGGGAAACGAGCCGCTGGCTGCCATGCTGCACCGGGTTGCCACGGAGGCCCCTTCTACGCTCTGGGAAGCGCTCCAGTTGCTTCGCTTTGTGCATTTCGGCCTCTGGGAGAGCGGCGCCTACCACAACACCCTGGGCCGCTTCGACCAGTACATCTATCCCTTTTACGAGGCCGACCTTGCTGCCGGCCGCCTTACCAAGGAGCAGGCCTACGAACTGGTGCTGGCCTTCTTCCTCTCCTGCAACAAGGACAGCGACCTGTATATGGGCATGCAGCAGGGAGACAACGGGCAGAGCCTGGTGCTGGGCGGAAGCGACGCCGAGGGAAACTCTCTCTTCAACGAGCTTTCTTCCCTGTGCCTGCAGGCCAGCTGCGACCTCAATCTGATTGACCCGAAAATCAACCTGCGCGTAGACAGGAACACCCCGCTGGAGGTATTCAAGCAGGGTGCTCTTCTCACCAAGCGGGGACTGGGATTTCCGCAGTACGACAACGACGACGTGGTCATTCCCGGCCTCCTGAGAAAAGGCTACGCACCCGAGGATGCCCGCAACTATGTGGTGGCCGCCTGCTGGGAATTCATCATCCCCGGCGAGGCTATGGATATTGTCAATATCGGCGCCCTCTCCTTCGCCCAGGTTGTCAGCGATTCAGTGCCGCTGCTGGCCGGTTTCCAGTCTTTTGACGATTATTTTACCTATCTTGACAAAATGGTCGCAGAACGCTGTGAAACGCTTGCAGGTTCGCTCAAAAATCTGTATATTGCACCTAATCCTTACTACTCCGTTTTTATGAACGGGACGATTGAACGTGCGAGAGACATAACTACGGGCGCGAAGTATAATAACTTCGGTGTTCATGGTACTGGAATAGCGACGGCCGCTGACTCACTTGCCGCCATCCGTAAGTTCGTATTTGAGGAAAAGAGTGTAACTCCCGAGCAGTTGAACGCTGCCCTGGATGCCAATTTTGAGGGCTACGACGCCTTGTATCACAAGTTGCGTTTCGAAGCCCCCAAGATGGGTAACGACGATGACTACGCCGACTCCCTGGCCCAGCGTCTGCTGGACAGCTTTGACAAGGCACTCTCCGGTCTTCGCAACGAACGCGGTGGCGTCTTCCGCGGGGGCACCGGCACCGCCATGTACTATATTACCCATGGCACTAACCTGAAAGCCACACCCGACGGCCGAAAAGCCGGCGAGGTGATTCCTGCCAACTATTCTCCCAGCATGTACATCCGGCACAGAGGTCCGGTTTCTGTCATCAAGTCTTTCTCCAAACAGGATCTGAAAAAAACCATCAACGGCGGTCCGCTCACCATCGAGCTGGACAGCACCGTGTTCCGTAACGAGGAAAACGTAGAGAAACTGGCCCTGCTCATCCGTACCTACATCCAGCTGGGCGGGCATCAGCTCCAGCTGAACACCCTGAATAAGGAAGACCTGCTGGATGCCAAGAAGCATCCCGAGAACCATCGCAACCTCATCGTCCGCGTGTGGGGTTGGAGCGGGTATTTCGTAGAGTTGGATGAGTGCTACCAGGATCACATCATCGAACGAATCAAGTACAAGATATGAAAACACAATTAAAGGCGTACATGTTCTGGGTGGCCTTCGTGGCCTCCCTGGGTGGGTTGCTCTTCGGTTTTGACACGGCAGTTATTTCCGGCGCCGAAAAGCAGATTCAGGCCGTCTACGGCCTCTCCGACTTCGCACACGGTTTCACCATGGCGACGGCCCTGATCGGCACCATCATCGGTGCCCTGTTCTGCGGAAAGCCCGCCGAACGCTTCGGCCGTAAGAAGTCCCTCATCGTCATCGGCATCCTGTATCTGGTGTCGGCCGTCTTCAGCGGCGCCGTCGTGAACTGGTACAGTTTCATGTTCTTCCGCTTCCTGGGCGGTCTGGCGGTGGGTGCGTCTTCGGTTGTCGGCCCCATGTTCATCGCCGAGATTTCCCCGGCGGCCTGGCGTGGCCGTTTCGTCTGCTTCTTCCAGTTCAACATTGTGCTGGGTATTGTGCTGGCGTACTTCTCCAATTACTGGATTGCCGGCGTGCCCAATGACTGGCAGTGGATGATTATGGCCGAGTCCATTCCCGCCTTCCTGTTCAGCCTGCTCATGCTCACCATGCCCGAGAGTCCCCGCTGGCTGGTGAAGCAGGGGAGAGACGCCGACGCAGTGGCTGTCTTTGAAAAGACCGGCGAGACGGATATCATCCGCGAGATGGATGCCATCCGCCAGTCGCTCTCCGATGCCTCCGGCAAGGGTGGAAAGCTCTTCCAGAAGAAGTATTGGAAGCCCATCCTCATCGCCTTCCTCATTGCCACCATCAACCAGCTCACCGGCATCAACGCCATCTTGTACTATGCTCCCCGCCTGCTGGAGATGTCCGGCGTCTTCCGCGAGGGAGCCATGCTGCAGAGCATTATCATCGGCCTTACCAACCTCACCTTCTCCATGCTGGGCATGGTGCTTATCGATAAGCTGGGCCGCAAGACCCTCATCGGGGTGGGCGCGCTGGGAATGGTCGTCTGCCAGGCCATGGTGGCCCGCGGCTTTGCCCTGGAGGCCTTCCACGGCTATTACATGCTCATCTTCCTGGTGGGTTACGTGGCCTTCTTCGCCCTTTCGCTGGGCGCTACCATTTGGGTGGTCATCGCCGAGGTCTTTCCCAACGACGTGCGCGCCGGCGGGCAGGTGTTCGGCAGTATGACGCACTGGGTGTGGAGCGCGCTGCTCACTTGGTTCTTCCCGCTGTGCCTCTCTATCGGCGGGCAATACATCTTCGCCTTCTTCTCTGTGACGGCGGCCCTGGCGCTCATCTTCGCCTGGTGGATGCCGGAAACGAAAGGAAAATCACTGGAACAAATTCAAAAAGAATTAGTGAAACAATAAAATATCAACATTAACTAATAACCTATGAAACAAGCCATTAAAACAGCTATGGTGTGCGCGTTCCTTTTGCTTTTGGCGGGGAGCGTGGACGCCTTGGCGCAGAGTATCAAGGGTAAGGTGACCGACGAAAAGGGTCATGCGCTTCCCGGTGTTACTGTCTATTTCAAGGGTACGACCAACGGTGTTGTCACCGACGAAAAGGGCGCTTATGCCATTACCAAGCGTGGCGGCTCCGACGTGCTGGTCTTTTCCTGCGTGGGTTTGAAAGAGCAGGAACAGGTAGTGACGAACCGCGTCATTATTAACGTGACCATGCAGGAGGCCATGAACTTCCTGGACGAGGCCGTTTCCATCGGCTATCAGGAGGTGAAGCGAAAGGACCTGCTGGGTTCTGTCGTGTCCGTGGACAATAAGGCCATCACCTCGCTGCCGGCGACCAACTTCGCCGAAGCGCTGGCCGGTAAGATGGCCGGTGTGAACGTGACCACAGCCGAGGGTGACCCCGGCGCTTCCGTGAGCATCAAGGTGCGCGGTACCGCTTCCATCACCCAGGACGGTTCTCCCCTGTATATCGTGGACGGTTTCCCGGTGAACAGCATCGCCGACCTGTCTCCCCAGGATATCAAGAGTGTGGATGTGCTGAAGGACGCTTTCTCCACAGCTATCTATGGTAGCCGCGGTGCCTACGGCGTTGTGCTCATCACCACCAAGGAGGCTGCCCGCGGAAAGGTGAGCCTGAGCTATGACGGCTATTATGGCGTGAAGATGTTTGCCAACAAGGATGCCGTCCAGGTGCTGTCTCCCTACGAGTTTGCCCAGTTCAACTATGAATATGCGATGGCCTTCTACAGAGGAGACCGGAACAAGGCCCAGTACAAATACAACCAGTACTTCGGTGAGTTCGAAGACATGGCTTTGTACAAGGACGCTCCCGCCAACGACTGGGTGGGCAAGGTGTTCGACAACCTGGGCTATACCCAGAACCACAGCGTTCAGCTGAGCGGCAGCGCCGACCGCGTGCGTTGGAATGCCAGCTACTCCCACATGGAGGAACAGGCCATCATGCTCAACTCCAACTACAAGCGTGACAACCTGTCTTTCCGCGCCTTCTTCACCCCGCTTCCCAAGCTCTCTTTCTCCTTCGGCACGCGTTATTCCAACACCCTCGTGCAGGGCGCCGGTGCCAACTCCGTCAATGACAAGGGAACCAACTACAGCAACGGCCGTCTGCTCAGTGCGCTCAGGTACACGCCCATCCCGTTCCGCTATCATGAAGAGGACCTGGGCGACGTAGATGTCAATTCCTACTTCGGCACTAACCCCATCCAGGATGTGGAGGACAACGACAACCGCACCAGCCGTGAGAACTGGAACATCAACGGTTCTGCCACCTGGACCATCATCCCCAACCTGAAACTGAAGGTGGAAGGCGGCATGGATGCCAACACTTCCATCGGCGACCGCTTCTACGGTCTCACCAGCTATTACACCCGCTTCGGTGCCGTGATTCCCAACCAGCCCAACAGCATCCACACGGATCAGAAAGACCGCACGGTGCGCAGTGTCAATACGCTGTCCTATAACTTCAAGAACCTGTTTCGGGACAACAGACACGTGGCCGACGTGCTCCTGGGCCAGGAATACAGCTTCAGCACGGGTAACAGCGAAACCGTAACGGCACAGGGCTTCCCCACGAGCTTCACCTCGGAGATGACCCGCCTGTACCGCGGTAGCGCTGCCCAGATTACCTCTTCCACCAATACCTTCTCTGAGAATAACGTGCTGCTCTCCTTCTTCGGAAGAGCCAATTACGTTTTCGACAACCGTTACTCCCTGTCTGCCGCACTGCGCGCCGATGCTTCCAGTAAATTCGCTCCCCAGAACCGTTGGGGTGTCTTCCCTTCCGTAGCGGCTTCCTGGACCATCTCCAACGAGTCCTTTATGCGCGGTCTGTTCAATGTGGACCAGCTGAAACTGCGTTACAGCTTCGGTACGGCCGGTAACAACCGCATCCCTTCCGGTAACATCCGCACCACCTTCTTCTCCCAGCAGAACAACCGTGTGTACGAGATGCCCAATATGATTATCCCGGGTGAAGTGATGCCCAATCCGGACCTGAGATGGGAGATTACCTATTCCCACAACATCGGCCTGGACTACGCCCTCTTCCATTCCAGACTCTCCGGTAGCATCGAGCTCTACAACAATACCACCAAGGACCTGCTCATCAATTTCCCCACGTCCGGTACGGGTTACAACACCCAGTACAGAAACCTGGGTTCTGTGCGCAACCGCGGTATTGAATTCTCTACCCGCTTTATCGTTGTGGAGAAGCGCAACTTCGGCCTGAATGTTTCGGGCAATATCGCCTTCAACCAGAACCGGGTCATCAGCCTGGGCGGTGTAGACAAGATTGAGACCAACTCCGGCTATGCCTACGGCCTGTACGCCGACTATATTGTGACCGAGGGCGAGCCCCTGGGTATGATGTACGGCCTCCAGAGCGACGGCTTCTACACCACGGAAGGCTTTACGCCCCGTATGCAGGGCAATCAGCTGTTCTGGGATCCCGATCCCGAAATGCTGAACCCGGAAGGTGTAGCCAACTCCCGCTGGTTCGCTCCCGGCGCCCCCAGGTTCATTGACCAGAACGGAGACAATAAGATCAATGCCGACGACCGTGTGAAGCTGGGCAGCACCCTGCCCATCGGAACCGGCGGTTTCAGCCTGAACGGCAACCTGTACGGCGTGGATTTCTCGGCCTCCTTCAACTTCTGTTTCGGCAACAAGATCTACAATGCCAACAGCGTGCTCCTGACGCAGCGCGGCCAGTATGAGTACCGCAACCTGAGCAAGGATGCGGCTCCCGGTAACGGCCACGCCTGGACCAATATCGACTGGAACACCGGTGAACTCATCTCCGACCCCGAACTGCTGGCCGAGGTGAATAAGGACGCCACCACCTGGAGCCCCTACACCGTGCAGAACTTCTTCTCCGATCAGTACATCGAGGACGGTTCCTTCCTGCGCCTGGGCTCTCTGAGCATCGGCTACACCCTGCCCGAAAGCTTTACGCAGCGTTTCCATGTGCAGAAACTCCGCATCTATGTGTCGGGCAGCAACCTGTTCTGCCTCACCAGGTATTCGGGCTACGATCCCGAAGTGAACTGCCGCAGATCTACTCCGCTTACTCCCGGCGTGGATTGCTCGGCCTATCCCAAGAGCCGCAGCTATATTGTTGGCGTGAACATCACTCTTTAAGTCAAGACGGGTTATGAAAAAGATCAATACACTTCTGTTTATTGCAACCGCGGGACTGATTGCCTGCCAGCCTCTTTCCCAGAAGGCGCAGTCTTCCTTCGACGATTCCAGCGTGTTCTCCAATGAAGCGCTGACACGTTATGCCCTGAGCGGCGTATATATGTCCTATGCCGAAAACGGCTATGGCACCGACTACTTCCTCCTGTACGGCCCCAATACCGACGTTGAGGTGGTGCAGAACACCACCGACGCCGACACGCCCAACCTGTGCCGCTACTCCATCTCTCCCACCGTGGCCAAACTGGACATCCCCAGCACGACGGGTATCTTCGGCGGCAACTTCCGCGGTATCGAGCGCGCGAACATCGCCCTCCGCGGCCTGGAACAGTATGGCAACATCGGGGAGAACAAGAATATGGCCGCGCTGTACGGCGAGGCGCTGACGGTGCGCGCGCTGCTCTACACCGACCTGATGAACCTGTACGGCGAGGTCCCCGCCCGCTTCGAGCCCATCACGACGGAAACGAAGTATCTGCCTAAGGCCGACAAAGACGTGCTGTACAAGCAGCTCCTCTCCGACCTGGAACAGGCTGCCGACATGATGGATTTCAAGAGCCTGCCGCGGACCACCCAGGCCGGCAAGGCCTGTGCCCTGGGTATGTATGCCCGTCTTGCCATGCAGGCCGCCGGCTATTCCCTGCGTCCGGACGAGGGAAAGGTGAATACGGGAGACCCGGGTACCGTGCGAAAGAGCAACGACCCCGAACTCCAGGCCGAAGTCCTTTATCCCAAGGCCCTCAAGGCCCTCCAGCAGATCATCGATTATGGTGGCTTCCACCTCTACGACAAATTCGAAGAGCTGTGGCAGGACTACTGCAACCAGAACACTTCCATCGGCAAGGAGGTAATCTACGCCCTTCCTGTGAACGGTTCCGGTACGCACCTGAAGTTCAACGCCATCCCCGACACGCATGTCTTCCCTGCACAGGAAAATATGAACTACAACGGCGTACAGTCCAACCTGTATTTCAGATATGCAGCCTACGACCAGCGCCGCGACGTTACCTGCTATCCTACCAAGATTGGCTCTAACGGTGTCGCCGACGGTACCAAAATCAACCCCAGTATCTGGTACAACGGAAAATTCCGCATCAGCTGGATGAAGAGCTACAAGATGGCCTCCCGCGATGCCGCCGATCAGTGCAAGTACATCTATCTGCGCTATGCCGACGTCCTTCTGATGGCTTCCGAGCTGGCCAACGCCCTGCCTGAGTCGGCTGGCGGCGGCCTGCAGAAGGCCAAGGAGTACATGCGTCCGGTGCTGGTGCGTGCCTTCCAGAACGAGGCTAAGGCCGATGCTTACCTGGCTACCTATGAAGATACGGAGTCCTTCCAGGAAGCCATCATGGAACAGCGCGCCCTGGAGTTCGCCGGTGAAGGCCTGCGCCGCACCGACCTCATCCGTTGGGGCATTCTCAAAAAGACGCTCGACGAGTGCGCACAGGATATCCAGGATCTGAGAAACCGTGCCGGCCGATACAGCGGCCTGCCCACCGATATCTACTGGAGAGTGAAGCCCGGCAGCGAGGATCTGGAACTGTACGGTACCACTGCCGATGAGCAGGAGAAAAAGACGGTTACCGATCCCGATGGCGGCTGGAACAAGATTGGTAACTTTTATGGCCGTATCGGCTCCTATCGCTGGGAACTGATGTACAAGGGAAACCCGGACGAAAAGACCTGGCGCCCCATCCCGGCCTCCATCATTACGGCCAATATGGGCGTACTGGTAAACGACTACGGTTATACCCTTTAATTTCGGCATCATCATGAAAAAGATACTGTTATTTTTGTTTGTTGCGGCCTTCGGTCTTACGGGCTGCCAAAAGGATTACAAGATTTACACAGCTCCCGAACTCTCCCGCTGTCTGACGCCGGTGGATGTGAAGGCGACTGTCCAGTACATGAAGGTTACCTTCGACTGGCGTCTGTTTGCCGATGCTACGTCCTATGCCGTGGAAATCTATTCGGCTCTCCCCGAAGAAGGCATGGAGCCCGACCCGGAAACCCTCATCGACGCTTTCGATGTGGATAAGGACAAACTCCCTTATACTTATGTGGGCCCCGAGGATCAGAAGTGCTATTATCGTGTCAAGGCGAAGAACCCCACTCGGGCCGATTCCCGCTGGACTGCCTTTGCCAGCTTTAAGACCGACACGGATCCTACGGTTTCCTGCTCGAAGCCTGCGAACCTGACGGCTACGGCCATCTGCGACATGGTGGTCTTCGACTGGGAGGTCTTCCCGAATACGAAGATCTACGAGGTGGAGATCTATGACAAGTTCATCCCTTCGACCGGCGAACCGGACGAGGCCAATCTGGTTCAGAAGCTTGAACTGGAGCCCACGCAGCTGCCCGACACGCTGATGATGAACCCGGACAAGAAGTTCTTCTACCGGGTACGGGCTACCAACCCGGATTCCGACCTGAAGCCTTCCAAGTGGGTGGGCGGTTCCTTCGAGACCAAGACCTTTGTATGGCCGACGGACGAAAAGGCCCTGAACGAAACCATTACCCAGAAGTACACCGGTACGGATGACGAAGGCAATCCTTCTCCTTTCACGGGAAGCAACACCAAGAACACGCAGGAGATTACCATCAACGGCTTTACCTATGGTGTCCAGTGCACCTGCTGGGGCAACCGCATGTCGCTGCCTGCCGGTAATTCCAGCACGGTAACCTCCGAATTCGGCGCCTTCGTTCCCCTGAAGAACTACATGAGCTTCAAGACTTGCAAACCCGGTTCCATTGAAACGTATCTTACCTCCACTTCCGGCGGCGAAGCCTGCGTGGTAATCCTCACCGACAAAGAGGGAGAGGGCAAGAAAGCCAAGGTGATTTTCCAGAGCAGCGATATCCATACGGATTACTATGCAAAAGGAAAGACGCAAGACAAGATTGTCATCAAGGAAGGCGACCTGTATGGCATCAAAGAGGCCGCAACTGTATATGTATTCGCTTCCAATCACAAGAATGTACAGGTCCTGCAGATGACCTGGACCCCTAGCCTGTAATATGAAAAAGATTGTTATTGCTCTTACTGCTCTTCTGGTCTGTGCGGCATCGTCTGCACAGACCGTCCTGCTGGACAACTACACCGGAGAATTCGTCAAAAGCGTAAAGTCCTCCAACGTTATACCCAACTGGAGTGTCAATGCCCTGTACCTGGACGGCGATGTCCTGTACTGCGGCCAGGGCCCGTTCATCCACGCTATTGATGTGAGCTCTCCGCTGGAGCCCCGGCTGCTCTCCACGGCATCAGCCGCCGGTATGGTGCGCCAGATTACGGTGCAGAACGGCTATTTGTTCGCCGCCTGCCGCGAAGCCGGCGTGTATTTCTTCGATGTCTCGAACCCGAAGAACATCAAGACCATGCTTCGCTACGACCCCGTGGAACTGGCTACCGGCATGGAAGTAGCCGGCGATGTGATGTTTCTGGGAACCCGCCAGAACGGCGTGGAATTCGTGGATATCAGCGATGTGTATCATCCCAAGCACATCCGGATGGAAAAGACCGACGAATCCCAGAGCGTGACCTATAAGGACGGTTACCTGTATTCCGGTGAATGGTCCGGCCACAAGATCTCCGTTTTCGACGCCCATGACATGTCCAAGGTGAAACTGATTAGAACCGTGGATCTGCAGGGCTTCGGCGACGGTGTCTGGACCTATGGCAACTACCTGTATGCCTCTACCGGCCATCACCTTTCCGACCTGAGCTACTCTTTCGCCGATCGAAAGGGCAACGGTCACGGCCTGGAAATCTTCGACATCTCCAAGCCCGACAAACCCAAGTTCATCTCCAAGATCGGATTCGACACCCTGTACTGGCTGAATAACGACTATTGGACGCCCCGCCCCTTCAGCGACGGCAAGTACGTAGCCTGCGCCGATGCCGCCAACGGTATCTATATCGTGGATGCCCGCAAGCCCAAGACTCTTTCCACCCTTTCCCGCGTGGACTTCCGCAGGAAGGATGGAGGGAAGGTAGCCGTTACTTCCTGTGCAGTGGGTAACGGTGTCATCTATGCCTCTGTCTTCAGTGAGCTCGGTCTGGTGATGCTGGAGTGCCCGGACGCCAAACCCTGCGTGAAGGAAAAGGGCGTGCTGCCGATCAACGCCACTTACAGATATCCTTACAAGACCGAGTCCTTCAGCCATTTCAACGCCTGGAAACCTGCGACAGATGCCCCTGTCCGTGGCGTCGCCGCTAACGGTAAGATTATGTATGCTGCCTGCTCCTTCGGCGGCCTGGAAATCCTGCGCATGAAGGAGGACGGCAACGTGGAGAAAATCGGCGTGGGTCCCATGCCCTATGCCGGCGACGTAAAGGTGTGCGACGGTAAGCTGTATGTGGCCGAGGGCACCGATGGCTTCGCCGTCTACCAGATCGAAGGCGACACGCAGCTCAGGGAATTGGGCCGATATAATGAGTTCGCCAAACGCCTGGGCGCCACGCCCGCCTGCGTCTGGATTTTCGTTCCGGATTCCAAGCACGTGGTGGCCAGCTGCCGCTTCGGTGGCTACAACTACTTCGACGTGTCCGACCCGTCCAAGATTAAGTTCCTGGCCAGCCGTGAAGGCGGCCCGGGCTGGGATAAGTATGTCTGCGACAAGGCCGACTCCAAGGGCTGGTATCCCCGTGTACGTCACAGTGAAGCCATTTTCTGGGTGAACATGAACGATGATTCCGTTACCCAGAAAAAGGATGCCGGCATTGTGCCGCAGCTCACCGACGGTGTATGCCTTTTCAAGGACGACACCTTCGTTACGGTGGTCAAGAAGAACCTTTATGTATTCTCCGCTTCCCAGATGGAGGAAAAGAAAGAGGGTGTTGAAGGAGACTTCTCCGGCATGCCCTGCTGGGACGGCGGTGACAGGATTGCCCTTACCTACCGTTTCGGCAAACAGATCCGCATGGTGGATATGAGCAACGCCAAGAATCCTTCCACCCTCTGGGTTGAGGATACCTGCGGTTACCCCGAAACCGCCACCTTCTGGTGCGGTAAACTGGCCGTTCCCTGCGGTTATCAGGGATTGTTAATTGAAAAATAAATAGTTAGAAAATGAGAAACTACCTGCATATTGCCCTTTGGGCGGCGCTGCTCTCTTCGTGCTGCCCCCAAACCATAGGTGTAGTAAAAGTGTATCGGGACGGAACGAGAGATAGTACCAGTGTCAAGATTACCCGGCACAATGACTGTTATGGGTTCACGCTGCCTAAAGAGCAATGTGCAGATGTTTCGATTGTTGAGATCTGGCCCTCCTTTGCCCGCGCACAGGAGGGAGATGAAGGCTTCTTCCTTACGCCCGACGGCATGTACTGCAAGTTCAAGGGGCACGAGGACGGGGCTTATTTCTCGGACCGGATGCAACTGGCCATGTGGGGCAGTCAGACCCCCGCAGGAACCTTCCTTGCCATCAGCAAGGGCATGCGCCTGGAGACGGCCGTCGTGGATACCCTCTGCAAAGGGAACTATGCCCTGATGGCCCGTATTGACATGACCAACTGCGGCCCTTACGAGGATATTGTCATCGATTACTATCCGCTCAAAGGAAAAGACGCCAGCTACAGCGGCATGGGTCGCAAATACCGCCAGTACCAGCTGGACCGGGGCGAAGTGATTCCGCTGAAGGAAAAGGTGAAGACAAATGACGTCGTGGCTTATGCTGCATCGGCCCCGGAGATCCGCATCCGTCACGGCTGGAAGCCCGCCCCGCCCACCATCGACGAGCAGACACTGGAGAACGAGCCCCCGATGAAGGTGGCCGTTACCTTCGACCGGGTGAAGGACATCATCGACAGCCTGAAGGCCCGGAGCGTGGACAAGGCCGAGCTGTGCCTGGTGGGCTGGAACGTGCGCGGTCATGATGGCCGATGGCCGACGGCCTTCCCGGTGGAACCTGCGCTGGGCGGCGAGGAAAAGTTGAAAGAACTGGTGAAATACGGCCAGGATGCCGGCTACCAGATGGTGTGTCACACCAACAGCGGGGACTGTTATACCGTTTCCCCCGACCTGGATACCGAAGATATTGCCCGCACCCCGGACCAGCAGTGGCAGAAGAATGCCAAATGGTCTGGCGGTCAGATGTACAATCTCTGTTACAAACCGGCCTGGGAGCATTATGTGCCTAAGATGCACGACGAGGTGCTGAAGCTGGGCTTCAAGGGCATCCACTATATCGATGTGCTTTCTGTTGTGCGTCCCACGGAGTGCTATCATCCGGCGCATCCGCTGAACCGTGCCCAGGCTACCGAATACGCCAAGATGCATCTGCGCGACGGCGCGGCGAAGTTCGGCGGCGTAGCCAGCGAAGGCGGCTACGACCATGTGATATCGGCCCTCGATTACATTATGTATTCGACCTTCCTGCTGGACCGCGAATCGCAGCCGGCCATGTCCGACGGCTATGTGCCTGTTTGGAATGTGGTCTATAACGGGATTATCCTGAATAACTGCTCCACCAGTACGGTCAATTATACCGTCAAGGCCCCTGAAATGGCGCTCAAGTCCGTGGAACTGGCCAGCCGTCCGCTGTTCTATTTCTATTCTTCCTTCAAGGATGACGGGGACCATTGGATGGGTGCTCAGGATATCCGCTGCGGCAGCGAGGAAGAACTCTCTGTTGCCGCCCAGGCCATCCAGAAGGCCTATCAAAGCTATGAGCGCCTGCGTTACCTGCAGTATGAATTCCTGGAGGATCACTCAGAGATTGCGCCCGGTGTGATGCGCAGCGAATTCTCCGACGGAACTGTCATCCTGTGCAACTACTCCCACCAGGAATACAAAAGCGGAGACACCCTGGTGCCTCCGCTGGATTATGTCGTAATCAAAGATTAAAGCGGCTGGATGGGCAGGACGCCGAAGTCGATGTACTTGCCCCGCTCCACGGTGAAGGTTGCGTCCGATTTGATGACGACGCTGGGGATGGGGTTGTTCTTGTCATATCCCTCTGCCAGGTAAATGGAAATCTTGACACCGTGGTAGGTGCCGGGAATCACAATGGCATAGTAGCTTTTGTTTGCGGGAATGCTTTTGTTCCCGATGCGGGAAAGCACATAAGGAGTATTCGTTACGCCTGCTGTGTAAAGGTTTACCTCCGGGTCTGTTCCTTCGTATGTGACATCGAAATAGCCGGTAAAGTATTCGTCGGGGGAGAGGTTCTCGAACTTGACGGCCTTGATGGCATTCCCGTTGTTGGTCCATTTCAGGTAGCCGTGAATGTTCCGGAAAGTGTTATCTCCGACTTTCGCGATGGCAAAGTTCAGGGCGGTGGGGAAACTGTCGGCGCTCCAGCAGTCGATGCTGTTGGCCAGTTGTTCTCTTAGGACGTTTCCGGGTTTCAGCGATACGCCGAAGTTGCCGGTCTTATTCATGTCGTAATAGTAGAACAGTGGCTCTTTGTCGGAGGGAATCTCTCCGGAGAAGGTCTTTGTGGCAGCCTGTTTGTCTTCGCTGGACGTAAGGAGATAACGTGAGCCGTCGGTGGTGATGCAGACAATATTTTTGTCGTCTTTGGTCCACTGTACCTCGCTTCCGTTTACGAGGACGGTTTTCGTATCTGTGGGCTCTGCAGGGGCTCCCAGTTCTACAGAAATGGTTTTCATTTCGGGGGTGGCGGCTTCCTTGCTGCAGGAAGATGCGGTGGCTGCTATCGCGGCCAGTGCGCAAAGGTAATAGATGGGCTTCATCGCTGCATGCTTTATTTAAAAGATACTTTCGAAATTGGTCCATCCCCAGTCGATGGGCGTGGAGGGCGAGACGCTCTCGGAAGACATGGATGCCTGGCAGATGCTGTTGGCTGCTTCCAGCTGGAATACTTCTGCCAGAGGAGAAGAATACATTTTTTTGTTCATAGGAACTGGTTTTAATAGTTTTCAGTGTTGGGGGTGAAGTTAGTAATAAAAAAACCAGTATGTACCGGTCTGAATTTTACATAAAACCGGATATTGGACAAGTGAGGCCGGAATCCCGTAAAATTCCCTTATTTTTGTGTAGAAAACTAATTAACCTATATGAAAAAGTGGACTGTTTTGCTGGCACTCATTCTTTGCCAGAGTGCATGGGGGCAACATTTCGGATCGGTTAAAACGCTCTCCGACGTAGACCGTGCCGCCCGGGAACTCAAAGATGAAATCCTGAACGCTCCTTCCCGTTTCAGCGTGACGGGAACCACCTACTACGTTTCTCAGGAAGGTTCCGACGACAATGACGGTCTCTCGGAGAAGACCCCTTTCAAGTCGCTGGAAAAGGTGAACAGCATGGAGTTCAAACGGGGAGACGCCGTTCTCTTCCGCCGCGGAGACCTTTGGCGTGGACAGATCATTGCCCGTCCCGCCGTTTCCTATTCGGCCTATGGCAGCGGCCCTAAGCCGCGCCTTTATCGTTCTCCCATGGATGCCGCCAAAACCGGCAGTTGGAAGGAGACGGACAAGGCGGGCGTCTATGCCTTCAGTGAACGGTTCCATGAAGATGCCGGCACCCTTGTTTTCGATGAAGGGGAGAGCGGCTGCGCCTACAAGGTGCTGAAAAAGACAGACTGGCAGGGGAATACCTTCCACATGGAAACGGATAAGCCTTTCGAGGGGTACAAAGACCTGGAAAGGGATCTGGATATGTACCACGACCCGTCCGACGGCACCATTTACCTCTGCTCCCGCAAGGGTAACCCGGCCCGGCGCTTCAAGTCCATCGAAATCCTTCTTCACGGGCATGCCGTGATGGTTTCCTGGGCCGGCAATGCCATTGACAACCTGTGCATCAAGTATACGGGGTCTCACGGTATCGGCGCATCCTCCAAGAGCCTGCCTTATCTCAGGGTGACCAACTGTGAGATTGGCTGGGTTGGCGGTTCCGTTCAGTTCGACAACCCCAAACCCACCAAGCCCGGCGTTTATTCCCGGCCCACCCGCTATGGAAATGGTGTGGAAATCTGGGGCGGCTGCAAGTCCTATGTGATAGATCACAACTACGTGTATCAGTGTTACGATGCGGGTATCACGCATCAGTATTCGACGAAGGATGCGGGCATTAACATGGACAACATCACCTATTCAAACAACCTGATTGAAAAGTGTGTGTATGCCATCGAATACTTCTTCTCCATTCCCCAGGAACACCTGGAAAACTGCAGCATGAATAATGTCCTGTTCAAGGGCAATATCCTCCGGATGACGGGTACCTATTCCTGGGGCTATCAGCGTCCCAACAAGGAGAGCCCGGCGGCCATTAAAGCCTGGAAGACCAGCTGCAACCGTGCTTCCAACTTCCGGATCGAGAATAACATTGTGGACCGTGGTAACCCGGCTTTGCTGGATGTCCACGCCGACAGACCGGAGTGGATGCCCCGCTGCAAGGGAAATATCTTCGTTCAGCAGGAGGGCCTTCCGCTGGGAACGGAGATTGAGAAAAACGGGCAGGTGATCTTCGTGGACGAGAATGCGCCCGCTAAGGCGAGAATTATCCTTCTGGGAGATTCCACCTGCGCCAATTCCGATGTAACTGTATCTTCCCAGCGTGGCTGGGGCCAACTCTTCCACCTGTTCTTCAAGCCGGAGGAAGTCCAGGTTGTCAATCATGCTGTGGGTGGTACCTCCAGCAAAACCTTCCGCAAACTGCCCAAGTATCCGAAGGTCAGGAAGGACTTCGGCCCGGGCGATATCGTCACCGTCCAGTTCGGCATCAACGATGGGATTGAGACGCTGGGCCGCTACACGACGGAAACGGAGTTCGCCGATTCTCTGAAGGCTTTTATTGCCGATATCCGCGCGGCCGGCGCGCGCCCCGTCCTGCTGACGCCGGTGGTGTTGAGGCAGTTCGAATGGAATGCCGGCCTTCACACCGACGAGAACCGGGAAATGCGAGCCCGGATTATTCGGGAAGTTGGGAAGGAAGAGGCTGTGCCGGTCATTGACGTCCTGTTCCTTACGCAGCAGTGGCTGGAACCCAAGGGAGACGAAGGCTCCAAGAACTATTACTGTTTTTTTGCTGCCGGGGCCTATCCTAATGGAAAGTATGCCGATGGCCGAAAGGATAACACGCACCTGAATCAGGCGGGCGCCTTTGAGGTGGGACTCATTATTTCCAAAAAACTGGTGTCCCTGTTCCCCGAACTCAAGAAACAATATGTAAAGGCCAAATACAAGGACGTTGTGGCCGAGTTCGGAAAGATTCCTTTCTATACGGGTAATTAAAAGACTGGCCGGGTTGAATGCCCGGCCAGTCTTTTATATCAGAGCGTAATCTTCTTCGGATTCGCTTCCAGGATATTGCCCCAGTGCTTGTCGTCTTCCGACAGATAGACGTTGGCGCGGCACTCGGGCAGCCATGCGGGATTGCCCGCATTGAATCGGACCAGCTGAGGTTTGCCCCGGTCAAGGATGTTGCCTTCTACGCGAAAATTGACGGAGTGAGTGTGATGATTGGTCTCTCCGGCTTGAATCAGGGTAGGCGTTTCCTTGTTGAAGCGCTGGTAGCCCCAGCCGTAGGGACCGGCCATGCGCATGATGTTGCCGCGGATGAGGAAGTTGCGAAATCCGCTGACCTCATCTTTTTCGGAGGGAACCGAAAACCAGTACTCGACGGCATAGACGCACTTTTCGATGAGATTGTTTACGAAATTTACGTCTTCGCAGTACAGTTCGTTGAACGAAGTGTTGTCGGTCGAATACTGCGGGGAAATAGCGGCATCGTATACCTGACGGATGTAGTTATTTTCCACCTTGAAGGACTTGCAGGTGCCCCAGATTTCCACGCCGTTTCCGTAGCGGACAGGACGGGAATACATGAAGTAATCCTTGGTTGGTGGATTAAGGTGATCGTCGTTCTGCAGGCTTCCGCCAATCCAGGCGATCTCGCAGTTGGTGACGGTAAGGTTTTTCACATGTCCCGCTCCTACGCCATGCGAACCGGTATATTTGATGCAGATGTTGTCGACTGTGAAACTGATATACGGAGTTTTTCCGTCATTATATCCGTCGAACGTATTTCCCTTGAGGGCTGCTTCGATGGAATTCCAGCGTTTATAGGGATTGCCTCCGGTAGAGTACAGGTACACGTAACCGCTCTGGGGGTCGTGGTACATGTCGCGGTCCCGATACAGGCTCTGCCATCCGTTGAAGACATGCGAAGTGTCTTCATAGAAAGTGTTGCCGGCCCGGTCCCTGATTGGGACAACTTTGTAAGCACAGCCGTCATCTCCATTGTTGAACACCAGGTTCCCCACATCATGGGCATGGTCGATGGGCTGGCTGTACCGGTAAATGTGGGGATGACCGCTCATCTCGGTCCAGGTACCGGTCCTGGCGTCCAGGGAGTTGTAGATGCGGGGCTTGTCTCCGCTTCCATAGGCTGAATAGGTGACACCATCCTTTACTTTAACCTGGCCGCGCCAGAGGTCGCCTCTGCGGAAGAGTACGCCGTCGCCGGGCTGGAGAGTGAGATCGTTCACTTTCGCAAGCGTTTTGATTGGCGATGCCGGAGAAAGCCCGCTGTTGCCGTCATTACCGTTGTTGGATACGTAATAGGTGGTCCCGGTGATGCTGATCAGGTTTGATGTGGAACTCAGGATTCCGGCCTTCATCGCTTCTGCCGCTGCGTCCACATCGGCGAGCGTATGGATGGTCCGGAGCCAGTGGGTGAGCGTCGGGTCCACGTCCCCGGCCCATGCGGCGGTGGCGCTTACCTGGCTCAGGGTGCCGCAGGTGAGGGAATAGGCATAATCGGCCCCTGCCTTTGCCGGAATTTCCTTCTGGGCGGCATAGCGGGAAAGGTCGGTATTAACGGCTACCTTGAGCGTACGCACGGCGTCGCCCTGCAAGGCAGGCGTGGCGGAATTGGGGAAGACAGGCACATAGGCAGTGAGCGTGCCGTTTTCACAGACAAATCCCGAACTCATTCCGTATTGGATGTTACCGAGATTGAGCGTGGTGCTGTCACAGGGCTGCTCTGCCGTCCAGGTGCTGGCGGGGGAAGCCAGGGAGAGCGTAGCCGACTGGTTGGTAAAGGGCGTGCCTCCCACTACGCGCAGCGTCAGGGAACGTACTTTCTCCGAAGCGGGAATCCCGGATACGTTTACTTTCAGGACGGCGGTGCGTTTCTGCATGCTGACGGCGCCGCCATTCGTGTTGAGGTCCACGGTTCCGGTCATGACCTCGCTCTGGGCGATGTGGGCATAACTGGCGTTGCTGCCCTGTGAGAACGTGTAATTCTTTTCCGGGGAGAAGTGCAGGACCGATTCGCCTTTCTTCACTTTAATCATGCCGGACGTGTGGCCCGGAAGGGTTTGGGAGTAGTAGCCCTGTTGCTGGGAACCCTTGACCACGGGATAGAGTGCAATTACAGGGTCTGTGAACTTGCCGGTGTAACGGCCGCTGAAAGCAGCGGTACGGCCGCCGTTCGTGGTTGTAAAGACGTCGACGGTGGCAATTACGCCGTTGTGCAGGGAAATGACGGAGATGGAATCTCCTGCTGCCCAGGTGCATTTGAGGCCATTGTCTTCCGCTGTGTAAGTGGCCTTGGTGGGAGCGTCTGCAAGGCTGACGTCCAGCGTGATTTCCGCTCCGGCGTCAGGGTCTACGCTTTCCTCCTGCAGTGCTGAACAGCTGCCAAGGAGAAGGAGCGCAATATAGAAAGGTAATTTTTTCATTTGGGTATATATGTCAGGTTAGAAATCAAGGGTCCAGCCTTCCTCATAGTCCTGTCCGGCAGAAAGCGTAAAGCTGCCGGTCTGGATGGTGACGGGCTCAATGGGCAGGACACCGAAGTCGATGTACTTGCCGCGCTCCACGATGATGGTTTCATCGGTCTTAAGGCTGAAGGAAGAGCCGTCTGCTAGCGTGATGGTAACTTTGAGTCCGTGGTAAGTGCCTGGAATCACGACTGCGTAGTAGCTTTTGTCTGCAGGGATGCTGTTGAAGCCTATCTTTGTAAATACAAAGGGCGAGCAGGAGGATTCTTTGTGCTCTTCATAGTAATACTTGGTCGTAACAGGTTCTGCGCCATCGTAGCGTACGTCAAAATATCCGGCTAGGTATTCTCCGGGGGTAAGTGCTTCAAATTTGACTGATTTGATGGCGCTTCCGTTGTTGGTCCACTTGAAATAGCCGTGTACGTTTTTGAAGGAGGCATCGCCTGGTTTGGCGATGGCAAAGTTATTTGTACGCTGGAAACTGTCGTTGTCGTAGGTTGTTACGCTGTTGAGAAGAGAACATCTTACGGTATGACCGTTTTTCAGACTTGACGATATTTTTGTCGTTTTGTTCATTTCATAGAAGAAGAACGCCGGCTCCTCACTGGCCGGGATTGTTCCTGTAAACCGTTTGGTGACCTTCTGCGTCCGTTCGTCGGACTTCAGTAAGTATTTATTGTCATTTGTGGTGATACATACGATGACCGAGTCCGTTGCCGTCCAGTAAACATGCGAGCCACCTACAAGAACGGTTTTGGTGTCATTGTCCAACTGCGGAGAGCCCAGCTCTACGGAAATAGTTTTCATTTCGGTGGCCGGGGCCGGACACTTTGTGCAGGAACCAGCCATTACCAGCAGGGTAGGGAAAGCAAATAATAATAGTTTTTTCATGGGTATGTGTTTTACAAATTATCCCAGTTGGGGGAGAAAGGATCGGACGGGGCAATATCCTCCCATCCCAGTTCTTCCGGAACGAAGGTGCAGCCGCCGGCCGTGACGGCGCAGGGCGTCGTGGGCAGTACGCCGAAATCGATGAAAGCGCTTCTTTCCACGACAATGGTTCCCTCGGTTATGAGGGCGAAAGAGTTACCGTTGTCCAGATTAATCGTGATTCTCAGGCCATGATACGTGCCGGGGATCGCTAACGCATAGTAACTCTTATCGGCCGGGATGGCCGTGTTGGCGATGGTAGAGATGACGTAGGGGGAGCAGGCGCCGGAGTCGGTCACGTTCCAGAAATATTTGCTTGTGACAGGCTCCGCCCCGTCGTAGCGTACATCAAACCAGCCGGCGAGGTACTCACCTTCCGTTAGGGTTTCGAACTTGACTGATTTGATGGCGTTTCCGTTGTTGGTCCACTTGAAGTAGCCGTGCACGTTCTTCATAGCCGTGTCGCCGGGCTTGGCAATGGCATAATTCAGCGTGGTGGGGAAACTGTTGGCGGTCCAGCATGCTGTTTCGTTGGCAAGTCCCTCCCTGAGCGTATGGCCGTTTCTCAGGTTTACGCCCCAGTTGGTACTTTTGTTCATGTCATAATAGTAGTACAGTGGAGTCTTCTCCTCGGGAATCTCTCCCGTGAATGTCTTGGCGGCTTTCTGCGTTGTTTCATCGGAGGTCATCAGATACCTGCCTCCATCTGTAGTGATGCAGACGATGTATCTGTCGCCTGCGGTCCAGTAGACCAGCGTATCCACCAGGACTGTTTTGGTTTCAATCCCGCTGCAGCCCAGCGTTACAGAAACGGTTTTCATCCCGGGGGATGCCTTGGTGAGAGCGGAGGAAACGGGGTTCGCCTCCGGGGAAGAATCCTGACTTCCTTTCATACAGGAAGTAACGGCGGCAAGAGCCGCCAGCGCAAGAAATAATAGTTTTTTCATGGCTTGGTTGAAGTGTGTTAATTATGTTGCAGCAGCAAAAATAAGTAATAAAAACCGGTATTAGCCGGTCTGAAAAATTGTAGATACCGGAAGTTGACAAAGGAGGGGTATGAATCGCGGTTAATTTGCTATTTTTGTGATACGAATTAATCACATATTATGAAAAGAAAACTTCTAACCGTTTTACTGCTTTTCCTGTCCATTGCCGCATGCCTGGCCGGCAATTCCCTCAAAGTGAAGATGCTCCCCGGAGAAAAATGGTGGGGCGGAATTGACTGTTTCCAGGCCCGTGGCGGAAAGCTCATTACGGCTCCCTACGACGCCGGGACCCAGCTGTCGCTGGATCTGACAAAAGATAATTATTCTAACCAGGCGGTTTCCTTCTTCCTGTCCAATACGGGGCGCTACATCTGGAGCGACGCTCCCGTGAAAGTGACCTTCAGCAAAGGCCAGATTGTGGTGGAAGGCACGACGGAAGTGACGCTCGTCAAAGCGGGCACCACCCTGCGCGAAGCCTACATGGCCGCATCGGCCGCCCATTTCCCGCCGTCCGGGCAAATCCCGGCCCAGGAATTCATCGCCGCTCCGCAGTACAATACCTGGATTGAACTTACCTATAATCAGAATCAGGCCGATATCCTCAAATATGCGCACGCCATCGTAGACAACGGGTTCCCGTCCAACGCCGTGCTCATGATTGACGACAACTGGCAGAAATACTACGGCAACTTCGAGTTCAAGCCGGAGCGTTTCCCGGATGCCAAGGGGATGTTCGACGAATTGCATGCCCTGGGCTTCAAAGTGATGCTGTGGGTGTGCCCCTTCATTTCCCCGGATTCCGTGGAAGGCCGTTCCCTGGCCAAGAAAGGGTATCTGGTAAAAGATGCTGCCGGAAAGGAACCCGCCGTTGTGAAGTGGTGGAACGGCTACAGCCACGTGGTAGACCTCAGCAACCCCGACGCGCGCGCGTGGTTTGTAGGAGTACTGCACCAGATGGAGAAAGACTTCGGCGTGGACGGCTTCAAGCTGGATGCCGGAGACGGTGCATTCTACGATGCGAAGACCACCAGAATGTATGACGGAAAGTCCTATGGCTCGCTCCACACCGGCCTCTGGGCTTCCCTGTATCAGGATTTCCCTTACCACGAGTTCCGTGCCTGCTGGAGACTGGCCGGCCAGCCCGTGGTTCAGCGCCTGCAGGACAAGGATTACTCCTGGGAAGGCGTTTCATCGCTCATCCCTTCTATCCTGGAAGGCAGTATGGAAGGACACCAGTTCGTCTGCCCGGATATGATTGGCGGCGGCCAGTGGACCAAATTTTTCGATGTAACCCCGGAGAATATCGACCAGGAACTGGTTGTACGCTCCTGCCAGATCCACGCCCTCATGCCCATGATGCAGTTCTCTGTCGCTCCCTGGAGAGTGCTGGATGCCCGTCACATGGGAATCTGCAGGGATGCCGCCCAGCTGCACGTGAACCTGGCTCCCTACATGCTGGACCAGGCGCGCAAATGCGCAAAGAGTGGAGAACCCATTGTCCGTCCCATGGAATACTGTTTCCCGGGACAGGGCATGGAAGATTGCCTGGACCAGTTCATGCTGGGAGACAAGTATCTCGTAACGCCCATGGTAGGCCCCGGTACGCAGCGTGAGATTACGCTCCCGGAGGGCGAATGGATTGACGAGACCGGTCGCGCCTACAAGGGTGGGCAGAAATACGTAATTGACGTTCCCCTGGAGCGCATCCCGTATTTCACCCGCCTGGAGGTTACGGGCTTTTCGGCCCCCGACCTGGGCTGGCTGTTCCTGGACAAAGGCCCCTACACGTTGAATACAACCGTTGAGGCTGCTCCCGGCCCTGCCAGTTTCCGTCTGGTAAAGGACACTTCGCTCATGGGCGGTCACCGGGAAACCGTCTTCTACTGCGAGACCACCGTGGGGGAAGGCGGCAAACTGAACGTGGAACTGGGTTCCCTGAAGCCCGGTTTTTACCAGGTTCAGCTGCGGGATTCCGTGAAATGGAACATCGGCGTACGCCCCGAAGAGGTGGTGAGCCCCACGGATGCCAAACCCGACTTTGACGCCTTCTGGAAAGAGACCTTCGCCCAGCTTGAAAAAATGCCCTTCGAGGTGGAGTGGAAGGAGATGCCCAAGTATTCCGACACCCAGCGCACCTGCTACGAAGTGCGTTATAAAAGCTTCGGCGGCGCCATCTCCGGCGGCATCATTTCCATTCCTGTGAAGCCCGGCAAGTATCCGGTGCGCCTGCAGTACATGGGATACGGCGCCAAGCCCTACTATTTCCACCCCGGCTCGGACCCCGACGTCATCGATTTTCAGGTGAGTATCCGCGACCAAGGCATCTTCGCCGAGGGCCAGGACCGCTGGATCGACCGTGGCCTGGACGCTAAGGAAAACTTCTACTATCGCGGGGCCTTCTGCGACGTGAAGCGCGCCATCGATTTCGTGGCTACGTTGGATAAGGCCGATATGAACCGCGTCATCGCCATGGGCGGCAGCCAGGGTGGCGCTTTGTCTACCATCGCCGCCGCCGTCGACAGCCGAATCTGCGCCCTGGCCATCGCCGTGCCTTTCCTGAGCGACTATCCGGACTATCACAAGATTGTCTGGTGGCCCGTCCACGAGGTATTCGCTGCCGCCAAGGAGCAGGGTATCGCCAAGGAAACCATCCTGGAAATGCTCACTTACTTTGATGTGAAGAACTTCGCCCCGCGCGTGACCTGCCCGGTCTTCATGGCTTTCGGCCTGCAGGACAAGACCTGCCCGCCGCACATCAATTTTGCCCTGTACAATAATCTTTCTTCTACGGAAAAGCATTATATGTGCTCGCCCCGCTCGGGTCACGGCATTTTCTCCGACCCGGATTACAAGCGGAACTACTACGACTTCGTAAATAAAATGATTGGTAAGTAGCTATGAAAAAGCTGGTTATTCTTTCTTTAGCCCTCCTGGGGGCTTGCACTGCCGTGCAGGAAAAGCCCGAAACCATGCAGGACGGAACCCTTCTTTCCCTGTCCGTCAGCATGGAAGACCTCTCTTCCAAGACCGCATATACGCCGGAAAATGCCGTGCTCAAATGCAGCTGGAACGCCGGAGACAGCGTGTCTGTCCTTTCGCTCAAAAACGGCAAGGTATACCGTGTAGACCAGTTTGTCACGGCTGCCGGCGGCCGCACGGCCCACTTCCAGGGGGCCTTCCATGGCCAGGATGCCGAGTCTGTCGTCTGCGTGTATCCTCCGCTTACGGGAGGACAAATGACCGGCTATAACTCGAAGCGTCTTCCCGGTAGCTCCGAGGGGAACTTCCACCTGGCCATCGGCGACGATTTTCTTACATCGGCCAATAAAGGACATGTCGTGTTCTCCCAGCTTTCGAGCGGTGACGCTTCCCATCTGGCCTATACAGACCTCATGACCGGCGTCGTGGATCTTTCCGCGCCTGAGGCCGGCGTCGTGATGTCCAAGCATAGCGATGTGCTGGCCATATCGGCCTCCCTGCCCGAGCTCGCCGTGGGCGAGAAGCTGCGCAGCATGACGCTCAAGCTGTCGGCCGGGGCACCTTTCGCCTATACTCCCGCCACGCTTCCGCTGGTGTCGGCAGGCTTATGGTCGGCCGGCACGGGCGTTTCTTCCGTTACCCTGCACTTCGGTTCTTATTGGCTGGGCCAGTTTACGGGCGCCCCTTCCGACTCGCAGGTGGTTACCGCGTATATTCCGGTCCTGCCCCTGCAAGGCGCTTCTTCCCTGCAGGGAGACGAGCCCCGCGCGCTTTCCATCACCGTGAACACCGACCGGGCTGTGTACGAGGCTGTGTCCACCATCCCGGCCCGTACGGGCGGGGCCGATGTCTATGCCTTCTCGGGCGGTCAGGTAGACCATCTGTCGGCTACACTGCCCAAGATTTCCGAGATTGTGACTACGGGTACGTCTAACCCGGACCAGGGCTGGGTGTTCTTCGACCAGGGCCCTTATACGCTCAGTACGACTGTGGAGGCCGCTGCCGGAAACGCTTCCTTCCAGTTGGTGCGGGACCTTTCCCTGCAGGAGAAACGCGGGCTTACCCCCGATGTGGTCTTCTCCTGCGAGACGGTTATCGGCGCCAATGGAGAACTGAATGTGGATCTGGGAATGCTGGATCCCGGTTTTTACCAGGTGCGTATCCGTAACAACGAAGCCAGTTTCTTTATTGGCGTGCGCCCCGACGCGGTGACCAGCCCCCTGGATGCCAAGCCGGACTTCGACTCGTTCTGGGAATCTACTTTTGCCCAGATGGACGCCATTCCTTTTGATGTGCAGTGGACCCCTATCCCCGAAAAGACCAACAGCCAACGTGCCTGCTACGAGGTGCGCTACAAGAGCTGGGGAGGGGAGATTTCCGGCGGTGTCCTTTCCATTCCCGTGGCGCCCGGCAAGTATCCCGTGCGCATGCAGTTCCTGGGTTATGGTAATTCGGCTTCTTATGTTGCTCCCACCCAGCGCCCGGGTGTCATCGACTTCCAGGTGAGTACGCGTGGGCAGGGTCTGTTCAAGACGGACCCGCACGACCAGTGGGTCACGGTGGGCCTGGAGTCCAAGGAAACTTATTATTACCGTGGCGCTTATTGTGACGTCAAGCGAGCCATCGACTTTGTGATGACCCAGCTGGACAAGGCCGACACAGACCATGTGGTGGTTTACGGCAGCAGCCAGGGTGGTGCCTTATGCACCGTTGCCGCGGCCGTGGATTCCCGCATCAAGGCGCTGTCTCCTACGGCTCCTTTCATGACGGATTTCCCCGATTACTGGAAGATTGCGGAATTCCCGTTCAACTATATCGAAAACGAAGCAAAGGCCATCGGCATGAGCAGGGGACAGGTTCTCGATGTGCTCAGTTACTTCGATATCAAGAACTTTGCGCCGCGCATTCACTGCCCCGTGTTATTGGTGGTGGGCCTGCAGGATGTCACCTGCCCGCCGCACATCAATTTTGCCCTGTACAACAACCTGGGCACCACGGACAAGCGCTACGTCATTCTGCCCAACAACGAGCATAACGAGTGGAATAATCCCATCACCAACCCGCTGGTGCACGGTTTCCTGGGGCAGTACTAGATCACCTCAATTTCCCCGCTGGGGATCCAGCCCTGACGGCCGTCGGCAATCTCAATCTGGGAGTAGCCGGAGACGTTGTCCAGGATGCGCACGCGCGTGCCTTCGTGGAGGATGAACAGGTCCTTGGCGCCGCCCGCGGAAGGTGAGCTCTTCACCGAGGAGACGGGCCGCATCACGACAGCCATGTCCTGCCGGCGGGCCTCGGTGCGCTGCCACTGGGCAAAGTCCCAGCCCAGAAATGCCACCAGGAACGTCACAATGCCGGCGAAGAAACCAAGCCGCCGCTGGCCGGAAGTGCTGCCCAGAAGGAACAGCAGCACGCAGCCGATGCAAAGCGCCAGGAAAATAAGGCCGATGACCGCCCACGTATTGGACGGCAGCAGGTAGCACATGGCGTGGCCCCACTGCTCGAAGAAAACCTCGGGCACTTCCTCAATCTTGTCCTGCGTGGTGGCGCGGGCATATTCCAGGTTGTAACGCACGTCGGCGTCGGAGGGATCCAGGCGCAGGGCGCGCTCATACCAGAGGATGGCCGGGGCAATCTGTTCGTCCTTGAAGTAGGCGTTGCCCAGGTTGTAGTAGAGTTCCTTGGACTTCAGGCCCGTTGCCTGCACGTCCTGCCAGTCTTTGAGGGCCGATGCATAATCCCCAGCCGTGTAGGCCTCCACGCCCGCCTTGAACAGGGAATCGGGGTAGGAGAGGGATTGGGCCTGCAGGCCGAAAGGCAGCAGCAGAAGGAGGGCCAGAAGTGCGGCTCCCTTCGGCGAAGAAGAAGTCTTTTTCATGGAAGCGTCGATGGCGGTAATTGCGGCTACCGCCTTTTCGTAATGTTCGTTCATGGCCTCATGGCCGGCATCCGGGGCATAGCGAGCCTCTTCGCAGGCGTCCAGCAGGGCGGTGAAGTCCTTGGTTACAGCCTCCGGAACGCTGCCGGAAGCCAGCGCGGCCCCAATGTTTTCCTTGCTCATATCGGCCATATCCATGGCCAGCTTGTCCCCGACGAAGCCCAGCAGGGAGCGGTGAAGCTCCTCGTAGAAGGCTGTGTACAGGTTCTTGTTCAGGAATTCGCGGGCCTGTGCCAGGCGTTTCAGCGCCTGACGGGTGGCCTTGCGGTTACGGGTGCCCACTACATCGGCCCTGCGGGCGGCCGCCTTGCGGAAGCCCAGCCAGAAACCGAGGCCTGCGAGCAGCATCCCAACGATCAAACCCCACCAAAGTCTGGTGTACACCAGGAAGTTCTCCCCGGTGCCCAGCTGCGTCTTGCTGCGGATAAAGCGGATGTCTTCGCCCAGGTTCTTCACGCCCTTACGGTCTACCACCAGGGTGGAACCGCTCTCCGGAGCGGAAGTGGCCGAGGCGGCGGAACGCTCTACCTTCAGCGGCAGGGCCGGGGCCGATGCTACGGCATAGCGCCGCTTGCTCACATCGTAGTAGCCGAATTCCACGGGCCCCACGCTGAACTCACCGTGGCTGCGCGGAATGAAAGGATATTCAAACGTCTTGGAACCGGACGTGCCGCTTTTGTCGGTGTGTACAGTGGTTTTGACGTCGTATACTTCGAAGTCCGGCGGGAAGTTGATCTTCGGGGCTTCCACCAGGGCGATGTTGCCCTTGCCGGAGATGGTCACGAGCAGCGAGGCTGCGTCGTGCGCCTTCAGGGAATCCTTGCTCAGGCGTGCCTGGACGGAGAATTCGCCCACGCCGCCGTTGAAGTTGGCGGGTGCACCCGCCGGCAGGGCCGCCACATGAATGGTGGCAGGCTTGGTGCTTACGCGCTGCCGCACCGTAGCGTAATCTGTGCCGAAGAACTCGTCGAAGACGGACCCCCCGCTGCGGCGTTTCTGGACATTAACCAGACACACTACCTCGGCCGGGTCGATCACCTGGTCGCCGCTCTTCTGCGGGATGAGCACCCACTTGCGCAGGATCGCCGACTCATACATGACGCCGTCTACCTGCTCCCGCTGGAACTCGATGCTGGCGGGAACCTCCTCCTGGCTCCAGAAGCCCTTGAAGGCAGGGAAACGCGCGTTTTCAAAGCCCATCAGGTTGGCGCGACGGTAAATCTTGAGGGTGGCCGTGACGGGCTCGCCCACCACCACGGACGTGCGGCTCAGCGTCATGCGCATGAAGATGTCGCTGCTGGCCGAATTTTGGGCCGATGTCCCTTCGCCCGAAGCGGAGGAGGCCGATGCCCCCGCGCCGCCCTGCTGCGAGGCCGCCCCGCCGCTCACCACCTGGATGCTGACGGGCTTGGACTGAATCTCCTGCCCCTTCACCTTGGCCCTGGCGGGCTGAATGGTAAAGGTGCCGGCATTCTTGGCCTGCAGGATATAGGTATAAGATGTCTGCGAGGAACGGGTGGTTTTTCCGTTGATCATCTGGATGCTGGTGGAAGTGCCCTTCTGCGGACCCCACACCACGGTAAAGTCGTCGCCGGCCTCCCAGCTGAACTCCGAGGGGCTGTGCTCTCCTTCCACCACGAACACTACGTTGAAGCGTTCCTGCTGCTCCACGATATTGTGCACTTCCACCTGGATGCTGCTCTGGGCGAAAGCAGCCAGGCTCACGAGTGCGGCGACTATACTCACAAACAGTCTTTTCATACTACCAATTCTTTTCCTTCTGACGAGACTTGAGGGCTGCAGCCTTCTTCTCGTCCACTTTTTCCTGTGTCTGTTTTTCTTTCTCCTGGATGGCCTGCAGCAGCTGCTGGGCCTGCTGGGGATTCAGTTCAACCGGCTGCTGTTGCTGTTGTTGCTGCTGCTGGTCCTGCTGATCCTTGTTCTGATCCTTATTCTGGTCCTGGTCCTGCTGCTGGTCCTGGTTTTGATCCTTGTTCTGGTCTTTGTTCTGATCCTGATTATTCTGATTATCCTGATTCTGATTCTGGTTCTGCAGGTGATACCGGGCGTAGGTGTAGTTTTCCTTGGCCTGGATATCGTCCGGGTGGACAATCAGGTACTGGATGAAGCAGTTCACGGCCGTTTGCCAGTCCTGGCGGGCAATGGCAATGTCGCCCATGTTAAAGAGGGCGTCGGACTCCAGCGCGCCGATGTGCAGCGAATCTACGGGCACAGCCTTCATCTGCGTGGCGGCCTCGTCGAAATTGCCCTGGCGGTACAGGTTGTTGGCCAGGTTATAGTGTCCCTTCACCGACGTGGAGTCTTTCAGGAGGCCTTTGCGGTAGCTGATATCGGCCTCTGCGTATTTTTCTTTCTTGAACTGGCGGTTACCGCGTCTGAAGTCGGCCTTCTGGGCGAAGGCGACCCCCGACAGGCTCAGGGCCAGCAGTATGCATACGATCTTCCTCATACCTCAAACAGTTTTCTGCGGGGTTTGCGTTCCCCCAGAATCATTTCCAGCACAAACAACAGCAGGGCAATCCCGAAGAAGTACATGTACTGCTCGTCGTACTCCTCGAAGACCACGCTGCCGAATTCTTCGTCTTCCATGCGGCGGATGTCCTGGATAATGGGATTCAGGCCGAATTCCTCCCCGCCGGCATGGATGTAGGCACCGCCGCCGGCGCGGGCGATATCCCGCAGCATCTGCTCGTTGAGCTTGGTCACGACGATATTCCCCTCCTTGTCCTTGAGAAGTTCGCCGTCTACGGGGATGGGCTGGCCCTCGGCCGAACCAACGCCAATGGTGTAGACCTTGATGCCCAGCTCCGAGGCCTGCTTGGCGGCCCCTACGGCATCGTCTTCGTGGTTCTCACCGTCGGAGATAACCACAATCACGCGGCTCTTTTCGCTCTGGGCGCTGAAGCTCTTGATGCTCAGGCGGATGGCGTCTCCGATGGCCGTGCCCTGCACGGGAATGGAGCCGGTGTCGATGTTGCCGAGGAACATCTTCGCGCTCACGTAGTCCGTGGTTACGGGCAGCTGCACGAAGGACGTGCCGGCGAAGATAACAAGGCCGATACGGTCTTCCTGCAGGCGCTCCGTCAGGCGCGCGATGGAGAGCTTGGCGCGCTCCAGGCGGTTGGGGGAGTAGTCCTGCGCCAGCATGGAGTTGGAAACGTCCAGCGCGACGATAATCTCGGCTCCCTTCGTCGTGCGCTCGGCCAGCTTGGCGCCCGTGCGGGGACGGGCCAGGCCGATGACAAAGAAAGCGAACGCCAGGGAGAACAGCACCACTTTGACCCATCCCTTGGAACGGGACCAGGAAGGCATGAGGGCCTCTACCAGTTCCGGGTCTCCCAGGGCTTTTACGCGGCGGGCGCGGAAAAAGCGCAGCACCCCGTAACCCAGGATGAACAGCGGCACCAGAAACAGCAGGTACAGATACTGTGATTGGGAAAACATCAGCATGTGGGCATCCTCCTCATCAGGGCAACCAGCAGCACTTCCAGCAGCAGACAAATGAGCGCTGCCAGGGCATAGCCGCCAAACAAATCCTTATACACGGGGAAGGAATCCACGGATGTGCGGGTCTTCTCCATCTGGCCGATTTCGGCGTATATTTCACTCAGTTTGGTATTGTCCGTTGCGCGGAAATACCGGCCGCCGGTTTTGTCGGCGATGTCTTTCAGCAGGGGCTCGTCAATTTCCACGGGGATGTTGCGCATCTCAATGCCCCAGGGCGTCTGCACCGGGTAGGGGGCTTCCCCGTTGGCGCCCACGCCGATGGTGTACACGCGGATGCCGTAGGTCTTGGCAATCTCTGCGGCCATGGCGGGGTCAATCTCGCCCATGTTGTTCACACCGTCGGTGAGCAGGATTACCACGCGGCTCTTGGCGTCGGAATCCTTCATGCGGGCCACGGCGGTGGCCAGGCCGTTGCCAATGGCAGTACCGTCCTCGATGAGGTCTGTCTGCACGTCCTTCATCAGGTTGATGAGGGTGGCGCGGTCGGTGGTAAGCGGGCACTGGGTGTAGCTCTCGCCCGCAAAAACGACGATACCCATGCGGTCGCTGGGCCGCTGGGCAATGAATTCAATGGCAATGTCCTTGGCTGCGCTCAGGCGGTCCGGCTGGAAGTCCCGCGCCAGCATGGAGGTGGAGACGTCCATGGCGAACATGATGTCGATACCCTCGGTGTCCACCTTCTCCACCTGGGTGGAGGAACGGGGCCGGGCGATGGCGACGATGATTAGGCTCAGCGCGGCGATGCGCAGCGCGAAGGGAACGTGGCGCAGAATCTCGAAGACGGAGCGCCCGCCGGCCTTCCACGCATCCAGGGCCGATACCCGCATGTGCGCCCGCCGGTCTTTCAGCTCAATCCAGACATAGCGTAGAATGAGCAGCACCGGAATGGCCAGCAGCCAGAGGAGATAGGGATACTCAAAGAACATGGCTTACTCCTCCTTTTCGTCATTGCCGACCTGATCGGCAATCTCCTGCTGATACGTTTCCGTCACAAACCTTACGGCCTGCGGCAGCACTTGGGCGTTCTCTTCGTCGGTGGCGGTGAACTTGGCGAACTTCACAAAGTCGGCGCGTTCGAAGAGGTCTTTCATTTCCTGGTAAAGGTCGGCCGGGATGTCGCTGCCTTTGAGGCCGTCGAAAATCTCGGCGGTGGTCATCTCCAGGGCGCCCACGCCGTAGCGGGCTACGATGTATTCCCGCAGGGCGTCGGTGACGCCGGAGTAGAAGGCCTTCTGCTGGTCGGCCTTCCAGAACTTGTCTCCGCGGAAGCCGTCCAGCTTGCGCAGGGCGCGGATGTGCGCCGGTTCGGCGTTCGCCTTATCCTGGGCCACCTTCTTCTTGCGGTATATCATCCACAGGATGAAGGCCGCGATGATCATGCCGCCCATGGCGATGCCGTAAATCCAGGGGAAGAGTTCTACCAGGGTGTAGGGGAACTTGGCCTGGGGGTGAATGTCGTTGGGCTGGAAGGTTTCCAGGTCGATGGATGGCTCCGTGACCTGCATCATCTGGTTGTTGAATACCAGGGTATCCTGCCCCACCAGGCACTGCAGTTCAAACAGCTCAAATTCTCCGGGAATGAGCGGGGCCAGGGTAAAGGATGCCCGGATATTGTAGCGGGCCACGCTGTCCCGGCGGGAGGAAACCTTTACGGAATCCAGCTGCCAGTCCTGAATAATGGCCAGATGGCCGTCGCGGGCCGTGCTCTCCTTGTCAAAAACTGGCAGGGCAATAGGCGTTCCTTCGGCAATGTCCTTGAGCTCCATTCCGTAACGGAACTGGTCCAGCACCAGCACGGAATCCCGTTTCTGGAGCGGCTCCAGGAAGGACGGGCCGGCAACGATGCGGCGGCCGCCCTCTTCCTGTGCGAAAAGGGTGATGCCCGAAAGAAACGCTGCTATGGCAAGTTGTATTCTCATCTTCTATGGAATAAGGCCATCAGGCCGCGTACGTAGTCTTCGTCGGTGCCGATGTCCACGTGGTCTACCTGATACTTCAGGAAGAGACGGTCGGCCTGCGCCGTGCTGGTTTGGAACCACTGGGCGTAGGCGTTGCGCACCGTGCGGGAACCGGTGTTGATCCAGCGGGAGGCGCCGGTCTCGGCGTCCTTCGCGTGCACAAGGCCGACGTTGGGGAGGGCCTTCTCGCGCGGGTCGCTCACGCGGATTACCGACACATCGTGCCGATTGACGGCCACCTTCAGCGCGTCTTCGTAGCGCGGGGAGGCATCGGCCTTTACATCCAGCATATCGCTGAGCACGAAGGCGGTGCACTTTTTCTTGATGGCGCCCGTCAGGTAGCGCAGGGCTTCGCCGATGTCGGTTCCGTCGTGCTGCGGCTCCCATTCCAGGATTTCGCGGATGATGTGCAGGAAGTGGGTACGGCCCTTGCCCGGAGAAATGAACTTCTCTACGCGGTCGCTGAACAGGATGCAGCCCACTTTGTCGTTGTTGAGGATGGCGCTGAAGGCCAGCGTGGCGGCGATTTCGGCAATTTGCTCGCGCTTGGTCTTGCCCTGCGTGCCGAAGAGGCCGCTGCGGGAGATGTCTACCAGCAGCACCACGGTGAGTTCACGCTCTTCCTCGAACACCTTCACGTACGGTGCGCTCATGCGGGCCGTGACGTTCCAGTCCATGTTGCGCACGTCGTCCCCGTACTGATACTCCCGCACTTCGCTGAATGCCATACCGCGTCCCTTGAACGCGGAGTGGTATTCGCCGGCGAAGATCTGGTGGCTCAGTGCCTTGGTCCGGATCTCGATCTTCCTGACTTTCTTTATTAATTCCTCTGGTGTCATGCTTGAATAATGTCCCTAATAAGTCGCTCTGCAGAGCGACCGGCCGGAGGCCGCGGGGGATAATAGGGGGCAGAGCCCCCTCAAAAAAGAAGGGGGCGTCGGCCTGCGCTATGGCACAATAACCGCGTTAATGATTTTTTCGATAATCTGCTCGGGCGTTACATTCTCTGCCTCGGCTTCATACGTGAGGCCAATGCGGTGACGCAGGACCTCGTTGCACACGGCGCGTACATCCTCGGGGATTACGTAACCGCGGCGCTTGATGAAGGCGTAGGCCTTGGAGGCCATGGCCAGGGAGATGCTGGCACGGGGCGAGGCACCGTAGGAGATGAAGCCTTCCAGCTCCTTGAGGCCGTATTCGGCCGGGGTGCGGGTGGCGTACACGATGTCCACGATGTAGCGCTCAATCTTTTCGTCCATGTAGACGTCCTTCACCACCTCGCGGGCGCGGACAATATCTTCCGGCTTTACCACGGCGTTGGCTTTGGGGAACTCGCCGCTGTTGTTCATGCGGATGATCTGGCGTTCCTCTTCCTTCTTGGGATAGGACACCACCACCTTGAGCATGAAACGGTCTACCTGGGCCTCCGGCAGGGGATAGGTACCTTCCTGCTCAATGGGGTTCTGGGTAGCCATCACCAGGAAAGGCTCCGGCAGCTTGTAGGTTTCCTCGCCGATAGTCACCTGATGCTCCTGCATGGCTTCGAGCAGGGCGCTCTGAACCTTAGCCGGGGAACGGTTGATTTCATCGGCCAGCACGAAGTTGGCGAAGATGGGGCCTTTGTGCACCTCGAAGCTTTCCTTCTTCTGGGAGTAGATGAGGGTACCCACTACGTCTGCCGGAAGGAGGTCCGGGGTGAACTGGATGCGGCTGAACTTGGCGTCTACTGCCTGCGACAGCGTATTGATGGCCAGGGTCTTGGCCAGGCCGGGGACGCCCTCCAGCAGAATGTGGCCGCCACTGAGCAGGCCGATGAGCAGGTTGTCCACCAGGTGTTTCTGGCCCACGATGACCTTGCCCATTTCCAGGGTGAGCAGGTCTACGAACTGGCTCTCTTTCTGGATTCTTTCGTTGAGTTCACGAATGTTAACAGATTCCATATAAATTACTAAATTTGCATATGCGTTATTTCCTTTGCCTATCCTACGACGGCTCCGCTTTTTGCGGCTGGCAAATCCAGCCATCTTCGCCGTCCGTACAGGCCTGCCTCGAGGGGACCTTGTCCCGGCTTTTGAACCGTCCGGTAGCAGTGACCGGCGCAGGCCGGACAGACACCGGTGTACATGCTGTGAACTACGTGGCTCACTTCGATACAGATGGCCCTTTGCCCTTCGAAGCGTCGGATTTCATCTACAAATTAAATGCCATGTTACCGCACGGAGTGGCCATTCTGTCAGTGTCAGAAGTGCCTTCCGACCTGCATGCCAGATTCAATGCCACAAGGCGGGAATATACCTATTTCATACACAGAAAAAAAGACCCTTTCATCCGCTCTTACTCCTGGCTCTGCGGCTATCCCGAACTGGACTTCGATGCCATGAACCAGGCCTGCCAGTACCTCCTCGGTACCCACGACTTTTCCTGCTTTGAAAAGACCGGCGGCGACAACAAGACCTCCATCTGCACTGTCTACGATGCCTTCTGGCAACCCTACGTTCCCAGCCATCTCCAGATAATGGGATTGCCGGCGGCGAAGGCAGATGGCCAGTACTGGTACTTCCGGATTGCGGCAGACCGGTTCCTTCGGAACATGGTGCGTGCTACCGTGGGAACGCTCATTGAGGTGGGCCGTGGAAAGCATTCACCCGAGTGGGTGGCCGAACTGATTAAGAGCGGCACCCGCAGTGATGCCGGCGAGTCTGTCCCCGGTCATGCCCTCTTCCTGAATAAGGTGGATTATTAGCGTGGCAGATATTTAGTTACTAATCAGCTGTTTAGCACAAAAGACGGGTGGCATTTTGCCACCCGTCTTTTGTGCTAAGTTATTTGTAATCAGAATTTTAAATGCCACGCTCTCGCTATCCTGCGGCGGGGAGCTGGCCCTTACCAGAGGCTGGTCTTCTGGGCTTCTGCCGTGTCTTGCAAATCCTTCGGGATGTTCGTGTAGAAGTCCCAACCGGTTTGCGCTTCAATCTCATCAATGCTGGTGAGACCCTGGGAGTAGGATCCGCCGCTGTGGGCAACGTTGGTGAAGATGTAGGCGCAGCCCTTGGCGGCCGTCATGGTGCCGTTGGTGAAGCTGCATTTCATCAGACACTTGTAGAAGTGACTGGGAACGGGGACACCGCCGATGGTCTTGCTGTCTTTGTACAGCGTACCAACCACTACATACAGGGTGTCGGTTCCGGTAGGGGCGTGGGATGCCACGGCCTTTTCCAGGTCGTTCCAGAGTGCGCCGTTGAAACCGTTCTGCTCCTGCAGGGCCTGGTTCGTGGCGTAGAACGTCTGCTTGTTAGCCTCGCCTGAGGCCTGACGGTAGTTGGAGGCCACGAAGTGACCGCGGCTGTAACCGCTGCCGGAAGAGTTCTGCTGCCAGGAACCCGGAATGCCGGGATCGTTGGTCCAGCTGCCCGTTCGGCCTACGTTGTTGTCCGGGTAGGCCGTCTTGTGCATCACGAAGGCACTCCACAGCGGGGCTTTCTTCGTTTTGTCTACCAGGCAGGTATAGTTGCGGTACTGCTTGCCGTTGTATGCATAGGTGTGGGTGACCACCATCTGGTTGCTGTTGGTGGTGTTGTAGTTGTACCACTTGGTGCTGCCGAAAGTCTCTTTGCCGGAACCGCTGCAGGCAGTCGTGTTCTGCAGGGCAATGGCCGGAATCTCATAGCCGCCCAGATACTGCAGGCCGGTAACGGTGGTGCCGCCACCGCCGCCCTGGCCGCCACCGCCACCGCCGCCAGTGCCACCGCCACCACCAGTACCACCGCCGCCGGTGCTGTCCTCCCCGGTGGTGAAGTTCTTCACCGGGCCGAACACATCTACGTACTTGCTGTCTTTTTCGCTCCAGACGGAGACATAGGCTTTATAGTAGTAGGTGGTAGACGCTTCCAGGCTGGTGAACTGAATGTTGAACGTGCCGGAAGTGGCTTTGTTGCTGCTCAGGGCAATCTGCTTGTCCAGGTTGTCGTCTGCGGTGCCATAGTAGACGCCGCGGTCGTGGACGCCCCTGGACGGAGCGTTGGCATAGCTGTTCTGAACGAAGGCGGAAACGTTGGTAATGTCTGTAGCGTCTCCGGTTTTAACGGTGGTGGGTTCCTCCGTCTGGGAAGAACCACCGCCGGAGCCGCTACCGCTTCCGGAACCGCTGCCGCCACCCCCGGCGAAGGGGATGTGCGGGTCTTCCTTGCTCCCGGGGGAGCAGGAGAACACCAGCAGCGCGGAAAGCGCCAGCAAGGCAAGTCTTTTCATGATACTAGTAACGGTTAAGGGGACGACCGGCGGTCATCATGTGCACCTTGCGCTTCACCTCTTCCAGGACAGCCTGGTGAGCGGCGCACTGTGCCTGCTGAGCCTCGGTGGGTTCCTTGGCTGCGAGAGCCTCGGCGTTGGCGTTGGCCGATGCCAGCACGGTGTCAATCAGTTCTACAATCTGGAGCATGTCCTTCTCCTCGAAGCCGCGGGAGGTGATGGCAGGGGTGCCGACACGCAGACCGCTCGTTGCGAAGGGGCTGCGGCTGTCGAAGGGAACCATGTTCTTGTTTACGGTGATATCGGCCCTCACCAGCTCTTTCTCTGCCATGCGGCCCGTCAGATCCGGGAACTTGGCACGCAGGTCGATGAGCATGAGGTGGTTGTCGGTACCGTCGGAGATGATCTTGTAGCCCTTGTCAACGAAGGCGCGGCACATGGCGGCGGCGTTGGCAATGACCTGCTTCTGGTACTCCTTGTACTCCGGCTGGGAAGCCTCGTAGAAGGCCACGGCCTTGGCGGCAATCACGTGCTCCAGGGGACCGCCCTGAACGCCCGGGAAGACGCTGGAGTTGAGCAGAGCGCTCATCTTCTTGATCTCGCCCTTCGGGGTGGTAAGGCCCCAGGGGTTGTCGAAGTCCTTGCCCATGAGGATGATACCGCCACGGGGACCGCGGAGGGTCTTGTGGGTGGTGGAGGTCACGATGTGGGCATACTTCACAGGGTTCTTCAGCAGACCGGCGGCGATGAGGCCGGCGGTGTGGGCCATGTCAATCCAGAGGATGGCGCCCACCTTATCTGCAATGGCGCGCATGCGCTCGTAATCCCATTCGCGGGAGTAGGCCGATGCACCGCCGATAATCAGCTTGGGTTTGCACTCCAGGGCTTTGCGCTCCATCTCGTCGTAGTCTACGCGGCCGGTCTTGGGATCCAGACCGTAGGCGACGGGGTTGTAGAGGATACCGCTGGCGTTAACGGGTGAACCGTGGGTAAGGTGGCCACCCATGGACAGGTCCAGGCCCATGAAAGTGTCGCCGGGCTTGAGGATGGCCATGGTGACGGCCATATTGGCCTGGGCGCCGGAGTGCGGCTGCACGTTGGCGTATTCGGCGTCGAACAGGGCGCACAGACGGTCGATGGCCAGTTGCTCAATCTGATCTACCACCTCGCAACCGCCGTAGTAGCGCTTGCCGGGGTAACCCTCTGCGTACTTGTTGGTGCACACGGAGCCCATGGCCTCCAGCACCTGCTCCGATACATAGTTCTCGGAGGCAATCAGTTCCAAACCCGCGCTCTGGCGTTCCTGTTCTTTCTTGATGAGATCAAAAACCTGGATGTCTTTTTTCATAATAGGGAGTAAATGTTTTTAGCCTACAAATATACGAGTTTTCCCGCATTTTTCCATGCAGAAAATAATCAGTATATTTGCCATAATGAAAGATCGTAAACTCCTGAATATTGAACTGGGCCGTATCACGGCCGATGCCTACCGCACCCGGCGGCCCGAAAGCGGCGTGGTGCTGGTGCTGGACAATATCCGCAGCGCGCACAACGTCGGCAGTGCCTTCCGCACGTCCGACGCCTTCGGCGTGGACAAAATCTACCTCGGAGGGATCTGCCCGGTGCCGCCGTCCCCGGAGTTACGCAAGGTGGCCCTGGGGGCCGAGGAAGTCGTCCCCTTCGAGCAGGTGGCGGATGTAGTCGGCCTCGTCCGCCGTTTACAGGCCGATGGATACACTGTCATCGCTGTTGAGCAGACGGTTCACTCCGTAAAGCTGGACCAGTTTACATCGGCCCCTCATAAACGCATCGCCCTGGTCTTCGGCAACGAGGTGGAAGGCGTGCAGCAGGAGGTGGTGGACGCCTGCGACTTCGCCCTGGAAATCCCTCAGCAGGGCACCAAGCATTCCCTGAACGTTTCCGTCTCCATCGGCGTGGTCCTTTGGGGCATTCGACAAGCATAACCTATGAGCCTGTTTATCACTATTCTATCGGCCCTCGTCGCCGCGTTCTTCCCCTCCGGCGAGCGGGAACCCGTCTGGCCCGAAGGGAGGATGCCGCACGCGTCATCGGCCCAGATCGCGGCCATGACCTACGAGACCGCGTCGGCGGATTTTCGGGCCGATGACTTCCGCACGCCCTACCTCGAGTGGTTCGACGCGCCGGCCCAGCCTAACGGCACCTGCATGATCCTTATTTCCGGCGGCTCTTACAACAATTGCTGTGACCAGAAGCTCATCGAGAAATGGCGTAAGGCATTCACAGAGAAGGGAATTCAGTGCGTGAACTTCGTTTACCGCACTCCGCGCCCCGAAGGCCTGCCTTACTGGCAGACGGCCTGGGAGGACGGGCAGCGCGCCGTTCGCGTGGTACGCAGCCAGGCGGCCCGGCGCGGTTTCGACCCCGAGAAGATTGGCGTCTGCGCCATGTCGGCCGGCGGGCATCTGACCCTGCTGCTGGCTACGAGCTCCCTCACCCCCGCCTATGCCCCGGTGGACGAGCTGGATGCCGTTCCCTGTCACATCAACCTGGCCGTGGTGAACGCCCCGGCCTACGTTACTTCCGACGCCGACTCCCTGGGCATCCCCGCGCCCCGTGGCGGTTACGGCCCTGACATCACGGTTTCCCGGGTGTTCCATTTCGACGAAAAGACCTGCCCCATGAGCCTGCATCATGGCGGTATTGATATCTATTCTCCCAACGGCTCCACGCTGGTATACAAGAAGTTATACCAGATGGGCGTTCCGGCCGAGCTGCACCTCTATCCCGACAAAGGTCACGGTGCGCACGGCTTCCCGCAGGCCGTAGACTTCCTGGCCCGGATGGGCTATCTTCAGGCCGATGAACCCGCACCCGTTCCGGCCGTGGTCTCCGGCAATCCCGTCGAGGCCGTCAATGCCTGGGAGGCCGACCGAGCTGCCGGCATCCAGCGCGAACTGCATGTTCTACTTAACAAATAATAGTATCCGATGAAAAAAGCTATTCTGGCAAAATCCTCCTGGATTGCCCTGCTCGTTACCTGCGGTGTCATCTTCGTCATGGCATCCTGCTGCACCACCATCGACTCTGCTTCGGTGGGTATCAAGTTCAAGAAATGGAGCTCCAACGCTGCCCTCAAAGGCGGTGTGGAAGGCACCTGCCGCGGTTGGGTCTGGTTCAACCCCATCACTGAGAGCATCTTCGAGTATCCCACCTACATCCAGCGTGTTACCTACGATCCCTTCACAGTGAACCCGAAGGATGCCGCCATCTTCTCCATGACGCCCACCCTGGCCTATCAGATTGACGAGTCCAAGGCCGTGGATATCTTCGTGAAATACCGTAAACCCGTCCGTGAGCTGGAAATGGGCTACATCAATACCTGTATCTTCGAGGCCTACCGTACCTGCGCCAACAACTACACTTCCGACGAACTGATGGCCAACCGTGCCAAGTTCGAGAACGAGGTCCGTGCCCGCCTGGACGAGTCCATGAACCGCGAGGGTTTCATCGTGCGTGAGTTCACCACCAAGATCGACCCGCCGGCATCCCTGACCGCCGCCATCAACGCCAAGAACGAGGCCGTGCAGAACGCCCTCAAGGCCGAGAATAAAGTGAAAGAGGCCGAAGCCGAAGCGAAGATCGCCATCGCCAAGGCTAAAGGTCAGGCCGAAGCCCAGAAGATCCAGGGTGACGGTGAAGCCTACTACAACCGCGTAGTGGCCGCTTCCCTGAATTCCCTCCTGGTCCAGCAGTACGCCATCGAGAAGTGGGACGGCAAGCTCCCCACCTACAACGGCTCTAACGCCCTGCCCTTCATCAACCTGAGCAAGTAACCCCGCCCCGCCCGTTTTAATCCAGGCTGTGGATGGCGAGGCCGCTGCGGAGTTTGGGCTCGAACCAGGTGGTTTTGGGGGGCATGATATTGCCGGTATCGGCAATATTGATGAGCTGCTCCATGGACACGGGATACAGAGCGAAGGCAACTTTCATTTCACCGGAATCTACGCGGCGGGACAGTTCGCCCAGGCCGCGGATACCGCCTACGAAGTCGATGCGCTTGTCTGTGCGCAGGTCCTTGATGCCCAGGATCTTGTCCAGCACCAGGTTGCTCAGGATAGTTACGTCCAGAACGCCAATGGGGTCGTTGTCGTTGTAACGGCCGGGTTTGGCGGTGAGGCTGTACCATACACCTTCAATATACATGGAGAAGTTGTGCAGGCCGCAGGGGTGGTAAATCTCCTTTCCCTTTTCCTCCACTACAAAGTCTTCTTCCAGGGCCTTGAAGAAATCGGCCGTGGAAAGGCCGTTGAGGTCCTTCACCACACGGTTGTAGTCAATGATGGCAAGGTGACTCTGCGGGAAGCAGACTGCCATGAAGTAGTTGTACTCTTCCTTACCGGTATGATTGGGGTTCTGTGCTTTCTTCTCGGCACCTACGCGGGCAGCGGCGGCCGTGCGGTGGTGGCCATCGGCCACATAGAAGGCGTCGATATCCTGGGTGAAGATTTCCGTGATGCGCTTGATGACGGCATCGTCTGAGATGACCCAGAAGCTGTGGGTGAAGTTGTTTTCGTCCACGAACTTGTATTCGGGCTCGCCGGCTGCGGCCTTGGCCACGATGGCGTTCAGCTCTGCGTTGTCCTTGTAGGCGAAGAACACCGGCTCGATGTTGGCGTTCTGGATGCGAACGTGCACCATGCGGTCGTCTTCCTTGTCCTTGCGGGTGAGCTCGTGCTTCTTGATGATGCCGTCGGCGTAGTCATCCGTGTGGGCGCACAGGACCAGGCCGTACTGGGTGCGGTCGCCCATGGTCTGGGCATACACATAGTACTTCTCTTTTTCGTCCTGCACCAGCCAGCCCCTCTGCTTCCAGGCCTTGAAATTCTCAACGGCCTTGTCGTAGGTGCGCTGCTCGTGTTCGCCGGCGATGGGTTTGAAGTCAATCTCCGGTTTGGTAATATGCAGGAGGCTCTTCTCCCCGGCCATGGCCAGGGCTTCCTCGCTATTGAGCACGTCGTACGGGGGTGCGGCGACTTCTGTCACCAGATTCTTCGGCGGACGAATGGCCGCAAACGGTTTGACTTTAACCATATCAGTTTTAGTGTGTGTTATTAGTGGTTATTTATAGTGGTGCCGGGGACCTATACCCCGGCACCACTTATCAATTACTTGTTCACCTGGAACTTCTTGTTGCCGGTAGCAAAGAAGTCGACAATCTGACGGGCGGCGGCGAGGCCGGCGTTCACATTGGCTTCGGCCGTCTGGGCACCCATCTTCTTGGGGGTGGCGAAGACGCGGGCGCCGAACTTCTCCTGCAGGGCAGCATAGTTGTCCGGCATGACATCGGCCACATACTTGAGGTCCTGACGCTCTTCGAGGGCCTTCATCAGGCCGTCCTCGTCGATCACCTCCTTGCGGGCGGTGTTCACCAGCGTGGCGCCCTTCGGCATCTTGGAGATGAGGTCGTAGCCGATGGACTTGATGGTGGACGGCAGGGCGGGGATGTGGATGGAGAGATAATCGGCCGTGCTGTAGAGCTCCTCGAGGGAGTGGACGGGGCTGGCGCCGCCGGCAACGATCTGCTCGTCGGTAAGGAAAGGATCGAGGGCCGATACTTCCATGCCGAGGGCCTTCGCCTTCTGGCCGACGAGACGGCCGACGTTACCGTAGGCCTGTACGCCCAGGCGCTTGCCCTGCAGCTCGCTGCCGGTGGCGGGGGTGAACTGGGTGCGGGCCATGAAGATCATCATGCCCAGGGCCAGTTCGGCCACGGCGTTGGAGTTCTG
>Ga0310786_10000457_pt1 | contig 66314 bp, 51 predicted proteins | sample AusTroGonzalo_MG_FD_203881 | JGI IMG/M metagenome (GOLD analysis project Ga0310786, IMG submission 203881) | Bovine rumen microbial communities from tropical cattle in Woodstock, Queensland, Australia - Gonzalo_03 (v2) (version 2) | ecosystem: Host-associated > Mammals > Digestive system >... | reverse complement strand
GAGCGATTTCACCAGTGATATCCAAAGTTCTCAAGAAGAACTGAGGACGGTAGTGGTTCTGGAATGGAGTGTGACGTCCACCTTCTTCCTTAGTAAGAACGTAAACTTCAGCCTTGAAGTGAGTGTGTGGGTGGATTGAACCAGGAGCAGCGATAACCTGACCTCTCTTAACTTCGTCCTTGTCAATACCACGGAGCAACAAACCTACGTTATCACCAGCTTCACCTTCGTCCAAAATCTTACGGAACATTTCAACGCCAGTAACTGTAGTGTCCTTGAATTCGTCGCTCAAACCAACGATCTGAACCTTATCGCCAGTGTGGATAACACCAGTTTCGATACGGCCAGTAGCAACAGTACCACGACCAGTGATTGAGAATACGTCTTCAACAGGCATCAAGAACGGCTTTTCATTTTCACGCTTTGGCAATGGAATCCATGTGTCAACAGCATCCATAAGTTCCTGAACCTTTTCTTCCCACTGTGGTTCGCCATTCAATGCACCAAGTGCAGAACCGCGGATAACAGGAGTATTGTCACCGTCAAAATCATATTTAGTAAGAAGATCACGAACTTCCATTTCTACGAGGTCGAGCAACTCTGGGTCGTCAACCATATCGCACTTATTGAGGAAAACAACCATCTTAGGTACGTTAACCTGCTTAGCGAGAAGTACGTGTTCGTTTGTCTGTGGCATAGGACCGTCAGTTGCAGCAACTACCAAGATAGCACCGTCCATCTGAGCAGCACCAGTAACCATGTTCTTTACATAGTCGGCGTGACCTGGGCAGTCAACGTGTGCATAGTGGCGGGTTTCTGTCTGGTATTCAACGTGAGCAGTGTTGATGGTTATACCTCTTTCCTTTTCTTCTGGAGCGTTGTCGATTGCGTCAAAAGACTTTACTTCTGACAAGCCCTTCTTTGCCAATACATTAGTAATAGCAGATGTTAATGTGGTCTTACCGTGGTCAACGTGTCCAATGGTACCAATGTTAACGTGCGGTTTCGTCCTTTCAAATTTCTCTTTAGCCATGACTTCAAATTTATTTAATGATAATACTTAAATTACTAAACTTACCTATTAATATATACAAAAAAAAGAGCCAATGATGGGAATTGAACCCATGACCTCTTCCTTACCAAGGAAGTGCTCTACCCCTGAGCTACATTGGCTTTACGAGCGGGAAACGAGACTCGAACTCGCGACCCTCAGCTTGGAAGGCTGATGCTCTACCAACTGAGCTATTCCCGCACTTCTTCCTTGTAGTGGGGAGAGAAGGATTCGAACCTCCGAAGTCTTACGACAACAGATTTACAGTCTGCTCCAGTTGGCCACTTTGGTATCTCCCCTGACCATTTTCTGAGCCGATGAACGGATTCGAACCGCCGACCGGCTGATTACAAATCAGCTGCTCTACCAGCTGAGCTACATCGGCTAAAAAATAATCATCAACACTTTTAAAGATCGTTTTTACTCCCTCGAAAGGGACTGCAAATATAGATGATTATTTTTTTCTGACAAAATTTTTTTTGATTTTTTTTAATCACGTTGTTTTTCCTTTGCCTTAATCAGCTGCTTTTTCAACGCATCTACCGATAGATCAACAGCTTCCTCGAAAGTCTTGCACTGACGTTTTGCAAATAAACCTGTCAATTTCGGCACATCAAGACTAACTTCTGCTATCTTATTCTCGTTGGTTTCCGACTTATCGAGGCGTAAAATGACTTCTGCACTCAAAATATTGTCAGCCATCTGAGACAATTTGCCAACTTTCTTTTCTACATAATCCAATAATTTCTGGTCAGCGTCAAACTGAACCGACTGTACTTTTACGTTCATTTCTATTCCCTTTCATTTTTATGCTCGTGGATGAGCTTGTTTATAAACTGTTTTTAATTTTTCAAATGTATTGTGTGTATATACTTGGGTCGCCGACAGGCTTGCATGCCCAAGCAACTCCTTGATTGCATTCAAATCGGCGCCATTATTAAGCATCTGAGTAGCAAATGTATGACGAAGAACATGAGGACTCTTCTTGTCAATGGTTGTCACCTGCTCCAAATAATGTGTCACTTTCCTATACACGAATTTTCCGTATAGCTTTTCGCCCTTGTCGGTTACTAAAAGCCATGCCTGCGAACTAACATCAAAACCCTGCTGCTTTTTCTGCTCAAGATATTCATTATACCTATTAATAATATAGTCGTTAAGCGGACATATTCTCTCCTTGCTTCTTTTTCCGAAAACCTTTACTTGCCGTTCAGCCGGCATAAAGTCGAGATGCTTGAGGTTTATCAGTTCAGAAAGACGCATTCCTGTAGCATAGAAAAGTTCTATCATGAATTCATCACGCTTGCCAACAAAACCTTCAGGATAAAATTCATCAGTAGTCATTTTATCCATATCCGGTTCTGTAACAAATTCAGGCAACCTCTTGCTGATTTTCTGACTAGAAATCTTTGACAACGGATTCTTATCCATCTTGCCAATTTTCTTCAGATATGTAGCAAAAGCTTTCAAACTTGACAACTTACGATTTATGCTCCGAGATGATATTCCTTCCTCCTTCAGGCTCATCATCCACATCCTAACATTCTTGTCGGTAAAGTATTCGGAGCAAGGCACAGAACTTGAGTTTTTACAAATAAAATCACGAAACTGAAGCAAATCAGTTTCGTAAGATTTTACCGTGTGCTCGGAACTTCTACGTTCGAGCCTCAAATATTCCGTGAACATCTTTATTTCCATTTGCCATCTCCAATTCTTACGGAGAAGCAAATTTAAGAAATAAAAATGAAAACAAAAATATTTTTAATTATTTTCCTGCATGCTCTGCAATTTCTGTACGTAAATTGCATGGAGCTTCTGCTGACGCTTAATAACAGACTGCTTGTCAAACTGCTGACGAGCTCTTAATTCCTTTACTACGCCAGTCTTTTCAAATTTCCTTTTGAATTTCTTCAAGGCTCTATCGATGTTTTCGCCTTCTTTTACAGGTACAATAATCATTTCGTTATCTTTTTAATTTTTAAATTATGTTTCTTAAAATTTTGGACTGCAAAAGTACACATAAAATCAATACTGACAAATTTTTTTGAACGATTTTGCAGATTTTTTATTCTCTATATTACAACAAGTTACAAAAGCAATGTTAATTTCTATGCGATTATCGCCATTATTTTGCAACCAATGCAACCATATAAGTATGTCATTTGCTAATTGTCGCGGACACAACGGACAGCATTAGCTGAATATGAATCATGCCGATATAGGAAAACAGGTCCTCCCATAACATGACTAATATCTACACATTTTAACTGAAGTTGTGCTTCATTACCAGCTGTAGTTGTCCAATAATAAACTCGTAGTCCGAAAGAATGAGAACCTTCATCATAAACATACGAACCAGCAGGAACAGCGTTAAAGCAACTTGCACCGAAATTAACATTCTGAACATACTGTGAACTAGCATTTGTCCAAAGTTCAGGACTTCCAGCAAGTTGTGGAGATGCAATAGTCCTGTCGAACAAGTCTATCAACTGCTGCCATTCTCCTTCGCTTGGCAGATGCCACCCATACGGACAAATACCGCGCAATCCGCTAGGTATTTCCGAAGACATAACCGTACCATCTAATGCTGCAGCCAGATTATAAAGATAGCCATATACACCAACATTTAAGGTGTCGCTATTAGGATATGCAACATAATGTTCTGTCACAGGCTCAGGGAAACAGGGGTCATAACTATATTCATCAAACAATGGAATATTGCCTCTGTACCGCAGATTCTCCGCCATCCAAGTCTGCTCGCCAATAGTAACCATCGAGTAAACATTGCCATCGCGCGAATCAGTAAAAGTACCCATTATGCAATTATCAGAATCCGCAGCTGTTATAAACGGCACAACCCTGCCGTATGTAGTCGCTACAGAATTTGTAGCAAAAGCCTTGTAATAATACTTCGTAAAAGGCTGTAAATCTGACAAATCATGGCTAAATAAACCAACCTCATCTCCTATTACTACAGAATCGGTCATATTATGCTCATCAAGACCATATATGAAACCTGACAAAACAGCATCACCTCCATTATAAGTTATTATTCCTTGTATTGTAACACTGTTAGATGTCAAATTAATATAACTTCCAGAACTTACCTCTGGAGCAACAATCACAGGCGGGTCGAACAAATGTTCGGCAGTAGTATCAATAATAAAAACAAGCGAATCAAGATAAGATTTTGTTATAGCATCATCAGAATTGACTGGATTAGCAAGCCCAGAGATTCTTCTGCCATCGGCGGAATTGCCACTCGAAAGCACTTGAGAAATAGAAGGAGTGGGAAGTCCAATATAATAAGCACTATCCAACGCTACAGGCATAAAACTTTCTGCATCAGACCGGTAAACAAGCACCTCACCATCGTGAGCATTGGCAACATAAAAATTTATATTCGACAATTTCTCTGCCTTCCTCGACAACAATGCGTAATAGTTGCTTGCTATTTCCTTTGTACCCAAATTCACATAATCGCCATCGGTTCTATAATCCACCCGCATCCACATATTGCCGAGATGCCAAGGGATGCCAACAAAAGGAGCATTAAGCGCATCATTGCAACCACAGGTGTATTCGCCACGGTTAAGTTGTATAGCGACAAAACCATTGGCATCGGTAACTGCACTATGTTCGGCACAATATAGCACAGTTCCATATTGTCCTCCAGCAATGAATGAAATTTTCACAGTTACTGGAGTATTCACAAGCAGAACATTGTCTGCATCACGGATGATTGCCGAAAAATTTACTGTCTGCGGAACTTCCTGTGCAAAAGAAACAACAGCACTCGTTATTACTATAATTATAAAAGCTATTCTTTTCATACCATAACAATCTATTTACTAAACATTTGCTTCCCTCTCTTATGGATGATAAACAGGACGGACAAGACATCCCGACTCCCGCAAAATCATTCCACTTGATACTTCATATTCATTAAACTCCACTGAATATGGATATGTAGTATCTGTTTCCGTTGAATATGATGATGCGGTTTTAGACCAATATGCCGCATAATTATACACATATCTACCTCCAGAATCCTTCAAAAAAATCATACCATCGAAAATATATCCATAATACGGAAGGAAAATACTATTTCCATTAAGTCCTCTAACCACATATCCTTCCACCCCATTTACCGAAGTCCATCTCCACGCACAATTGCTTCTCAATTCAATAATCTCTCCCGCAGTCGGCATTCTCCATCCAGCCCCCCAACTGACAGTTGCCACATCATTGCTAGGAGAAATTTCAGTCGGACTACCATAGTATGTGTATGTGGAATCGTGATATATTTCCTTAGGGCTTGTCTCTCCCCAAGCATAATGATTACCACATTCTTCAGGACTTGTGGCACCGACATTGCAGGTCGCCCATTTGGTACCGCTCGGAAGTCCAAGGTCAATATATTCGTGGTTTCTATATATACCGCTAGAGCCTTCTGTAAATGTAGTCAAAGAACCTCCCAACGAATCAATTATGTTAACATAAGCACTTACCAACGAATCAAGATATGACTTTGACACTGCATCCTGAGCATCAACAGGAAAAGAGAGCCCTGTTATTGACCTTTCTTCCGCCGAATTACCAACGGCAAGCACTTCAGCCAAATTAGAAACTTCGGGGTCGTGGGCTAAAGTTACAGGCACAAACTGACGAGTATCTTCATTATATCCAAGCACATCGCCATCGTGTACACCATCTGCAGAGAAACCGACATCAACAAGTTCCAATGTCTTATCTGCGACAAACGCATAAATCGTAGATGCCAATTCAATCCTTCCGAGCAATAAGAAACTACCAGTTGTATCGGTTCTGTACTCCACCTGCATCCAATATACACCATTCACCCATGGTATATCTTCGAACGACATAACAGAAGCCCCATTGCAACCACACGATAGCACCTCACGGTTCAGTTTAACCGTCATACTTCCCATCGAATTTGTCGTAGTCCTATGTACTGCACAATATACAGGAGTTCCATACTGCCCTCCTTCAAGAAATGTCAGCCTTACATCTATCGGAGAATTTGCAATAATCTCATTGTCTGAATTTCGAACAACTGCCGAAAAAACAACCGTCTGTGGGACTTCCTGCGACATTACCGACGATACTATTGCAATGGAAAATATAAAAATCAAAAACCTATTCATATTCAATATTTTATAATTAATTGTTATTGTTAGGGCTAAACACCGGTCGAATTGCACAACCTAGATAATAATCAGTACGTCTTCCCATTATTAGACTACTGGATGAACGTCCATATAAAATCCAATTCGCAGAACCTAACCTATAGTAAATATCTCTGTTATTATAAAAAAACTGCGTTCCATACTTATATCCATTACCAGGCAAGAATATTGAACAGCCATTGGGTCCTGTAACCTTATAACCATACCTTCCATTCTGCTGGACATATTTCCATGCACACCAATACCTTAGTTCATTCATTTCCTCAAATGTTGGTATATGCCAGCCTCCACCCCAAAACACAGAAGCTACATCTGCCTCAGCAGGCAAAGAGTCTCCAAGTTCTCCCGTATAAGTATATGAGTCTTGAGTATAATTAGTCTTAGTAGAGATTTCGCCCCAAGCATAATAACCGCCGATACCTTCCGGCGTTGCTGCGCCAACATTACATTTAGCCCATAAAGTTCCACTTGGCAGACCAAGGTCAATATACTCGTGTCCGTTGTGCGAACAATTTATATTAGTAATTGCAGTCACAATCCTATGATAGATAGAATCGGCATATTCCTTAGTTACAATATCATTGGGGTCAACAGGTGCTCCAAGATTGGATATGTTCATTCCGCCAGCATCATTTCCTGCCTCAAGCACTGTCGACAAGGCTGGTGCCCTAGGGGGAATCAATGCCTGCGACTCGAACCTGCCAGTTTCGGAATTGAACATCAAAGCATCGCCATTCTCGGGATTCTCGACATAAAAATCAATTCCTTCGAGCCTGTTAGCCTTCCCTGCAACAAAAGAGTAGAAATTGCTTGCAAGTTCAAGTATGCCCCAAGACCTATAATCATTCATGCCGTCGGTTTTGTAATCAACCTTAAGCCAATAATCTCCATTTTCCCACGGAATATTTGCAAATGTATATGCCCCACTCGACGGCATACCCCTATTTAGAAGAAACGAAACAAAACCATTTGAGTTTGTCGTTTCCGTTTTTTCAGTAACATATACGGCCTGACCCTCGGCACCACCCTCGAGAAACGACAGCCTTAACATTACTTGAGTATCTGCCATAATATTGCCGGTAGTATCGCGCAAAACTGCCGAAAAATTGACCGTCTGCGGAACATTCTGCGCAGATAACGCAACAACTGCCAGCACAAATATGAACAATATCGTTATTCTCTTCATAATCACTTCCTTTTCACTGTTTTACAATTTTAGCACTTGCCTTTCCTATCCTCATAATGTAGGTTCCATTGGCAAGACTGGACAGATCTACCGAAAATTCATTGCCGAAACTATCTATTGCACGCGAAAGCACAAGTACACCATTAGTATCATAAATTTCCACGACAGAACTTCCTGACGCACAATCGGAATCCATTACAGTCACATTTACAAAATATGCCGTAGGATTCGGATATACCGAAATACCTTCTCCCAATGCCACATGGCGATTATCATCATCTCCAGTAAGCGTTCCGCTGCCGCCCTGCGTATTCACATATTCCGATGTAATAGTCAACGAACCGGTTTCACCATACAATACACAGCCGAATGTTCCACCAAAAGAATACTGGACAAACTCATCGCCACCCGACTGGGAGAAAAAGCCTATATTGTCAAGATTCTGAGCATTTATAAGTGAACAACAAGCGATTAGCGCTACTGTCAAAAGCAAACATTTTATTCTAGTCATACTTATCATTGTATATAATTTCTGCAAATTTAATTTTATTTTCATTACTATGACAATTTAAAACCCGATTTCGTTGCCTGACACACAAAAAAAACTTCAACACATTTTTTTTCGAAACATCCTAAATATTTTTTTGCTATATACAACAAGTTTTATTAACTTTGCTACTTATTATTTTCCATTCAGAATGGTGAAACGTTTTTTCATACTGATAATAATAATTGCCACTGGCGCTGTTAGGAGTTATGCCCAATTCGACTCCGATTTTTGCAACGACATAGATGACAAGAAACTTATTAAATCATTCCAAAAAGGCGTGCAACTGCTCAATGAGGGGAAAATGAACGAGGCGGAATCCGTATTTGCAAAGATTATTGAAGAAGAACCGGAATTCACCGAAGCATGGGTTGCCTCTTCTGAAATAAACTACTCCAAATACAAAAGCGCAAGAGACCCCAAAAGCCAGAACAACTACTATTCACGATACGTAAAATGCCTTGAAAGCGTAGCAAAAACTTGCCCTTCATACCAAAACTATGAAGTATGCTACACATTGGGCAAGATTTTTTTCAGCCACGACAATTACGAAGTAGCAAAAAAACACTTGTCGACGTATATAGCAAATGCAAAAAAAGATACAAAGTACTACAAGGATGCAGAAAACACAATTCACTACATCGACCAATACTTGAATCTAATTGAAAATCCTGTACCTTTTGAACCTATAATCGTAGAAGGGGTATCAAGCGCTTACGACGACTACCTGCCGCTCATCTCTCCCGATGGCTCATTGGCATTGTTCACCAAGGCATACACAAAAAAAGAAGTTCAGTCGATATATACCGACAAGTTTGTCGAAGAATTCACAGTATCGAAAGCTGCCGACGACAAGGGGCTCGTTTTCTCCCCCGGCGAACCGCTACCCTACCCTTTCAACTCTGGCAAAAACCAAGGAGCGGCTTCCATTTCTATCGACAACAAGACATTATTCATAACAATATGCGAATTTGTAAGCCGCGACTACGACAACTGCGACATTTATATGTCGACACGCGTTGGCGACGGATGGTCTGAACTGAAATCGCTCGGACCAAACATCAATGGGCTAAAGACATGGGAAAGCCAACCGTCAATTTCTGCTGACGGCAAAACCTTGTATTTCGCAAGCATTCGCGAAGGCAACATAGGTTTCAACCCTGACAATCCAACTTCCGACATATATTACTCCACAAAGGACGAAAAAGGGAACTGGAGCAAAGCGAAAAACCTAGGGCCAAAGATAAATACACCAGGAAACGAAAAGTCACCATTCATACACTCCGACAGCCAGACACTTTACTTTTCATCCGACGGACATCTCGGAATCGGTGGCTACGACATATTTTTCTCAAAGTTCAGGGATGGCGATTGGACTACACCTATTAATATAGGATACCCAATAAACACAAAAAACAACGATTTAGGCTTCGTAGTAAACACACAAGGAACAAAAGCCTACTTCGCATCAAACAAACTTAACGGGAAAGGCGGTTGGGACATATACGCAATCGACCTGTACAAGGAAGCCCGTCCAGAAAAAGTATTCCTCGTAAAAGGACAGCTGCTCGATGACAACGGATTGTCAATAGGCGACGCAAAGCTTGAAGTAAAAAACACCCGCACCGAAGAAGTATCGGAAGGAATTGTTGATTCTGAAACCGGACAATATGCCGTAGCCGTAACCACAAAAGACGAAAAAGACGACTTCCTGATGGTGGTAAAAAAAGAGGACTACAGCTTCTCATCTACACTTATAGAGCCATCAGAAGAAACATTTGAAAAACCTATAGAAGTGAACTTCGAAGTGAAGCCAATCGAAGCTGGCAAGTCGGTACAGATAAACGACATCTACTACGCAACTGCATCATACGAGATAAACAGCAAAAGCTATGCGGTATTGAACGAGTTCGCCGACTTCCTGAAGTCAAACCCAACTGTAAAAGTAGAAATTCGCGGTCATACCGACAATGTCGGCAGCGCACAGACTAACATAGCATTGTCGAACCGCCGTGCGCAGGCTGTCTACGAATACCTGTTGTCGAAGGGCGTATCTCGAAACAATATTAGCTACAAAGGATACGGCCCCAATATGCCTATAGCCGACAACCGCACCGAAGCTGGTCGTGCAAAAAACAGAAGAACAGAATTCTATATCCTGTCAAAATAGCATGCCAAGAATATAATGTGAAACCACATCTTTTTTATTCACCATTTTTGTTTTTTTGACAGTTTTTTCAACCTCATAAAAAATTTTCACATCAATTTTTTTATTTTTATTTTTTTGCACTGCGAGTTTCCATTGCCATACATATCTGTATTTCAATATCTTACATAATCTACAGAATATCACCAACAAAGAGAAATCCATATTTTCCCATTAGAACAATGCAATAAACACTAATCTGTTGAATACTTTACATTTTACACCGATTATGCTGTTTTTGCAAGTTATATTTTTGTTCGATTTTTATAGACAGACTAACGGATGGAGAAACTTATTTACAGACATACAGATGCGGAACGCCTAGACATACTAAGATCGTTCGATGAATGTTTACGCAATAGTGTTGAAGAAGAAGACAATTTGTTTGCTGAATATCAAATTAATATAATAGAAGAAAACCTTTCTGTATTTGAAAAGTTCAAGGCATACAAGGAATGCATGAGACAGCAGGAAGAAGCTTTCAACGACAAATACAACCAATTATTCAGCAAGGCTAAGACTTTCGTTGTTCACTACTATATGTCGATGCACATGGCGATTGAACGCGGTGAACTACCCGTAGACATTACATCGTGGTATGGTCTGCAATTCCCGTTCATCATCCCTAATCCACGCAACGGAGAAGAACTGCTCGAATCGGCACAGCACCTGTTCGAATGCGACTCAAGACGTACAAGCAATGGAGGTCGTCTACTTACAAATCCTAACATATCTTCTGTAAAAATCTGGATAGAGAAATTTGAAGATATACACAAGGAACGCAACTACAAGCAAAACCTCAACAAAGCCGAAGTTGAAAACATAGACTATATCCGCGACACTACCGACAAGCTTATCGTAGAAGTTTACGAAGCTGCCTGCGAAAAATATGCAGATCTGGAATTTGAAGACAGGCTAAAACGTATGAACGACCTCGGATTCAACATACAGCAGATTGTCCGCAAACCACGTCTGCGCAAGCAGGAGGAAATGGTTGCTCGCCAAAAGGCAGAGGCTCAACTGCAAATTCCTCTTTTCTAAAATGAGATTTTTCCTAATCGGGTTCATGGGCGCCGGCAAGTCGGTAATTGGCCGACAACTGGCAAAGTCATTGAACCTTTCTTTTTATGACCTCGACTCTGAAATTGAGTCAAAATACCGCATGACCATATCTTCTATTTTCAAGAACTTTGACGAAGTCTGCTTCCGGAAACTGGAACACAACACACTTTTGTCATTTGCTGAAAAAGACGATTTTGTAATGTCGTGCGGAGGAGGAACGCCATGCTTCTGCAACAACATGGAAATAATGAATTCTCTTGGCACTACCATATACATAAAAATGCCCGCAGACGAACTTGTTGACAGAATTGCCAATTCGGCAAAGAAACGACCACTTACAGAAGAAAAGTCCAAAGAAGAACTTGCTGCCTACATTGAAAATACTCTCCACATCCGCGAACCGTTCTACACAATGGCAAAAATAACTATCGATGGTTCAGCCACTAATAAAAAAGAATTGGAAGAAAAGATTATCAGAGGAATAGAAAGACAATCCGAGAAAATCTAAACCTAGCAAACAATTCTAAATTATATCTTTTTTATACGTTGCAGATAATTAAAATTTATCTATCTTTGAGAAAATTTTAATACAAAACATCATGAGTACTTTTATTATCGCAATTGTATCGGCAGTAGTAGTAATATTGTTGCTGTCGGGATTTAAGGTAGTCCGTCCAACGCATAGGGCATTGATTGAAAGACTTGGTAAATATCATCATTTTGCCGGGCCAGGTCTACACTGGATTATCCCATTTATAGATCACATTTACCGTGTGAACGTTACTGAACAGATGGTTGATGCCGACCCGCAGGAAATAATCACCAACGACAACCTGAACGCAACCGTCGACGCACAAATATATTTTCGCGTGCGCGAGGATGAAATGAGCGTCAAGAATTCGCTTTACAACGTGTACAACTATCAAGTGCAGATTGTAAACCTTGCTCGCACAACGCTGCGTAACATCATAGGTACACTTACTTTGAAGTCGGCAAACAGCGAGCGCGGACGAATCAACACCGAACTGCACCAGATTTTGTCACAGGAAACACAGGACTGGGGAATTTCAATTGTAAGAGCCGAATTGAAGCAGATTGACCCGCCACAAGATGTTCAGGCAACAATGAACAAGGTAGTAAAGGCCGAAAACGAAAAAATTGCCGCCATCGACTACGCTACCGCAGCAGAAACAGAAGCCGACGGTACAAAACGTGCAAAAATCAAGGAAGCTGAAGGTTTCCGTCAGGCAAAAATTCTTAGCGCCGAAGGTGAAGCCGAAGCCATCAGACTGGTTAACGAAGCCGCTGAAAAATACTTCATTGGCAACGCTCAGATACTAAGGAAAATCGAAGCCGTAGAAACAGCATTGAAAAACAATGCAAAGATTGTTGTTCCTTCCGAATCCGAACTTGTAAACGTCATCGGAGAGATGGCGGGAGTTCTGCCAATCGAAAAGAAATCAAAGAAATCAGAATAACTTTCACACAAAATCAAAACAAAAGCCCGGCAAACGTCGGGCTTTTTTATCAGATATTAAACATAAATATATTATTTCGTCAGCTCGTAAAGGACGTCAAGTTTCGGAGTTAATATAATTTCAGTTCTTCTGTTCTTTGCACGGGCCTCAGCTGTCTTGGCATCATCTACAGGCAGATAGCAACTACGTCCAGATGCTATTAGTCGTACCGGATCTATTTTCGAATTTGACAGTATAATCTTTACTATCGAAGTTGCACGTTTTGTACTCAAATCCCAGTTATCCTGAATGTTTCCGTTACCACTATATGCAAGGTCGTCGGTATGACCTTCGATTGTAATATTAACATCCTGATTGGTTTCGAGTACTGCTGCCAATTTCTTGAGAGCTTCCTGTCCCTTTGGGTCCACATCCCACTTGCCCGACTTGAAAAGCAACTTTTCGTCAAGAGATACATAAACCTTACCTTCCTTTTGCGTTACGGTAAGACCCTGCCCCTCGAATCCGGAAAGAGCATCGGAAACTTTTGCCTTCAAGGCATTCATTGCCGAATCCTTTGCATTGAGGATAGCCTGCAACTCAGCAACCTTCGCATTTTTCGAATCAAGCTCCGAATTCTTACTGCTCAACTCATTGCGCTGCGACTCAAGAATACCGTTCTTTTCAGCAAGCTCCCTCTCTTTTTGCTCGTTCAATGCCCTCATTGCTTCAAGATTTGCCCTCTCCTGATTTAATCTCGCCTCAAGGTTGCGCAGCTCATCTTCCTTCACCTGCAATTCATCACGGCTCTTTTGCAATTCTGCCATTGCCTTTTGTTGTTCAGCATCAGCTCCTGCACGCAATTTCTCCTGATTTTCAAGCAGCTGCTTGTAAAGTTCATCTATCTTATCATATTGCTGGGTCAATATCCTGTACGAATTGCTTTTCATTGTTGTGTCGGCAATGAGAGCAGCTATATCACGCTCATTTTTGCTAATCAACGATTTCAATTCATTGTTTGCTGTTGTCAAACTCTCGTTTTGCTTCTTTAAATCAGTACGCTCCTTCTCGCAATTCTCCTTCTCAGCCTTCAAATCTTCAAATTTACGTGCCGGTACGCAAGAGAACAAAAACCCAGACACTACTACCAACAATAGTATGCTCCTCGTTAATAAATTGATTTTCATAAGAATGAATTTGTTTTTAGATTAAAATGCAAAGATATATTCCATGTCAAAACAATGTTCTTTGGGCCAACTAAATTTATTTACAATTTTATGTTAATATTTACTTGCTTGAATCGTTTTATTTTTTGTAATTTTGTCGCTTTGAAAAAATATAAAGGAATAGACAACGGCATGTCGTATAAGTTTTTAGACGAAATAGACTTTCCTGTAGACCTAAAGCGTGTAAAAATCGCTGATCTACCACAGGTCTGTGATGAACTGAGGAGGTTCATTATAGAGTCTGAAGCCGTTAATCCTGCACATTTTGGAGCAAATCTTGGCGTTGTTGAGCTTACTGTCGCCTTACATTACGTGTTCAACGTCCCCGAAGACAACCTGATTTGGGATGTAGGACATCAAGCATACGGACATAAAATCCTGACAGGAAGACGCAAATCTTTCAAGACAAATAGGACATACAAAGGCATAAGCGGTTTCCCATCTCCTGCCGAAAGCAAATACGACAGTTTCGGCGTTGGACATTCGTCTACAAGCATTTCGGCAGCACTCGGAATGGCAGTTGCCGCCAAGATGCGTGGAAGCAACGAGCGCACCGTGGCAGTAATAGGCGATGGTGCACTTTCGGGAGGCGAAGCCTTCGAGGCACTGAACAACGCTGCCGTATGCAATCCTAACTTACTTATAATACTGAACGACAACAAGATTGCAATTGACGAAACCCCAGGAGCTCTCCGCGAATACCTCACAGACATTTCAACGTCAAAAACATACAACAAGGTTAAAGACGACGTTTGGAAATTCCTAGGCAAGGTAAACAAACTGGGTCCCGATGTCAGACGATTCACACAACGTATCGACAATGCCGTTAAATCTATAGTCATGCGACAAAGCAACCTCTTCGAATCGATGAACATCAGGTATTTCGGACCAGTAGACGGGCACGATGTCATCTCGCTAGTAAAGTTGCTCGAAGATTTGAAGGATCTAAAAGGCCCACTTTTGTTGCACTTGATAACACAAAAAGGAAGAGGATTCAAGCCTGCAGAAGACAATCCTCGCCAATGGCATGCCGCACCCGGTAAATTCGAAGTAGAGACCGGAAAAATAATTGCCGCCGAGGAACAGCCTACTGCCCCACAGAAGTTCCAAGATGTTTTCGGTGACGCACTGGTTAAGCTTGCCCGCGACAATAATAATATAGTAGCAATATCACCGGCAATGGTTTCGGGAAGCGGCTTGACAAACATGTTCAACGAATTCCCAGATAGATGCTTCGACGTTGGAATATCGGAACAGCATGCTGTAACTTTTGCCGCCGGACTTGCATCAAAAGGACTTATTCCTTACTGCTGCATCTACAGCACATTCGCACAAAGGGCATTCGACCAAATAGTACACGATGTAGCCCTGCAGAACCTGCATGTTGTCTTATGCCTCGACAGGGCTGGACTTGTAGGAAAAGACGGCGCAACACACCACGGTGCATTCGACATCTCATACCTAAGAAGCATCCCGAATCTTGTAATTTCAGCTCCTTCGGATGAATTTGAACTTAGAAACCTATTGTATACAGCACAAATGGAAAAGAACAACTTCCCATTTGTAATACGCTATCCGAGAGGCAAATCGATACACCAGAAGTCTGAAATTGAATTTTCGGAAATGGAAATAGGCAAAGGTAAATGCCTGCGACATGGCGACGACATAGCCATTATGACTGTTGGCACTACCGGATGCACAGCCGAGAAAGTTGCCGACAAGCTTTACAACGACGACAACGTCAATGTTTCCCTGTACGACATGATTTTCGTTAAGCCGGTAGACGAAGATTTGCTTCGCGATGCCTGCGAAAAACATAAGTACATAATTACAATTGAAGATAATGTTATTATAGGTGGTTTCGGCAGCGAAGTCCTTGAGTTTGTTTCCGACAACGACTATAATGTGAAAGTAAAACGTTTCGGCATTCCTGATTACTTTGTAATGCACGGAACACAAGATGAATTGATACACGAGTGTGGCTACGATGCCGACTCTGTTTATGGTTGGATAAAAGAAAGGTTATTTAGTTAATATATTTATTTTTTATTTTTAATGATGAGAAAAATTATATTGTTGATTTTAAGCGTAGTTTTTTGCGTAAGTCTTTATTCACAGAAATCGAATAAGGTTTTTATGAATAATTTTTACGATGGAGTTTCCTACATGTATGAAGACAATTACGGAGCTGCACTTGATCATTGGAAGAAGGCAGAGGACAAAGATCCTGAAAATCCAAATGTTTGGTATAATTTGGGAGTGTGCTACAAAAACTCCTCGAAGGATAGGGAGTTAGCTGTATCGTATTTACAGAAGGCCTTGGATTACGTAAATCCAAATTATGTTTGGAACGACCACACCGACAAAACCGTTCCCCTCAACTGCTACGAGGAACTTGGTGTAGCACTGCGTATGATTGGCAAGTACGATGAAAGTGCCGAGATGCTTAAGCAGGCAAAGAAGGTAGCAAGTGAAAACGGTCGCGAAGATCTCGTGGCAAGTGCCGACGAAGAAATCGAAATTACAGAAAATGCAAAGAAAATGTTGACGCAAAAGTCGTGCAAGCGAATTGAAATCGTAAACTTAGGTGATGTTATCAACTCCGAGTACTCAGACCACTCGCCAGTTATAACTTGCGACGGACAAACTTTGTATTTCACATCTAAGCGTCCAAATATCATAAATTCAAGGGAAGACGAAAAGATATACGTCGCCAAAAAGAACAAAAACGGAGAATGGTCATCACCCGAAATGTTGCCATCACCAATCAATACTAAGGGCAACAACGAATCTGTAGTTGCAGTTTCCGCAGATGGCAAGCAATTGTTCTTCTTCCGTTCCGGCTCGGCATTGCAGGGCAACCTCTATGTTTCGGAAATGGGAGACAATGGCTCATGGGGAAAACCAAAACACCTGAATTCAGACATTAACACAAAGTATAGAGAGTCTCACGTAACCATTGCTCCCGACGGAAACAGCATGTATTTCACAAGCGACCGTCCAGGCGGATACGGTGGACTTGACATATATTCGATAAAAAAGCTTCCAAACGGCAAATGGTCGGAACCGCAACTGCTTCCAGAGGAAGTCAACACTCCTAAAGATGAGGAATATCCATTTGTTCACCCCAATGGATCAGGAATTTATTTCAACTCCAGAGGACATGAATCAACTGGTGGCTACGATGTTTTCTTCTCAAGAATAAACGACGATGGCTCGTTCTCGAAAGCAGAAAACATGTGCAATCCTATCAATACCTCCGACAACGACATCTGCTATTCACTCAGTTGCGACGGAAAGACCGCATACATTGCTGCAATACGTGAAGATTCTCATGGCGAGTACGATATTTACGAGATAATAGACAAAAGCACAGAAACAAACCTCATAGTATATAAAGGTGTAGTAAGATATGCCGACAATGCAATTCCACGCGATGTTACCGTTTGGATAAAAGATAAGACAACGGGCGAAGACCTCGGCAACTACGATGTTGATAGCAATACAGGAGAATTCTTGTGCTACCTGCAGCTAAAGGATGAATACAGCCTTACTTACACTAAAAACGGAGAGTCAATTAAGGAATCGGAAAAGACCCCGACCGACGAAGAAAATGAAAACTTCAAGCGCATGGGATCTCCAGTATCTCTCGACGACGTTATTCTTCCTCTCCTGAATAAGGAAGTAATAGTTATTGTAAACAATGATCCGGAACTTAACAACAATGCAAAATCATCGTTGGACAAAGTAAATACAACCGCTAAGGACATGAAACTTGAAGGAAGAGAAATGGTTGTCAACATTGAATACGACGAAGATGAATTCCCAAAGGATTCAAAGCAAATGAAAAATGTAATCGATTACCTTTCAGAAGCTGTTAATGAATCCGACATCTCATACAACCAGAAACCTACAGACAAGAACTTATACAATGTAAAAATATCCAATGGTTCTAACATTACTGGCAGCGATCTGACAGACAATAACAATCCAAATGGCAATTCTGACGATAATACAGGAGGCAACGAACCTAAGATTGCATATTCAGATACCCTCGAAATTTACAATATCTATTTCGACTTTGACAAAGCTGACATAAAGCCGATTTATAAGGAAAATTTGGATGAACTAGCAAAATTCATGGTAGATAATCCTGGCGTTCAAATTGAAATAGGTGGTAATACCGATTATGTAGGTTCAGATGACTACAACTACATGTTGTCTGGACGCCGTGCTATGGCAGTAAAGAATTACCTTGTTGAAAGAGGTGTAAAGCAGGATAAGGTGTTAGAAAGAAAGTATGGAGAAAAGAATCCTATTGCTGACAACAACTCCAACTCAGAAAGAAAATACAACCGTCGTGTAGAATTCAAAGTCCTCCAGCAGGGAACTGATAAATACCTGAAGGTTGTAAAAGAAGTTTTCAGTTTAACTTCCGACTCTGATTCAAAATCTACCGCTGCAAAAACATATCGCGTTCAGCTTTTCGCTTTAAGCCAAAGTAAACCGGTAGAGTCTTTCGGCGTTGAAAATTTGAAAGTCAAAGAAGTTAACGGATTCTTCAAATACTACATTGGAGATTTCAATTCTCGCGCCGAAGCACAAAAAGCTCTTAATTTAATAAAGAGCAAATATCCATACGCAATGATTCTCGAATCATTTTAGATATAGTAATTAAAATAACCTTTTTAATCCGTTGCATCGAAATTGCAACGGATTTTTTTGTATATATCAACCATTGTTGCCCACTAGAAAAAGGTATGTCGTTACGCTTCCTGCGTGAGCTAAAGGTTGTGGACAAGTATTCATTTTTAACGGACTATAATAGCTCTAAAAATTTCTGCTGGCACAAATATTTTCATTGAGCATATCTCATTAAAAATAAAGACTTTACGTATGATTTTTAATTTTTTGATAATTCTGTAAAAAATGGTCAATATACAACTAAGCAACAATCACAAACAACTATAATTATTATATATTATACATTATTGTTTCGATAGACATGTATTTTTCTCAAAAAAAATCTTTATTTTGCTTTGCTGTAAAAAAAAATGAATATACCTTTGTCTCCGATTTCGCAATCTTCAATATGTGAAATATCATAGTTCGACATTTTAAAACAAAAGGAAGCCTTGTGGCCTCCTTTTGTTTTTTCTAGTAACGATTCTGTATAAGCTATTTTTTCATTGCTTCCTCAACTGATACAGCCACAGCAACGGTTGCTCCTACCATAGGGTTGTTACCCATTCCGAGAAATCCCATCATCTCAACATGTGCTGGAACCGACGAAGAGCCAGCAAACTGAGCATCAGAATGCATACGTCCCATGGTATCTGTCATACCATACGATGCAGGACCAGCGGCCATATTGTCGGGATGAAGAGTACGGCCTGTTCCGCCACCAGATGCAACCGAGAAATATTTCTTTCCGGCAAGTATCCTTTCCTTCTTGTATGTACCTGCAACTGGATGCTGGAAACGTGTAGGATTGGTAGAGTTACCTGTAATAGAAACATCAACACCTTCCTTCCACATTATTGCAACACCTTCGCGAACATCATCTGCCCCATAGCAGTTAACTTTTGCACGCGGACCATTAGAATATGCCTTGCGTCGTACTTCCTTAAGCTCGCCTGTATAGTAGTCGAACTCTGTTTGCACGTATGTGAATCCATTAATACGCGAAATTATCATTGCTGCATCCTTGCCAAGGCCATTGAGAATTACGCGAAGCGGATTCTTGCGCACCTTGTTTGCCATTTCGGCAATCTTAATTGCACCTTCGGCTGCTGCGAAAGATTCGTGACCTGCGAGGAAAGCAAAGCACTGGGTTTCCTCGCTAAGCAGACGAGCTGCCAAGTTTCCATGTCCGCGGCCAACCTTACGGTCGTCGGCTACCGAACCTTTTATACAGAATGCCTGCAAGCCTTCGCCAATTGCTTCTGCGGCTTCGGCAGCAGTCTTGCAGCCTTTCTTGATTGCTATTGCAGCACCAACAACGTATGCCCATTTTGCATTCTCAAAACAGATATTCTGCGTCTGCTCGCATTCTAGGTAGGGATCGATTCCGTACTGATCGCATATCTTGTTTGCTTCCTCAATAGAAGCTATACCGTATGAGTTTAGAACTTTGTTTATGTTCTCCATGCGGCGTTCCTGACTTTCAAATTTTACTTCTCTTATCATAATTCTGAAATTGATAATTAATAATTTGATAATGGATGATTCGAATTGTTTTAGTGGATAAAAACGGTCAACCTATTTCAGGCATTGACATCAAAACAATTGTCCATTATACATTGTTAATAGCTATTCGATTCTTGGGTCGATGAATTTTACAGCTCCCTGTTCCTTGGAGAATCGTCCATAGCTTGAAGTTGCCTTCTTGAGAGCTTCGTTTGCATCTGTACCTTTCTTTATTAAGTCCATCATAACGCCGAGACGTACAAATTCGTATCCACAAACCTCATCGTCCTCGTCAAGAGCAATCTTTGTAACATAGCCTTCTGCCATTTCGAGATAGCGAACGCCTTTTTCTTTTGTGGCAAACATTGTGGCTATCTGGGAGCGAAGTCCCTTGCCCAAGTCTTCGAGTCCGGCACCTATTACAAGACCACCTTCGGAGAAAGCCGACTGGGTACGTCCGTAAACTATCTGTAGGAAAAGTTCGCGCATTGCTGTATTGATAGCATCGCATACCAGATCGGTGTTGAGAGCCTCAAGCAAAGTCTTACCGACAAGAATTTCACCAGCCATAGCTGCCGAGTGTGTCATTCCCGAACATCCTATCGTTTCAACCAGTGCCTCCTCAATAATACCATCCTTTACATTGAGAGTAAGCTTGCAAGCTCCCTGCTGCGGTGCACACCAACCAATACCGTGGGTCAAACCTGATATATCCTTTATTTCCTTGACCTTTACCCATTTTCCTTCTTCTGGAATGGGAGCTGGACCATGATTCGGACCTTTTTTCACGCAGCATTGATGCTGCACTTCGTTTGAATAAATCATAAATCGTAATATTTTAATTGTTAGGTATTTGTGTTACGTTATAAAAAAATTTTTCAGCCATTAGACTATTCGCAAAAATAGATAAAAGTTTGCTATAATATGTTATACAGCAATGTTTTGTACGCTAACTTTTTAACAGCGAAATGTTAACGGCAGTAACTACACACCATGTCACGTAGCTACTGCCGCTACATCATGTTCAACCACAATCTAAATTCGCAATTCGTAAATCCAAAATCTAAAATTAAATTATCTTTGCACCCATGAATTTTACAATTTTACATAAGGACGACAAAACCAATGCCCGCCGTGGCGTTATAACTACCGACCATGGAGAAATACAGACTCCCATATTCATGCCAGTAGGCACATGTGGGACAGTAAAAGGCGTTCACACTTACGAAATTAAGAACGAAATTAATGCGCAGATAATACTTGGCAACACCTATCATCTATATTTGCGTCCGGGCATTGAAATCATAAATAAGGCAGGAGGACTGCACAAGTTCAACGGCTGGGACAGGCCTATTCTTACCGACAGCGGCGGATTTCAGGTATTCTCGATGGCCGACTGCCGCAAACTTACCGCCGACGGTGCAATTTTCAGAAGCCATATCGACGGGTCGAAGCATGTTTTCTCCCCGGAACGCGTGGTTGACATCCAGCGCAACATAGGAGCTGACATTATGATGGCTTTCGATGAGTGCACTCCTTATCCGTGCGAATACAAATACGCCTCAAAGTCACTGAAACTCACAAACTCGTGGCTATCGCGCGGATGGAAACATTTCAACGAAACCGAAGGTCTGTATGGCTACAAACAGGCATTCTTCCCCATAGTACAAGGATCGACCTACGAGGATTTGCGCATAGAATCGGCAAAGTATGTAGCCGACATCGGAGCCGAAGGCAACGCAATTGGCGGATTGTCGGTAGGAGAACCTACACAGCAGATGTACGACATGATTGAAATCGTAAACGAACATTTGCCACAGGACAAACCTCGATACCTTATGGGCGTTGGAACTCCTGCAAACATTCTCGAAGGAATAGCCCGCGGCATAGACATGTTCGACTGCGTAATGCCTACGCGCAACGCCCGCAACGGAATGCTTTTCACCATGGAAGGAACAATGAACATGCGCAACGAGAAATGGAAGGACGACTTCTCTCCTCTCGATGAAAACGGCACTACAATTGTCGACTCATTCTACTCTAAGGCATACTTGCGTCATCTTGTAATTGCAGGCGAAATGCTCGCTGCGCAGATTGCTAGCATACACAATCTTGGATTCTACCTACACCTTGTGGAACTGGCACGCGAACATATTGCCGACGGCACTTTTGCCGATTGGAAAAAAATGATGGTCGAAAAACTTGGAAGGAGACTTTAGGTGAAAAGACTCGACTGGTATATTCTGCGAAAATTTATGGGGTCGTTTTTTCTGGCTCTATTCCTCATCGTATGCGTAGCTGTAGTGTTCGACATTTCTGAGAAAATCGACAACTTCATAGACCGCGGAGCCACCATTCACGACATAATATTCGATTACTATTTGAACTTCATCCCAAATTTTGCAAACTTATTCTGTGCACTATTTGTTTTTATCTCAGTAATATTCTTTACCACGAAAATGGCAAACAAATCTGAGTTCATAGCTATGTTTGCCAGCGGAATAAGTAGATTCCGTCTTCTGCGTCCCTACTTCATCGGAGGTTTGATTATAACAGCATTTTCATTCATTCTTGGCAACTACATTATTCCCGACTGCAACAAGGAACGACTTGAATTTGAAGAAAAATATGTATCAAAAAGTGGTTCAAAAATAAGTTCGTTCAACATTCATAGGCAACTCGAGCCAGGCGTTTATTTTTATATAGAAAGCTACAATAATGAACATAAAGTCGGGTTAAGAATGAGCCTTGAAAAGTTTGATGGCGTGAACCTAGTATCAAAGATGACAGCAGAACAAGTTTTATGGGATGAGAACAAAGAAATATGGAAAGCAAAAGACTACTGCATAAGAAATTTCGCAAATGGCACGGAAAGCATAGAAACAGGAGCGCAAAAAGATACCGCCCTGCGAATAAAGCCTGAAGAATTTTTAAGCAAAACAGCTGCTGTTGATGCATTAAACGACAAAGAACTAAAAAAATACATAGAAGCACAGAAACTGTCGGGGACATCGGCTGTTATTTCAAGCGAAATAGAATTATATACTCGAAGGTCGTCTCCTTTTTCTACGTTTGTGCTAACAATAATAGGATTTGCCCTTTCCGTCAAGAAACGACGTGGAGGATTGGGTATAAACATACTGCTTGGACTATTACTAAGCTTCTCGTACATACTTTTCATGCGGTTCTCAACTACGTTTGCATTAAGCGGGCTGCTTTCACCTATGATGTCGGTATGGCTACCAAACATATTGTACTCAATAATTGCAATTGCTGTATATTTTGCAACTTCTGAATGATGAAAAAGACGTTGCTGCTAATTTCAATTATGGTTGTTGCCAACCTGCCAATGCCGGCACAAATAACGCACAACCTCGAACTGAAAGTATACGCTGGAAGAACACTTCCTCACAGGAATGGAATGCAACATCTTGCCCACAATACTTTAGGCGGAGAACTGAATTATTATTTTGTAAGAAACTCCGACAATTTCTACGACCTAAAATATAAATCCCCCCAGCAGGGAATAGGAATTAGCTACAATTACCTTGGCGATCCGAATGTACTTGGCTCTGCTGTGTCGGCATATTCTTTTATGGATTTCAAACTTTACAACAGCAAAATTTTTAGGTTAGGTCTACGAATAAACGCAGGAGGAGCATATCTTACTCGCAAATACGACATAAATTATAACCCTGAAAACATTGCAATAAGTACAAACATCTGCTTCTATTTTGGAGCCAACATAAATTTAGCATTTCGTCTCCCGTCAGGATTCGAACTGAAGCTCATGCCGGCTTTCATGCACTATTCCAATGGATCGGTTAAGAAGCCAAACCTTGGATTGAACCAAGTTGTTTTGTCGCTAGCAGTCTCAAAGAACATCTCGGAAAAGAATGAAACAAGAACACGCAATGATTATCAAGACGAACTTTCTCCACACGAAGCATGGATAATGGGAACATGTTCCACCTCCGACGAATTTTCTGTTGGCTACAACGGACGTGGAGGCGGTTTTATATGCAGCACTTCGGCCATAGGATATTGCTACCAATATGGAAAAATCGGTAAGGTTGGAGCATCATTCGACATGCTATACAACGAAAACATGAAATACTACTATTACCCTGACGAAAGAGGATTAGTGGAATTATACAACAAATTTTCTGACATAATTAAGTTTGGGGCAAGCATTGGGCATCAATTAGTCTACCGCAGACTAGAACTTGTGACATACTTAGGTGTTTACGTTTACAACAAAGTATGGGCATACGATTGGATTTATACTCGCTTCGGTGTTCGCTACTACGCCACCAATTTCATGTTCCTGAACCTCTCACTTCATGCCAATGGATTCAAAGCCAGATATATTGAATGCGGGCTCGGATTCTCATGTCGAAAATGGAAAAAATAAGATTGGGTTCTCTCTAAATTAACAGCAAAAAAGGAACCGCCCGATGTCAGGCGATTCCTTCATATACTCTACCTCATTACATTTACTGTACCTTTTTTAGTCTGCTTGTTGCCGTAATGATCAATTGTAACTATTGTCCAATGGTAAACACCAGCTTCCACATCGTTGCCTACATTGTTGATCTTGCCATTCCATTGCTTTTCGGGATTTGCCGATGTAAATACAACTTCACCCTTTGAATTAGTTATTACTATGCTGAATTCCTTGAAATCCATATCTTCGCCAATTGGACCAAACGTTGAGTTTACGCCTTCCGAATCAGGAGTGAAAGCATTCGGCACGAAATATACATGGGATATTACCACTTTCAGCATCTTTGTGGCTTCCGACGAACATTCACCATTGCTCAGTACAAGCTTTATAGGATAGTTGCCGCTACGATCAAATGTGTAATCCACAGTTTTTTCATTGAAAGTCTTCCCGTTTATCTCCCACAGATAGTTTACATTGTTCATCCTTGCCGTATAAAAGCTGTAGGCATTGTCATCGTTTCTCCACGAAAAATCTACTGCAGGTGTTTCATTGATTGTGATAGACTCAAGGTTTACTTTTTTCACAAGCTTGCCGTTACGGTATATTGATACTGATGGATTGTATGTCCCCTGCTTGCGATATTCGCAGGTTGCATTGCAACCATTGCCACGCTTTCCGTTTCCATATTCCCACACAACTTCGCAATCTGCTTCAACTCCCACTGCTGCAAACTTTGCCGTAGCTGGCGTACAATGCATATCGCACGACATCGAAAACGACGGTTCTGTTATTGTTTTTGGAGTTTGCTTTGGCTGATTGTCCTGATTATTGGAGACGACATCTGACTTTTCCTTAGCTGCAGAAGATTCTGCCAGCATTGCAGGCTCGGAAACTTCATCATTGGATTCCGTAATTTCTGCATTTGGAGACTCTACATGCTCGGTAGCAGCCATATCAGGCTTTGATTCCGAAGTCTCAGGAACAGGCATAGATGGTTGGTCTGTTGCAGAAATAACATTTTCGTTATTATCAGCAGTCTGCATCTGATTTGAAATTTCTGTTTTTGCAATAGGCTCTTCGGCAAAAGATGTTTTGTCATTGTTCCACAGCACAGCCACAAGCACACCAGCAACCACCAATGCACCAACAGCACCACCGACAATGAACTTGCCAAACCGCTGCATAACGGTTTGCTTGGGCAGACGTTTTTCAAGCTGAGCCCAGCCATTAGGGTTGAACTGACCCTCGTATTCGGATAATATTTTCTTTAAATTACTCATTTTCACCGTATTTATCTATAAACATTTGTTTTAATCTTATTTTTGCCTTTGCCAGATTTGATTTTGAAGCGCCTACGGAAATTCCAAGTTTGTCTGCAATTTCCTTGTGCGACAATTCTTCAACTACATACATATTGAAAACAGCCCTATATGCTGGCGAAAGTTCTTGAATCAAACCAATAATTCGCTCGGCATTTTTCTCGTTTTCAGCTATGCGTTCAAGCTCGTCATCACTATCATCGGTACTTTCGATCTTGTTTTCCTCCACCACCGAGAATTGCAGTTTCGACGACTTACGCAGCGAATCAATCAAATTATTGACAATGATTTGCTTAATCCACGAAACCAAAGAACCTGTAGGCTGATAGCTTTCTATCTTGTCGAAAACCTTCACATAACCCTCCTGCACATAATCCATAGCCTCATCGTAGTCGGACGAATAACGCAAACATACTCCTATCATCCTTGTAAAAGTTTGTGTATAAAGCATTTGCTGATAACGCCTATCGTTTTTTACACAACCTTCTACGATAACCATCGCATCATTTGCATTATTTATGTCAAGTTCTCTTTTCAGCATACACCCCTATAACGAACAAAGTTTAAAATGGTTGCCTTGCCAATCAACATTTTTAGAAAAATTTTTGAATGCACCGAAACGTTTTCATATTTCAAAATCATCGGCAAACATTTTTAACTGTAAAATCAAATAAATATTCCGACTACCATTATATCGTCGGTCTGCTCCATATCGCCCCGCCACAAGTCAAGCTCACGAGACAGGAAATCCTTTGCCTCGGCAGGTGACATACGCGAACATTCTACGAGCAAATCTCGGAAACGTGGATATTTTAGTTTGCCTTGCGCTCCAAACTGGTCGGGATAGCCATCCGAAGATAAAAATACAACATCGCCAGCCTTGATGCGAATAATATCTTCGGCAAATTCCGTATCGCTACAACTTCCCATAATTGCGGGAGACGATTTATATTCACTTATTTCACCATCAGAAACATGCCAAAATTTCTGTTTTGAACCAAGGAAACGCAGCTCATTGCCACAAATCCTAACCATCGAAAGACAAAGCGATTCGCCCTTGAGATTTTCGGCGGACGAAACAATTTCGCAGAACTCATTATTGATGAAAGACGCCATTTCGGGCAAAGTGTCGTATTTCTCGATTGCAGCATACACTGACTTTATGCCCAACACCGACAGGAATCCACCCGAAATACCATGTCCAGTGCAATCGCCTACAACCACATACGTGGTATCGCCTTTGGTCTGTGAAATGTAAAAGTCGCCTCCGACAACGACCTTAGGTCGGTCGAGAACAAACATCTTCAAGTTGCTATCCATCAGATTGTTGCTCATACAGCCAAGCTGGATTTCGCGTGCGTAGTCGAGGTTTGACGAAATTTCCTCGTCGCGCTGCTTGAGGTCGGCGTTAAGTTTGTTCAATTTTTTGTTTAAGCGACTTTTCTTTACAAGCAAAAATACAATGACAGTGATGAAAATAAATACAACAGCGATTATGGAGAGAAGAATTGCATTGAGTGTCTTCTGATGGGAAATTTCTTCGTCGCGAATTTTAAGTTCAAGTTCGGATTTTTCTCGCTGATGTGCGTTTTCAAGTTCATCCAGTTGTTCTTTAAATTCTATGCTATATATACTATCATTAAGTAATATATATTGCTCTAAATAATAATTTGCTTGTTCAAAATCATTTAATCTTATAAATAAATCATGATAATTCTCATATAGTGTAAGCCTTATGTAATTAAATGTATTTATATTACAAATGCTGTCAACCTTTTTTAATGATTCAAAAGCTTTGTCATATTCCCCTTCCTTTATATATATTTTTGAAATGCTATTAAGTGCCGAAACAAAAGTATATGTATCTGTATTTTCATCAAGCAAAGACAGCATTTTTGAATAATTATTCTTTGCTTCTTCTATATTTCCCGTAACATATTGAAGTTCTGCTATGTTATTATAAATTGCTATCTGGGTATTTAATGTAGATGTAATATTTAATGCGCGATCATATAGGATTAATGTAGTATCATAATTTTTTTCTTTATAATACAAGTCAGCAATATTGACAAGCACAGCAGCATAAGCTTCTTGATTGTCATTCATATTTTTTAATGCCTCATTGAAATAATAATGAGCAACTTCATAATTATTAAATCCTCTATATATCTCGCCTAATCCAGAATAAATCAACCCCAACAATCTTTTATCTTCTATACTTTTAGCTTCTTTTTCTGCATATCCATAATACTTAGTAGAAGATGCATAATCTCCGATTATATATTTTACAATTCCTTTATAAAAATATGCTTTAGCAATTAAACCCTTCCTGTTACTCTTTTTAGAATATAGCAATATGGTATCTGCATAACAATCTGCAATTTCATTGTTATCGTAATGAATATAGTAATCGAAAAGTTCTTTATAAATTGCAACTTTCACAGAATCTTCATCTGTACTAGCAATTTCATTTCTTACGCTATCCACATAACTATCCTGTGCAAAGCCACTCAATGCCAATACACAAAACAATATGCCCGACAGAAAGTTTTTCATTATTTTCTTCTGAAAACTTTAGCAATTACCCTCTTATACATCGTTGTCATATCATCCGACAAGTTGAAATACAAGGTCGGCACAATGAACACAATGCATATCAACACCGACCGCAAAGCTAAGTCAGCAATAAGACTTCCTATTTCGGGGATAAGCCATGCAAGCACGTATGCCACCGCTCCAAAAAGCAACACCAGCAAGTGCTTCGAGCAAAATGGATTAAATCCGAATTTCAGTTTTACAAAAGCAATCCTTACAACCGAATACACAAGGAAGGAAAGCATTGATGCAACAGCCGCACCAGTAATGCCGTATATTGGCAAGAGCCACACATTGAATCCAAATATCAGTCCTATGAGCATCAGCATTATAAGCGTATGGTAGCGGTAATATCGACTGTACTGTATAATCTCGCCGCTTACGCTTGCTGACATCTGTATGAGGTGCGAAATAGCAATGAAAAGTATTACGAGACGACCATCGGCATACTCCGCAGGAAGAAGCCGCAAAATATTGCATATATTACCCCATACAAGAGCGAAAAGCAACACTCCGATAATGAGCATATTGGTAGTACACTTCTGGTAAACCTCGTTCACATTGTCGTAGTCGTTACGCTTGAAGGCCTCGGAAATCACAGTACTCGAAATCCTTATTATCGACCGTCCCGGCAACAGTATCATCGAGCCAAAATAAAAGGCAATGGAATACACACCGGTAGCGCTCAAGTCGCAGTAATGGTTGATGAAATAGCGGTCAATCTGGTTGACAAACACACCGCTGAAACTGGAAATCACACCGAAAAAAGCCACCGAACACATTGCCCTGACAAATTCGCGTGTGAGCATTTTCTTTGATGGCCGCAACGACATGTTTCCCTGAACAATAAGCAGAATGAGCAACAACACGGTAGGCACTCCGTATGCCACCACGTAATAGATTATGAACCCATTAAAGTCTAATACTCTGAAATAGAACAACCCTATCCCTATAAGGTTAAGTATCCTCAGAAGAAACTCCTTGACAAACAGCCCGAACGACGAATTGTAGAACATCCGATTGTAAATATCGCTGAGCAGATAGAATATTGTTATGTAAATCAGTGGAAGAAGCAGGAAAACATAGTCGGCAAAAAGTTTCGACTTCTCAAGGTTCTGAGACACAAGATAGTCGCGCGCACCAAAATAGCCTGCTGTGCATACCAGCGAACCAAAAATTCCCACTGCGACAAGCAGGAACGGGAAGCCGTTGTGACCTTTCTCGGGATCGCGAAAATATGGGAAAAACCTCACTATCACATTAGTAAAGCCAAAACAGCCGAATTGCCCCACAATGGACGACAATGCAATAAGCAGATTGGTTAGGCCAATTTCGTCCGTTGAGAAAATTTTTGGCATAAGCAGAGCTACATTCACAAAACCTATGAATGCACCAAGGTACGAATATATTGACCCCTTTATTGTCTGTTTTGCAATGAGTCCCATAGCAAATAAATATTCTTTTTTGTCTTTATGGTTTCCAATGATAAAAGATAGGCTCCTGAAATACAAGCTACGGAACGCAAATATTTCAATGCATCGTCGCTGCGCAACACACCATCGTCACGCACAATGAATATGTAGTCGAACTTATGAAACTCATCCAGAAGATAGTTTCCGCTTCCTCTATTCGAGATGAGCAGCAAATCCGACTTCCTGTAACTGTCAATTACATTCCCATACACCGAGTAGCGACTTGGTTCCGATGCTTCTCCAAAATTGAGTTGCGGGAGCATGGCTTGCTGTTCCTTTTCGACAACTATATCCTCCAACATATAGAAATCAATATTAAAATTCTTGGTAATATTATATGCCAACTTGTAATCGATTTCAGTGGAAGATATTCCTATTATCTGAAAATTCACACTCGGTATGTAGTCCAGTTTTGCCTTCAAAAATAATCTCCTTTTACATTTGCATTATTTCATACTTCTTCTTCTGAATTCGTTGCATACTATTGCCGCCGCCATCGAAATGTTAAGCGATTCCACATGGTTGTCGTGGAACGGTGGAATAAATAGTTTGCGTGTTACCTCGGCTTCCACTTCGCGCGAAATGCCGTTACCCTCATTACCCATAACAATAAGCCCATTAGCAGGCAAATTTTGAGCATATATGTTGTCACCTTCTAGGAAAGTACCAAAGCAGTCCAATCCTGTGACTTTACGGTAGTTAGCTAAAAACAACGGCAAATCCTCGTAGAATATGTTTACTCTTGTAAAGGCACCCATTGTCGCCTGTACAACCTTTGGATTATAGAGGTCTGTGCTCCCTTTTGAACATATTATGTTGCGAATTCCAAACCAATCGCAGATACGGATAATAGTGCCAAAGTTTCCAGGATCCTGCACCGTATCAATTGCCATAGTCAACGAGTCCGACAAGTTTTCGACATTCAGTTGCCTCTGTGGAATTTTCACTGCTGCCATAATTGACGATGCCGTGTTGAAATTTGACAACTTTTCCATTGTTCTTTTGTCTGCTTCATACTTCAGGATGTTGTCAATGTCAATCTTTTCGAGGCTTTCCGACAGACCAACAAGCATTTTTATTTCCATTCCTGCATTCAACACCTCCCCTACAATCTTGAATCCCTCAACCAAGAACATCCCATGCTGCTCGCGGTACTTCTTGACTGACAGAGAATTTAATATGCTAGCTTTTGCCTTTGATAGCTGCTGGAACATTTTGTTAAAATTACATGTCAAAAATTTCGATACAAAAATAAAAACGATTCCTTATAAAGACAACTGAAAGTGCATTTTCATTGCACAACAAGAAAAAATTGCGTTCATCCACTGATTCTACACAAATCGCACTTAATAAATTGGAAATAAAAAATATTATTTATCTTTGTGCTTTCATATTGTAAATATATAAACATGAGTGATATAGACAACAAGATCATCTTTTCGATGGTCAACGTAAGCAAGAAAATTCCACCGCAACGACAAATATTGAAGGATATTTATTTATCGTTTTTCTATGGTGCGAAAATAGGCATAATCGGTCTTAACGGTTCGGGAAAATCCACACTTTTAAAAATAATCGCCGGTGTCGATAAGGCTTTTGATGGCGAAGTTGCATTTTCGCCGGGCTATACAGTAGGCTATCTGCCACAGGAACCCGAACTCGACAACAGCAAGACCGTGAAGGAAATTGTTGAGGAAGGTGTACACGAAATAGTTTCCATGCTCAAGGAGTACGAGGAGATAAACGATTTGTTCGGTTTGCCGGAGTACTACGAGAACCCCGACAAGATGGACAAGCTAATGAACCGTCAGGCAGAGTTGCAGGACAAGATTGATGCCGCCGATGCGTGGAACATCGACTCGAAGTTGGAACGTGCAATGGACGCTTTGCGTTGTCCCGATGGCGACGAGTCGGTAGCTCACCTTTCGGGAGGAGAACGCCGTCGCGTAGCTTTGTGCCGTCTTCTGCTTACCGAACCGGATATTCTGTTGCTCGACGAGCCTACCAACCACTTGGACGCCGAGTCAATCCACTGGCTCGAACAGCACTTGCAGCAATATAAGGGTACAGTAATCTGCGTAACTCACGACCGCTACTTCCTCGACAATGTTGCCGGTTGGATTCTCGAACTCGACCGTGGCGAAGGTATTCCGTGGAAGGGGAACTATTCGTCGTGGCTGGAGCAGAAGACTGCCCGAATGGCTATGGAGGAAAAGGTTGCTTCGAAACGTCGCAAGACTTTGGAACGTGAGCTTGAATGGGTACGCATGTCGCCAAAGGCACGTGGAACCAAGTCCAAAGCCCGTCTGTCGGCATACGATAGGATGCTCAACGAGGATGTAAAGCAGAAAGAGGAAAAACTCGAAATCTTTATCCCCAACGGACCGCGTTTGGGCGACAAGGTTTTGGTTGCCAACAATATCACAAAGGCATTCGGAGACAAGCTGCTTTTCGAAAACCTCAGTTTCTCGCTTCCTCCAGCAGGAATTGTCGGCATCATTGGCCCCAACGGAGCAGGAAAGACTACGCTTTTCCGCCTGATGATGGGACTTGTACAGCCTGACAGCGGCAGCTTCGAGATTGGCGAGACGGTAAAAATAGGGTATGTTGACCAAGCTCACGAAGCTATAGATCCAGAAAAGACCGTTTTCGAGGTAATCTCCGGTGGAGCAGAGTTTGTTCAGCTTGGCGGAAAGTTGGTGAACGCACGGGCATACGTAGGACGTTTCAACTTCAGCGGTGCCGACCAGGAAAAGAAGTGCGGAGTGCTGTCGGGTGGCGAGCGCAACCGTCTGCATTTGGCATTGACCTTGAAGTCAGAAGCAAATGTTCTTTTGCTTGATGAGCCTACCAACGATATTGATGTCAACACTTTGCGTGCTTTGGAAGATGGTTTGGAAGATTTTGCAGGTTGCGCGGTAGTAATCACCCACGACCGTTGGTTCCTCGACCGTGTTGCAACTCATATTCTTGCATTCGAGGGCGATTCGCAGGTGGTATTCTTCGAAGGTTCGTACTCCGAATACGAAGAGAACAAGCGCAAACGTCTAGGCGACATCGACCCACATAGGATTAAGTACAGAAAATTGATGGAGAAATGAGGCTGACAAGTATTATTGCCCTATCGTTATTCGTTTCTGTTGTAATGCTCTCCTGCTCAAAAAAAGCAGATGTACAGGAAACAACCACCGAAATTGAAGCCCAGCCCCTTGGTTTTGACCCGATATTAAACTTTGAGGCAAATAACGATACCGTTTTCCTCGATATGGACTTAACCGATGCCGTACTTAATGGCATATCGTTGCCTTCAATACGTCAAACACAGGACGAAGGCTTCAAGTTTTCTTTCAACGTACCATCTTTAGGAGAAGGTAAATTGTACTACAAGGTCTATTATCAGAACGAAACCTATAAGTTCGCTGAAGGAGATTCGCTTAGTGATGAGAATTTTTACGGAAGCTGGGAAGATGTTTCCATTGGCTTCAAGGAAATAGCTGAAGGTCAAAAGGTGGAGGACTTTTTTAGGATAGTTGGCAATCCACGTGATGAAAAAATATATTATGGCAGCGACGTTTCTGAAAATACAGCAAGCTATGAGAAAATTTTGAAGATGACCGAAAGCATAAAGAATCAGCCCGAATGGTATGCGTCTATTGTAGACAAGGCTGAAAAGAACGGCTTTTCTGTCGAAAAGCAGCTGTTCCTTGATGCTCAGTGGGTGCTTGCCGACAACCGTCATGCTGAAGGGAATATAAATCATCGCTGGAAACGCAATCCGCGCGTCGGATGCTATTCGTTTATGATTGTTGTTTGCAACGAAAAAGGACTTTCACAAATTCCCGACTATATAAAGAACATCGGAGCTACTAATTCAAGTGGAAAATTTGTAAATCCGTACGAATGGTTTAAGAATAATGTTTCGGCAGATATAATCGCAGAAAAAAGCAAAAAAATCTTGAAAACCAGAGCCGTTATCACTCCTAAGGATGGCATTTTCGTCGACGAGCTAAATATCCGCACTCCGGAATATACAATAGACAACAGTTGTAGCGAATGTGGATCTAATGATTCGCTATACCGAAAAGCATTGTTCCAGCAATTTTTTCCTGCTGTAAGCCAGCAATATACTTTGCGCAACATTCCCGAAATCCGTGATGTAGTTGGCAATCCCGATTATACGCTCGATGAATATTGGAAAGGCGATAAGAAATATCCAGCATCCCAAAGGATAAAAGATTATCCACAGATAACCGACCGTCCATGCTCCACTGTAAAGGTTGACAAAAATGGAGAATACATAACCATTGTAAATCCCGGCAACAAGGACAAGAACAACCTTAAAAAGGAATCAACCGGCATAAAAACCCGTTTAGGTTTCACATACGGGAAATACAGAGGCAAAATCAAGTTTCCTCCTATGCTCAACGAAAACAATATCTGGAACGGCCTCACATACGCATTCTGGATGATATACCAGGACAACCACCCATGGAACAGCCGACGCGGATGCTACGACTGCGGCTACATCGACAAAGGCGACGACTCTGAAAATCCTGCACGGGAAACATTCAACAAATATTCGGAAATCGACATTGAGATAGTTAAAGCTTCAAGATTCTGGCCAGCTGAATATTACAGGAATAGAACCGCTCCTAAGGATGACGCCATGCACAACAACGAGGTTATGTACTGCTGCACCAACTGGGATCTTGCCTGTCCTCAACCAAGAAATTTCTCTGCAGGCATAAACGACATCAGCTACAACGGAAAAACATACGAAGCAATGCGCTGGTCAAATTTGTACAAGGCATTAACAATCAAAAGCCCAATGTCAAATGATGTATTCAGCGAAGAATACTATTACTATGAAATAGAATGGCGTCCAACCGAAATTATATGGCGACTGGGTAGCTCTCCCGACAACATGAAGATTGTCGGATATATGAACGACAAGGTGACTTCGATTCCTAACAACCAAATGCTATGCATAGTAACACAGGAATACCATTATTCGGAATGGTGGCCGCCCATAGTATTCGAGCAAGGACTTATCCCATTCAACGAGTCCGACATCGAAGGCCGTGTTTATGAAATTATTATAGAATAAAAACAAGTAAGATGGTATTTAGCAGTAACATATTCCTATTGTATTTCTTGCCAGCATTCCTGCTGCTGTATTTTGTTACGCCTAACAAATTCCGCAACTATACATTGCTTCTTGCATCGCTGATTTTCTATTCATACGGTGCTCCCGATTTCATAATTCAGCTTACCGCATCTACCGTGGTAAACTTCTTCCTTGTAAAACTAATGTGCAAGCTAGAAAAGCCAAGTCTAAAAAAACTTGTATGCGGCATCTCCATTATGGTAAGTCTCGGACTTCTGGCTTATTACAAGTACGGCAACTTTACAATGGAAAATATCAATGCCATAAGGGGAATGTTTGGCAGCGGACCTGTAGAGTGGATAAAGATATTGCTGCCAGTAGGAATTTCATTCTTTACCTTCCAAAGCATAACCTATACCGTTGACACCTATCGTGGTGTAAACCAGCCGATGAAAAAATTGTCGAACTACATGGTCTACATAATGATGTTCCCGCAGCTAATAGCGGGACCTATTGTCCGCTACAACGAGATTGCCGAACAGATAGAGTGGCGCGAACACAAGTGGTCGGAATGCCTGCAAGGATTTTACCGCTTTGTGATAGGCTTGAGCAAGAAAATACTTGTCGCCGATGTACTTGGACGATGGGTAGATTCCATGCTAGTTGCCGAAAACATGGCAACTCTCGACACTGCAACGTCGTGGATTGTTATAATGGCCTATACGATGCAGCTTTATTTCGACTTCTCCGGCTATTCCGACATGGCTATAGGACTTGGACGTATAATGGGCTTCTCCTTCCCCGAAAATTTCGACAATCCTTACAATTCGGCAAGCATAAGCGAATTCTGGAGACGCTGGCATATCACACTCGGCTCGTTTATGCGCAATTACCTATATATTCCGCTCGGTGGAAACAGATGCTCGAAATTACGCATGTACTTCAACCTGTGGGTTGTTTTCCTATTGTCGGGACTTTGGCATGGTGCAAGCTGGAACTTTGTAATCTGGGGTGCATACCATGGTTTCTTCCTCGTCATGGAACGGCTGTTCCTAGGCAAGGTATACAAGCGCATAGGCAAGATTCCAAGCGTACTGATTACATTCATACTGGTAATGGTCGGCTGGGCTATATTTAGAATTGAAAGCATTAGCGAATGCCAAACTTTTATTACAAGGTTGTTCTCTTTCGACTTTACATCAATAATGCCAATAAACAACCCTCAATTCGTTACTACACTCATAGTTGCACTAGTATTTTCTTTCATTACCCTTTTCGGTTTCGGCAAAAAAATACATGATTTTGTGTTCCGCACCGAATATTCAGGATGGCAGCATATATTAGTATGGATTGTTGCAATGTTCTTGCTGCTAATGAGCATCGCAGCTCTCAATGTTTCTAGTTTTAGTCCGTTTATTTATTTCAGGTTCTGATGGAAAAGTGGATTCATCGAATATTATGCATAATTACAATGCTAGTCTTTGTGGCGATATTCCTGCAGGAGAAATATCATTTTGTTGCCATTAAGCCATTGAACGGAGTTGAAACAAAAACGGAAAAGCCAGAATTTTCTATTGAAAGCTACAGAAAAGGCGAATACCAGACAAATCTGGAGAAATATAGCAAAGAAAATTTCGGGTTCCGCGAAACGTTTATTCGCTGCTACAACCAATACCTATGGGATTTTTACGACATGATAAACATTAATGGCGTTTCGGTAGGACGCGACGGCTGGCTGTATGAGCCGTGGTTTGTTGACGATTACTATCACGGACTGATGTTCACCGATGATCCTGAACAATTTAAAAGTATTCTCAGAAAAGAAGCTGTACGCCTGTATAAGCTGCAGGAAGTACTAAAGAGCTTGGATGTTACATTGTTGGTAATGATCGAACCAGGAAAAGACAGAGTTTACCCTGAACATCTTCCAGATAGGAAAAAACATTATGATGGTCCTGAAGGTGTTAGGGCTGCCGATTATTATCCGTATTTGTTTGACAGCTTAGGTATCAACTATGTGGACTTTTCGAAACACTTTATCGAACTGAAGGACAAGGTAGATTATCCATTGTTTCCGCAAACAGGAACGCATTGGTCAAATATCGCTGCACTACATGTTGCCGATTCGCTTATAAAGTATATGGAATTTATTAGCAATAAGAACATCAATAATCTCAAGATTGGTGCCCCATACTACGCTAGCACCCGTGAACCCGACGATGACCTCGAAAAAATGCTGAACCTTATCCGTGAAATCCCCAAGGTTCCAAATATGTATGCCGACGTTTCTGTAGTTTACGACTCTACAGCCATAAAACCTAAACTTTTAATTAACGGAGACTCGTATAGCTGGAATATAATAAACCAGCTGAATATGGAGGAGATCTTTTCAAAATGGCAGTACTGGTATTACAATAGTACTGTATACCATAATCCAGACTACAATTCCACATACGAGCTTGACTTTTCTTCCGAACTATTAGGCTCCGATTTCGTTGTACTTTCGTACTGTACTGCAATGATTTATGGCTTAGGTTATGGCTTTATTCCAAAGGCTCTTATTTCTCTTTGCTGCGACCAAAACCAAATAGATGTTGCAATCGACGGTGTCATTGCCAGCATGAATAGCAACGAAGAATGGTTGGGGTATCTCAAAAACAAGGCTAATGAACAAGGCCGAAACCTTGAAGATGTCATGTATGAAGACGCAAAGTTTTATCTTATCGATAATTTGGAGGAAAGATTCCCCGAACTAAATACGCAAGAAATTCCATCGGTTAGAAGTGACATTCACATCAAGGATATAAAAAGCAAAATATACAATAATCCCGATTGGATATGTACTGTCAGACGTCAAGCTGCCGAATGGAATGTTCCTCTAGATACCGCAGTTACACGTAATGCAATATGGTACTATAATCAACAAAAATCTGAGTGACAATTAGTTCTTATGGGAAAGTGGATTCATAGAATATTATGCATACTGACAATGTTGGTCTTCGCGGCAATATTCCTGCAGGAGAAATATCATTTTGTTAACATAAAAGAATTGACAGGTGCCGTAGAAAAGACCGAAAAGCCCAAATTTTCATTAGAAAGCTACAGGAATGGCGAATATCAGGCAGCTTTGGAGAAATATAGCAAGGAAAATTTCGGGTTTCGAGAAACTTTCATAAGGTGCTATAACCAGTATTTGTGGCAATTCTACAAAAGTACAAACACTCCCGACGTTGTTGCCGGCAAGGAAGGATGGCTGTTTGAGCCTGGATTTGTGCAGGAATATTACGAAGGGCTAATGTACAAATATACCGACGACGTGTCTGTTATTCAGCAAAAACTTAGGACAGAAGCAAAACGCTTATATTTTATCCAAGAAATACTGAAAGAGTATGGCGTTAGTATGTTTGTGATGATGGAACCCGGCAAGGAAAGAATATATCCCGAATACCTTCCCGACAACATCTGGTACAAAAGGGAAAAAAAGTTTTCCGCTGCCGACTTCTATCCCAAAGTTTTCGATACTCTGGGCGTAAACTACTTGAATATGTGTGCATGGTTCGAATCGCTAAAGGGCAAGGTCGATTACCCTCTGTATCCACAAACGGCAACTCACTGGTCAAACATTGCTGCCTTGCATGTCACCGATACCCTGATAAGGTACATGGAAAATTTAGGAAACAAAAACATTCATAACCTGACCATAGGGGAACCATACATTTGCGAAACTTTCGATCCCGACAACGATCTCGAAAAGCTACTGAACCTTCAGTTTTCAATACTTGACATACCTAACAAATACGCAGACTTTTACATCGATAATGACACTACTGCAACAAAGCCTAGATTATTGACAATCGGAGACTCATATTTCTGGAATATATCCTATCACATTAATCTTGATGACATTTTTTCAAGTCATCATTTCTGGTACTACAACAGCACAGTTTATTACGATGACCGCTACAATTCCACCTCGCAAGTTGATGTCCTACATGAATTGCTGAATAGCGATTACCTTATGCTATCGTATTGCACAACACAGCTTTACGATATGCCAAATATGTTTTCCGCAAATGCTTTAATAAGCTTATGTTTCGACGACGAGAGAATTTCGGAAAAGATAGAGAGCATAAAGCGAGGCATGTATGCTAGCGAAGAATGGTTGGCAAGCCTGCAGCAAAAAGCCAACGAGCAAGGTCGCTCCCTTGAAGAAATAATGTACGATGATGCCCGCTACTTGATATTTATGGATCCCGAACAATACTTCGATGAGCTAAAAGGCAATGAGGTTCCGCAATGCAGAAACGGCAGGATTAACGAAATTCTCAATCACAAATAGGCATCTTCTCTATAACAAACAATCCGAAATCGGAAGTGAACTTGTACTGGCAGAATTTTTCTTCGTCGAAGTTGAATATGTAATTGTACGAACGTTCATTAAGTTCAGCGTCATCTTTTAGAAGTGGCATATATGACCTATGATGATAGTCAAGCTTCTTTTCCGGCAAATTGTTTATGTCGTAATTTTCGGATGTTGCTGGCACATACGAAAGATTTTTGGTCATGCAAAAGTTTGACATTCCACAAGCCGAACATTCAAAATGAGTAACTACATCATTGGTGTACAAAGTAAATTCTCCATACTCATTTGTGTATGTGTTTATGCCTATGCTCCAATCGTCTGTCCAAGCCCTGAATACAGCCCCTTCTATAGGTTTGTTGGTGGCATGATCGTAAACCCAACCTGTAATCTTTATATTGTAAAGACCAATCATATTTTTATAGTTTACCGGCGGCTCGGTTACTCTACGCGACCTGTAATTATTGAAGTTCTTGAATTCCTTTGCAGTTGGTTTTACAGTTCCAACGATGACAGTACCATCATCCAGTGTAGTCGTACCCTCATGGTTCATCAAGCCAGTATATTGACCTTCATATTCATGCGAATATGGGTTGTCTTGAAATTCCCAGAACCCAAATCCCATGCATCCGCAGTCGCGGGCGTATTGGTATGTTTCCTTTACAAATTGCCGCTGCTCCTCGTATGTTATTGAATCATTATCAGCAGGAAGCGAGGTTTCACCAATCATCCATGGACGGTTTACATATTTGCTATACCAGTATATTTCGTTCTTTACTCTAAGTGGATGATATGTGTGTATCTGTATAAAATCTACAGCAAGCAGCGAAGGATCCCATTCAAACACTTCCAAAGGTTCGGAACTGCCAACCGTAAACAACTGATCGGGAGCGTATGCTATCATCATGTCGCGCCAATGTCTTGTCCAGTTTACAGCTTCACCTTTCGGGCGGAATTTGGCATCGTCAGTATATAAAGGTTCGTTCATAAAGTCGTATGCAAATACAAAAGGCTCTTCTGAAAATGTTTTGAGAATCTTTGCATTGTAAGTTTCCATAAAGTCATCGCCAAAGCAAGGATGCAACAGGATCATAACGTACAATCCGTTTTCTTTCGCCAACGATACGACTTTTGACAGTGACTCAACCATCTCATCCTGCCTATCGTTAATCTGCTTTGCTCCCTTCGTAGTCATGTACGAATATGTTTTTGTTTTTGAATCGTAGCTAATTCTATCGAATACAAGCCTTATTGAATTGAATCCCAATTGCTTTATTAATTTGAAATGATTAGAAATCTGCTTGTAGTTTTCTTCAATGGAATTACTTTCGTATTCATCTGTTCTTTCATAGTACAATACTGGTGATATAACTGTTTTGCCATCAAAGGTCCGCAAGTCTACTACATAGTTTATCATTATTGGGAAAAAATCTTTGCCCTTAAGCTTGAAGCTGTTCCCATCAATATATATGAAATCCTTGAGTTGCTTCTCATTGAACGACATCTTCGACAACTTTATTTGCTCGTCGCTGCATGAATTTATTATCAATAATAATATTAGCGATATACCAATTAGTATGTTTCTTTTCATTCCTTAGTATTTTATAGGGTTATCGTAGTCAACAAGTACGACCTTTACCGAATTGTGCGAGCATAATTTACGCGTTAACTCAGCATTAGCCTCGTTATATTCTGCCGGGGTCTGCCAAATATGTATATTCTGTTCGGGAAATTCACTTGTCAGTAAGCCAAACATACTGACCTCACCACTTATTGCATCTGGCTTTAGCTCTATTATCTGTTTTCGGGTATGATCTATCCATGTAGCTGTGTCCAAATGGTTCCACTGTATATTTTCTGTCCATAGTATTGTCCTGATGTCATTATGCTTTATGACTTTCAATGCTTTTATATCATTGCTTTCAACAAAAACATTGTCAACCATATCATATTGCTTCTTCAGTGCATTTATTTTATCCGCAACTTTTTGAGCATTTCTGCTATTGAGATTTTTCAAGTCCATCCAGTAATATTTTGTTGATGGATTTTCAATAGAAGCGAACCAATCTTGCAAAAGTAATTTCTTTGACAGGTCTATGCTGTCATGAGCCACATATAATTCGTTTTGCCGTTCGGAAAACATTATATCCACTTCCATGCCCACAAACTTGCTTGACTTTTCTTTTGCCGAAGCAATGTCATTTACTCTATGAGCCCAAATTTTTGAGTCAGGATATTTAAATTCTGGCTTTGAACAGCCAGACGCCATTAATAGCAAAAGGATAATTAGTGGATATATTTTCATTATTATATTATAAAAAAGGAATCCCTAAGGATTCCCTTTTTTATCAAAGCTTCTTTTTTTAGAAGAATTTTACTCTATTGTCCTCTATCTTAAGATTCTTTATTATTGCTTCTCTCATTTGTCCACCTCCAAACTGCATATATTCGCCCATCATCTTAAGCTTTTCTTCATCGTAGTTGTCTTTTCCCGGAGCTGCTTTGCGACCAATAACCTTTATTACATAAACTCCAGATTCTCCTTCTATCGGTGCAGACATAACATTCTCTTTGCTTCCGAAAGCAGTTGCAATAACATTCGGTTCATTCCTACCAGGGATATACGAGAAGTAGTTGATATTTCTAGCTGTGTCGCATGCTGTTCCATATTTTTCAGCTATTGCTTCCATCGACATACCTTTCATTTCCTTAATCATCTTCTCAGCCTTCTTCTGTCTCTTTACTCCTGATTCTATTTCAGCCTTCACTTCATCAATAGGTTTATATCCGTTTCCGTTTATCCTCGACAATTGAACTACTACGTACTTGTCATCTATACGATATATATCATCAGCAATATCCCCTTCGCTTCTTCCCTCTTCGAATGCCCATCTTACAACTTCTCTGCTTTCAGACATTCCTTTAAACGCAGACGGACTCATAGCAGTCAACGAATAGGAGTCTTTTATAACTAATTTTTGTTCTGAGACGATTTTTTCAAAGCCATCACCACATTTGCTATGGAAGTCAGCTGCTTTATCATATACAGCCTCATTGGTTTCGTCTGAATATCTTATTTCCTTGTCCACTATTGCAAGCTTAACTTTTCTTTCCGGAGTTGTATAAGAGTTTATTCTAAAAAGTTGTACCGTTCCATTGTTTTCAATAACCTGATAGGTTGAATCGTAATTCGAGAAAAATGCTTCATTGTATTGCTCAATTAACCCTTCAGTGAAATCTCCATAAAGACCGCCCTTCTCTTTTTCACCTGGAAGAACTGAATATTTCTCAACATAACTTGCAAAGGTAGCAGAATCGGCATTAGTTGTCATAAGTATATCTGCAATGCTGTCAGCCATTGACTTACTAACCTCCAATGGCAAAGTGTCGTTAGCAACCTTGAATGTAATTGATGAAATATTTACAGTATCTGGTCTAGTGGCAACATCAACAATCTTTCCAAATACTAAATAACCATTTGACTCAAATATATCAGAAATTGTTCCTGCTTCCGATGTAAAGAAAACACTATCAAAGCCAATTTTCAATGCTTCATTTTCGGTCAGATAGTACCCATCCTTATAATTTCCGCGCATGTCGTCCCTTGTGTCGCTTTTTATTTTTGCGAAAGAGATTTCATCTTCATTATATGACTTAAGTTCATTTCTGTAACCTTCAATCGTATTTTTTGCAATTGCAGTATCATTTGCAGAAGGAACAATATCGAATGTTACATACTTTAATAATCTTTCTTCTTTATCTACAACATATCTGCTCTTGTATTTGTTATAATAGTTTCTCAAATCGTTGTCATTTATGCTAATCTCATCATCTTTTATAGAAGCATAATTACCGTATGCATAAACAAAATCAACATTTGAAGCCATATCCTCATATTCCATTTTTGCTATTGCCTTAGGAGTATACAAACCCATGCTTATCATGTTGTAATACTTAGAACTCAACCTTTCTCTCTTTACAACATCTTTGTAATAATCAGTAAAGCCCAAATTTTCAAAAACTTTTTCCAAATCACTAGTTACATATCTGTTAGTAACAGAATCTCTTGGCCAATCATTAAGACCATACAGACGAGCTATACTTGGCAAATCACTTTTAATCACAGGAGACAGACGATCCAATTGATCTGGATCATACATGAGTTCATTCAATTCTTCTTCTGTTACGTCAATCCCTATTTCTTCGTAATATTTAGCGAAAATTTGGTCATCAATTAGCTCATTCCATGCCACATCGTTTAAACGCATCTCATATTGTGTAGGAAGGCTCTTTCCTTGATTAAAGAAAACTGCATGGTTACGATACTTATTATAAGCTTCATTGAATTTGTTATAATCAACCTCTTCACCTTCTATTTCTCCAACGATTTGGTCATTGCTACGACCAAGTCGTCCTGAGCTAAGAAGGTCACCGAGCAGGAAAGCCAATAAAGCTACACCAACAATAACTATAACCAAAACTCCACATTTCTCTCTAATATTCTGTAATACTGCCATTACTTTAAGTGTTTAAAAATTAGTCAATAACAATAATTTAATTTTTGGGGTGCAAATATAGCAATAATTCTTATTCAGTGCAATCAAAAAATTAAAATAATTAAACATATCTTTGCACCATAAATATTATTATATGGCTAATCTAATTATTGACTCGGGAAATACAGCAATAAAAATGTTTGTATTCGACGGCGGCAAAATAGTGAAAAACATGAGATGCAATCAAATTTCTGAAATGCTACCTGCCCTTGAGAAAAACAAAGTACTGAACAATATTACAAAATGTATTATATCTTCTGTAAGTTACGACCAAAACCTGATGGCAAAAATTTTGCTCCCCTATTTTAAAGTTATACCCTATTCGAAATCTTTAACCTTACCTATAATAAATAAATATAAAACTCCAGAGACCCTCGGCAGCGACCGAATTGCTGCCGTTGTCGGTGCGGCACACAAATACCCGAAAAGAAATGTACTTGTAATTGACTCTGGAACAGCTATAACATACGACATTGTTACTGACCGAGGCGAGTATCTTGGCGGTAATATTTCCATGGGACTTAACACTCGCTTTAAGGCATTGCACAATTTTACAGAAAGACTTCCGTTACTACAATGCGACAAGTCTGAAAATAGTTTGTTCGGAACTAATACAACCGAAGCTATGACTATTGGTATTCAGAATGGTATGCTATATGAAATTGAAACTACTATTGAAAAGTTCCGTAGTAAATTTGATAGCCTTTTGGTCATTTTTACTGGAGGTGATAGTATTTTCTTTGAAGACAAAATAAAAAATTGTAATTTTGCAGAGCCATATTTGGTGGCTTTTGGATTGAATGAAATATTGGAATGTAATGCATAAACGGTTATTGCTGTTGACTTTCGCCTTAATAATTACCGCATTTTCCTTTGCTCAAGGAGATGTCGGATCTCCATATTCACGGTATGGCATTGGCGATGTCAACTCCAATTCTATGGCACGAAACTCTTCAATGGGTGGCGTAGGATATGCAACACCATATATGTGCGACATAAATTATAAAAGCCCGGCAAGCATAGGTGAAATAGACACACTTACTTTTATATTTAACTTCGGACTTGATGCCGGTCTTAGACATTATTCAATTGAAAATCCTAAAACATCAAAACTAAAGTCCGATGCTGAACTTTCGCAAATAACCGTCGGATTCGCATGTGCAAAATGGTGGAAAATGGCACTTGGAATAACACCATACAGCAATGTAGGATATTCCATTTATTCTGCCGATAATTCCTACGACATCGAAAAAAACTATGTATATGCTGGCGACGGAGGTTTAAACCGAGTGTTTTTTTCTAACGCTTTCAATCCTATCCAAGACTTAAGTCTCGGCATAGGAGTTTCATATTTGTTCGGAAAAATATATCATTCCAATGCAATTGCTTTTACAAATGATTCTATAGGAATGTATATCAACTCGTTTTGCCAGAAAACATTTAAAATTTCAGATATTACATTTGATTTAGGACTAAAGTATAACATTCACATTGGTGATGACAATCTCAGACTTGGAGCTTACTATGCCTATAATAGGGATCTAAATGCAAAACTGTCAACTTTGGTTTATAATACACTGGCTAGTGCATCAACCACTGTTATTGACACAATTTCTCAGAGCACCGATGTCAAAGGGAAAATAGGATTGCCACATACCATTGGGTTTGGTGCATGCTACACAATAAAATCAAAGCTTTCGGTTGCCGCTGATTTTACTCTTCAGAATTGGAACAACAGCAAGTTCTTCGGCGTTTGCGATTCTTTAAACAATAGCTTTGGCGTAGCTTTAGGTGCCGAATACACGCCCAATAGTATTGCTCCTAAAAACCTATGGCAGTCGTCATCGTACCGTATGGGTCTGTATTTCAATAAGTCATATATAAACATGAATAGTGATAAACTTTCTGTCCCGGATTATGGCATTACTTTTGGAGTAGGACTAAAACCACGACATGGCAAGACAGTATTCAATGTCGCATTCCAAGTCGGACAGAGAGGTTCTTTAAATAATAATTTAGTAAAGGAAACTTATTTTATTTTAGGAGTCAACTTTAGTTTGGTTGACCGTTGGTTTGTAAAAAGTAGAATTGATTAAAATTTATAGTTATGAAAGTTAGAGATTTTATATTGGCAATGGTGGCAGTATCACTTTTCTCTACCAGTGTATTTGCCCAAGATGGAGATCAAGAATTATTCACTGTTAATATGTCAACCTACACAGAATTCTATAATCAAAAGAATTACAAGGATGCATATCCAACATGGAAATGGTGCTTTGACAATTGTGATGACAAAGCTGCCGAAAAGACAACAAAGAACATATTTATACAAGGTCCTACTATTCTTGAAAATATAATTAAAAGTAGAGAAGGTGCAGCTCGCGATGCTGCCATTGATACTTTATTGTATATATATAAGAAAAGAGTAAGTCTTTATGGACAGGAAGTAAAACCAATGGCTGATTATGCAAACAAGTTATATAATTACCGTCCGGAAAATTACGTAGAAGTTTATGATACGCTTGTACGTGTATATGAACTTGCTGGAAAAACAACAAGCTACGGTACACTTAATCTTTATATGATAGTCACCAAAATCAGATACGATAAAGATGAGATTTCCAAGGAAACAATGGTTAACACTTATTCTGCTATCGCTGACGCATTGGCCGAACAGATTGAGAACGAAACAAAAGAAGATAAGAAAGAAAAAATAGCAAAAGTCGCGACGTCTGTCGAAGATATGTTTGTAAACAGTAGTGCTGCTGACTGCAAGTCGATAATCGATGCATTCACTCCGAAATTTGAGGCAGATCCTACAAACGTAGATCTTGCCAAGAAAATTGTCAATCTATTAAGGAGAGGCAACAGTGACGAATGTAAATTATCTGATTTATACATGAATGCTGCTGTTGTGATGTACGATAACGAAAAAAGTTCATCAGCCGCACACGCAATAGGTCAAGCTTATTTCAAACGCGGAGAAGCTGCAAAGGCAGAACAATATTACAACGAAGCAATATCGTTGGAAGAAAATGTAAGCAAGAAGGCCGACATGTATTATGAATTAGGTTTGCTTTATTTTTCCAGTATGAACAATTACGCCAAAGCTCGCCAAGCAGCACGTAACGCTATAGCTGCAGATCATAGCTGCGGAAAAGCATATATGCTGATAGGTAAAGTATATGCAGCAGGTGGCAAGGATTGTGGAGAAGAAGCTTTTGATAAGAAATTTGTTTACTGGCTTGTAGTTGATCAGTTCCAGAAGGCAAAGAATGCCGACCCGTCACTTGCTGGCGAAGCAAACCAATTAATAAGCAGATACTCTGATTATTTCCCGACAGAACAAGAAGCTTTCTGGCACGACATGAAGGCTGGTCAGACAGTAACAGTCGGATGTTGGATTAACGAAACCACTACTGCAAGGTTTGTGAAATAGTGCATAATACAAAAAAAATATTCTTAATCATAAATATCGTGCTTGCATTTCTTGCAAGTACGATATTTGTTTCATGCAAAACTGACATTGACAAGGTTAACATGCTCACTTCACGCTCAAACCTGCCAACATTTTCTGTGTATGGTTTTGAAACCACATATAGTGACTCAGGCAAAGTGATGATAGAGCTGAAATCAAAAGAAATGTCAAGGTTCGAAGGGAAAAACACAAAATACGATGAATACAGGTACGGATTTAACGTAAGGTTCTACGACGAAAACGATTCTCTAGCTTCTACTTTACGATGTTCGTATGCGCGCTTTATTATTGAAAAGGAATTGTGGGAAATAAAAACAGATGTGGAAATTGACAATATAAAGCGCAAGGAAAAAGTAAATACAGAACTGCTATACTGGGATATGAACAAGGAACTTGTTTATTCCGACAAATTCGTAAAAATAACAACAGAAGAAGAAATTTTAATGGGCGATGGTTTTGAATCCAATCAAGATTTTTCAGAATGGAAAATACTGAAGCCCACTGGTATAATAAGTATAAAAGATGAATAGTAAGAGAACTTTTAGAATCGTGATTGAGTGCCTATGGCTAGTGATGGCAGTATTTTGCGTGATTGCTGGATTATATTACCAGAATAAGCTTGGCGGAATCGTTAATATATGGATATTTTATGCTATGGCAGCCCTGAGTGTTGGAATGTTCATTATGAGATTTATGCAGCGTCGCAACGAAGAAAAACGGGAGCGTAGGCGAAACGGAGAATAGAAATGGAAAATTGGATAATAATAGTGTTGGCACTTGCTTTCTCCGCTTTCTTTTCAGGGATGGAGATTGCTTTTGTTACATCTAACAAGCTGAAACTTGAAATAGCAACAAAAAAAAGAGGCTTCAACTCGAAAGTGCTAGCACTGATTACCAAGGATTCGTCGCAGTACATATCCACAATGCTGGTAGGAAACAACCTTGTCAATGTAGTATATAGTATATTCATGGCCAAGGTGTTGGCAGAACCTCTAGGAGAACAACTGCAACATAACGATACATTGATTTTATTCCTGCAAACTATAATTGCTGCAGTTATAGTATTGTTTGTAGCAGAATTCCTTCCTAAAACATTGTTCAGGATATTAAGCGACTCTGCATTAAAGACATTCGCTGTTCCCGTAGCATTCTTCTATTTTCTATTTTATCCTGTAGTTGTATTTTCTGTTTGGATAGCACGAATGATAACAAGGATATTTGGCGTCAGCATCGATGACCATCAAAAAAACAACATGTTCAGTAAAGTTGATATCGAAGACATTATAGGTAGCAGTACTGAACTTTCATCGTCGGCGAAATCGGCACAGGAACTGAAAATTTTCCAGAATGCAATGGACTTTTCATCTATAAAGCTCCGCGAATGCATTGTCCCAAGAAATAAAATATTGGCAGTTCCCGCAACTGAAACCATAGATAATGTTCGCAATATGTTTGTAGAAACCGGACATTCCAACTTATTGGTTTATAAAGACAACGTGGATGATATTATAGGGTACGTCAATGTAAAGGATATATTTAAGAATCCACAGAAACTCAGAAGTGTAATGAGGCAGATACTTGTTGTTCCCGAAACCATGTCTGCTAAAAAGCTATTTGGACGTTTGATAAAAAACAACAGAAGCATTGCTGTTGTAGTAGATGAATTTGGCAGCACATGTGGTATCGTCACCGTCGAAGACATCCTAGAGGAAATCTTTGGTGAATTTGAGGACGAACACGACTCTCACGAATTGTCTGTTGTTGTAAACAAGGATGGGAATTACATTATGTCGGGTTTGGTTGACGTGGAATCGTTTAACGAAGAATACGGCTATTCGCTTACCGAATCAGACGAATATGAAACTATAGCCGGTTACATTATGTATTTTTCCGGCAATTTTCCAAAAGCCGGCGAAGTTGTCATAATCGTTGACAATGATGTTTCATACCGATTCAGGATACTCGAGATAAAGGGTACAAAAATCGTAAAGGTAATGCTTTATGCAGAATAGGGTTTTGTCTGGATGCAAGACAAGCAACATAATCATTTATGTATTGTCGTTTGTTATATTCATGATAACGGCCGTGGTAAACTATGGCTATCATCATGCCGACGAATTATTCCAGATAATAGAATACGCTGGAATTAAGTCGGGAACTTTTACCCCATTAGTAGCATGGGAATACGACGTGCAGATAAGACCAATGCTACAACCTGCGCTATGCCTTTGTTTCTTAAAATTTTTTGCATCCATTTCTGTAAAAGACCCATTTGTACAAGCAATGGTCATGCGACTTTTCACTGCATTAATTTCGTATTTCGCCATTGTTTTGTTCGTTAAAAACACATCCCGGAAAATATCAAGCGAAAGGCTTAGGACAATATACCTTGCTGCATCTTTACTGTTATGGTTTATACCTTATATTGCATGCCGGTTCTCATCCGAAACGTTTGGTGGAGTTTTCCTATTACTGGCCATGGCGATATATTTTTCAGAAAAGGAACGTGCTGTCAATAAAATTCTTATGGGGCTATGCTTTGCACTGTCATTCATATTCAGGTTCCAAATGGGTCTGGCAATATTCGGTTTTGTCCTTTGGGCATTAATAATTGACAAAAAAAGCTTGAGATATTTCGTTGTGCCAATAGTTTCATTTGTTGTTGCATATATATTGCTAGGCATTGGCGTAGACAGCTGGTTTTACGGCGATTTTGTATTTGCACCATACAAATATGTCAAGGTAAATTTAGAAGTAAGCGCAGCCAAATTTGGTTCGGAACCTTGGTGGTTCTTCCTATATAATTTGCTTTCATACCCATCGTATTTTGTGGGAATACCATTAGCTGCAGCAATAATCTATCTTATAATACGAAATCCGAAGAATCCTTATTTATGGTGCCTGATTCCATTCTTCGTTGTACATTCCATGATTGAACACAAAGAAGTCCGTTTCCTTTTCCCAATGGCATTTCTCGTACCTGCAATTTTTATGTCGGTGATAGAACGTTTTGAACAAAAATGGAAAGAGAAGAGATTGTGGAACATAACTTTTTATGTCTGCCTGTCGGCTTTTGCATTGATAAATGTCATCGGACTTGGAGCAAACATGTCAAAATCAGCAGGCTATCAAAAATTCTATCTTGCCAAATACATTAACGACAATCTAAACGGGGAACAGGTAAATATTATTCATGGTCCAGACTCGAATCCTTATGGCCCGTTTGGCGCAATAAGCGGATTCTACAAGAACGAAAACGCTACAATGCACAGTTTCACCAACATATATGGAATAGATCTCCTGCTTAGACAGGATGCTATAAATTTCTTTACTTGTAGAAAATGTGACTTGGAAAAATTGGTTTGTGTTGGAGAATTTACGGGCAGGAATCCATTCGAAGTTTTGCAAGAACTGGGATTTGAATACCATTCTCAATCAATTCCGAAACTTACAGAAAAAATATGCAACAATTACTCAGGGTTCGACACTGGAATGGTGCTATACGTATTCAAATATGTCGGGAAAAATTATGGGTTGGATAAATCTAAATACAAGCATGCAACATTTTATTACTCCGATTGCGAATCCGTGACTAACGAAAACCAGCCAAGCATTACCACTGAAGTTTGTTATTCAGGCAATCATTCTTCTTTGGCATATAAAGATAACCCGTATGGAGTCAAATTTGAGGATAGCGTATCGAATGTTTATGATGCGAAGAGACTTACGATAGTAATGCAAGTATATCAGACCGAAGAAAACGTAGATGCATGTATAGCTTTTGAAATGGTAAAAACAGAAGAAGATAAGATTTGGTGTTCAGAAAAGATCATCAACAAGACAAAAAGAACTAACCAATGGGTCAACATCGTAATTGACTTTTATTTGCCTGACAATTTTAATGAATATTCCAAGTTCAAGCTATATTTCTACAATCCAGTAGAATCAAAAAGCTATTGCGATGATGTTTTCGCGGTATTTTATTGATGACAAAATAAAGAAAGGTCGCCAACCGACGACCTTTCTTCGTGTATTGTGTATTACAACGTTTATTTCTTTCCCTTCATTAAGTCAACAAATGGGTTGAAATAGTTTTCACCCTTTTCTGTAACACCGTCAAGACCTTTACCACCGTTCTTTGGACGCTTGATATTTGCAAAGATACCTTTTTCCAATGCGGTGAACAAACCTTCGTCAACCATGTGTTCCAAAAGTTTAGTTGCATTGTCAAGAACTTCGGCTGCACGCTTTCTGATGATTCCGTTTTCCTTGAATTCAACTTCCTCGCCTATGCTCTTCAAGTTGTTGAATATGTACTTGGCATTTTCAATCGAAAGATAACGGTCGCTCATAAATGGTGTATGAATAGCTTCTGTCGGCATACCAAGAAGTTGCAGTCCTTGGTGCGTCCATATACCAATTATGTTGAATAGTGCATCCTGGAGGTGACCACGGAAAATATTACCTGTCATAAACTTTGTTGGAGGCATGTATTTGAGCGGTGCCTTCGGGAAAATCTCGCGAATCATCTGTGCCTGAGCAAGTTCGTAGAGGAAGCCATTTTCGAGTTTCGGATCCATTTCGAAGGCATGACCAAGACCTTGCTGTTCTTCGGGAAGACCTGCCAACAAAGCAAGCTGCTCGTTGATGAGGTCTGATGCGAGAACGGTGTGAGCCTCTTCGTAAGCATCGGCAGTGGTGAGGTAGTTGTCCTCGCCCGTGTTAATAATAACGCCTGCAAAACCATTTATGATTCTTGAGAAATACTGGTCGATAAGTGTTCTCTGCATGTTAATATCGCGGAAAAGGATTCCATACAGAGCATCGTTAAGCATTACATCTAGACCTTCCAACGCACCCATTGCAGCAATTTCGGGCATACACAGACCAGAGCAATAGTTGCAAAGCCGTATGTAACGACCTACTTCCTCGCCCACTTCGTCGAGAGCCTTACGCATTATGCGGAAGTTTTCCTGAGTTGCAAAAGTTCCACCGAAACCTTCGGTAGTTGCACCGTAAGGAACATAGTCGAGAAGGCTCTGTCCAGTAGTTCTGATAACAGCGATAATGTCGGCACCTTGACGTGCGCCAGCCTGAGCCTGAACAACATCCTCGTATATATTTCCAGTTGCAACAATAATGTAAAGATAAGGCTTGCTGCCTTCGCCTATTGTGTTGATATAGTTTTCGCGACGCAGACGATTGCCACGAATTTTTTCTATTGTAGCATTTATTGTAGGTTCAAGGGCTTTCCTGATCTCAGACATAGGATGAATCGGAAGCTTGGTAATATCAAGTTTGCCTACAGATATCTGTTCTGCAATTTCCTGAGCCGACAATTTCGTTTCAACCATTGCATTGCCGATATAGAACATTACACCCTGATTCAGGACTCCTTTTGCCTTTAGTTCTTCCACAACTACATTTGGCAGAGGAACATCGTTGCTATCTATGCCATCGATTCCGAGCAGACGGCACAATGTTCTTTCTACAGCCACGGTGGTGTAGTTTTCAACGAAATCTTGTACTTGGTTGGCAATCTCCTTTGCTTTTCCTCTTGCGTATTCAACTTTTTCGAAGTCGAGTCCTATTTTGCTATTATTCATTTTTGAATCGTTATTAACGTGATATTATAATTTTGCAAAGTTAAGTAATTTTTCCGAATCGTTTCTTGAAAATATATATTTTGGATTTTCTTGTTTTGTAACCAAAATATCCATTATAGATTTCATTTACTAAACCTCGCTGTCGTAGTCGATTCCCTGTTTCTTCAGTATACGCTTGACGTACATTGCAAAGAATGCTAGGAATGCAAAGCATAGTACTGGAATCACATACGAATAATGTATTCCGAAGCCTTCGGTCGTCGAAAGCGTCTGCATATAGTCGGCCAATTTGCCCTGGATAGGTGGAATTACAGCACCACCGAGAATCATCATAACGAGAAATGCAGAACCCTGAGTTGTGTATTTGCCAAGTCCTGCCAACGCAAGGTTGAATATCGACGACCACATGATAGAGCAGAACAAGCCGCCAGCCATAATTGTATAAACCGAAACCATACCTTCGGTGCAGATGCCAACGAGCATCATGCATACTGCCAATACTGCAAATACAAACAAGGTGCGTGCAGGTTTGTTCTTAGTGAAGAAGAATGCTGCAATCTGTATTGCTATAAGTGCAATGTATGGAAGCAGAGCAACAATGCTGTACTGCGAAATTGCGTTTACGCCAAGCACTACGCCGAATGCCACCAGCGGAACAACTATTGTAAGAATCTTTTTTGTCGTAGATTTGAAATCGAAAGCTGCAACAGCACCTGTCCAACGACCAATCATAAGGCTACCCCAGTACATCGAGATGAAAGGTGCAACCTCGTTGGCTGCGAATCCGCCAAAGTCGGGCTTCTGCAGAAGTTCTCCGAAGTTGCTTACGGTTGAAACTTCAACGCCTACATATACGAAGATTGCAAGCATACCGAAAACCAGCTGCGGATATTTCATAGCTCCCCAACCTTCGGGTTTCTTTTTCGCCATTCCATTGACAGATAGCAATGTTACAAAAACTATCACAAGTGCCGCCATCAGGAATATTACACGGAAAATTTCCACATTGTCCATAGTGGAGTAACTGTCACGGTAGCTCATAAAAACAGGTATGAACATTGCCACAAGAAGTACGGTCATAATAATAAGTGCGACAAGTGCCTTGCTTGTCTTTTCGGTCTTTTCGGTTGAAGTGTCGTTTGGCAGTTTCTTCGAGAAGAAGAAAATTGCAGCGGCTATAATGAACAGAACGCCAACGCCTGCATAAAGTATTTCGGCCTTGCTGATTTCAAGGTTTGCAATTTCTTCGTCATTTACGGCTGCTGTTGTTCCGAAAAGAAGCAATGCCACGATAATCGGACCAATGGCTGTACCGAACGAGTTGAGACCACCGCAAAGGTTAATTCGCGATGCACCAGTTGCAGGTGGACCAAGGGTTATTGCAAACGGATTTCCCGCCGTCTGCTGCAGCGAAAAACCTAGAGCCACAATGAAAAGTCCTATAAGCATTCCCATAAAGCTGTTTGCTCCGACGGCTACAATCATTGCCGCTGCACCTACAGCCGAAAACAGCAGTCCGAATACTATGGATTTCTTATATCCGAACCTTGCAATGAAGTCGTTGCGTCTTATCACCGAGTAGGCAAAAAGTATCAATGCTCCCACGTAGTATGCAAGGTAGAACGCAAAGTCGATAAGCTGACTTTGGAACTGGTCGAGATTAAAATAATGCTTGCAAAATGGAATGAAAATGCTGTTGCCAGCAGCCATGAAGCCCCAGAAAAAGAATACTATTATAAGTATCGACAAGGCTCCGTAATTAGTTTTTGATTTGTTGTCTATCATAAAGTTAGTTTTTTGCAAAGTTATAAACAAACGTGATTACTCCAAGATATTTGTTATTATTTCTGTATACTGTGTTTTGCATGGGTTTAAGAATCTTAAAAATCAAGACTTAAAGAAAGATAGAACATCATTTTCTGTATTTTACCATTGTCAATTCCCCAAGCCCAGTCGGTGCGTATAAAGTAACCGAACAGCTTGCTTCTAAGACCAACACCGTACCCCGCAACAAGAGGATTGTTTTTGTTGTTGAGTATTAAGGTAACCGGATATTGTTCCCGGTAGTCGTTTTCGTAGGCATTGTTTCCGCTGAACGGATTGAGCCTGCTCCATGCCATTCCAGCATCAAAGAATCCAACAATTTGGAAATTCTTTAGGAACTCATTGTTTATAGGCTTGCTGCTGAAATATGAAATTATAGGGAATCTCAACTCGAAATTTGAAACGGCGAAATTCGTTCCATTACGTATATTCTGACTAAAGCCGCGCAAATTTGTTGCAACTGCCTGATAAACATAATTTATTTCCGGATCAATCTTTATGTTGGTATTGAACATCTGTTGGGATGGTATAAGGTTTATCCAGTTGTCGATTCCACCTAGATAATATATCAGCTTGGCACTGCCAAATGATGCACTGCTCGCAAAACGCATAGCGAAAATAAGTGAGCGATGTATAGGCTGATAATACCTGAAATCTGCACCTATTACTGCCATGTCGCTCTTCTTCTTGTCGAGCTGCTTGAAGGCTTCGGCAAATATCTTGAACCTTATTCCCGACATTATATTGGTTGCTATAACCTTGCTGTTGTCAAAAATGTATTCAGCCTTTATGCTTCCCCAATAATCATAACTATTTTTTCTTTCAAGATTCTTAATGTCGGTGGACAGGTACACATCTTGATTCTGACGGATATTTGCTGTAAACTGCATGGCATCAACCTGAGAGAACGGATATCGCAGAATATAGAAAACCTCGTGTGTGAAAGTTTTAGTGTAATTCTTGTCCAAGTCGGAGACTGCCTGTCGGTGCAGCACTATTTTTCTGTTCAGACGATGCTTCAAATTCTCAAATGTAAGAAGATACTCGTTGCCATCAAGTCCCACATCGAACCTGAAGCCTGCACTAATACGGAAATCCTCAAACAAGTCGGATGTACCAACCTTAAAGACCAGATTGAACCCAGGGTTGAAATAGAACGCACTGCCAGTATATTTCTGGTACGAATTGAACAGGTAGCTAAAATCGACTTGCGTCATTAGGTAATTGGTGTAGAAAGTTGTGTGGTACTTGGATATCTGCACTTGCTTCGATTCTTTACCCTTTGGCTTTTCATTCTGGACTATTTTCTCCACTACTTCCTTATCGAAAGAATAGTCGTTGATGTTTATTTCACTGCCGCTTAACTCTTTTTCGTCAGGAACATTAAAGCTTGTTTCGTCGCTATGTTTTTTCTCTTCTGCCTCAAACAGTTTTCTGTTGACGGTACTGCTTGTTTCGCTGTCGTAAGCTTTGTGCTTGTTGTTCTTGAATATCCTATACTGAGAATCGTCGCGGTAACTAATGCCCATGTTGCTTGAAAACTTGTCATACCCGACATTGTTTATGTTGTACTTGTAGTTGGAAAGCTGGGCTGTAGTAAAGCTGTAGGAATAATGTGTAGTAGTATCGATGAAACTTATTGCAGAATCGAGCTTTGTGGTGTACATGTTTCTGATTCCATTTATGTCGGAAACGAAAAAGTAATCTGCTCCAAGTTTGAATGGCATTGTTTCGTTTGCATCTGGAGTTTCTGTCACCCTACTGATGGACTTGCTTGCAATGTCGTACACATATATATCGGTAAAATCTTGTGTTTCGACAATATTATCTTTTTTAGACCCTATTTTCTCCTCGTCGCGTTTTGATGCAAAAACGATTTGTTTTGATTTGTTTATATACAAAGGATCGTAGTCGTCGGCGGCATCTTGGGTTATGTTTTCTACAGTGTTAGCAGTAATGCTGTAAATGAAAATATCAGACTGGCCATTGTTAAATCCAGCAAAAACAAGGCTTTGCCCATCGTTGGAATAATCAAACGAATTTATCTTTTCCATTGAAGGCATTTTTATCTCTTTTATCTTTTTGCTGTCAAACTGATATGCCATGTAATATATTTCACCTTTCTTTTCGATAAAAAAACCGAGCATCTTACCCGACGGATGCCATCTTATTATAGGATATGTGTGATCTATAATCTGATCTAGCTTATGTTCACGCCTGAATATTGTCTTTTTCTTGTTGTTGGCGTAGTCGTAAGTCTTTATCCAGTATTTGCCCATTTTGTTCTCGCACCAAGCCATCATATCTGTATTGGAATTATACTGAGCCTGATCGTAATCGACATCCTTACGGTTGCGCCTTAAAGCATTTTCGCCTTCAGGATCTTCAGCGCTGGCATTGAAATCCTCGTATTGGCTCCTATAATATTCGATCCAGTTTTCCTGAAGTGCTTTGAGATTATAACCAAGTACATACAGAAATGCACTTTCTACACTTTTTGTAATGCGTGTCAAATAAACTATGTTTGAAATTACTTGAGGCCCGTATGTTTTTGCGACGTAATTCCATATAGCGAAGCCAAGAATTTCAGCATTTGTACCTGAGAGCTGATTGATATTTTTAAATTTATTCGACAACGTATATATCTTGTTCAAGTTATCTGCATCAGAATCCCAGTCGCGTGAAATATAGGCTATAAGTCCGCTGGTGTACCATTCGGGCATACCAATAAGCGTATTGTTGGCAATTTTATTTTTTATGTTCGACCCGTATACTATTTCGTTGAGTACTATGTTGGCAACGGCAGCCACGACTTGCTCACGGAACTTTTTTCTGTCGGATTCCATATAGATGAATGCCACGTTGTCGATCACCTTTAATGTTCCTCCAATATTGTATTCGTCGGCATCGGTGTTAAGCCCTATATTGCTTTGCCTGAAGTCCGAAAGATTTTGGAAAGTCACAAGTATCATTCGTTTTTCAAGCTTATGGTCGAAGAATGCTTCAATCTGCGGAATCATTTCAGTTGCAATGTCGCTTGCCATCTCGGCCATGTCGCTGCCTCCAGCATAGAAATATGTATCAAATTGCGGATGACAGTAATAGTACCATTCAAAGTCGTCAAACTGAACACGGTTTTTACCGAACCTCATCTGATGACCATTGTAAAATTGTGCTACGGCCGGTATAGTCGTAGTGACTAATAGTAGCATCAATAATATGGTTCTAAAGCGATTCAACTAGCTTTGTAATTTTTGGCGTGCAATTTAATAATATTTTGTCAACCTATAGCTATTTCATAAAAAAAAGGTGGCGAAATAGCCACCTAATTATGTGAAATTATATTCGTTTAGAATATAAGACCAAGTTTAAGTGCAAGTATACCTACGTTCTGAACATTAGGAGTTATATACAGCGGAGGATCTTTCATTTCAATGTGATGATTGCCACACATATAATAATGTACTCCCAAGCTGAAATGTTCACCAAGAAGAATACCTAATCCACCCTCCCATGCAAATGCGGCAGAAAGCTTATACTCTGTCATGTTGTCCGACCATCCTTCTGGAGTTGTGAACAAAAGTCCCGAACCAGCACCACCCTCGGCATACAAACCAAATACATCACCGAAATAACACTTATAGTCAAGTGCGAGCATAATCGGGAAGTTTATATAATTGGGTTTTGTCTTGCTTCTATTGTTGTAGCTTACACGCATATCCTTGTTAAGCTGATTCCACATTGCATCTGCTGTGACAAAAATGCCCAATCCAAAACCAAACTGGTAACCAGCCTTGAAGCCTAAACTACCGCCGAATGTTGCATTTCCACATCCATTGAAAGCATACACCGATGGTGCTATTAATGTTGGCACATACGATGTCTCGGCAAAATCGCCCATTGGCATTGTACCAATAAAGTTAAGCGTAAAACTTCCGCCTGCGTCTGGCGTATTAAATTGTGCACGACTGATGCCTGTACCTAATAGTAATGTTGCGATTATCAACGCAAATGTTCTAATAAATTTCATCTTGAATAATTTTAAATATGCAAAACTAATGAAATTCTAACAAAGCTTTGATGTAGATGGTATAATTATACAAACAGCATAAAAAATAATGCTATCAATACTACATTTGTTGATAAAATAAATTTTCAGATAGCCATAAGCACTATGGCCACAACTGCCAAAATCCCACCAATTATGTTAAGTCTACTCAATTTTTCACCGAAAAATGCAACGCCAAATATGATTGACAGCAATATTGTAGAGGTGTTGCATATTCCATATAGCGATGATGTTGAAATCAGTTTTGAATCCATAGCCTTTATTACAAAGTATATGGAACCAAAATTGAACGAACCAAGCAATACGCCATATATCCATGCTTTTTTTTGAAGGAAATTTTTTGCGACACCTTTTTTCACCAAGCAATACACTATTCCGCACACCAACGAAATAGCAAACAGAGTGGCAGTAAAAAGTGCAGCATCATCCGAAATGCTGAATGTTTCACGCGAATATATCACAAGCGAGTCGTTTGCCCCCATCGCAATGAATATTATCACCGGAAGTACGAATTTCCACACATCTGTTTTTGTCTTTGCCTCGGAAGGCTTGTAAGTACAGAGAAACACAGAAACGAGTGCGACAATTATAGCGGCAATCTTGAATATCGTCACAGGCTCGCTGTACATAATTATCGAAAAACTCATAGGTATGACCAAGGACATTTTGCTCGCTACAGTTGTTATCACTATGCCTGTCTTCTGGGAAGATATACCTATCATGATGAATGTTACGATGAACAGAAAGCCTAGCAGTATTCCCAATGGGAACCACCCCGCCTCGACTATGTGCTTTGCAGGAAACGAACCGAATAACACAAAGCCCAATATTGCTGCTGTCAGATAATTTATTGTTATGCAGTTGGGCAAAGGTGCATCTTTTGTGTCAATAAGCTTGAACACAACGAAAATACCAATGTACGATATTGCGCAAAGTATTATCCAGACCATAAAAAAAGGGGGTCAAGCCCCCGTTTTTAATTTTTAATCTACATCTTCAAGCGTTTTTCTATTTCATCAAGATCCTGCTTGAACGCCCTGTCAGTTTCAATGAGGTTGTTTACTGTTTTACAAGCGTGCAGCACGGTCGCATGATCTTTGTTTCCTATAGCATTTCCAATCATTGCCAACGAGCATTTTGTCATGCTCTTGGCAAAATACATTGCAATTTGCCTTGCTTGAACGATTTCGCGTTTGCGGGTCTTGCTGCTGAGCACGTCAACCGACATTGAGAAATAGTTGCATACAACTTTTTGTATGTAGTCGATTGATATTTCCCGTTGGGTGTTTTTAACGAGCTTATCAATCATGCCCTTTGCAAGCTCAAGGGTGATTTCCTTCTTGTTGAGAGTTGCCTGTGCCAGCAACGATATGAGAGTACCCTCGAGTTCGCGGACATTATTTGTAACATGAGATGCTATGTACTCAAGTATTTCTTCCTTTATTTCTATTCCGTCCTTGTAGGTTTTGCGCTTCAAAATCTTGATTCTGGTTTCGAAATCAGGTTCCTGCAGATCGGCAGCCAAGCCCCATTTGAATCTCGAAAGCAGTCTTTCTTCCATTCCGTTCAAATCAACAGGAGCCTTGTCGGAAGTAAGTATCAACTGTTTCTGATGCTGGTGCAAGTGGTTAAATATCTGGAAGAAAACTTCCTGAGTACCTTGCTTGTCTGCGAAATACTGCACATCGTCGAGTATAAGCACATCAATCATCTGGTAGAAGTGAATAAAGTCGTTGCGATTATTGTCGCGAGTTGCCTGCATGTATTGGGTCAGGAACTTGTTTGCATCGACGTAGAGAACTACTTTGTCAGGGAAATTCTTTTTAACTTCCAGTCCTATAGCGTTTGCAAGGTGAGTTTTTCCAAGTCCAGAACCGCCATAGATGAACAATGGGTTGAAAGATGTCCCTGCAGGATTTCCTGCTACAGCGAAACCTGCCGCACGAGCCAGACGGTTACATTCACCTTCAACATAGTTGTCGAAGGTATATTCGGGATTCAGATGTGGGTCTATCTGTATTGGAGTATATCCGGGATATGCATACGGGTTTGGAGATTCGCCTTCGCCAATTTGAGGTCTCTTGGGTACGTTTGGAATCTTACGCGGCATATCGTTGGAAGGCATTTTTATTGTAACCGACTTCCCTATGTTCTGATCGTTGCTAACAACCACCCTGTAGTCAAGCTTGGCATCCGAACCAATAACTCTATGCAGAGTCATTGCCATTAGTTCGATGTAATGTTCTTCAAGGTATTCGTAGAAGAATGTACTAGGCACTTGTATCGTCAGCTGATTGTCCTTAAGTTCAACTGGAACTATTGGGGCAAACCAAGTATTGAATGCTGCCTTTGGCAGATTTTCCTGAATTATGCTCAAGCATTTAGTCCAAACCTCTTCGCAATTTCTTGTTGTCATAAGACCGTATCATTATTTTTTCGTTAAACAATAAATCAGCTACAAATTGGCAGGGGATTGTGAAAACTTCTTGAAAAAGGAATTTTTTCGAAAAAATTTTCAAAACCTAACACATTTTGCAAGTCCAAATCATTTTTGGTAACTTGTTGTGTTTCTATCTTTTAGCGGGCCAAAACCCAAAACTCAAGATTCAATCTCCTGCATCATTTTTGCAGCCCATAAAAGTACTCATATCTTTCGCTCCAACCAAACATTTTCTGTTATTTTTTTTCATTTTTTGATGCTTTTTTTCAAGGGAGACATTATCAAAAACGTAAACTTATCAACTTGAACCAATAATTAACTAAACCCATGTTATTTTACTGATTTAATTAATTTTACGCAACCAGATAGCTCTCCATCAATTAATTAATTTATTAGAAATCGGAATGTTACATAATATAACAGCAAAAAATAGGCATTACGTGTCCAATAACATGCAGATATAATGTAAAAATATGCTAAATATACTTAAACAAAGAGGTTAGAGCTATTAGGCAAAAACATTGCAGCTAAAACGTCAAATCTCTATGGCAGCAAAAAACAAATCAGCACTCTTGAAAATCTTCTTTATGTGGCAGAAAATAAACGATTTCTTGGCTCAAGGTATGCCATGACATAAAGCATCACCACGAAGGCTATAAATCAATCTGATAGATTGGCATTTAAATCACCATGAGATTGCAACCGCGCACATCGGCGCTATCGAAACGGCCAGAAACGACAAAGGTTCCGTCCTCAAAAACCTGTCCTAGATCGGAAGTCTGCAAAAAGCTGCATGAATATATGTTAGCAAGGTCAACCACATTTATTGCTCCGCTTCCAGATGCATGTACCGACAACGGATCGTTTGTCTCTCGCACCAGCACTTTCATTGTATCGCAACATTTATATACGCCGTCGCCGTATGAATATGCCTGCGACAAAAGTTCGGTCATTCCATATTCCGAATGTATTGTCTCAACCCCGAACGAGTTCTCCAGTATGGAATGAAGTTCGGAACGAACCATTTCCTTTCTGCGTCCCTTCATGCCACCGGTCTCCATCACGATTCCATTTTTCATGTTTACGCTGTACTTCTCGGCAAAATCAAGCAGGGCAAAACTTACACCTATTAGAATATATTTCCTGCTGGATTTTTCAAGTGCACATATTTTATTATATAGGTCATCGTGGTTGTGGAGAAAGAATCCGCTGTCGTTATCTCGCGACAATCCGATCAATTTGTCAACCATATATATTAGGCTTGAACCGGAACGCTCCAAGTATGAAGGAAGCAACCCTAATATGCAATAACCAGCAGGATCTCCATAGAATTTTCTGAACCCAGACAGGAAAGCCTCGTCATATATGCTTACATCCGCCACATAATGGGACGAAGGAACCGAACCGGTAGTGCTGCTCGATGTGAAAACAATCTCAGGAGCCTTTCCATCGCAAATGACCTTGTGCGACTTGAAAAACTCGACTGGCATAAAAGGAATATCCTTAATGTAGTTTATTGCACCGACATCAATGTTTAGCAAATCGCAAAATTTATGGTATACAGGATTCTGCATATATTGAAAATAGAAGGCTTGCATTGCCAAGCCTTCAAAATTCTTATCAATATTTGCTGATTTCAGTTCTGAGCAATATTTCTTAATGTCGAAATTCACCTCTTGACCAATTATTTTTTCTTTTTGAATTTTTTGTATTTGTTTTCGTAGCAGACAAAATACTTTGCTTTTGGCAGTGGCGAAATGTCAACACTCTTTCCTATGCCGCGCATCTTTGTGTTGCCGTAAGCCTTGTCGATTATTATGTACTCTGTGCTTCCTGTAAACCTTATTTCTTTTATTTTCTTCTTCTGAACTATCTTTTCAAGTTCAACCACCTCTTTTTTAGGAGATTCCACTGTCACTTCCTGACTTCTTTGCGTATCGTCCTCATTTATCTGGTATATTTTTATTTTGTTTTCACCCGGCAAACTAGCTATTGGCAGTGTGTATGTTTTTTCTGCTTCTCCACCCTTTCCTATTACAGCTCCTATCCTAACCCATTTGTTGGCTCTGAAGTGATCTATATAAAATGGCATTGGAGAAGTTTCGTCTTTAACCACAAAATACAATTTGCCGTCATCACCTTCAATCTCAATACGTGCCGAAACTACTTTAAATGTTGATTTTGAAGAAAATGCTTTAGCATTAATTATTACTGGCACATCCGATTCGTCGTAGTCGATCAATACATTGAAAGCATCTCCCGAACTAAGTCCATTTGCTGAAAAATTTACAACAACAAGACCCGTATTTAGGTTTGTGTCGATTTTTTTGCCATTGAGTGTAATTCCTTTTATGCAAAATCCAGAACTTAAGGAAGGATTCTTTATGTACGCATTTTGTTCGTAATACACCCCACCGAATTCCATAGTGGCAGAAAAAGCATTGCCAACTGATAAACAAAAGATTACAAAAACAAAAAACTTTCCAATTCTATTAGCATTCATACTTGAATATATTTTTAAAGTTATCAACAAAAGTATGCTGTTTTTTTCATCCACACAAATTTTTTTTAACTCCTTTTTTTGCAAATCAGCACCATAAGGCATATCCGTTTCTGCAACACATTTGTATGAAAATCTGTTGATAAAAAAAGTGATTCGGCATATACTTATTTATAAAGTAGAATTAAATTTGTTGGTTTGTAATTTTAATTCAAAAATGAAGATTCGTTTTCTTTTCTCAATCATCGCAATTGCTGCTACAATGTCGGCAGTAGCACAGGAATATACTCAGGAGAAAAATCTCTACAAGAATGGTAACACCAAGGAAGAAGGCACCTTGTACCTCGGACAGCGTTTCGGTACATGGAACTTCTATACGCCAGAAGGCAAGCTTGCCGCACAGAGCGACTTCTACAAGGATATGCTTCATGGTGAAAATATTACCTACTACGAAAACGGCAACAAGCACGAATTGTACAACTATGTCGCCAATATCCGCCAAGGCGCATTCGAAGAATACTATGAAAATGGCAAGCTGAAGCTCAAAGGATTCTATAACAACAATATGCGCGACAGCATCTGGCAGTTGTTCTACGACAACGGAAATCAGCAGTCAGAAATAGTTTACAAGAGAAGTAAACTAACAAGTATCAACAAGTTTTATACGCGCGACGGAAAACAGACGATTATTGATGGCAATGGTTCCATGATAAGCTACTACGATAGTGGCGCAAAAAACTCTGAAGGGAAAATTAAGAATGGTGTAGAGGACGGAAAATGGACGTACTATCATGAAAACGGCAAGAAAAAGTCGGAAGGATATTTTGTTTTGGGTGAACGCACAGGCGAATGGAAAGAATGGTACGACAATGGTCAGTTAAAGTTGGACATCAACTACGAAAACGGGCTTAACACTTTCTGGACCCGTAACGGAACAAAGGAAATGGAAGGCATAATGTCCGATGGAAAACGCGACAAGACATGGACATACTGGTATGATTCAGGGAAAGTGCGTAGCGTAAACAACTACAAGATGGACGTGCGCGACGGACTGCAGACCAAATACTTCGAAAACGGGCAGAAGGAGTCGGAAATGACCTACATCAATGGCAAGCTCAACGGCGAAGCTCACTTCTGGCTCGAAAACGGTCAGCCCGACATCGATGGCAACTTCAAGGACAACCTGCAGGAAGGCAAATGGACTTACTGGCGCAAGGACGGACAGAAAGGCAACGAAGGAAACTACTCGAAAGGCAAGATGGATGGCCGCTGGACCTATTGGTATTCAAACGGTCAGGTGTGGAAGGAAGTTGACTATACAGCAGGAATACGTAGTGGGGCATGGAACATCTTCTTCGAGAACGGACAGAAATTCCGTGTAGGTCAGTACGAAAACGACGAGGAAACTGGCCAGTGGACAGAATGGAACGAAGACGGTGTAATGGTTCTCCGCGGCAACTACAAGAACGGCATCATGGAAGGCAAGTGGGAAGCTTGGCACGACAATGGAAACAAAAAGTCGGTAGTGGAATATAGCAATGGACTGCTTTGCGGAAAGAACAATTTCTGGTTCGAGAACGGCAGACCACAATTCGAGGAAACATACAAGGTTACCGATTCGAAGAACGGTGAAGGTAAAACTTCGGTGCTTAACGGCGACTACAAGAACTTCAATATCCGTGGCGTTGAGATGATTAGCGGAACCTACAACATGGGCAAGCGCAACGGCAAATTCACATACCGCAATGCTAATGGCGGCGTCATAAAGGTCGAATACTACAAGGATGACAAGCCCGATGGTAAGTGGCAGGAGTTCTACGACTTCGGCGGCCTGCAGACCGAAACCAACTACAAGAACGGCATGAAGGAAGGCAAGTTCACCCGCTACGACCAACGTGGAAATGTAACATTCCAGTCGAAGTTCCTTGGCAATCGTCAGGTTGAAATTATCGTCGATGACAACCCGAATTTGCCGCAGAACAAGCAGAAGGCTGGGCAGGGGAACACGAGAAGCGGAGGATACCGATAGAAAGTTTCTAGGTTTCTATGGCTGGCGCCGTTTGAAGGTTTCTAGGTTTCTTGGGCTGACGCCCGTTTGAATGCCTTCGGCGTTTCTAAGTTTCAGGTTCAAGAGTTCAAAAGTTGTAGCGGCGCAATGCTTTGCGCTCGGTGAATAGTTTGAAGGTTTCACGTTTCTATGGCTGCGCCGTTTCAAGTTTCTAGGTTTCTATGACTGACGCCGTTTCTGGGTTTAAAGTTCAAGAGTTCAAAGTTGTAGCGGTGTCAATGCCTAAATAAGGTTGACCGTTTTTCCCTTATTTTTCATTGTATTTTTATTAATCTTCTTTTCCATTTGTAGCGACCTTATTGGCTGCATTGATTGCAAAGGTAATACTTTTTTTCAAAT
>Ga0310786_10000456_pt1 | contig 66402 bp, 81 predicted proteins | sample AusTroGonzalo_MG_FD_203881 | JGI IMG/M metagenome (GOLD analysis project Ga0310786, IMG submission 203881) | Bovine rumen microbial communities from tropical cattle in Woodstock, Queensland, Australia - Gonzalo_03 (v2) (version 2) | ecosystem: Host-associated > Mammals > Digestive system >... | reverse complement strand
ACATTTATTTTTATATTACAGGGAATCTTCCGTTGGTAAAATATGATACTCAAACCACAAAATTTGAATTGGTATCAGCGGCAGAATATGATGATTTGACACCGATTGATAAATATAAAATTTGTCCCAGAACATATGATCCGGATGATACTGTTTTGGAACAAGGGGCGTTTACAGAGCAGACAATGTTGAAGTTAATAGAGGCTAATCCTCAAGCTCCGGATTATAATACATTGAGGAGCCTATGACCGTACTAGATTATTTTAGAGAACGCGGTATAAATGTTTCAGCGACACAAAGCTCGAACCAGATAATAGCCGCAATACTAAATGCCCCAAGAGTCATGGCTGCATTACCAGACCTAACATCTGTTGTAACAACGTTGCAAAATTCACAAACAGCATACGATGAAGCAGCAACAAATTATGATACATGCGACGGGAACGTACACGCGGCTGAGCTCAACTTAGAAGTTAAACAAAAAGAATATAACACAGAGTTAGATAAATATGCACAAAAGGTAATGACCTTTGCAATGAGTGTTCCTGGAGGACAAATAACAGCTGTTGGTGGTCCAGCACAACATACGGGTGTTATCAGTGATCCTAGGATTGCCTCTACAGCATCAGATGTTTCAGCTGAAGCTGCACAGGTAACTCAGGCTTTACAAGAGTGTACTAAAGCCAAAGAAGATCTGGACAACGCCCGGAAAGACTTAGCAGAGGCGGAAACTAAATTAACAGAAGCAGGTGTAACGCTTTTAACACAAATAAAAGGAGTCGTACTGACATTGTCGGTTACAATAATGTAATATGCAAAAGACAGCAATTGAAATCATAGAAGATTTAAAAAAGCGGATTAATTATACTAACCCGCAAATTGACTTAAGTTCCACAGGTAATGTGGCTGTTGACTTAGGTGTTGAATCCTTTGCCAACGAATTAGCATCTTTATACTCAGAAGAAGATCGTGTAAGACTTCTGTATCTGTTTGATCCTGACTCCTTTACAGATGAAGAAGCCGACATACTAGCCGCGTCTTTTGGTATTTACAGAAATGAAGCAACCCAAGCATTTGGTACAGCAACATTTTGTGCTTCTACCCTACCTACGTCCGGGGCTGTCTACACAATCCCTGTAGGCTTAACAGTAAGTACAGGTGGTTCTGATTCACAAGCTTTTACGACTACAACTTCAGGTGTTATTACAGAGAGTACCCCTATAAATCCGGTAACCGGGTATTATGAGGTTACTGTAAGTATTCAAGCTACAACCCCTGGCACATCAGGAAATGTTCCTTCTGGGTCCATTACAGTTATTTCAAGTGCCCCTGCCGGCATTTCTGAAGTATATAACACAAATGCAATTGTAAACGGTGCAGATGTAGAAGATACAGTTAGTCTTATAAATCGTGTTAGATTAAGTTTACAAGGACGCGTCTACGGAACAAAGGCTGCGTATTTACAAAAGGCACTATCGGATCCAGCTATTACAGATGCGGTTGTTGTAGATCCAAATTCTGAATTTTCAGTGCGTGGTCCGGGTACGGTAGATATTTATATTTTGGGTGAAGAACATTCAAGTGTTACACAAGAAGTTAGCACAGAATCTGCAACACAATCTGTTATTTTACAGAACCAGCCTGTTGTTAAAGGAACAGTATCTGTTGTATTAGACGGGGTAACTTACACAGAAAATCACGGATTTATTATTGCAAAAGATACTACATCTATATATGCAGGATCTCCTAGAGGAAAAGATAAATTAGTGTGGACAACGGATACATATAATAACGTTATTTTAACCACAGAGTCTCCGTATTACACGATTACATACACATATAACTCTCTTATTAAAAGGACACAGGATGCCTTTGATGACGATGATGTCCGTATAATTACATCTGATGTGGCAATAAGAGAAACCACAAGATTAAATGTTGGTATGGATTTTGATATTGTTACGTTGCCCGGATATAATAAAGATGTTGTCATCAACTCTTGTAAAGATGGTATTGAAAGCTTTATTAATAACTTTAAATTACAACAGGCGTTACGACAATCTGATATTATCAATATAGTCGAAAATACGGCTGGGGTCGATTACATCAAATTACCGATGCGTAAATTTGCATTAGTTGATCAGGATGGCGTTGCCGATATTGAGGTAGCACCACTTGAATACTTGCGCATTGATGGCAACGATATTTTAATAGGTTAATATGTACGATATATTCTTTGTTTCAAAATGCCCGCATAAAATACAAAATTATACATTGACATTGTATAAACACAATGACACGTATAGAGCTAAATTGCCGTGTGAAGTTATACCAAACAAGGCGTTAACTTACATTCGTGCCTGGGATGCAGAACAAAAATATATCCGGGAACATAATTCAAACAATATACAATCAAAACTTGTTTCTACAAAAAATATTGTTGGCGCCAACGCACAAATAGGCATTCATGATTATGATTTTGTATCCCCAACTGAGATTGAGTTTCACCCAGGTGCTATAAATATGGAAGATCTTGTACCACCAGTTATCCTTATTGACTTTACCGCAAACCCAAAGGATTGTCCTCGTTGCACAGGAACCTCTGTTATAAAGGATATAACTATTGACAATAAAGGGCGTGCTGTATTAGTAACTGGTGTTAATAAAATAAAACAACGTATATTAAAAGCTTTGATGACACCGTTGGGTACATCTCCCTTTGATGAAACATATGGTACAGAACTTTACTCATTGGTTGGTACAACAATAAAAGAAGACACAAGGATTATTATTCAAAAACAGATCGTTGATTGTGTTAACTATTTAATAACGAATCAATCTGCCAATTTAACAGATGAAGAACGCATTGCATCAATGAGCGGGTTATCTCTAGATGTAATCCCTAGCCAAAACGGCGCAGGAACATACACTTTATTAATACATGTGAAAGTAAAAAACGCAGTAGGAACTGAAATAGACTGCGCTATAAATTTTGATTTGGGGTAGAATATGGCAAATATAATGTCACCATTAAGGTTAACAACCTATAGAAATGAAGAAAAGAACACACAAACCTTTCAGTTTGTGTTAAGTGAATATGAGAACGAACAAGTATCTCAATGGGAATCATTAGTATCCGGAGCAAGTGCAATCGTACAAGATGTAACTGAAATTGATACTATGGTTGTAATGTACTATGTAGTTAAGGAAAATCCGTCTGACGATAACCTTACCCCGTTATTGTTCTTGGATCAAACCCCGAAGCTATATAAAGAGACACCAACCGGTAGAGTTGAAGACGGTAAAGTTGTTTATGGCGGTGCCCTTGAACCGTTTGATGTAACAGCTTCTATGTATGCACTTAGCGGCGTATCAATTTTAAAGAACGGCGTGGTACTAAACAAAGAACCGGGTAGTATGGATGTAACCTTTGTTGAGACCAATTATATTAGAATTTTATCTCCGTTACAGGTTGGGGATATTATACGTATTGAAAGGATATTAGCATGAGGACACAACAATCACAGATAGATGTAAGGTATCATATTGTTGATACCATTGAAGATCTGAAGCGTATAAAGACCGCGTTTGCAGGATCTACTGCTTTATGCTATGAGTCCGGTATCTTGTACGAGTATCGTAAGTTCCCGGACATACATGATCTTTTCCCAGAGCAACTACCTGATATTGTTGTTCCTGTTTTTTACTATGAAGTAAACGATGAAGATACAGCAAGTGAAGGTAATTTACGCACTCGCTATTCAAAATTTGCTGGTACAACCGGAGATACTGTACCAACAGGTGTCCAACTTTACTCAGATAAAAATTGTCTTAATGCAGCTGAAACGTCTAATGGTGAATTTAAGTACACAGGTAATAATGACCCTATGGTACAAAGCCCGGGCTGCTGGGTGGCAACTGCTTTATATGCAGGTAATACAATTTTATATTCTTTTACAAATTATTCTTGGGAATATGTAGCCGAAAGCAATGAATACCGATTAAGACTTCCGGTTAATATTCCGGTCTACAACATCTCAACCACATTTTATTCAGGTAGTACAAATGAAGAGGTAGAGGTCGATTCCGTAAAATTAATATACTCTGGAGGGGCTATCACTGGTGCATATGCGTATGTACCGTTTAACCCGGACTGCAGATTTAGCGGAAAAGTTTTAATTGCATTTGATAGGATTGTGTCATGATAAAGAGAACAACAGAAATACCAGCAGTAAAAATAAACTTCATGTCTGAAGAAATTTATGATACTATTGACCCTAGTAACGCAGAGTTATATGCAGTTGAGGTAACTGATAATTTAAGTATACCTTTGTTAACTCCTATGTGGATGGACCATATAGCAGAAGATATTTGCTGGTTGAGAGCAGATACCTTTAGCTGGCAGAGTGGTGATGTTTATAAAGGTGTATACAATTTATTAAAAGACGAATGGGACCACGGAACACCTGGAGAAGCAATTGGTACTGTCAATAATTGGACATATTCGACAGATTTACCTGTTGTAACCGATCTAGGAACCTGGAATGGTGCATATGGAAATGGTACCATTGTATTGGTATGCTATGGCACAAATACTCCAGCAACTACAACAGGGGCCATATCTCAAGATGGTGTGCACTGGGCTACAATGACGATGCCAGCCTCTGCCCCATGGTCTGGGGTTGCTTTTGGTAACAATATGTTTGTTGCTATTGCAGGCAGTTCTCAATCATCATCGGATGTTGCGGCCTACTCATCTGATGGTAGAAACTGGACGGCTACAACATTACCAAGTTCTGCGGGATGGACAGGTATTACTTATGGAAATGGTAAATTTGTAGCTGTTGCTTATGGAAGCAACAAAGCCGCATATTCTACCGATGGTATAAACTGGACAGCTACCACACTTCCAACATCCGCACAATGGTGGAGCGTTGCTTACGGTAATAATAGGTTCGTTGCTGCTGGAGGTGGATCTTACGTATGTGCTTATTCAGACGATGGTATAACCTGGTTAAGTAGCACAGTTCCATCAGCTAACAAATCTGTGTATGCTGTGACATTTGGTGACAACAAATTTGTAGCGGTACATGCACAAGGATCCTGGATTTCTGATGATGGTGCAACGTGGATAGAGCACTCTGCATCCTTAGGATCTGTCCCAATGGGTATAGCATATAGTAATGGTACATATGTTACGGCCTCGTCTGATATTATGTCCACAAATGGTACAAGGTTTTATGCTTCTACAGACGGTGCTACTTGGAATATTATAAAAGATAGTGTTCCATCGCTGTGGGCAGGTTCAGTTTTATTTGCGGCTGGTCGTTTTTTAGTTTTACCATATGTAATAGCAAGTGCAACAAATGGATACTATTATTCATCTAAATATTTAATAGATATACGCACAACGCCAAAGGGATTTAAGATATCTACACCAGAATTACAGGATGAGATAGCAACACTATACAATGAAACCGGCGTAGCCTGGTACTATATTTTAGATACAGAAAACAAACTATTTAAACTGCCTAGAACCAAATTTGGATTTACCGGGCTCCGTACCGGTCCGGGCAATTACGTTGAACCTGGATTACCAAATGGCCGTATTCAATTAAGTAATGAAAGTGGGTCAGTAGACGGATCTATTGCTAGTGGTAGTAACAATTTAGAAAGTACATACACGAAGTTAAGTGATTTCAACCCTATATTTAAAGACAACGCAAATACAGTACAACCTCCAGCCACGGAAATGTACTTATATTTTTACGTTGGTGGAACCGGACTCACGCAGGCCGGGCTACCTAACCAGGCCGGGCATGCAGGTGAAATACTTGTTACAGATGGGGAACGTGCGGATTGGAAACCTAATTATTCACGCAATATAGGTGAAACTATTTTTAGTTTACTTCCGCAAACAGATGCATGTTTGCATTTGCTTGATGGTGCATTACTAGACGGGAATGGGTCTTACGCGGCCTTTGCAACTTATATACAAGGACTAAGTATTGATTACCCAGACTGCTTTACAACAGAAGAAAACTGGCAACAATCTGTGACAACTTATGGTGTATGTGGTAAATTTGTATATGATGCAACTAATAATACAGTCAGGCTACCCAAAGTAACTGGTATTGTCGAAGGTACTTTAACTGTAACAGCACTTGGTGATTTAGTTGAAGCCGGGTTACCGGATCATGACCACTCTGTATCCGCATACGGGCATTATGACGGTGGAAATTCAAGCTTGTTTTATGAAGAAACCGGATCCAACTTGGTAACTTTACAATCAACACTAGCTTCAGTCTCCAATGCAATATACGGAAATTCAACAACAGTACAGCCACAAACAATCAAGGGCTACTATTATATAGTTGTTGCCTCTAGTGTTAAACCTGACTATGTAGTTGATGTAGATCAGGTTATGACAGACCTTGCAGCCAAGGCAGATACAACTTTATTCAGCACAAATGGTTTATATGTAACAACTTACGTAAATGGCACTGAATGGTATAGAGAGTATTTTAGTGATGCTAATAAAACACAGCGCGTTTGGCTTGAACAAGGTGGAGTTGTAACGTTAGTTAATGGCTACGCAACTATAACATTTTTACGTAGTTTTTCAAATACACAATACAATTGTACAGCAACACGAAATTCAGGCACAATTGTTGATCCAACATATAAGTCTGCCGATATAGTTTCTGTAGATTCATATACAACCCTCGGATGCCGGATGTTAGGAAGTGATAACAACGACGGCGCTTTACATGATGTACAAGCATGTTGGGTTGCTAGAGGAATATAGGAGAATTTATGCCAGATATTGACGTTGACCAAATAGGGGAAGCATTAAATAACAAAATGGACCGGGACTTAAATAACAGGTCTACAACTTCCGGGTTACGTAAGTTAGTTGCAAGCTACATAGACGGGACCGAATGGTGTAAAGTATTTGCTGAGATTCAGTCCGACGGTACAACACGACAATGGTGTGAACAGGGCGGTTTTGTTGCCACAGGTGGTACCGTTACTTATTTACAGCCATTTATTGACAATAATTATACAGTTGTTGCTCAAAGTGTTGAAACGTCCACTTATACTACACAATACAGACAAATCTGTCCAAATAGTAAAACAACAACAGGGTTAACCGGAACTAGTGCGCAAGGTGGTAGCCTCTGGTGGTACGCTTGCGGCTATATTTCAGGTACAACTATTAGTGGTTCCACTGCAATAAGCATTGAACCTTCTAATGAAAATACTCCCACGTCTGGGACAGTATCAAATGAAGTTTTACAAAGAATTACAACTTTAGAAAGTGAGGTAGTAAATATGTTAGGAAGACCGGATTATAGTGCTGGAATTGAGGGTACACTAAATGGCTCAGGACTTAATGGACAGACAGGAACATATACCTGCCCTAGTAAAGGTTATTTAAGTATGAATGCGCATGGCAATTCAGATGGTGTTCCAGTAAGAATAAATGGTGTAAAAGTTGCCTTAGTATGGAGTGCTGGAGAAGCAGCAATGTTTCTCCCTGTTTCTCAAGGAGATATCTTATCTAGGGGATCAACATCGGGTGGTGAAAGATTTTATTTTACTTTTTTTCCTGAGGTGACTTTATGATAAAATATGCGCAAATATTGGATGAAGAAACAAAACTTTGTGCAGTAGGTGTAGGCACAAATACGGAATATTACAAATCCATCGGGATGACCGAAATGGATGTGGAACAGGCACAAGATGGTGCCTGGTATATAAAAGGATATGTACCGCAATTACCAAAGGAAGATAAATAAAGGAGATGTTATGATAGGAACCAGATTATATAAAGGTCAGTATACAAGTAAACAATACGCGGACACAGCCGTGTGGTGCAATCAAAATAATGCACATCTTGAAGACAAAGGTACATACTATGAAGTAGTTGAAAATGCACCGTATGTTCCTACGATTCAGGACCAAATTGTTGCTTTGGAAAGCACTATTACAGCACGTAATATCCGTGCAGCTATTCAAGGTGACGAATTTGCATTAAATAAAATTGCAGAAGTAGAAGCACAAATAGAAGAACTTAGAAAACAATTATAATGAAACGCAGAGTTGCATCATACCTTAAGTTAAATAATCGCTTGTACAGGATTAGACGTAAGTTTTACGACCATGATGGCTTATACGTATTTAAGCTATCAGGGGCCGGGCTTCGTACAATTAAGGTAAATTGTGCTCTTACAGATGCAACTATTATAATAAACGGTGTCCAGACCAGATCACTTTCACTTGAGCCTGGTACTGAATATTCCTGGTCTGTTTCTAAGCCGGGGTACAATACAATGTCCGGGTCCGGGATTTTAAATCAGAACTTAACTATAACTATTAATTCCGTTACATTAAATGCTCCGGCAGAAACGTCTACACTCCTTACATCAGAAACCCACGGAGAAATGATTACCGGTACATCCGGCCTACTTTTTGACAATTCAGCTCCAATTTCTTATGTATACTCCGTGTCTAAGGAGGGGTATACAACGTTGACCAGGTCCGGGCAAGCTTCCTCTGATACAACCGTAGATATAGGCTCTTTCCAAATTAATACTGATATTCCGGATACAACCATTGTAATTAACGGTGCAGAGACGAACTCCGTCTTCTTTAACAAGGGAACCCCATTTACATATACGTATTCTATGAGTAAGCCTGGGTTTAGTACTTTCACGGCTATTGGGACAGCCCTGGATACAACAAATATCCAATTAAATGGGCTATCTGTAACATGCTCTGAAAACGATGCTGTTATACAAATCAATAACCAGACAACCTCAGGGGTGTTCTTTGTTAGTGGAACAACGTTTGAATATTCTTACTCTATTACGTTGTTAGGTTCTCCGGTATATACACAGATCGGAAGTACAAATGTCACCGACAGTATATATGTTGATTATAAGGCTATAGCGGTTACTGCTAATGACGCAGTGGTTACTATTACCTCGTTGGGCTCAACTTTTACAGGAGTGGGTTCCGCAACAACAAAATTACCTGTTGGAATAGAATATCTCTGGACAGTATCTCGTAATGGATACACAGGTACTACTGGAAGTGGTACAGCTTTAATAGATTTAACAATTCCTGTTTATGCGGTTACAGGACAAAATGCAACTTTTGATATTAACGGGTCCGGTACTGATGCAATATACATTGTGGACGGCACGACAATTAGTTATACCGCCACGGATACTGGAGTAATAAGCTATACTGGATCTAAAGTAATAAGCGCTGATACAGTGATCACGGCAGGCAGATTAACAGCTGAAATTAGCCCGGTTCCGGATACCGTAAATATAAATGGGACTAACGGCTCAGTAGCTTTGTTGGAAGAAGGTGTTAACTTTAATTATACGATTAATGCAACTAAGTCCGGGTACAAATCTTTTACAAGTACCGGAACAGTAAGCACTACAACAACCGTTACCGGAACTATGGCAATTGATTACCCGTCGTACAGTGTCTCCGGTACAGATAGTACGTCAAATGTGTACACATTGTTCACAACTACTATATCAGATGTTACAGCTGGTAATTATGCTATTACATTGAAAGCCGCGGGATCTGATAGCACTAGTAGTATTTCACCATCAGGTGCTGCGTCTAGTAAATATGCAGGTAGCGGTCGTGGTGGTACAGCAACTTGTACAGTATATTTATATGCAGGTGCTGTTGTAAAAATACAACGTATTGGTGCTAATGCGCCATCAAGAACCGCGGACTCTCGTACATATACAGGCACATGTGGCCACACCGGTTTAGCTTTATATATAGATAACTCTCTTAAACTTGTAGCCGGAGGAGGCGGGGCCGGGTCTGTTAGAACAGGATCTTACACTAGCAGCGGTAACCAAAATTGGTACAGTTTTGCTGGTGGTGGCGGGGGTTACGGAGGAGGTGCTGGTACCTGGGGTGGGTCCGGACTTAACTATGATGGATCATCGGGTAGCAGTAGCTCTCATACCTCTGGAACTCCGTATGGTGGACATGGCGGATCAGGAACGTCTTCAGCAAGCGGAGGTGATCTATCTGCTAAAGGTGGGAATGGATACGTTGCCTCAGACTTTACACAAGGCAGCTCAGGAACACATTACCGGGTAGATTCACTCACCTGTGTGGGTGGTACAGATTGGGGAGCATCCAGTAAGAAAGGAAATAATGCAGGTATAGTAGTAAGTTTTGCGCATAGTAATTAAAAATGGGATCATTATATAAATTAAACAATTGGATTGTAACAGGTGTTGATTATATCACACCTCAGCCGTATGTTATGCCTACGGCCGATTCTGAATTTATCATTTTACAACCGGTAGCTAATGAAAAATGCTACCTATCTCTTACAGATAATATAGCTGTTCCTTCAATTGGCAACTCCATGGAGGTCGTTGCTAAATTTCCCGATTATGGGTTGATTTGTGATGGTACACAAGAAATAACAACGGATATTATCCCAACTGAAAATCATACAATTAAAATCACTGCATATATAGATATTGAAAATGAAACTCCGCAAGTTCTTTTTGGAAACGCGGTTGACAATTCATTAGGTCAATTCATTTTTGCGGTAGCCGGGTCAGGTGAAGATAACATAATATTTACATACGGAACACAAACAGCAACGGGCACTTACGTTTTTATAAAATCAGGTCTTTATACTTTTACAGTTTCCGGACCTAAAGTTTCTATTAATGATGAAATGTTATTTACACACCCTGGTGAATTTGAAACCGCAACATCTCCGTTAAAATTATTTACAGCAGAAGACAGCTCACTTGCAAATTGGTCCGGTGAGGTTCAAGCAGTTTATATTACGAAAAATGATGAGCCTGTCTTAACTGTGCATGCTATAAACCAGAATGGCGTATTAGGCTATCTTGATCAAGATGATCAATTTATTGAAAGTAGCGGATCACCATTCGTATCCTTTACCGGTCCGGACAATTATGATGTTGACGCTTCGTATGAAATGATCATAGATGACGGTGTTAACCGCGCAACTTTGATTATATCAAGAAATCAACTTATCTTTGGTTCGACTACAATAGTGCTAAGATCCGATATTGGAAACACACATACATATACATTAACATTAAAAGACGGAACCAGTGTTCTTTATTATGATAGACAATATGTTGGTGAGTATTCCCTTTCTTCCGTATCTGAAGGTATTGGTAAATATATTGGGTATGTGTCTGGACAGGCTAAGATTAACCCAGTACATATTAAACATTTAAAAGAGTCAAAGAAATGTGTAAGGTATTTCACTCCAGATACAGTTGATTTCATTTTGGAAATAGATGATGTTGACACGTTTGATTCACCAAATAAGAAAACATATACAAAGGAAAGCTTTGTTGCTATCCCAGAAGATAAAAACCCATGGGATCCGGTGGAACTTATTTGTGGCTCCAAAGATAGTGGGACATACGATTTAACAGGATTGGTTTATGCAGCAACAATACAGATGCCGGAGCGCCAGCCCGGACAATCCTACTCCTTTTATTATAGAGTACGTTTCAAATCACAACAGTATAAGTCCGATTTTGCGCACTCATATTTAATATATCGTGTTAAGTCTTTACAGTTAGATGATGAAATTGTAGTACTCCCAGAAAATCCGTCGGACGGGGCAGATTATACCATTACAAATACCGGGTCTATACCTTTATTTGTATATAGGTTCCCATATGAACAAGGGATACGTTTACCGGATATTCCTAAATATAGTACAGTTAGATATACTTACGACAAAGCAACTGATAACTGGTTAGTTGAAATATTGTATAAACAAGCCAAGTTCCTGTTACCATACGATATAAGTAAACCTGTTTTTGAAGCTGTATTCCAGAAAACATTACCTTATGATGGTGAGGTATATACAACCGATTTTGACTCAGGTGAGGCGGCAAACATTATTAATGCAAAGGCTCACGCCGAAGATAATTTTATGCAGTATGTAACTGAACAGCGCAGAAACTTAAGTGTATCTGAATCCGATATTGTAACAGGTAACAAGAGATGGGAAACTGTCTTCGATTTAGATACGTCATTATTCAGAAATACAGCTGAGGAAAGACACGCTTTCCAGTGTATGGTTGAGAACTTGAAAGGCCAAACAATGTATAAAACAATTTATAATTTGGTATATGACTTGACCGGATGTGCACCACGTATTACAGAGTACAAGGACAAGATATTTAACGTTATTTACTCCCATGCTGATTCTTTACAGAAACCGTTATCTGAGTTATATTACTTGGCAGATGATGAGAATGTTAGCATCGTGGCCAACCCAATTATTTTGTACGATCAAAAAGATCGCATGCCAACGTGGCAAATAGACGTTTATGACAGGTATGATACACAATATAATAGAGAAGTTATAAAGAAAGTTATTGACATGTATAAACCTGCATATACAAAAGTAGTTTTGAATTTTTATGATAAAGACGGTGTATTAATTGAAGAACGATACACATATGGTTATGCAAACTATTTAAGGTCAGTTTTTAACAAGTAGGAGTTGAAATGGCAGCAGACTTAATTAAATTAAAGAACTCGAACCCACTGTATAAGTATCCAACTGATGCTGAAAAACTTAATTACAATTTTCAGCAACTTTTGAACGGCAGTGGTAACACATCAATACAGGAAATTATTGAGGCGACTGGGCAAGTTTATCTTGCATCGGCTACGGATCAATTATTCAAGGCAATAACACAGCTTATTGGTACTGCCTTTATGTTTAAGTCTGTTGAACAAGAGCCTACAACCTCCTACACTCTTGTTCCTTACTATAATGGTTATGCAGAACCTGCTACCGTGGTACCTGGAATGCGTGTAACTTTCACGCCTAGTGTAACAAACACAGGTACACCTAAGGTTAGATTTAGTACAATGCTGGACACATATACTTATCCAGTATTAAAAGATAACCAAGAAATACAACCTAATGTATTATACCCGGGTGTATTATACGATATGGTTTTTGTTAAAGGGGATTCAGCATTAGGAACAGAAGATCACTGGAACATTACCAGTTCCTCTGCAGCCAACGGTGAGAGTGATACAGCTCTTATGGACACATTATTAACTCAGGTACGTAACCTTGTTACCGCAGCCGGTATTGCATATACATCAACAGATTATACTTCACTTACCCGGGCCGTGTCCCAGTTTATTGGTAATGCATTTTACGACAACGCATATATTGCATCAGAAAATGCCTATCAATTAACTGCCTTTGGTTCCATCCCTCCTATTAGTTCTTATACAAATGGCACAATGTTAGCATTTTTACCTAGTGCCACAAATATTGCAACGGATCCCAGGATAAGGGTAGGCGAATTAGAGAACGTAATAGTTTATAATCTTGATGGTTCTTCTTTAGCACCAGGTACATTAAACACAAAATCAATTGCCCTTGTGCGCTATTTAGATGGGCAATTTCTTCTTATTAATACAGCGCAATCACAATTGTCCTTAACATCGGGGGTAACTGTAAATAATATATCTAATGACGCTTCATTAGCAGGTAATTCTGAATCCACCTTATTAACAGAGCAAGCCATAAAGACGTACGTGGACTTGAAAGTACAAAGCTCTCAAGAAAACGTATTGCTTGGTGGCAAAATTGATTCTGAAGGAAATGCAGATGCGTTACATCAATTTAATACACACTGCTTTGAAATTATAACAGATACAGAACCAAACGGTAACTACTCATATTCAAACGTAACTCCGGCTGAGCCCTCAAAGGTAGATGTGTCCGAAGGTAGTGATACAGCAATTAATGCTGTAGCTAACGTACAAAATGTTGAGCCAGATACAGATACAGAAAACCCAAGATGCTCAACATTATACTGGTCTTGTACAAAACCTGTTGTTACTGGTGCACCTGCCGGAGGTTTTGCAATTGACGGGTGTAAACGTGTTTATGATGTTACCGGTAATAGGGTTGAACGTGTTGTGAATGATGGTGTAAATCCAATTGGAACACCCTATGTACTTGAGTCCGGATATACACCAAGTTATTACCAAGTTACATTAAAGGAATCGACGACAGTTGGAAATGCATCAGAATTTTACCCAGGTTTATTAAAACTTAAGCATACAAGAGAAGATACAACTCCTGCAGAAATAAAACTTCAGACCTCTTTAAATGGTACAGACTGGTACGATGTTGTAGATGAATCCTCTGAATTTGATGACAGTCACACTGTAATAAGATACAGATGGACCGCGGTTGAAACCGGACTTTATTATTATACAGAAAGTGCGACTCCCCAAAGATATTCTGAATCTCTAGATCCGGACGAGTATACATTATATACGGATCCATACCTTATTAATGATTCCGGATATGTCGTTACTGATTATATTGATGTTAGTGCAAGTAACTACAAATTTACAGCATCAGATGGTACAAATACAATTACCTGTGGGAGCTGCACAGCTGAAACAGTAGTTGATCCTATTTTCAATATTTCTTATGATTATGGTAACTTAGCCGACATAGAATTAGATGAGGATAATTACAAAAAGATTACAGTTCCGTTTGCATTATGGAACAGAATTGAAAACGAAAACGCGCAAGTGTACAAAAATTCAGATCTAGTAACACTGTTAGAAGGTGCCAATCAACTACATATGCGTGTGGTTGCTACCTATTTCCCACATCAGGAATACACACCAGAACAAGCAGCTGCCGGATACGATGTATTTCAAGGATCTTTAACGGACCCGGAAACTAGTGTTACAACATATACAGATCGTACCACATGGGAAATAGCAAACATTAAATTTTTCAAAAAGATAAGCAAGGTTCCTGCCTTTTCTATGGCGTACCCTTCTAAGAACCTGGAGATTTTAAATAAACAATTAACATACTCCGCATACCAACAGAAGTATGTTCAAACATCTCCAGATGTGTATGAGGCTTTAAACGAAGTTGAACTTCTGGACTTAGGTGCAACAACTACTTTAGTTCTTTACAAAGAATATATGTCAGAAGTTGTTGTAGGCGTTCCTGAAAACTTAGTTTATGTACAAAGCTATGCTCCGACAGCCAACGCTTTGAACGAAGGTGCTCTCTGGTTTAATCTTGGAGTAAGCATTGACAAAGTACACATTTGTAAAGAAATTGGAAGTGATACCGGTATATATGATTGGGAGCCTACAGACTGCATCTTGTTAGGTAAGGTTACACTTAATAGGGTCACATCCGGTGCAACTTTTGAGGATGCAATTTTATCGGACCTGATTTCATACAGATATGGTAATGAATACACTGTACATTCTCCAATCACAGGTTTGACCAGTCAAAGTGAAACTATACACCATAATTTTGGGTTTGATGTAACAACGGATTGTTACTTAAAATGTATAGTTCCGGAATTAGGATATGCGCATGGCGATTATGTAGCATTATCACCCGGCAGATTCGAGAACTCAACCCTGACTCCGAGTACAAGTACAGTTATTATAGACGGCACGTCTTATACGTTCTTAACATCGGCTACCACCATAGATAATGAGGTTTCATATTTTGATGTGGTAGATAACTCAACAGATGTTCTCGTAAGGTATTCAAATTTACAAGTATTAAATAAAACAACTAACACATATCAGCCAATAACAGCGGATCATTGGGACTTATGTGTATTTATAAATAAGGATTAATCATGGAAGGGACATATTTTTTCAGCGGTATAACAGTAGAGTCAGATGACTTAAATAATGTACAGGACGTTCTATCTAAACAAATTAAAGAACGCGCCCTAGACTTCTTCTCAAAAGGTATTTTGGGAAAGACGTCAGATGTTTATGTGGTAAATGGTTTAAAAAATACTATTAACATTCAGCCGTTTACGGCATTGACTCCTGCGGGTGAAAGAGTTAAAGTATACAAAACAATTAAGTCCCTAGCTTTAGACATCCGCAACCAAGAAACCGAACACAGATTGTCCCAACAAGGTGAGATTCCAGACGAATATTTTGGCTGGACACCTAATATTTATTATGATATTTATGTAAACTATATCGAAGCTTACGGGTCACCAAGAGCACATATTACCAGCGGTGAATTTTATCCTACTAGAATAAACCCGGGCTTTGAATTTTACGCATTACGTTCTGAAGACCCAGTTGTTAATGCTGAAGGTGAACCTTACCTTGTTAAAATTGCACAAGTATTTTATGATGGGCAAGCTTTACAAATTTATACAGTAGGTAACATGGATGTTTCAACAATCGAAGGTAGCAAAATTAAAACTACACCTACTACAACAAAGACAACCTATTATGCACCTACATATAATCCTACAACTTTACAAGATCACGTTATGTGTATCGGGTCAGGTACACCAACTGAAAAGAACCCACATGGCTTGAGTTTATCAGACTTTGGTGCAGACGCTTCTTCAGTCCATGATCACGAACGCACATTGCATAGTTCTGGTATTATTGCAGATAGGTCCAGCACAGAATCAGCGTTGTTTATTCAATTAAACCACAGAACATTAAACGGCGAAACCGACTCATTAATCATTTATAACTTTACAGAAGGTGAATTCGTTCAACATCGTGGTAATCATGCAAACTATATTTATAAAGAACCGGCAGCAAACACATACACAAAATTCGAGCTTGTGTTTAGGTCCGGGTCTTACGGGACAGGCACGGCTCTTGCAGACGGTACATATATTATCGGTGTTGATGTTGTAAATAAAACATTAGTTGGTGGTTTTATCCCAACCGTTAACGGCACTAGCACATCACAAATTATAACTGTTTATACACTTAATACAGATGATGCACGTGGAGAAGAAGTAGGTCAAATAACGACCATGAGTATAGAAGATTACAATCTTCAAAATTACTTTAATCTTGCCAAGTTTGAATTCCGTCAAATTAAAGAAGCTACAACAATCCAGGCAGATGTTGAGTCAAACTTCCTTACCAAAGTTGACTTAAGACTCTTTGGTTCTGTAACTGCAGATAATTTACAAACAAGCAAATATACAACAAATGAAGTATATGGTGGTGTAGCCAGAACAGAAGATATGCTTGATTACAGCAAATATCTAGTTAAAGTAAAAACACTTACATTGGCGAGTGGTGTTGTATTAGATGGATCATCCGTATTACCAATGGGGTATATGTCCGGGTTTAAGATTACAAGGTTAGATGATACCAGACTCCTTATTGGTCCGGGTGCATGCCGTGATGCATCAAATAGCATGGACTTAAAACTAAACACTGCAATAACAAAAACATTTACGTCACCTTGGTTGCCGGGTGGTTTCTCTGCAGCCACTACAGGTGGATTAGTTCCAGATATTTTACCGGAAAATATGGCATATCGTGATTACCATATTTTTGTAATAGGCCGTGGTAGCGATGGCGCGGTAGATGTTGCTTTTGATACAGACCCATCCGGGTATAACATTTTATTAGGTACATCTACAACAGCCATACAAGGTTATACATTTGTAAGACGTGTTGGTTCTTTCTATACAGTGAAGAATTCAACAGATAACGTTGTATTAACACAATTTACAACCATACCTACAGGTTCAACGTTAAAAGTTATAATGCCAAATTATAACTTAGAATTTGGTGCTGCTACTTATGCGGCACGCACGGTCATACCTGCTGGTATCCCGGTAATCGGGCATTTCACATATCGTGACTTAAGGTCAACATTTGGGCTACACTCTTCAATGGAAACTCGCACCGTGTATTATGTCAGTGGTAGTGGTTTAGTAGATATTTTATTAAATAACGGAACACTATATATTGATAAGAACCTTAACGCAGATGATTCAGTTTTATATAACGTCGGTATGTTGAAATTAACAACAGGAGCAGCTAGTGTTTCTACAGGCACTACAACATTGGTCCAAGCAGGTCCGGCTCAATCGGTATTAAGAAACGTCACAGATCACGTTGACGTTGTTAAGTCCGGGACCGACTTTGTTGCAACTAGGATGAATGGTGTTGGTGAAGTAATAAGCTGCATTGGCTATACAGATTTACGTGGAGAATAAGATGAAGCATATTGAATTTAAAAGTGGTTTTGTACTTGATGGCACAGAATTAAATGATATACAATCGTTCTTAGGTGAGGGTATTCGTAATATTTTAACGGATCTTACTCACCCGGGCGTGCTGGATAAAATATCATCTGAAAAAATTATATATACAGGCTCCACGGATACTTTAGGTATTTACTATTTTACAGCATACGATAAATATGGTAACCGCATTGTGATCCCACATGCTATTACGGCAAACCAGCCCTCTATTACCGGACTCCGCCCGGACTTTACCAAAAACGCATTGCTTACAGACTTAAGCACAACTAATTTTAGACGTAACCGTGTCTACTATGTTGTTGTTAGATATAAAGAGAGTCCGGACACGAGTATACCGGTAGTTAACGTTATAACAAAAGAACGCGGTTATCCTTATATGACCCCCGGGTATGAGTTCTATCTAAGACTTACTGAAACACAAATAAATGATGATAGAGAAGACGCGGATGATGTTGATGTTCTACCTGTTATTGACGGTGATATTATACTTGCTAAAATTACAATTGATAGATGGGGAAATATAACTCCAGATGAATCAGTCAGAGAACGCGCATACGTTGCTGCAGAAAGCGTGGCGGGCGTTGTTACTAATATTACGGCATCCAACTACGGAGAAACACAATCCTTTGAAGATCATATTAATGCAATAGGGTCCGGTACAGTGACTTCAACCAATATTCATGGTTTAAGTGCAGAAGACCTAGGTATTGATATTGGTGCAACAGGTAATCACCAAAAATTATTACACGTAAACGGCATACGCACGGACAGTTTAAATTCAACCAAATCAGCATTTTATCCTTATTACCTAGATGAAAGTGCCACTGACCGCGCAACTGTTTATATTGCGCCGTTAAGTTTAAAATACAATGAGTGCTGTGTTATTGGCGGAACTTCTTTCTTTCCAGCTTCATTTTCAAACGAATATACATATTCATTTGAAGGGCGTAACTCAGATTCTTATGCAGGCTATTATTTATATTATGTAGATGCCAATGCAATTTCAATACAGGTACTGGGTCCGGTTTCTTCTGAGAAAGATTCTAACTTTACTGCAATCATGAAGGATCCTTCAAAGCTCCCGATTTGTTCATTAAAATGGGGTGTGGTTACATATAGTACAGAAGCCGGGCAATTATCTAACTGGGGTATTATACCGGGTACATTCAAAGATCAAAGACGTTTCTTTAACATGTCAACCAAGATCATTCGCCCGGACGAAATATTCTCAATAACACAATTTGCACCACTTGTAAATGATAATTGTTACTTACACAACGCCAGGATCGTTGGAACACATAATTATGGTAGTTTTAACGTAAGCGGTAAACGTTTAACAATGGTGATTGACGGTGATATGACTGCTCCGGTAACATTAACCTTTACAACTAATGATCCAAACCAAATTGTAGAAGAAATAATTGCAGCAGCTACAGTACAAGATGATGTAACAGGTCAGTATTATATAAAGGCGTATCCATATTTAACACCAGACGGTTACTTAGCTATATCAGCTGCGACGTCAATTTGTTTGATGAGTCCGGATGCTCAAGACACCACAGCGAACTCAGCCGCAGATGAACTTGGGTTCGTGGATCAATTAAACATTGTATATGCCTATCCAAATATCCAGATTATGATTTACACTGGTGATCGTAACGGTTACATAGACTTTACTTATGAGAAGCCGTTGAACATGTTTGATCAAGGCAACCTGACACGCATTGATTACTATTTAGGTGGTGGCGTACATAGGTATAATACATTTACATACGATCCGGAAACGAATCTTGTAACTAGAGTTGAGGAGGCTTACGAATGATAGCCTATATCTTATCTAAATTAAATGTTATCAAGAACCGTGTTCTTCGCATCTCGAATAACATGTACCATGACTTATATGGTGACGGAAGCTTAGGTGACATTTATTATGGTTCAGATAGTACAGCACCAAATGCGTTACTTCCTGCAGATTACACACAAATCTTAAACAGTGAAGGTTACTGGGCGCAGACAAATACCAGTGCAATCCGGGACAAGTCTTTTAAGACAACTTGGCACCCAACAAATACAGTAGAGGCCTTGCATTACTTACCAACAGGAAGATTATATTATAATAACCTTTGGATTGGTCCTAAAACAATGCTTGCAGCCAGAAGCGACCTGGCTATAATCTTTGTAAAAGATACTTTAACATTAGAGCAAAGCTGGATCAGCAGTAACAGCACACATACAATATCAGCGCGTACAACATATAATAGCATAACCGCATTGCCAAAATTAAAATCAATGGTTGAATCAAGTGTTATTATACAAACACCTGAATTCATATATACCGGAGCAAATGGTAGCGGTGGTAGTATTTTTGTGTATTATAATACAGCTAAAGTAGGCCCGGACTTGCTCAGATTAAAAGACGCAAACAGTATTAAAGCATATCTCTCTGCACCGGGTGGTAGTACTGATACTTCCTCCGGTGGCTGTCTCATAGTATGTGCTAAAAACATCAGGATTGTAGATCCTGAAACATTACCAAGTCCAGCTATAGAAGCTATTGGTGGCACAGGAAATAATATAGATAAACCCGGTATAACTTTTGAAACACGCTGCACACCAATAGGAGGTTAATATGTTAGGATCAATTATAAACTTATTAAACGCATCAGATAGAACATCAACTGTATTAGGTGGATTTACCCTTGCCTCCAATGGTGTCTCTATGTTTGGTCCGGGCCGGGGTACAAATAGCACTGTAACAGTGTCCGGACTACGGAAATTAACAGATCTGGCTAATATTGAAACAAATTCTAATGGAACTGCCCTTACAGCTGGGAACTTAAATTTTACAAATCTTACTGTAGATGGAACTCTTGTTTTTAATAGTAGAAACTATAATGCAACTGATGGGTTTCAGCCTGCAGCTATTACGGATACCTACCCGCTTATTTTAAGATGTTCAAACAAATTAACAATTACAAGCAACGGGCATATTTCTGCAGACGGGCAAGGTAGTATTAACCGTTGGGGAAGCGGGCGTATTGATGAACAAATAATATGTCCTATTCCGGTAAAAGATGTTATAACACAATCTCTTGGATACTCTGCGTCTTCACAAATGTTTGACAGATTAATACCGTATGGTTCACAGCTAGGATTTCTCGATCAGAAAACATATTTATGTGGTGCAGCTGGTTACCACTATCACTACTATAAACATAACAGATGGTCGCATCATCATACGCATGGTAGCTCATATAGCTTTAACTCCTGTGGTGACTATGACTATTGCCCCTCTAACTATGGGGGTAGAAGGTCAAGGATGTCCGGACCTGCTGGCGGTTTTGTAGCTTTATACTTCTCCCATTTAATTATAGATGGTAAAGAATATGGAGTTGACCCGGACTGTGATATAAGTGTTATACAGGCAAATGGTGTCTACCCTGCACAAGCGTGGGATGGTCCAACAAAAGGTGGCGGTATGATTATTATTGCAGCTAAAACAATTGAAATCAGCACGCGCAATAGTGGATCCAACACAATAAATAAAGGAGCTATAACAGCGAATGGGGCTATCACCAACGATGAATCCTTTACAAGTAACGTAAAACAATGGCGCTGGTCAATTATGAATAACTACCCACAACTTTGCATGGGACAGACTGGTTGGTATATTGCAAAAATACAAGACCAGTATAAATATATCTGGGGTGTTTTACCAGGCGATGGGGACATTGATGAAGCACAACCATTCTACTATTTTGATAAAGGAATGGGTGAATACGGAGAAGTTAGTACATTGTCCGGGTATTCATCTAGTCCGGAACACTACACATCAAGTTCACGCTGGGCTGGTGGCGCAGGGATTGCATTAGGATTTAAAATAAGGGAAGATTAATGAAAGAGTTATTTTGTAAAATTATAAAACTTATAACCTCTTTATTTTCCGATCTTTGTTCATTCAGGAACAAAGTAACAGTTTTTGTTTGTGTATTGATGACCGTTGTCATCATACAAAACAAGGGTGATAGTTCAGTGATTTTAGCTGCTTTAGGTGTATTAGACTCGTATCTGATCTATTACCTACATAACCGCAAAAAACATGATCCCAAATAAAACAGCTCCAACGGTATTAACCGTTGGTAGCTGTTTTAGATTTCTTCTTTGTTACTTTCTTAGCTGGCTTTTTAGCCGGGATTTTCTTTTCAACAGGTTTCACATCTTTCTTGATTTCAAGTGCATTCATTAACAATTCAAGATCTTCTGGAACACTTAAATTCAAGCCTTTTTTCTGTGCGGCCGTAATAGCGTTCAATACCTTTGTTGCAACTTCTAAGTTTGCACCAATAGGCAAATTAACAATCACAGTTTTCTTGGCTAGTTCGGCTGCTTTTTTCTCTTTCCTAGTCTCTTCATCGACGTCGATTTGTTTAAAGATCGGCTTCTGTTCACCTGTTTCCCTATCAATAGTGTAGGGAACTTGTACTTCTCTTAAGGCTCTTTTATATGCTGGTTCACCCATATTATTCTCCTTTTAATTTTATATCAGACGGAAATACAGGCAGTTCAATTACACCACCTTTATCAATAGTGTACAAGATATTGATGTATTTTGCGTTGATACTACAAATTGTGCCTACCACACCTTTCATCGGGCCACATACAACTTCGATTAAGTCGCCCAATGCAAAGCGTGTTTTTAACGGCTTTTGTTTAACTACATTATTCGTAAAAATACTTCCTTGTTCATCAATCTTGCGTATATCATCTGTAGTTATTGTTGCATAAGTTCCGTCGGGATTACGTAAAAAGTACCCGTACATTTTTGCAGATTCCATACGCCTAATTATAGTGTCTAACTGCTTCTCTTCTTCACAGTAAATAAATATATAAAACGGATATACCGGTTTAGTTGTTAACTTATTAACATGATATTCTTCATTGCGCATCATTATTGGAACAAACATGCCACAGCCTTTAGGCATACAGTGTTTAACCATACGTTTGGCTGTTGCAACTGTGTTTTCATATTCTGAAAATAATATATACCATCGTTTCATAATCACTCCACAAAAAGTAAATATCCCATTATAACACCAACTACAAAACCAGAGACACCCGCGACTAAAGTTAACATTATTACCTCTTTATAAAATAAGTGGTTTTGGTTACAGAACCACAAAAATCGTAATTATTTTTTGAACACAATTCAGTTGCGATACGTTTGTCTGCTGTGATACCTTCAATAAAATAACCAACGACTATACCTAGAAAGAATATCATTAGCAACATGAGAATACCACATACTTTTGTACCGAAATCCAGTTCTTTTTCTTCTTCGGTTTCCGTGTAATTTATACTACTTTGATTACTCAAATAAGAATTTGTTTTGTTCTTTCCACTCATTAAAGTCTCCTTCGTATGGTAATTTAATATGCTCACCGTAGTTGCGTCCTACTTCCATTTCTGTCCACATCCAACAATTATTTAAACCCGGGAACTCATCATTATTGAAACGGCGGCATGTCTTCTCATGATAAAAATCTCTGAGCCACTCCAACTTATCCTTAGGACAGTACATAACTATAGAGTCATGCACGGTTAGTACAGGTAATATACCGTTCTTTAATAAGTCCGGGTACATAGTTACCATCTCATATAGTTGAATATCTGATGCAGTTGATTGGATGGTAAAATTCTGTGCTTGTCTATCTGATGAAGATTCTTTAAATTTATCTGTATATACTTTATATTTATGTCTTCTACGTCCGAAGGGTGTTTCCAGGAACCCTTTAGTCTTAAAGGCGCGGATAGAATCACGTAAAAACCGAGCACAACCCGGGTACGTCTTCTTCCACTGCTCAATATACTTGTCACCCTGTGATGCTGAAATCTTTACACCTTCTGGTTCCAATATACCTACAAGCCCGGGCCCGGACACACCATAGGCCGTACCAAATGAAATTCTCTTAGCAATCTTACGTTCTTCATCGGACACTTCTTCCAGTTTCTTTTTGAATACCCCTGCGGCTGTTTCCCTATGTAAGTCACGTTTATGCTCAAAAATATCAATCATACGTTTATCGTTACCCATCCAGGCCAAAACGTGTAATTCAGCAGCTGACTGGTCTACGTTCACACAGAGATAATCTTTGCTTGGTGGAATAAACATAGGCTTCATATCACCCGGGAAGTTTTGAAGATTGGGCGATCTGGATGCCAGGCGCGACGTCTTAGTACCATAAAGCAAGAACTGAGTATGTAGCTTATCATCGGCATCCATCATGTCCATAATACCTGATAGATACGTGCTTTCCAATTTCTTTAATTTCTTATATTCAAGTAAAACTTTTGCTGCTTTATTATGTTTAGCTATCTTTGTTAAAATGGTTGAGTCTAATGCCACACCGGTAGCTGTTGTCTTATCCAGCTTCTCTTTATAATAATCACGGAACAACACAACAAGCTGCTGTACTGAGTTCATATTTAAGAAGTACGGCATTGTGGCGTCTTCTCCTCTACTGGCCTTAATCTGGTCTTCTACGACTTTTTGCTCAGCCGGAGAATCAACAACATATACATTAGGCACAACCGGACTAATAATATCTGAAAATTGTAGTTTTAAGTCCTTCATCCGGACCAGGTATTCATCTCGAGTCTTTTTAACCCATTCCTTATCAATATTTGAACCTCTAAATTCCATATCACAGAGCATACGCTGTGCCGGCATGATATGGTTCTCAAAAAGCTTAACACGTTGCGGTTCTTTATATATAATGTCCTTAAATTTATGATATAACTGTAATGTTACATCTGCGTCGCCAGCGTTGTAAGGTAACAAGACTTCAATCGGTATGTTTGCCCAAGAAGTCTGACTTGATGTTAAATATTTATCCTTTTCTTTTTTATAGCCGCCGTCTTCTGTATATAATTCCGATAACTCATCTAAACCATGGCCGCGCTCTTCATCTTCCATATGGTGCATTAAAATTGTGTCCCAGGCATAATTATTAACCATAATACCTTTACCACGGAGTCTGTTTATATCGTACGATCCATTATGTGCTCCCTTGGGCACGGGGCTTTCCATTATGGCCTTAATACAGCTCATAACTTCGTCGTGTTTATCGCCCCAGTGCCGTTTGAGAGGAGGGTTTTTATCGAGTAAACTTGTAAAATAACTTTTAATCTTTGCGGGTGTTTCTAAAGCTTTGACTTCGTCGGTTAAATATAGCGGAGCCTCCGTGGCCAGCTTGGCCCGGACCTCGTCTGCTGTAACTTTGCGTTTTTTAGTTGTAACTGTTTCTTTGTGTGTCTTAGCACTCACTTTCTTTATTGTTTCTTCTATAGTTGATCCACAATATTCAATAATATCTTCAAGCTTCTTACTAAGATCTAAGTCTTTCTCGTAAATTGGTATTACAACACCGGTATCTTTCTTCCATGAAAACGCAATAGACAATAGCTTATAGTTAAAGAGCCCGGACCCGTGTGTTTCAATATCGAATGCAAATGTATCAACTGTCTCCATGCGTTTAACCAATTTATGTATCATATCAACACTGTCTGTTAGGAGCATGTAATCTTTCTTTGACTTTGTCGTTGTTATTTTATTATTCAAAAATAAGCTTAAGGTATAAAAATCTCTACGTATAATCGGGTCAAACTTAGATGAAGCTAAGGCAGCCAAAGGATTGTATGTAGTAAGCATTGGTATGTTGTAATCCGGGTGTGTTAAGATCTTACCGCGTTCACCGGAAAATTTAAGTTTGGGGAAGAAGGCCCTAAATACCTTCTCCCCAAACAGAACAACTATTTCGGGATTTATATTTATAATCTCTTCTTCGAGATAAATCTTACATCTATCAATATATTCTTTTTTAATTGTACCGTCTTGCTGGTTTGCGCCTACAGGTCTGCATTTTACAAGTGTTGTAGCATATATACAGTTTAGCGGAATTGAATTTGCAGACAAAAACTTGGTAAGCTCTTGTCCTAAATTTCCTGTAAAGGGTCTGCCCAATTGCATGTCTGTGTTGTGTGGGAAATCACCAATAATCATAACCCGGGCTGAGTTCTGTCCGTGAAGGAAAAACTCACCTTGTATAGCACAAGGTTTACCGGCACAACCTAATTCACAATTGGTACAATTAAAAAACATATTATTTTAACTCTCCAAACAAATCTGTCATAGTTTTACATTCTGCTGTTGCCATCTATACCTCTACCACAGGTGCCTAAACCCGGACAATCATCGCCACATTCCATAATATCGTTAAAGTAAGTATCAATATATACTTTAACTTTTTCTAAAATTTTTTCTCTGTCTTCTATATTATCAAATGTAAATCGCCTATTAGCACGATGTTCTTGTTTATTATAAACTACAAATTCATAATTACCAGGATTACCACAACCTGTATGGAAAAGTATAAATTTATTTTTATATTGTAAGCAATGACTTGACATAATTATTTAACATTCACTTCAATTAAAGGACATTTTGGGTGTCTTTTACCCTTTTCTTCATTTCTGTAATCATTAATATTTTCCATCGTTATTGCACATCTATGACAAACAGCTGCCAAATCTCCAAATGCTATTGGACAGTTATAACAACTCTTTGGCATTTCCAGATCTTTTATTGTTACCATGTTATTTAACCTCCACTTCCTTAAAGACAAAATTTCTGTCTTTTAAATGTTTATTTCCTCACACATTTCTTTCATAAGCTATTTAATACCTCTTCCCCACCTTGTTTAACAATTTTACCGTCTTCAAAAACAAAAACGGCAGGTATATGATCGACGTTTAATTTTGTTACAGCGTCGAATTCGTCTGCATCTGCTGTACAAAACTTAAAGTACGGATATTTACTTTCCGCGGCGATAAATTGTGGTTTAAATACAGAACATTTACCACACCATTTAGCACCAACATCTAAAATAACTTTCCCTTTATATTTTAATATTTCTTCATCGTAATTTGCGTCTGTTATCTGAATCATAATTTCTCCAAAATGTTGTTCAATGTGGTACCGGTTATTGGGCTATTACAAACAGGACAGATTTGCATTCCTTGTAGCAAGGTCATATACTGCTGTTTATAAGCCGATTTTTCCTTTTCTATATCCTGTAATTGCTTATGGATATTCAGGTAATTAGCCTTTAACGCTGTATACTTCTGATGTAAAGCTGATACTGTAAGAAACTTCTTAATAGTCTCATTACCGGCACCTATATTTAGTATACAAAGTTTTTCACGCTTTTTACACATGTTTTTGTACTTTTCATATAGGTCCGAATACCGTGTTGATAAATTGTGGACCTTAAGCGCCTGTTGGACCTGGGCCTGGGCTGCTTTAATATCAATACTAGCTACTTGTTTTTTTCTGGCGTACAAAGAATGAAAGGCGGTTTCTAGAGCATTTTTCTTAATATTCATCGTAGAAATAATCACATAATGTTTTACTCTGTCTATAGCGCTATTAACGTCCAATGCTTCAAATTCGGCTTTCCGTTTGATTAACTTATTCCATGCTGTCTTGAATTTAAGGAATTTATCCATAAGTATATGTATCTTATCCAGCTCAGCCTTCAAAGCAGCCAAATTATCCATTTGCTCTGCAAGGTACTTATTAAGTCCATGTAAATGGTCAATATTCTTACGTAAAACGCTTGCTGTGTTATTTTTGATGTCCAGTAGGGCTTCGGTCTCTTTAATGCGATTATCGCGATCCTTGGCCAAATTTACCGCATCTTTTGCAGCTAAGTCAACTGCGTTGGTCCCGGCAAGGGTGTTTAAAAACTTCACTTTAGCTGTATCAGGTACGGTTAGTAAGAAAGGCGCGTCCATTTGATTGGCAAAGTTAATGTTAATCTGCGTGTTTGCATCTAATTCAATAGGACTTATATTTAGCACCTTCTCAACTGCTTCAGGCACACTAACACCAACGTCTTCGAATGAAGTGTCTCCTAATTTGTAGGAGTTAGATTTTTTTCCTTTGGTGCGTATGACTGTCCCGGACTCTGTCTCAATAGTAATTGTGTATGCTTTACCATTAGGTAGCCTGACAGGGGTTAGCCCGGGTATGTTATTATAGGCTGTGGCAGACACAGCTCTCAATATAGAACTTTTACCGTTGCCACTAGGTCCGGATATAATGTTTAGACCCGGACCCAGCGGTAATGAGGTATCCACATGGCTTTGGAAATCTTGCAGTCTAATGCTTTTGAGCATCTTTTGCGATCTCCTCTTTTATTGCGGATGTTATCTTGCTATTGCGTTCTTTAAGATCATTTAATCCTTCTTCAAGCTTGTCGGCAGTATACTTGTTAATATATTCTTTATTTAATTTTGCTGCTTCCATAATTTTATTCTTTTCCATCAAACCAACAACACCGTCTAGGCGTTGTTCTACCGACTTCTTTAAGTAAGCCTTGTACTCATCTAACGACATTGGTTCAATTACATCGTGAAACAAGGTTGTTACGTAGGCATAATGCTGGTCCTTATTTTCAAATACGAGTTGTACTTTACCATGCTTTTCCCATATAGCATCTACAGACTTAAGCATGCTCTCTAATGTTGGCTTCGTTTCTAGTTTATCAATTGCTGCAAAGGCAATACGTTTGCGTTCGTCTAAGTATTCTTTCGTTAACACTTCTTGTTTTACACTTTTTACACCTACAATCTTTTCCATATTTGCTCCTAGCAAGTTATTTCTTGTACAATCTTTATTAACTCATCCCGACTTTCTGTAACAGATAAGTCATAGCGTTCTCTGAACGGATCAAAAATACCACAAGGTGTTTGTTCCAGAGTTATACAATTATCACAAGGTTCTGCTGTAAGAATTAATATTTCTCTGCCTGTATTATATTCAAAATCAACTGTACCCATAGGGGTAGCTACGACCTTGAACCCAGTAAGCTTTTCACCGTTCAGTATTTTAAGTAATTTATATGCATTAGCAGATACTGTTGGTGAAATCGCTTCCTCGTCAGATGACTTATTGATATTATGTTTATTTATAATAGCTCTAAGCTCTTTCTCAGTTACCATTATTTGTCGCCTCCCATAATTTTAAATCTTCCTCGTAGGTATTACCTACACCTTTGGTAAGACGTAATCTGTTGTATTCAGCTATTAGTAGTGCATCACCGTCTGCGGGAGCTTTAATTATGGCGTTCGGAAATAACTTCTGTGCCATAGCCTTGCCCTCAATCTTTAGCTGTTTATTACGCTCACCTGGTTTGGAATGTTTTTTTGTTCCATCCGGATTCTTTAATACTAAAGCTTCCGGGAAGAAATACTTTTGATATGTTCTTGAATCAACATAACTAAATGGCAGCTCTAATGTGCGAAATACATGAATTGCATAAGCCCAAGCCATACCAGCTGAGATAGATGACTGTATTTGCCAATTATTAGCTATATTAACCATGGGTCTTTCAAGAAAACACTCACACTCTGAGAACACACTAATATGACTTACGAGTAAGCGTTTAAGAGCAGTCATATCTATTAATGTGTAATGCCCATGTTTTGTTACCGTCTTTTTTTCTCCTTTTTTGTTTTTAACAATCTTGTTGTTTTTGTCCCTTACAAATTTAACCTCTGGCTTCTTCCACATTGGTTCTTTGATTGTAGGAACGTTTCCATAATAAATTAGTTTCCCACTATAGGACAGGATTGCGATGTCGCCTCCTATCCCGTTATCCATTCCTATAATTAGTTTTTCACTCATTTAAAATCCTATATCAACATATTATGTGCAAATGTAAACTGTTTCATCTCCGGAAGGAAATGTCTGTGTTGAATAGTCATCCCCAACGTAGAAAGAACAGACGTCTCATGCTCATCTAATTTATCTAAGCATAAGTTGTAGCCCGGATATTTGGCACGGATACCTTCCATGTTCGCGTCCCAAAATCTCTTAGCAAGAGCCCGGGCATACAACAAGGTGAATGTTTCTTGTTTTTCCACCTTAAATTTGATGTTTGGGATCAACTGACTAAACTGATTCCAATCCTTATGCATTACATACTCGGATTTTGCCTTCCCTGTATGTATTGCAACATCTTCATTTTTGACTACCTCTCTGATTGTATCATGTGATACAATAAGTTGAGGATCTGCACGTAACACCTTAAAACCGTTAAAGACAGCTTCCATAGTGGAGGCATGTTCGGCTAAGTGTGTTGTTATATTCAAATCTTTTATAACATTGATTGTCTTCGCAGGCACTAAATATGAACCAAAAATCTTCAAACTTTTAGCAATATCGTGTGCAACTTCTTTGGTCAAGTGTTGTGCAAACACGGCGTCAATCAGTGCCGGTGTTACCTTATCATAATCAACCATAATAGCACAGCTGGTAACCGGACCTGCTATTTTTGTTTCCCCATAATGCCCAACGCCAATAAATAATAGGCGTCCTTGTTGAGCATCGCGTTCATATGATGTTAATTCCATCTTAACTTTCCTTTGTTAAAACTGAAAATCCTTTCGAATCTAATGCGACATTCGTGACTGAGTCTGCTAATTCTTTCAACTCTGAGTCATGTGTTACGGCAATAACTTGAATGCCGTAAGCCTTTGAAACTTGTTTAAGAAAATCTACCGCACGCAATCTATAAGGATGTGCTGAAGTTAAGGAGGAAGATAAGAAACGTAAAGGCTCATCTAAAAATAATACTCTGCGTTTATTGGGTGCGTACAGCAAGAGGCCTGCTATCCTTAATCCGAGGGCTATAACGTCGACTTTACCACCTCCTTCCGCCGTAATCGGATCAATAAGAACCTCTTTACCATTCTTTAACGTTTTAATCCAAAATGTCGCTACCGGCACTTTGCGCTTCCTATCCACCTTAACAATAAATTCATCTGTTCCACCAAACACATATCTATACATACTGGTAACGATCTTCTCAATCTTGTGTGTGATACCTTCCTGTATTTGCATAGACGTTGTTGATAGGGCCTTTGCACATGCATTATAGAGCTCTAGCTCAGATAAAGCCCGGGCCTGGTCCTTCTTCAATTTATCAATCTCAGAAGTAACAGCATCGTATTGAGCTTGTAAATAAGCTTCACGTTTTTGTAATGCCAGGACCTTATCAGCAAGTGTCATAGTTTCCCCTCTGTTTCAGTTAAAATCTTTGTAACATCGGCCTCGATCTTTTTTATTTCTTCCTGTAATTGTTTTTCAAGTACAGGCAAACCTTCTACAGTAATACCGGCCTCTGCAAATTCTTTTTTAAGTTCTTCTTTAGCTTTAAGGAGTTGTGCTTCTTCCCCTGACAAGCGATCTTGCTGGCTTTTGATGTTTTCAAGCTTTTTCATTAAGTTATTTAATTGTTCTGTCGTATACGCCATTGACCCTCCTAAGTTGTGTGTTTTTCTATTAAACCGACACATGCTTCATATATTTTGTCAGACTCACAGTGTGATTTTAATACACCCATCACATCTTGTGCTTCGATCTTTGCATAATTTTCTAAATCTTCTACATCTTCCGGGCATTCATCTTTTGTACGGAACTCTGCTTTTTCATGAGGTATGGTTTCTAAAGACCATTGATTGTCATGAAATAAATAATAAGACGGAACATCGTCTTTCTCTGTGCGTTTTAATCTACATACCGGGCCCGGATTAATAAATTTAACATTATTTACGTCAACGTTAAACTGATTATGAATATGTGAACATAATACGTATTTAGCATTGGTCTTGAAATCTGCTAAGCTGATTGTGTCAAAGACCTGCTTATTTGGAAATAAGGGTAAATGGGTAACTAAGATTGTATTATCATAGATGTCCGGAATCATAAATTCATTTACCATCTCCTTTGTATAATCCAAACCAAAGACATTGAAACCGTCTATTTCTGTAGGCTGTGTTTTATCAAGATGCTTAATAAGCCCGGATTTGGTCAATGCATGAATTGCCGCATTGTCACCAAAAACATTCGTTTGTATTATGTCGTGATTCCCGTATATAGTGTAAATATTGACGTCCGGATATTTCTTAATCAGAGCTATCACAGACGTTAATAAATTATAACTTGGGCAGGCACCATTAAATAGATCCCCACCCAAGATAATTGAGGAATGCTGTTTATGAGCTGCAGCCAATATATACTCAAACTTATTCAGCCCGGCAGCAACAATGTCCGTAAGCCTATTTGTAGGCTGTTTGTCAGTCAAGTGTATATCAGTTGCGTATAAAATCATTTCTTCCTCTTTTTAGGTTCTTCGTCTTCATCAGGAAGCTTGGCAATTTCAGCCAAACCGGATGCAGACACAACTTCACGTTTATCTACTTCAAACATGTTTCTGTAGATCTTATGAACATCTAATGCATCAAATAAGAAGTTCTGTAAGTCGACATTTTCAGCCAATGCTTCAATTAAAGCCTTCTCACCTTTCTTAGCGATTTTCTGTCCATTGAAGTTGATATAATACCAGCCACCGGGAGCGGTTGTAATATAACCTCTCTCGACTGCCAAAGCCACTAGCGCCGCCCTATTATCCGGACCACCATCATAAATGAGCATGAATTGACCAGTTAAGTTAGGTGATGATGTTTTGTTCTTAATATTCTTGATTTTAATTGTGTGTGCTAAATATTTACCATTCGCATCTTGAATATAAGATCCGGGCTCCGTAGATTTTGTTACTCTGAAACGTAATGATGCATAGAATGGAAGGGCCTTACCACCTGTCGTTGTTTCAGCTGCGGAGTATCTTGTAACTGCCATTGTAGATCTTAATTGGTTAATCAGGATTACAGTGCATTTTGAATCTGCAAGTTTACCGTTAAGCTTGCGTAATTCGTTGGATAACAACCTGGCCAATATAGCCATGTTCTTATGTCCGGCCTCTTCTTCCAATTCATCGTCTGTAGCCATAGATGCAATTGAGTCAACCACAGCCAAACCTACTTGACCACTTTCAATAACACTTTGTAACGCCTTAAATGCACCTTCACCAGAGTCCGGTTGGATTATAATAAGTTTATCTGTATCTAAGCCTAAACGTTTGTACCACACAGGATCAATGGAGCGTTCCATATCAACCCAGACGACAACTTCTCCTCTTTTTTGATATGATGCTGCGATAAGAGCTGCGAGTAATGACTTACCACCAGACTCCATACCGAATATTTCTACCCATCTACCTCTAGGTAAACCGCGGCCGGCAATCCAGTCCAACATTAAAATACCAGATGGCTCATATTGGACCTCATTGGCCGGATCTGAGAGTGTAGTTACTTTAGCTACACCCACCAGATCCTTTTTTAACTTCTCTATGAAAGATAGTTCTTTAGCCATATGTTATTACCATTTGAATCCGTCTTCACTCGGCCCGGATACTTGTTGTTCTTGTACTGGAGCAGCTACAGGTTGTTGCGAAGCAGGTTGTTGCGGAGCAGGTTGTGTATATGTAACTGCATTAGGCATTTGTGGCGGAGTTGCAGTACCAACACCGATAGGGCTCGGAACAGCTACTGTGCTGACCGGAGCTTGAGCAGCAGTATTAATAGAAATAGGTTGTACTGCTGGTATTGGAGGAACCTCAGGGGCTGCTTGTACCGGTGCTGGTTTAACTGCAGGTTTACCTACAAAAACACCCTGTTTAACAGGAGCTGGTGCAGGTACCGGGTTCGGGACGGGAGAATTTAAAGGGAACATGTTCATAATTTTGCAGCGTGTTTCCCCGGCCATGCTTTGGTATTGATTAACAACTATGCTGCATGGGCGACCTTTTAAGCATTCCAAGTCAATTGAAGATTCTTGACCATCAATAACTTCAACGCCTAGGTTCATAACCCATTGTCTTAAGTTGGCGGTTGTTCTACCTGTCGGTGGGTTCCAGTTAGCTTTACAGAATCCGGTAACTTCAACCCCTTGATATCCCGGGGTGTCGACGGATACAATAATCATAATGGATTCACCGTCTCTTGTTGATCTAATACGACTTACACGACCTTGATAAATACCTGCTGGTAATACTACATCTTTACGTTTTTGAATAAATAACGACATATATTTTTCCTCTCTTATTTTGTAACTACATTGGTAGTTGCTGAGTATCCGGCCCGGACCTGAGCACCTAATGAAACAATCATATCTTTTTCAATTGATAATGCTTTCAATATAGCATTTTCAACTAAGTCCAAGTAATATAAATATTCAGATTTTAAGTTCTGATATTTTAATACTTCTTCTGCAAACACGTAAGGTCCGGTTGGCACCTCCTGATACAAATAGATTGCATCTTGTTTAGCACGTTCGGAATCATATTTGATACCTTTCTTACGTCCTGCGTCTACTGCGATACTTTTGAACCTAGCTTCTTTTGGTGCTTCTTCTATTTCTAGTTTTTGGATAGCACTTCTATACCAGGCAGCTACAGTTGACCATAATGAATAAGCGTTTGAAATTTTCATAGCTTGTTCATTAATGTTCTGTTCAGTAAGCTTGAATTCTTCCGTGTCAAACGTCCAGTCTTCACGCTTACCTTCATTAATATACACGGGGATAGTAATCACCGTTTTTTGATTAGCCATGTGGCCTCCTTAGTTAATGTTCTTTATTTCCTTTAAGGCTTGAAATAACTTATCCGCGGGTAGTATGTTATGTGTATGTTTATAAAGTATTTCACGCATCTGTTGAACGGCACTGTCATTGGAAATAACGTCTATGATTTTCTTACGGAAGTTTCTACTAAGTATTTTATACATGTAGTGTACATCGACATCACTGTTTGTAGTCGACTTCTTCTGTAATTTGTGCCATTCATACCCGGACCCGTAAAGTCTCTTAGTTGCTTCAGTGTAATCAATGTTTTCAAAATGCATGATTACGTCAACAGGGGTAACATATTTACAACAGGCAAAACAGTATGCGCTGTTTGTTTCCGGGTACACGACCAGGTTAGGAGTTCCGGTATCATTATGCCATTTACAATACGTAACAAACTTATCAGACCCTAAGGGAGATAACTCCATTCCGTATCCCTTCATTAATTCAACAATGTCGGTGGTATATTCCATTACCGTGTGAAAGCCGTAATCGGCTCCTCCATCCTACCAAAGTCAAAGCGGCAATCTAAAGGCCATGTAGCCAAGCCGCTGTCACGAGAGAAAACTATAGTTGCTGTTACTTCAACTGATGCTCCGGCAATTGCATCTTCATCCGGGTTGTCTCTCGTCAGGTCTATTAATAGGTCGCAGGTTCTATCAACTTCTTGTGCGTTTGCAGTTTCACCTTTGCGGTTGGACTGGTTAGCAGTCAGAACAGGAACATTTTCGGACTTAGCCAGAGCACGTAAAGCCTTTGCGACTTCACCAACTTCAACCCATCTAGACTCTGCTTTATACGGGGTTTTAATAAGACCGAGATAGTCTACAACAACCAAGTCAATCGTCATCTCGCTCTTTAATTTTTTAACGTCGTTAAGAATAGTATCCGTTGTCATATAACCACCGTCAACTATGACGAATTTACCTCTATTCGGGTTATGCGTTAAAAGTGTATCGCGGTATCTGCGTTCTTCCTCTTCGGTCATTTGACCCATCTTAATAACCATGGCAGGTATATCAGTTCTTAAAGAGTCCAATCTGCGTTCCAAAACTTCGCGAGATACCTCTGCAGTAAAGTATACAATATTTTTACCGTTTTCACACACATGATTTGCCATATTTAACATAGCTGTCGACTTACCGGCTTTCGGACCACCACGAATAACCCATAAGGTTCTACGGTCCTGTCCTCCGGTAACTCTATTTAATGTGGGAAAATTGTACAATAAACCAGTTTCATATTTTTTGTTCTTAACGTCTTCATAGTGCTTGATACGTTCCTGTGCCCGGGCTGTGTACTCTGATATAAGTTCTTCTGCCGTGCCTAAGTCACGTAACTCTGCGGTCTTCTCTGCCAAAGCATTCAACGTATCTTCAATATGTAAGGCGTTATAGTTATTCTGGTAGCTTAGAACAAGACGCTTCAATTCATTTGCTTTATAGGTCCGCATAATAGCATCTACAACTACACGATATTCATCTGTGTCCGGTTCTTCGATTAAAAGTTCCTGGAATAAAAGTCCGGACCTGGACCTTTGTTCTAGGTTGCTCTTATTTAATGTTTGTAAAAACAATGAAAATGCACTTACATCTGGTAGCTTATGGTAGGTATCATAATACTTAAAAACACCATCTATCAAATCTTGATACTGCTGCTCTGTAAGCATTTTAGGCTTAAAGCCCATGTTGCGTGCATAGAGTAAAGCTTCTTCTTTATGTATGACACAAATCGTAAAGCGGCGTTCCAGGCCCGTATTCTCACTTTCTTGCATTCTTTTTCCCCTTGGTAGCCTTGACCACTTTATCCTTATAATTAAAGCCTGTAAGCTGTATTTTGGTCAATTTCAAGTGGCTTATAATTTCCTTGCTATCGCTATCAATAGCATTTGTGGTACCATTGGCCACTAAAATTGTCCTTTTACCGTAAAGCCTTCTTGTATCTAAAGTCTCCACAATATACGCTTTCATGAAGTCCGGGATTCCGAGCCCGGAATTAAAATTATCAATAACGATACAATCGCTAGTTTTTAATGTTTGCAATAATGGATCTACAGGTGCATTCTTATCCCACGTGCTGGATATTATATCCTTCACGGTGCGGATACTATAAAAGAAGTACCCGGACTTGCGCATTTTTAATGCTTCTGTTAAAAGATACGCGGCCACAGATGACTTAGCGGTCCCTGATGATCCGGCAATTAAAAGATCAGAGGCTGTCCCTTCTATAAATTTCTTAGTATACTTCTCAAGCTCTACTTTCTGTTCCTGTAACTCAGGATGTATTAACTGGTCTAATGTGAATTCGCGGTACGCTTCCGGAATGTTCGCTCTTATTTTAGCGTATTCCAAGGAAAAACGTTTAGCACAATCACAGTTCGATGACCGTCCATGACACTTAGGACAATTGTCTACCAGTTCTATCTTCTTCTTGGCTAAATACTCTCTATCAGCTGGTGTCAACATGTTTCCTCCTTTTTATATGCTACTACATCTCCTTGATTGTAAAGCCCGGTTCGGTATGGTACATTTTCTTTCTATTTGCTGAGTGATTTGTAAACCATCTGACCCCATAATCAGCAATATCAAAAATCTCCACTTGTTCCTTACCTGGAACTTTACGTAAAGCCCGGCCAACAATTTGCATAGCATTAACCGAACTGTCACCTGCTGTTGCATTAATAACACAATCCAAGTGTTTAACGTCAACACCTTCATTAAAGACAGAGGTGCCAATTACTACCCGGACCTTTTTCTTATCGAGATCATCAAGTGTTTGCATTAATAGTTTAGAATCAAGTTCACCATTGACGTATCTGACATCCTTCCCTAAGTCCTTGAGTAAATTTAACAAATTATGTCCGTGTTCAATATATCGGACTAAACAAAGAACTGTTTTACCTTGTGCGTACTGTTTGCGTATAAGATCCTCGATAAGCATGTTGCGTTCACGGTTGTTGGTAATGACCGCATCGTACGCATCTTTGTAGGTTAACTTCTTAGTTTCTTCTTTTGCGGCTCCGGTGATCTTATCGATTTTGGTTTTGGTAATCATTTTTGGAAGCCGCTTCTGTTTATAGTTTACAATATAAATTATTGGTTTAGCAAGATAACCGTCATTTATTGCCCGGGTACATGTGTATCTGTATTGTACTTTCCCGGATGCTGCTTCAATTAAAATATCTGTGCCATCATCCCGGTATGGTGTTGCACTAACCGCGACCCGGTAAAAGGCATTAACACAGTTGTTTGATATTAACTGCACGGTATCACTTGAGATGTGATGACAGTTAGATACCAACACATTATGATCCACAATATAATTATGGTTATCTGCAACTTCTAAATTATATACATTCGTCGGAGCCTTAATCGGAGATGTGGTTATAGCAACAATCTTCTTCGTATTGTATTTAGGCAATAATTTAGATTGCTCTGGGATTGAGGTACTTGTTCTAGGTCTGGCTATTATTTCCATGTCCGTGTTTAATTTATCAGCCCGGACTTTGGTAATCTTCCTATCTTGCAATACATAAATCTTATGATTTGGAGTACACTTTATTTGTTTATTCCCTTCTAAAGTAATACACACTAAATCATTTGTTGTGGTGCGTTTCATGTAACGGACAATAGGTTTTAATTCAAAGTCTTTTCCGTTAAAGGACCATACTTTTACAGGTGTCTTTTCATTAACAATTTTACTAATGCACATGTATCCTTTTTCAGTGAGAACTCTGGTTCTTCCTGGGAAGCATTCGTCCACGAGTAAAGATTCGATGTTGACTAAAAAGTCGGAATATGCCCTTTTAATAACCAGCTGGTTCTCCGGCACCTTACGCCAGACACCTTTAACCATTTTATTTTTTAACACCTTAACAGACTCTGTTAGCGATGGTGGCATTGCAATAGTTATCTTCTGTATATCCGCATGACCATCACCAATACGACCAATAGGTGTTCTTAAATAATCTGAAAGTGCGTCATGTAATTGATTGAACACACTGGTAGTATGTGCAATGACTAAAGTGTTTGTACCTAGTAATGAAGCAATATAACCCATCATTAAGGTTTTACCGGTACCGGTACCGGCATGAATAATACCACGTGAGTTTTTAACTAATAGCTCTGCAGCCTCTTTTTGATAGTAACGAGGCTCCGGACCATACCAAGCCATGTGTCTTGTAAACGGGGCATATCTGCAATCCTGGATCTTAAAGATTACATTATGTTCTCTAAAGATATTTACAATTCTGCCTACAACACCAGTGGCAATTGACATATTACGTCTGTCTAAAAGCATCTTACGTCCGTCCCACAAGCTTACCGGAATAACAAGTCCATGCGTAGGACATTTGCGCCGTGTATAACAGTCATTTAGTAAGTCCCCATATTTAATATAATCCTGTGCAGATAATTGATAGGTCATTTTCTTACAAAACGGACAGTAAGTCTCAGCACCATAGACACTATGCTCTGCACCTTTAATACTATAAGAGCATGTATCCTGTATCTGAGCCAATACCTCGTCCGGTAAATCACCTACAATCTTTGTGAGGACATTATTAATTTCTAAAGTAATCACAACACACCTACTTGCTTAAGCTCCACACCGGCAACTTTAAGTTCTTCCAAATTTCCATAAGTTCCGTGTTAGCCGGATCCTCAATTATTGTGTAGGTACAGGCTGGGTTTGCTACAACTGATCGTAAATTCTCAAACAATTCTGGTAATGCTTCTGTGTCCGGACGTTTATCGTCAGGTTTACGGCATGCTAATAATTTATAGAAAATATCATTACCCTTTAAGAACTGTATAAGCTCTGTTGTCTTTTCACCCATAGGGTATTTAGTAAGTACAACAAGGCTAGCAGACGGATCTAAGCTTAAAGCCCGGGCTAAATCAATGCCGTGATCATTAAAAACCTGTTTACCGTCTTTGTCTAATGTATATAAAACATCTGAATTAACAACGTATACATTATCTAACCTATCAGGCAACTGACCGTAATATTTCTCTGCCTGGTAAATAACTAAATAGCCGAGCAAGTCCTGATATGCATCTTCGCTGTCATCAGCTGTTTGGTTCTTAATTCTGGAAAGTTTATCATCCATTCTGACCCGGATTTGCTCTAGCTTATCTGTCTTTGAAAAAATGCGTAACGGATCAGACGCGGAATTTCCATAAGCCTGGTTCTTCTGGAGTAACAGGCGGTATATATCTAAACAAACTTTTAATATTTTTGTATCAAATTTCATAAATGTCTCCCTATTCTAACTGCGTGTGCACCCGCTCTGCGTCTCAACTGTTGACGTCTGAACGCGGCCTGTTGTTGCTGCAAATACAAGTTATATCTGGCTGCATCTTCTTCTGCATTGCCTTCAAGTTCTACCTGCCGTGCTTGTTCTTGCCTTTGGATCTCAGCCTGGGCTTCTTCCCGGCCGGCATGATACTGCAAGTTAGTAAAAGTGTAAACTAGTGCAATTAACAAAATTAAACAGATAAGTGCTGCGGCGAAACAAGTAATAAAGTCACATAATGCATCGGAGTCAAGATTGGCCGGGTTTAGATAATGCAATCCTTGTTTAAATCTTTTAATAAATTTGTTCATTTTAACCCCTTTCCCACGTAGGGTAATATTTCGGCAAGTTTCTCTTTCGATACACCGCCATTCTTTTTTACTTGTACATAACTGGTGAACGGTATTTCGTTGTTCGGACCAACTTCCACTATTGCATATCGTTTCTCGTCTTCGGGGATGTCGTTTCCGTAAGCATCCGGCGCGCCAGGGATAGGTTCATATAACTGTTCAAATATTTCCTTTGCGCACGGCTTGAAATTACCGGTCTTATCTTTGATGACCCAGTCGTCAATATTAGCAAGCATGGAGCCTTGCAGCGTTTCTATATACAAGGCACCATATTCTTGATGAAAAAACTTCCTGTTCATGTTATTCTTCGTGAACAAATTGAAATCTTCCGTCCAAGTGCCTTTCCATTGTAAGGCTTCAATTACAACAGGTTTGCATCTGTATTTCATAGATCTTTGAGCTCCATATAATTGATATCGGTCTTAGCCGTAGTTGGACACGAATTCAATGCGTCCATTGAAAATAAAGACATACGATGTTTCTCATTTGAAAAGCGGACCCGTTTATCCTTACTATGTTTTATACGTTCTTTAAGGATCTTCTCAATATCTTTCATAAGGGTGTCTCCCATAAGTATCTGACTTATTGAGTACATTTGATTATGCGTCTGATTATACGCTGCCATTAATGGTAATACATTTAATGGCTTGTAAATATCCGACCAGCATATAACTTTCGGGTCCTCAATTACTTTCATTAATTGTTTTCTTGTTATCTTCATATTCCTCTTCCTCCAAAATAAGAGCTTCCAGGCCGGGAGGATTTGTAGTTTGGCCCGGAAGCCCAATTAATACTAATTTACGCTAGTATCCGACGGAGCAGTACTTTTTCGTCTCGTGAGTGGTCCTGGCACTCTTAGCTTTCGCAAGGAGGTAAAGGGAAACAACAGAAAACACGGAAGATAAAGTAACCATGGTTTCTTTCCCTTTAGGAGACTGCCACAAATAAACGCCGCTTTGTAGCCAACGGGCACTCAGTGTAGTGAGCTGGTCTACCGGGTGAAAAGCATAATTTTGGGGTCCCCGGTAGAGGGTGTTTTTTTGAGAGCAAACAACGTTTAGAGGGAAGTTGTGCACCTTCAATAACAGTATACAATATTTTTGTTTAAAAGGCCCGGACTTTTTATTTGAAGGAGGGTCCGGGCTCTATGTGTCAAGTTATATAAGATATATATATATATATATAACAATGTTCATACCAAGGTCTCAACATGACCTTTTTAACAGCTGGGGAAATATTAGAAACCCAGCTGTTAAATCTGGAGCCGAGGATGGGGATTGAACCCACAACCTACGGTTTACAAAACCGTTGCTCTACCATTGAGCTACCTCGGCGAAGATTATTTACCTATTGTGTAGGCAAAATACTCTGTATTACCCAACCGGAATGTGTAAACTGTGAACCTCGGAAATTCTCCCTTTCCAAATAGATCACGCCAGTTAGGTATTTCTTTTAATTGTGACGGCATTTCGGGGTGTTCGAACGGAGAGCTTGGATCAATATAACGTTTTTGCATTCCCCAGGCGAACTTATCCGCCACATTATGTAAATCAGTTTCAAAATTAATATTTTTAGTATTAATCCTAAAAACAAAAGATGGGAACCCTAGTGATGGCGGAAATTGCCCTTCATACGTAGGAATAATATTCCCAGCTTCAATAAAGACCTTATAAAAGTCGGTCTTATACATGCTTGATTTTATGAACTTAAGCGCACCTGCATGTTCTTTTGTTAAGTTCTTTTCAACTGGTTCGTTAACATAATTATATAAATTAACAATCCTGTTTTCAAAGTTTAACAGCGCCTCGTCGAGAAACGAATCGAAATTACATTCGCTCGCGTCTTTGTACAACGTTGTCATTATAATTTTTTCCATCTTAATCCTCTTCTGCCCCAATGCTGCCGGGGAAATAATTTTTACTACTAGTCTTCGTTTACGCTCAGGCCCCACTTTTTAGCAAAAGCGAGTTGCTTAGGTAGGAAATAATCATGCACAACCTGTATAACTTCTTGTTGTCCTTTGAAGTCATTTTCAGGCATGATCCATTTCACAAGATCCTTTTCGTGTGCTGTGTCAACCCAATCGTAAAAATCGTCATGCAACTTCTGCAGTTCTTCCATGAACTGATCCTGCATGTTACCAAATTGTTTTGATACTTGATAGGCTCTTAAAGTGTTTATTGTGAATATATTTAATATTGTTTCGTATTGATCAAGGCCGGCTGATTTAACATATCCTACTTCAAAATATGTAAACGCCTTACCTTCTTTATCTTCTAATTTGAACGACTTGCTCATTTATTTTTCCTCCGCTGTACTATTTTATCTGCTATTACGTCTGCCACGACGTTGCCAAATATTATTTCTATGAAACGTAATAGCAAAGAAATCATATTAGGTCCATAAGTCAAAGAAACGATCGTACATAAAGAACAACCATTTTTGCTTAATGTTCTCAAGCTCTATTAGATCCTCAGTTGTACTATACTCGTCTGCTAAGATCTTGTCAGACCATTCCTTTGCATTCTTTAACAATTCTTGCCATGTTTCATGTGTGAGATCTCCTGGGTAACCTATGTTATCTGCATCTTTAGCAAAGTCAACTATAATCTCATTGAACTTTTTCAACAGATAATAATCAACAGACCAAAGATCAACCTCCGAGTACCCTTTCCATAGAAACATACAGAAACTACGTATAATACGAGGTGTCTGTAATGGGTAATCCCAAAACCACACGATATGTTCTTTCAATTGTCTTAATAACTCTTTAATCATACTTAACTCTTTACCAGCCGGACGAGCACTTCCGGCTGGTTTCTGATAATATTTTACCTTATGGAATTATCCAACCATAGTGGACGTTTTGCTCATTATCCACCCCTGTTTAGGCAATGCCGTCATTGACATGTTAACAACATTTAAGCCTGGGAGGTTATATCCTTTTCCAAAGTATGTGTGGTTAAAGAAGCCTCTGGTAGTTTTACCTACGCCACTCTTCTCTAACAGATGTAGATTGTTTCGTGTACCGGCCGGTGCCTACACCCGGCTAACATCACTTCAATGCACCTATGTATGGCATTAGTCGTTAGGTTAACTCAATGCATTTTCGCCAGGCACTCCGAACTACATCGAGTCATAGTCGGCCATACAACTGCTACAACTCACTCATCGAAGCACACAAATCTATGTGGGCATCCCGAAATTCACGGGCTCTTCGCAGTTCAGCATTTTAACAAGGTGCTCCCAACTCTTGCTAGCTTGTTGGTTTATAGGAGAGGACGTCCTTCTCGAACATGAGACCCTATCTTCCGTAGCACACTGTAGCTGACACATTCACAACGGTATGTACCCCGATGTGTATTTCATTTAAGCCACAAATTTTCAAATCGACTTGGTACATGGTTTATTATGCACCAAGTAAGAGATAGTTTTTCTTCATATCCCTAAGGAAGTCAGGCAACCATTAGCCACCTGATTGTTGAGTCCGCTACTATCCTAGTATTCGGAGCACATATTGATTTTGACGGAGGTCCTCTACTAGACTGAGTACTGTCCGCTATGTGGTAGCCGGGAACTTTATCTACTTATACTCAACAGGGCCAATTTATACTCTGTACCCATTGGAGTTTTCCATAACTTCGGCCAGATAGGCCTACTGGAAATCTGGCGGAATAGAAGGGATTTGAACCCTCGATCTCTCGCGTGACAGGCGAGCGTGTTAGCCAGGCTACACCACTACTCCTTAAAATCTAAATCTATCTACCAACGCATCCCAGTGCCAAAGCCACCAGGCCCGGGCTCGGTCCCACCAGCCCCAATCATCTCGGGTACATTCTTCCCAATAGTACCCTCTTGATATTTTATGACAGTGCTCACACCATATTGGTAACCATTTCTCATCCGGGTACTCGTTAATAATACGCCCATTTAAGTCTAGTAAGTCACCAGCGTCGTTTCTAGAGAGATGCTCACCTTGCAGATCCCTCTGCACTTTTCCACAGTGAGGGCATCTCAGAAACGTGGCCATTAGTGTCTCCACTTTAGGTGGTCTTTTATACCAAGCCACGCACTCTCTAACATCCACAAGACATTTCTCGGAAAGTATCTAAAGAACGATTTGACTTGATCTGTAAGCCACTGTCTAATTGATAACAAAGACCAATATTTATGAATGTATATATTCAGTATATTATGCCCGGACTCTTCATTAATTGTTACTTCATTATCCTGGTACGGATTAGGTAACCAGCTATCGAAATAACAAGGATATGCTACTTGAAATGTAAGTGTATCGTCAAGGATATTGTCTAGGCCTTTAATCTTAAGCCTTAAATACGTTATATCTTTACGTTTCACTAGGTCCGCTGCTTGTTCTTTTGGTAGTTCAGATAAGTCAATATCTAAGTTAACAAAGTAGTTGTCAAAAACAACACCCTCTAATGTATCAAGATTAAACTTACCGTGTTCTGACCATAAATTTAAGTACGCAACATCTTTACCTTTTATTGTTAAAGACTCGCAGTTCTCAAATATAATTACAATACTTTCAATATACTCGTACATATTCAAATTTGTCCGGGTTTCCTACCGGACCAGGCATCATCTGAGGTGTTCAAGAAACTAGGTGAACTTTAACCACGACCGACGTGTGGTGTCGGTATCCCTCCCGTAATCAGTGCGGGTTCACTCCAGTACTTGCGATTAAGAGAGACCGGAATCTCTTTGGGTATGGAGGCATATGTGGGGTTTAAAGGAAGTCAGGGTAAAATAATCAAAAACCCTCTCGTCCCTTCCTGGTTTAGGCATAACCCTTAAATACGGATTACGCTTCATGGTCCATTAAACCAAACTCAGGATGCTGTCGTTTCCGGTATGCGCCGGACGCCGTCTAATGACTCGGACTATTTCTCCCTCTCCATACTGGGCATCACCAGGTGTGTGCTATGTCGGACAATTCAAAAGACATAAGTCTGATGATGCGTGGGCTAGGTCGCAAAGCCCCTTGTAGCTTAATGGCCTAGCAATATAGTATACAATATTTTTTAAAGAAATTACAACTTATCTGCAATATCCTCGTAAACCCATCGCAAACTACGCTTATCAAGCTCGCTTGCCATGCTTTTACAAAGCTCTTGGATTTCCCACTGGGCATCCTTCGCCATACGGAGTTCAAATATATGACGTAGCTCACGGAAATTAACTGTCATCGAGAGGTTAGTACAAGTGCTCTCTGTTAATACCATCCGGGCATCTTCTTTTTTAATGCCCAATTGGAGTAGTTCCCGATATGCAGCCCGGGTTGTCATGAGAGCATTCTCATATACCGACCTGGCGTTCTGATTTTTCACAATGTCCGGCGGAATGATATACGCGCTTTTTTCTTGATTGACATATCGTTGGCTTTGAACACAAAAACTCACGCCAATACGGTGTCGCGTTAACTGCGCTAAGCATGCTCGTGATATACCCTCAATATCAAATACAACACTCGCTGATTCCAAAGGTGTTAAGTGCCCGGACCTAATCAAGCCCTTGACAAAGGCAACTCCTTTGGTTTTGTCATATTTATCTCGGCTGTTGTAACACTGACGAGCTGTCATATTAATAGTGAAAGCCGGGTCCGGTGTACAATCTAAAATCTTAACGATCATTATCCATCTCCCCTAGTAGTTCTTCTATAAAATCAATAGGCTCGGAGACAAAATATACTTTTCCGGACCTTAATGTTAATACTGTGCATTCGTATACAGTGCCATCAGGTGAACCTAAGTCTACCCACTCACCGTCCTCGAAAGATTCGATCTCATCAAGTACTATAGTAATAGCACGTTTATAACCCAACCTATGAAATTTATGGGTTTTCTTCGACATCTAGATCACCACCTATTTATCACGTCTTTTGAAGTATTTTGCTCTGTTCTTGAGTGAGCGGCGTTGTCTTTTAATAGCCTCTTCACGTTTTTGTTTACGTCTCACTGACTTCGGAATAAATTCTTCTCTTTTCTTCAAGTCTTTGAGGATACCTTCCCTTTCAACTTGTCGTTTAAATATCTTTAAAGCCTTTTCTAAGGCAGCTGCGCGTTCCTCTTGTGAGGGACCTTTACTGATCACTTTAATATACGCCATATTTTCTCCTTATCTGTTATATAAATTTATTAATACGATACTTCCGCAAATTATTGCTACAGTGTAAAATACTGCTTCTGGCCAATTCATTTTATTCTCCAGTTTGTTTTATTTTTAAATTCCATTTATTGGCAAATGCCTCTTGTTTTGGCAAGAACCAATCAAGTATAAGTTTCTTTGTATCTATTGTGGCTTTTATCACATCCTCTCGTTTAGTATCACTAATTTTTGTACTTACAGTTTTGGAACATGTGTTCTCATAAACGAAGTCAAAAAGATCCGCGCGTAGCTTTGTGATGTCACACAAAAATGTGCCACCTTTACTAGGCGGAATGGCAGCCATGTGTTTATACAAGGCTACGAGATAAAACTCAAATTTATGATATATTGATCCGTCCTTTCTATATTGTACATCGAACGAAGTCAAGTCTTCACCTTCAGGTGTTTGTAATGCGTAACTCATTGATTACCTCTATTAAGGTGTTGTACACCATTATGTTTAAAACTGTTCCATATGTTGTTTATATCCAATGCGGATAACGTTTGGGCCCGGGTACCTGCCTTTAATTTACGGATCTGTTTAAGGTAGGGTAAACTGGCCTTTCTTGACATGTAAGCATGCTTCTGTAAGAACTCAACCATACCAATCATAACATCTTTAGCTGCGGTTAATATTTCTTTAGCACGCATATATTCTTTCTTAAGTAAAGCTTCAATCTCAGCATCTCTTGCATCACAGGTTGCATGTGTAAGATCAGAGTCTATGTCAAACGGAGAAGTTAACGGGGATGACACTGCTGCAATCCCACTGCCGTTACCGACGTTACGTAATAAGTTAGATGCAGTCAGTGTAGCCATCTTATAGTCGGAGTAGTTACCATGTGATGTGTTTTCAGTACCAAACACAAACTCTTCTGCAACACGTCCGGCCAGGTATATACATATATTAGCCAGGGCTGTTTTATTGAGCCCGGTTATATTCCTGTAGTTCGGTATTTGTGAGAAGAGAAATTGTGTATATGCGTCACTATCCGAAGATAATGGTGCAAGATCTATTAAACATGGAAGGTTAAATAACCACATCGTTACAATGGCGTGTCCAACTTCATGTACTATGGTTGATGTATCCTTTCTAGTTAATGCGTCGTTTTCTTTATCGGTTACTTCTAAATTAACTTTACATTTAAGTTCTTTATCATTGATAATAACTTTACTATCAGTTGGATCTATATCAAATGTAATTGACTTAATCTTCGGATATAAAGTTACATATAAACTGATAGGGCTTAATACAATCTCTTGTATCCTGGACTTAATCGGCCGGGCGCCTTGTGCTGGGAACACACTGTTCTTATATATTGCATCAAAGGCACGCTCAGTTATTTTAATCGTTATACCTTCACGTTTATACTCGGACTTAATAAAGTTCAGTTCCCTGTTAATAATAGCCTTATACGCCTTGTCAGTTAACGACGGGTAGATGATATGATTTGTGCCGAGCCTACTGATTTGTTCTGGGTACAAGTTAGTTAATAATAACGACTTAAGTTGGTACCATTTAAGTCTGCTTGTGTAGTCATATAGGGATTCAACATCTTTATAAGAACTACTAAACTCAGACTTGCCTCCAAACAACTCATCGTGGTTACCGGCTATAACAACCAACAGCTTCTTATACGCCATCTTGTCGTTAGGTAAATTATATTTATAGTATTCAAGTGTTTCTGTAATAAGGTTAACTACATCGTCGAAGGAAATGGTATCCCATTTCTCTGGTTCTACCGGATGCAAGAAGATATAGTTTAATGATTCAAGTAAGTACTCTACTTTAATACGTTCTTCTTTAGCATCCAGCTCATAGGCAAATGCTTTATATTCAGCACGTAATTTGAATAACTCTTTGAATGTTTTTTCTCCGAGGGTAGATGCCTTAAATATAAATTCGTGTGGCGGTATATATCCGGACTTGTCATGTTTTCCAAGCTCGGACTGATACTTACCCATATATGAGTGGGATGTTATTGCATCTCCGGAAGATCTGTAAACACAAGGGCTATCCTTACGACTATTATCTTTAACCGCGTTGAGTAATTCTTCGATGATACCAGCCTTATATTCGTCGATCATTTCGAGCATAGTCTGCATAGCAAACACAGCACTGGCTGGTTTGAGTAATTGACCGTCGCTTAATAAACCCCAAAGATCATCATACCCAATATTACGTAGGTCGTTCTCTTTCTTATCAATTGCTTTATATCTTTGAAATTCGTCTAAGAATAAAATCCCCTGATCTGTAGGTGCCAGTTTAGATCCTACAAGCTGGCTGAATGAATCTTCACCATGTCTTTTTGAGCTGAAGGTAACTGATACGAAACAGTCGCCAAGCCCTAAATAATTAACTAAATTTTTTACTAATGTTGTCTTTCCGAGTCCGGTTATGGACCACAGACAGATTACTGTCGGTTTGGTACATAATTCCGGGTGCAAATACCAAGATGCAATACTATCTATAATTGAGTCTATCTGAGCATTGATCCCAATAAAGTCCTTTTTTAATTGTTTTCTTGCATAATTAAGTCTCTGTTTTTTTGTTAGCATTTGAAGTCCCCTGCTCTAATGCACTGAAAAAGTAATCTCCTAGTACGTAAACCTCTTTCGATTTATCATGTAGCCGTTTACATACGTAAAACACGTTGTGTTTGAGTTTGTACGCCTTCTTTACTATCTTATATGTATAATTATCTATTGCTTGATATGTCTCTCCTACAATGATATGTACAGGTTTGTACATGGGCATATTTAGCTTGTACCTATTATTGTTACCTAACGTCGTAAAGCAATGATGGCAGAACACATACTTAGTGCTGGTCGGTACTGTGAACTTACCTTTCCCGCACCCGGTACAAGCTACTGTTTTAACTTCTTTGTTCGTTTCTTTACGTGCCATATTACTTTTTAAATTCCTCTTTTGAATGTTTGATTGCTTCTTTCGGCCAGCAAATTCCATCTAGATGTCTGAACTCATGCTGAAAGATACGTGCTTCAAAGCCACGTAATTTAAGTGTATGTTTCTGTCCGGACTCATCTTGATATGATACCTTAATAAGCTCATAGGCAGGTACTTCATATACAAAACCCGGGAAAGATAGACATCCTTCATAACCCATCTTTGTTGATCCATATTCTTTCACTATAGTAGGATTAATCATGACGCGCATAGTTGCAGTGCCATGCTCCTTTGTATTATTATACACGAAGATACGTACAGTTTCACCTATTTGTGGTGCTGCCACGCCTAGTGCATTGTCAATTGCCATCGTTGTGTCAATTAAATCCTGGATAGTACCTTTATCTTTTTCAGATAAGGGAAAAGTGACTGGGTCACATACAGTAAATAGCTTTTTGTCTCCGTCTAATAAAATCTGTTTTTGCATAATTTTCCGAAAAAGCAGCCAAATTTAGGCATGCCATGTATCTCCTATATAAACTAATAATTGGGTATAACCGCCCTCATAAACAACTGCATTAGCATGTAACCAGGCAGATAAACCGCGCATGTAAGGTAGTTGTAATTTACTTAAGGTGCCAACAACGTAGCAACCGCCTCTAATACCGGGTCTATGCTGATGCCCAATAATACATTTGTTTAAATTCTTAAAGAAAACCGCTGTGTTACCTCGTGCACCGGATGCTCCGTCGTGTCCGTGGAGCCCAAGCTCAATACCTTCTACAGACATGTTATCATATTTATTTAAAAAATGCACGTGGTCTGTTGCGAGGTATTTTCCGAGCAGGTTTTTATTATCACAGAGGTCTATAAACATCTGTGCCCCTAGTTTAGCATTTAATGGTTCTTTAACAAAGTAACCACTCTCTAAATATTTGTGTAAGAAAGCATCGTGGTTTGAACTTACTACATAAAACTTAGGCGTATCCTTTTTAAACTGTCCTACCAGGGTCTTAAGACCGGACCTGATATAGTCCAGCTCCTTTTCCAATGTATTAAGATTGCTTGGCAGCTTGGAACGTGATACACATTGTGATACAAGGTGATGTGATATACTATTAAAGGATCCTATATCATGTAGAAAGATCTTTTCTGCCTTTAAATACTTAGCCTGTTCTACTGCTACATCTAAAGCCTGTTGATCTTCTTCTCCGAAGTGTATATCACCGAAGACCATAGCTTTAGTTGCTACTTTCTTCATGCCCTTAGCTGTGTACTTAATACCGAGATCTACAAAACCGTTGTTGATCCATTGTACAGGCCTAATGAAGAAACGCTTATTGTCAATAACTTCGACAACAAGCGCACCTAAAGTATTTTCTTGTTTTGCGAGCGCACCAACCTCTGTTTCAGAATAATTCGGGGTAGAGATAGTCCCTGTTGACCACATACAATGTGGTAGCTTTGGTGGGTTACATGGTATAGCTTCCATATGTTGTTTTGTACTGGCAACTATAACAGAAGTCTCCCTTGTACCCAGCTTAGTTATACGACCGCCCAGTGGTAGGCATTTAGCTGGAGCTAATTCAAAGTCACGAGCTTCCAAATTTTCATTAAGTTTTATGCTGGTGGTAATGTACGGTCTGATCTGATCAAACTCCCAGTTTGAGAAGGTATCTTTCTTGTATACACCGCGCATCCACAGTAAAGCTATTTCTGCATTATGTTGTCTGGTATATAACTCCATAGCCTTCACGAAATCCCATGCTATAGGAGCACCTTCTACAACGGCTGAGATAATGTATTTCTTTTTCTTTCCGTATTTACTGATTGTTACCTGTCTGCGAGACTTTGTTGCATTAACTTCACTGCGGTCATGTCTCCGTTTACTTTTAGTGTCAGGTTCACTGTAAGTTAAAATTGAATCTTTTAATTTTGCATGTACTCTATTCTTCAGTTCTTGTAAGATCGATTTGTTGTTCGGCATCAATTTCCCCTTTTGAATAATACTGAACGCCTAAGGCCTTAGCCATCAATTGAACTTGGTCCGGGTTTGCCCACTTACCGGTACGAGCTACTGCATCTCCAAAATAGATGTTAGCTAGTTTATAACTGCTATAATCGTCGTTAAATATAAAGACAAACGTCATAGCATAGTTTATAGTTTCTGACTTTAATTTAGTTACGTCATCACTACCTAAAGTATTATTAAGTAGACAGACGATTCGGGCCGGTATTTGGAATTTCTCCATTGCCGGTTGTAACATTTTATAATACATTTTAGCCACTTCATTATATTTAAGTATTGTGGCTTTCTTTGCTAACTCGGGTGTTGTCTGAAATAAATTAAGCCCGGTACCTGTATCGAATGATTGGAAAATAAGCGCGTGCTTAAGTTCGTCATCGGTATAACCAGTGAGTTCCGGGAATATATTTATTTTTAATTTAATCTCGAATGTATTATTCATTACACTCTCCTTTTACAGTATACAATATTTTCCTAATTTTTTACACAATAACTATAGCGTAATCTTGCATCCTCAGAGTACAATACGGCCCGGGTATCTGTTTGGTTCCTTATAATAATACCTGTACAGGCTACATGCTTAGCTGTATTACCTATGTTTGCCAGGCCATGTAAGACATCATAATTATAAGGTCCGGAATATATCATCTTAGGTGCCGGCATTCCGTAATAAGAACATAAATAATTACGACGCTCTAACGGAAAGAAATATCCGGTATTTGAATTACCTATGTATATATCCGTAACGACGTACTCACTATGCTTTAGTTGCTCTGTAAACTTGGCTCCGAAAGCTTGAGTCCGGACCACTACATTAAAGGTGATCCTGTCCATGTTCGGATACATACGTAATATTGCGACAGCTTTATTTGTAAAGTCGTTCTTATGTGTGACTATGCAAAATAAGTTACCTTCCATATTTCGTTTGGTATTAGAAAGAAAACGACACTTAGCATAATTTTGGCCTGTAATATGAATCCGAGCATACATACCATGTGCCAGCTCGAACATCTTCTTCTTATCAAACGTAATATAAAATTGCCTGCCTCTGATATATTCTTCACAAACAACATCCGTGTTTTCAAATAGCTTATAGCAACGTTCTAGTTCAACTGCTATGTTCTTGTTAATGTTAAGATCTAAGAAGTACTCATCTCCCCTAAATATATATGGGTTCTTTTTTTCCAAATAGGTTATTCCAAGTTGTGAATCGAGCGTTCTTTGATCTTCCCTTAATGTAATTCCTGCTTCTAGTACCTTACTGAGTAGTATAATAATACCGCAAGAATAATAATCATAATCATCATTAAAACAATACGGGCGTACCACATTATAGTTAACACCGGATAAAAGACCATGATTTCCCCTATAGTCCCAAAAGCCAAAGGCCTTTAGTAGCCGGACCGGTAGTTTAGCCCGGTCCGGTATGTATAAAACTTTATCACCTACTTCGTATATTTGATTTGAAACTAATACAACCTTATATAATAAGTCCTTCAAATGAATAGTCCGGACGTAACTATACTTGGTTGACACCTCAACCTTTTCAATGGTTGTGATGACCGCGCCGGACATTAGCGGCGCGTTCCACAATTCACTTTATCACATTCTTCAGTTTGCTCTGTTATCAATGTTTCAGACATAAGTACTGTTGCTGATACTGATGATGCTTTCTCAAGTGAATTAATAATTACTTGTACTGAGTCTATGATACCTTCATCATAGAGATCACAAAGTTTTCCGGTTACCGCATTTAAACCGTAGCCATAAATTGTTCCTATCTTTTCATAGATCTTATCTACGATTGTCTTACCATTTAATCCGGAGTTCTCTGCGAGTTGCTCTGTAACAACCGGAAGTGCTTGTAACACAATATGCATACCTATAATTTCTTCTTCCGGAATTGCGTCTAAGGCTTCCTTATCTGATAATACTTCACTAAGATCTAACGCAGCTCTTAAGTAAGCACTGCCACCGCCAGCTACATATCCGGATACAAGGGCTGACTTAGTTGCGTTCTTTGCGTCTTCGATCTTCGCTTTCTTAGCTGTTACTTCAGTGTCGGTATAACCACCGACCTTTATGATAGAGATACCACCTGTTAAATTTGCGAGCCTTGTTTGTAGGTTATCCCTATCATAAGGAGTCAAGGTCGGTTCCTGGAGTTGTGTGCGTAATTCTTCAATACGTTTATTCGCACGATCACTCATCTTTTCCACCATCAAGATTGTTTCTTTGTTGCTGACCACAACGTCTGCTTCACCAAAGTACTGCATATACTTATCAATGGATTCCATTTCTTTTGTGTTTAATGCATCGAGGGTAATACCATTTGCATCACCTAGCACTGTGGCACCTGTAAGCTCACAGATATCTGACATCTGTTCACGTTTAAGATCTCCATGAGCCGGGTTCCTTACTGCACAGGTTGCAAGTTTAAGTTGAGCTGCGTTGTATTTCATACCACCAATAACTACAGGTGAGAAGGTCTCCGCGAAGATAAGTATAGGTACAGATTTAACAAGCGCGACTTCAAGTAATTTAGTTGCTTCAAGTAAGCCGAGCTCCTTATCCATTAAAACGATTTTACATTTCTTCTTTTCAAATGTACCTTGTTTAGTATTAGCAAGCCCACGATCTACCATACCTTTATTGATTGTCATACCACTTATGGTATCTAAAACAGTTTCAGTATAGTTTGATTCTTCTACTTGTACACGGCCTTCCTTACCTACTTTATCAATTGCCTTTGCTACAAGTTCTCCTAGAGCTTTATCGTTAGAAGATACTGTTGCAATATTAGTTAAGTCGTGTATGTCTTTGACCTGATGTGCCCGGGATTTTATTGATTCTGTTACAATCCTGGTAGCACGTTCAATACCATTTTTAATAGCACGTTTAGATGTGCCCGCCGCGATTTGTCTAATACCTTCGCTGATAATACGTTGTGTAAATAATGTGGCTGTGCTTGTACCATCACCACCGGAATCATCAGCTTGTGATGCAACTTCTTTAATCAACGCCACGCCTGTATTAACGGCACCATCTTCATGGTAAAGGGCCCGGGCAATAGTGACACCGTCATCTATTACTGCCGGATATGGAAATGAATTTGTGTGAATAATAGCCGATGCACCACGGGGTCCAAGTGTAGGTGCAATTGCATTAGCTGCAAAGTCTATCCCCTCTTTAAGTTTGTTCCTGCAAGTATCTCCTGTAAAGACAACTCTTTTCATATTGACTCCTTATAGTTCAATTATCGTTGGTTTATAAACTACTTCGTATCTATCGTTTAACATAGACACATTATAAAAATCTGTATACTTACTGTGTGCAACACCATGAGCACTATGCAAATGCCCGAAGATATGTATCTTAGGTTTTACAGACAGTATTCGTTGTTCAAGTGCATGTGAGCCGAGGTGCTTACCTCGTATAACATCTAAGGTTCCGTATGGCGGTGTATGCGTAATGAGGACATCTACGCCTTTTGGGATCTTCTTAAACTTATAAAACAGATCTTCTTCGTCTTTCATAAATGCCCAGTCGTTAAACGTCACACTCCAGGGTGTGCCATAAAAAGATATACCATCAATGGTACATCCGGAATCTAGCAAGTAGGTGGCCCCAGCTTCTTTCATAAAACCCGGCACCTTATCTATATTCTCTTCCTCATATAGATTATGGTTACCGGGTATTATAACTATCTCGCGATACAGGCCCTTCTTCTTTAATAAAGATATATGAGACAAGAAGGTAATAAGATCCATAAGATCTCCTTTACCAGTATAATCACCAGCTATGACGAGGATGTCACCCGGTGGTAAGTTCTCATATAAATTATAATGCCAGTGGGTATCTGATATCGCTACAATCTTCATTTCTTTTTAGCCTTCTTTGCCTTTTTAGCTTTTTTGGCTTTCTTTGCTTTCTTAGCCGGCTTGGTTTCTTCCGGGTTCTTTCCGCAAATACAAAGGCCACTATCTTCACAGCGGTCATCACATGCTGCTTGCTCTTGCTCCTTTTTTAGGGCTGATTCAAGCAACCCTACAAGAAGATGTTTCATGGCTTCTCTTAATGCCTCACTATTGTTTGTAATCACTTCGAGGTTGTTGTTAATCTTTTCAAGAACCGCCATAAAGGCACTGTTCATATAGCGTGCAGCTGCGAGCAATGCTTCTTTGTCGGTTGAGGTGCAGATCACATCAACGGTTTCGTTATTTGCATTCGGAATTTTCTTAAGCATTTCCGGCAATAAACGTTCCTCTATCACTACAAATAAAGAAGAGGTTGCGTGATAGACGATGAGTTTGTATTTTGTTCTATTAAACATTATTTCTCCTATACCCCTAAGCCGGCAAAACCGCCAGTGATAGGGAATTTTTTAATAAATCTATATGCTAATAGACAGCACTTAAACAAATCAAAGTAGTCATTCACGTTAGCTTCAGTAACTGTATTAACAGTATAGTCTACGACCTTTTTATTAAAATTGATAACCATAGCTTTAGATATCTTAATACCATAAAGCTCCTCGAGTGATTTCCAATATGCCGCTACCTGACAGAAGTACTTCGGTTGGAAGTAATTTGATGTCTTCCAATCAAATAAGATATACTGTCCGTTGCGATAGCATAACCAATCTGCACATCCGGCATACTGATATATCTTTGAGTAGGTAAAGAGTTCCGGCTTGACGGAAAGATCTTTTGTAATATGAGCATCCTTCAAAAACTTTGCCATTGAGTCGGCGCAGATCTTTGCGTTAGCATACTGGCTTTGTGGTACCTCCGGGAACACTCCTGTGTTCAAATACGTTTCAAGCCAATCATGTAACTGATTACCATAAATAGAAGATGCGTTTGTATAATCTTCGGCAGCGTGCATAGCCTTGCCGAATGTATACAACACACTGCTCCCGTCGTATTTTTTATCCGGGTCAATGTGTTCCTCAAAATATTCTCTGGTCTTCTTGTCCTTCCAGTTAGCTAACATACCATCGTCAAAGTTAACCGACTTAAGTACATTAGATACCCGGACATAAGTACCTACATTATCTATTGAATAGCCAAAGCCTTCGTTATTGTATCTGACTTTAGCTATTTTTTCCATTAATACTGGATCGATTGTGTTATTTAACACTTCTGTAGCCTCCGCTTTAATTCGTCCGGACCTTTTTCTTTTAAGAATTCGTCCGGATCTTTATCAAGTACAAGTTTAAAAAATTGTACGTCATCACCATATATTTTTTTGTATGTGTCTATGATCTTCTGACAGGCTGTGATACCCGCCTCATCATTATCCAGGCACAGACATATGTTCTTAGTGATGGATGCTATCTGAAAAAATTGTAAGTTTGACATGTGTGTCCCTAACAGAGCACATGCCTGTGTGAATCCGTACTTACGTAATGCGATGGTATCATAAACACCTTCGGTAAGTATGATCGACTGTTTCATTACAATATCTTTGAAAGCCGTATTTAACCCGTAGACTGTATCTACCTTACGGCACCCGGGCTTAAACCAGGAATCATGTTTACTTGTGTCATGCATCTTACGGATTGACATACCGACTAACTGTTGTTGTAACGAGAATATCGGAACAAAGATTGCGGCATTACAACCGGATGCTTTATATACTTGTAATTTATTATTGATTATATCGAGTACACTGAGCTCTTTATCTTCAAAGTCTTTGGACATGATCCCGGACTTATCTTCAGTCCAGTGTGTACTAAACTCAGGATGACCAGGAATATTATAGTCCGGGCTTGTATAGTACAATTCACCGGCATCTGCGATAACAGCTCCAGCTTTAAATAAGTCCTCTGGAATAAATCCTTTTTTATCTAAATAAGACTTTAAGCTTTCATCATTTAAGCTTATCATCTGAAAACTCCTGTTTTAAATAATCGATAGCTTGCATTGCATGCCTGTAACATGCCACAAAAGAGATATGTAATATCTGTTCTATCTGTCTGTAAGAGAACCCCATGTAGTAATATAAGTACATTATAACAAATTTAGTCGACGCTCTGCCATAATGTTTCTCGAGTGTGTCCCACAAAGGTTTAACATCTTTGAGTTTAAACTCGGCTATTTCATATTCCGGGTTCTCTAACCGGTACAAGTTGTAGTTAATTAAGCTTGCAATATCTTCACATGTTTCCGGTATAATTGCGCCTTCGCGCATGACGTGTATATCTGATGTATTTATTTCTCTTATTGCGTATGGTTTATTTGGCATCACCTTCCCCTATTTGAAGTGCTACTCACTAACAGTATACAATATTTTTATCGATTTATACACTTTGATATTTCCTGTGAAATCCACTCCTGTAGTTCCGGACTCAAAGTGAGGGTACTCTTATACTGCTCTTTAATGAACACATACTGCCGTGCGATGTTGAGCAGGATCGTTGCTGTATACGGAAATGATTGTGGTAGCTTACAAGTCTGCACATAAGAACATACATATTGAACTAACTGTGCGATCTCGTAATCTTTTGTATCATACGAACGGAATGTATCAAGGATGATCTTACATATATGAAGATCCCGTCCGAGTGACTTGCTCTGTACTGAACGATTATATCTACCCATTATTGTAATCAATAATGCGTATGGCGTTATACGTGACATACAAACCTCCTTGTCTTTATAAGCCTTTATTTTTGAAATCTTTAGCGAGTTGCTTGAGTGTGCGTTTTACTTTTGATGTAAAACTGCGCACCTCTTTCTCTGCGATTATATTAGCCTTCCGGGCCTCAGCCTGTAGTGAAACGAATTCATTGTTGAGCATGTTCTGTAAGGTGTTAAATACAACAGGCTCGACTTTGTTCTTGTATGCCCCGACAAAGTCGCGCATGGTGTATTGAATCTCGTTCCGGGTGTAGTATCGGTCAGCTGAAAAATCGTTAGACGTATCTTTGATAACATCATTAAGTGTAAGGTCTTCTGATTCATCGTCTCTATGTACTACTGTGTCCAGAGGATTAATACTTGATATACCAAAAATATAATCTGTCCAAAGCTTGAACAGATCATCATCTTCTGTATATGTTATGTGATGTTTATCAAGAACCTGTTTTATATATTCCTTCGTGAGGTATGGTTTCTGGATCAACCCACTGTACTTAGTATTCTTCAACATAGGTAGTCGGTTATAAAGACTTGATAGTAAGAACTTGTAGAACGAATACTGGTTGTCTTTATATCTTTCTTTAGGTTGCCAAGTGTTGTATACCATAATCATTATGGTACAGGCTTCTTGAATAAGATCTTCCTTATTTTGGTCTTCAATAAGGCGCGTGAGATATAATTTATATATAAAATTATATAACCCGGTTAGTACTAACTCCCTCATCAAGGGATCTGCTTTACTGCTCACTATCTCGGTATCGGTGTATCTTATACCGTCTCGTGTCTTACGAGTTATCTCATCAAGCATAACTCCTCCTTTTGTTATGTGTGATTATATCAAATACCGGTTAAAAAGTCAAGTACCCTTCAAGAATCATAAACCTGGGACTGACTCTGATAAAGCTTGCAATGTTACGCCCATAATATTTTTTGATATTATCAATGACATATGTTGCAAGTTTTATGTCTCGGTACATTAACTGTGACCACATGGTCTTATTACAATTGTGAAGATACGTATTGGCTATTTTGTTTGCAAGTCGTTGATCCTCACATAAGATCATATTTGAACTTTTATACTGTAACACTACCACATTATCATACAAGTTAATTACCGGATAATCTAATTGATAAGACATTACCATAATTTATCCTTTCGTAAATGTTTTGCTCTATCAATACTTTTACACTGTGTGCTAAGGGTTACATGATAAGCCGTAAACTTAACTTGTTTGCCCTCTTTGTTTGTGCAAATTATAGAGAAACCACTATCTAATAAACCTTTAGTCTTATTAATAGTTGTATATCCATGTTTCTTAACAAACTTGATAAAATCCTTTGCTTGTTCTTCTACAGCTTTCTTAGTTGCATAATGGTTTATGGTAGAGAAGATTAAACATCTACTATCCAATGCTCCTAAATATTCTGTAGTCATCCATGCTTTTGTTACTTTTATCATAATACACCTCCTTATATATTTGATAGTAAGGCCTGACCTTTCTCAGTCAAGACTCTACCTCCGGACACAATCCGGATCAAGCCTCTTTCAAGTAGGCTTGGCTCTACTATGTATAAGATTACACCAACATTAATACCAAGCATAGCCGTTAAGCTATTTACGGATAACTTTTGGTGCACTCTTAATAAGTTAAGGTATTCACATTCTTGAGCTGTAAATCCTTCCTTTGTTAAACCCTGGTACTTAAGATAGGTATCAAAGGTATCCATGTCTACATGGTTGTTATTATTCGGATGTACGAACAGATAGACACGCAAGTTATATGCAAGATTGATAACCTTTCTGGGTGTACCAGCGGTAAACTCATAGATCTTCTTACAAACGTCATCATCAATAGTTATACCCGGACCTATTTTAAGCCGGACTAAGTCTGCTATATCCTTCTCTGTATATTTAGATAGGACATAGGTGAGCTTAAACCTATCTCGCATTGACTTAGTTAAGTATTGAGGATCAGTTGTACCAGCTATGAGTGTAAACTTCGGGAACTGTATTGTAGTTGATCCGACAGGTAACGAGAATGATTCCATAATAGTATAGATCTTCTCAAGCAAGTTAGCTTTAACTGCATGAATCTCATCGATGATTAGGATAGTTCCTTCCGGGATTAATTTATCCTGGTATAGGAACATCTTCACTAACTGTTCTTCCGAAGTAATGGATGGGCCATACCCGGACACATACGGTTTGTCAAAGGCCTTGGCTATACTAGTTGCTAATAATGTTTTACCATAGCCTGCTGGTCCAATGAATAATATATGCGGTATTATAGCCCCCGGAGTACCCTTAGCAAATAATATATTAGTTGTTATATTATTCTTAATGGCCTCTTGTCCTATAATATTTTCAAACATATTATTACCTCTGAATATAATCTTTTAATTCCTCAAACGTTTTAGGTTTGTGATTAAAATCATCACGCTTTGAAAACTCTTTATTGTAATCAATATCGTGATGGCTGCTATTACATACTATGGTTGCTGTGTTTGTAGTTATTGATTCAGTAATGAGTATAAGAAACAGAACCAGGAACACACATATACACAGAACCAGTACTGTAAATATTTCCATTATAGTTTCCTCCATTTTAGAATTTTAATTTTGGTTTTATAGTTTGTCTGTAAAGCCATTTCACGTGAAAACATAAATATGTCTACCCTATGTCCGGACCCGGGCGTAACCCGGTTATCATACCTATCGTTCATAGTATCTTCCACAATGTAACATAATCCTGGCTTTTCTAGGCATACTATATCTCCCCATTTTATTTTATATTGAGCTAGTAAATCACGGCTTAAAGCTACTGCACCTTCATATACATGACGGCCACTTGCCATAGTGTTCGGTGTGCTATCAGTTTGTTCCGGCAAGTTATTATAAGCTGTAATCCGGGCATCTACTTCATAGATGTCAGCATCTAAAGAATCTACTGTATCATAGCTAAATGAATAAGTATACTTTGGTTCATCAGCTTGTGTTGAATGTATTACCATAGACATTTGTCTTTGCATATCCCTAAGCAGATGTACACAACCATCTAAATGCTCTTCACAATTGACAGTACAACCTGCAGTGTGTATAAAAAACAATGCTATGATTGTAAACAGAAAGATCCTTATTATTGTTAATAGAATTTTGTATTCCATTGTATCTCCTTTTTATACTACCATTTACTAACTAAAGATCTTACCTACTGATACAAACAGACACAATAGTACCAACAGGATTAAATACCAAAGCTCTGTAACAATTGGCATAAAGATATTTTTATATATCCTTTGTTCAGTTTCTCTGGATGATCTTTGTAAGAATCTGTCTGACATGGTGTGGCATTCCCTGTTCTGGGTTTGGTTTACCATTGTCATACAGAGACCAACTATCATTGCTATTACAGCAACGATTGCTATTACTCCAATGAGTGCTAATATTATCATATATCCTCCTCATTAACTCCGCATGGCTTACTAACTAAACGCTTCATATACCTATGAAATCGCATGTGTAAGAGTTATATTTCGCGTTCCTCGCCATGCACTACAACCAAAGTAGGGAAACGTAAACTTTTATTTCCATTTTGGTCGGTGGTTTCCTCGAAGTACTTTACCGTGATGGTTTTGCCTATGATTTGATCCGGGTTTTGGAGCCAGGCTTTACGCTGTTCCAAACTGAGTCCGGACCCAACCTTGACTGTATATCCTTGATGCTTTATTAATAGGCTACCAACAGCTTTAATCTTGTTAGCTTTATTATTAATAACTTCGGTTACCTCACTTTCTTCAATGCCAAGTACCGCATACTCTGCATCAAAGAAAGACTTAAATTTTAATAAATTATCCGTACGCTTACCTTCATATGGTACGTTCTTACGGAACATTAAACCTTCCCAGTGATCATCTACTACACACTTCTTCATGAATGTAAGGTTCTCTTCCGAGTAGTCTACATACTCAATAGGTGTAATAGTTTTAATAGTATCCGGGTCCAGTTCGGTATATTTATCTATGAACGGTTGGATCCTGTCCTTATATACAAGTCCAGTTTCTTTACCTTCAAATACAGGTAGAGGCATCATGTCAAAGACTATATATTTAGGATTTGGTATGGTATGATCTTTCCTACGGATCTCTTTCATAATACCCTGGAAGTCTTCATGATCATTCTCATCTACCAAACAGATCTCACCATCTAGTACTGTATCATTATCTAAGCCAAGCTTTACTACATCCTCTTTGATTTTATTTAAGGTTGTATATTCAAGTCCGGTTCTGGAATAGATGTGTATATCCTGTGGATTGTTGTAGATAAGTATAGCGCGGTTACCATCAAGTTTACGCTCTATTACCCAGTCCTGGTCCAGTTTGGTATTAGGCTTCTTACGTAGGTCCTGAGCCAAGGCTACCTTAAATTCCTTAATCATACCAGGATGTACATCATTAATGATCTTAGTTGATACACCTATACCAAGATCCTTATCAATAATTTTATATATAAGATCTTTATATTCCGGGTATGTTAAAACGAATGAGTGTACAAGCTGGGCCGCGGCATGTCCGGTTACAAGTCTGAGTCTTAATCTATCTAATACTTCAAATAAATTTAAGCCTGTAGTAGCACCTCCTAATGAGTTCTTAAGTTTCTCAACAGACTTACTTGTAATATAATACTGAACATCGTAATCAAACGTAAGTTTTAAGATCCATTTAACATCAGGTGTCATACAGGTTAATAATACATCTTCTTTATCTTTGCGTTTATTACTGGCATTCATCTTATCAATGAATGTTTGTATATTCTTTAATACTTCATACGTCATAAATTATTTTCCTTCTTGTATTTGCATACAGCATTTATAAGTTCGTCCTCAGATACAATTTGGTTATTCCAAGCGTCAACACCTACATTGATATTGATCTTATTACATATCGGATCATACATAAATTTCCATTGGTTATGTACGTGTCCGCAAATGTGGTAACCAATTTGTGTACCTTTGGTACGAAACTCAACAGGGCAATGAGTTTCGGTTGTAGGATAATGGGATACCGTAACTGATCCTAACTTACCTATATCTATAATTAATCCTTTACACATATACTTAACTTTGTTATTAATATCATGATTGCCTTTTATTAATATAGTTTTAGGATTAATCTTAGCCAGGTATACTTCCGGTTTAGTCCGGGTACATTCTGTACCGCGTTCCTTACCATAACAAGCGAAGTCTCCTACATGAATAAGTAAGTCATCTTTGGTAGCCCGGGTATTAATATTGTTAATTAGTACCTGGTTCATACGGTCTACATCTTTGAAAGGACGACCACAATACTTTAATATATTGCGATGTGATAGATGAAGATCGGAAGTAAAATATTTCTTCATAATATAGTTTACAATATTTTATGGTAATTTGATAACTTTACTGGGTGTTACCCTAGATAGTCTTTTACAGCCTTTCTTTTCAAGACAAATTGTAAAGTAACCGTCTATGTTATCTTCATCCGGACCTGGAGTACCAAGCATTTCTATTGCTCTAACAATGCCCTTCTCAATAGTAAGCCCGGTATTTGATCCATGTATCTTACACTGTACATGTGCAAGTGTATCACCTATAGTAAACCTATTACCTACAGCATCAATACAACTGTCTATATAAGTTTTACATTCCATATTATTCCTCCCGTATATTTTTTAATGTGGCAGATCTATCACGAAAACAAGCCTCGTCTGCATCCATGATATGTTCTTCCCATGGGAACAATGCTAATCCTATTACTCTATCATCATTATCCATGATAGGACATAATGTATGTTTAAAATTAGTAGTTCCATATTCATTACCTTCAGAATCAGCAGCAAGGATAACCGGTACATCTCCAGTTTCTTTAAGCTGTTCTTCTAGTTTAGTTATTAATTGTTTTATTGTCATAATACCTCCTTATTTATCTGGTGTATTCCATTTCCTAAAAAAGTTCCATACTTCAAATAGGATAGCTGTTTGTATCATAACCAAACAGTTTACACAACGTTCTACTTCACCAAATTTAAATTCAGTTTTGAGAGCGTGATCTAATGTATATAAACAGATAAGGTACCCTATAAACCGGGTCTTTCTGTTCATAAGGAACATGGTTCCTAGTGCTAATAGTATTGCCATTATTATAATCCTTTAGTTGTTTTTAGTTTATTATAGTTCTTAGTGAACCATCTAAACGCCTGGAACTCATCCTGGAAACTATTACCTTCTAGTCTAGATGCTTTACCTGAATCATAATAGAACTTTAAGTTTCCATGTCTGTCAGGATGTAATGTTATTTCACATCTCATATATAACATATGAAAGTCATCGACAAGTTCTTGTCTTAAGTCACCTGATATAGCGTATATCTTCTTTTTCATATAAACTCCTAGTGTTGATGGAAGGCCACATTTTTGGTCTTCTTATGGTAACAGTGTGTGCAATTAAAGTTTCTGCATGAGCCCGGACACTCGAAGTATCCGCGTGGTATCTTTTGCCCGGGTTTAATTACCGTTGCTTTATACTTTAATGTGTTACGATCTAGCATATACTTCGGTGTAGTTGGATCAATAGATGCAAATAGAACCATGTTTTTAAGTCTTTTTGCCTCTGTAAAGTCTAAGTGTAACGACTTAGTATATGCGGTAAATATAATCTTAGGAAATGCCTTGGCTATTTCAACCCATTTATTTAGGTATTCCTGATTATAGAAGTCACCTGACTCGTGTATACGGACAGCCCGGACCTTATGTTGTATGTTGGATAAGGCCGCAATCATATCCTTAACGAAGTATTTAGTCTTAGATGTCTTGAAGTTTAGTTCTCTGTAAGGTAACGTTGCTTTATATAGACGTTCTGCTTTCTGGGCATAACAATACTTCTTACATTCTGGAGTAGCGCCCGGGCATGTACGTCTATGTGGTAAGTTAAAGATGGCTATATCATCTTGTAACTTACGGTTTCCTAAGCTTAATATTTTTCTTTGCGTATCCATTTTTTGCTCCTTTAATCAGATCAATAAGTCTGAATGTTTCTATGTGCCACAGCAATGTATGCTCGAAGTTATCAAAACTGGAATCAATACATTTCAATGGCTTGGTTGCCGGATCTTCAAATATGATAGTCCAGTAACCGTATCTTTTATTTAGGTTTACATCTTTAACTTTGATATTATATTTAACAACAAGTTCATTTATCTCAGCTAAAGATAATTTATATAATACCATAGTACCTCCTATGTTTTATTCAAGTTACACAACTTAAGTGGCCACTTGAACGCATAGCCTTTCCTGACTTCTTTATCCTTATGGATAAATGGTATTTTATTAATAGTACTTTGTGTGAAGTTAAGGTATAAGCTTTCATTAAGTAAACCGTAAGCTCTTAAAGCTTCATCTACCTCACGACTTCTACGATAGAATACCATGTTTGTTTTATCAGGAATACCTATTAATGATATATATCCAGGTCTAAATACAAAAACATCTATTGTTAATATATTTGCACTTGGTCTATATATAGCCTCATTTGATACATGACCCATGTTCTTATTTAAATAACGGTGTCCCCATGATGCTACAACGGTATATACATCTTTATTAGGACTTCTATTGTCTTTACAAGTATAGATGTTACCCTTTTGTAATGTTATTAAATATAATGGACTTAATGATAGTTCCAATGCTTTAACTAATTGTTTAACACAAGGTAAACTACAATCATATATCAGTTTAGGTGCTGTTAATATGGATTCTGTATCATTCATTGTTCCTCCTTAATAATAATTATTATAATTATTAATTATATAATCTAAGTTGCTTCTTATTGCCGCGTATAATTTATCCTCCATTTCAAATTTCTTATCTATATCTTTGGCCTTTAAAGCTAAGGTCTTAAGCCTCTTAGTTACCTTTTCTTTAGTACCATGGAACTCAAGTACGTTTTCAAGCAGTTTTATACTACGTTCATTTGCAATATGTATTATCTTCTTCTCGTTAGTTTTCTTATCGTAGTATACGACATAAGCTATGATATCATACCTGGGTCTGAATGTAATCAATGTTAGGTTATGTTGAGGATAATAATCTATTCTCTGTAACAATGATGCATTGACTAAACCATATGCTTTACTTGTATGGTTCGGACGATAGTCTGAGAAGTAATATGAATAGTATTCTGCCTCTGCTTCACGACCTCGTTTAATTACAGTTCCGAAACAAGTTTCAGATTCACACTGCGGATAATAAT
>Ga0310786_10000455_pt1 | contig 66548 bp, 75 predicted proteins | sample AusTroGonzalo_MG_FD_203881 | JGI IMG/M metagenome (GOLD analysis project Ga0310786, IMG submission 203881) | Bovine rumen microbial communities from tropical cattle in Woodstock, Queensland, Australia - Gonzalo_03 (v2) (version 2) | ecosystem: Host-associated > Mammals > Digestive system >... | reverse complement strand
CGCTCAGGGCGTCCACGAACTGGTCGCCGTAGTCCTTCAGCTCGTCGGCCATCTGCTCGATCTCGGGGCCGCATCCGTCGCTGATCTCGTCGATGAAGTCGCGCAGCTTCTTCTTCACCTCGCGGGCAGAGAGCTTGCGTGTCTTGATGATCATTACGTTCTCGCTCATGTCTCTTGCGTTTTTAGCGGAGATCACGGTCTCTTCTTCAGCAGCTCCAGTATCTCCTGCTGGGATGCCTGTATCTGTGCCGTCTGCTCCTTCAGCTCCCCGTACTGGGTCTTCAGGTTCTCGATGGTCTGGTCGCGCTCCTGGTCCTGGGCATACTTGCGGTTAAGCTGCTTGCGGATCCCGTCGTAGTCCTTGCGGGCGCTCTCATGCCAAGGGGTCTTGGCGATATGCTCCGCACTGGCCTTGTCGAGGTTCGCCACCTCCGTGTCCATCAGTTCCGGACTCTCCGTGATGATCGTCGAGCCTCCGCGGTCCACGGCGCCCGTCGCGGGCACGTTGCGGAAAGTCCGCTGTCCTGTAGGCGTGGTCACGATGATGTCCACCACCATCTCCTGCTGCTGCCCGAAGGCGATTGACGCCAGCACCTGGTTCGGCTGTGCGTCCCTGGGGCGCGGCTGGCTCACGCTCTCCACCACTCCGTCCGTCACCGTCACATGGTCGCCCATGTCGAGAATCGTCAGATGGGCACCTTTTGCTAAATTTGAAAACATAATCTCCTGTTGTTTTGTTACCTTTTTGATGAACTCTCTCAGAAAGGCCAGCAGGCGGCGGCAGTACCACCGCCAGCCGGTCCTATTTTGCAGCCGGGGTCTCGGTTGTCGTGCCTGTCCCGGTAGTGCCGTTGGTGTAGCCAAGCAGACGGGCCACGAGCAGCGTGCCGATGAAGTCGCTGCCGATGGTGGCGATGCCTGTTGGTACGGCCTGGTACTGGTTGTTGGGCAGGGTGATCGTGGGCGGCTGGCAGCGCTTGATGGCCTCAACCTCGGAATAGATGGCGTTCAGGCGGGCGTCCGTCTGTGCCTGGCTCTGTCCGATGATGCCGGCGATGTACTGGTTCTGCTTCATCTGCGAGATCTCACCGTCCTTGGCAAGCGCGAGTGCGGTCAGCTCCTGGATCTTAGCGTTCTTGTCCTCGAGCTTGTCGTTGTACATCTGCTGGAGGATGGCACGGTAGCCCTCGGTCTGGTTGTCCACGATGCGCTGCGTATTCTCGTTGCCTGCGTTGATCAGGGCGTTGGTCTGCTGACACATGGCCAGTGCCTGGTCCTTACAGCAGTTGCAGAACTGCAGGGCGATGTCGCTCTGACCCTTCTGGAGGGCCATCTGCAGCTGCATCACGCTCATGTTGTTCTGGGATGCCAGCTGAACCATGGCGAGGTTGATGTTGGCAAGACCGGCCTGGATGGCGTCGGTGGAGGTGTTGAAGGCCTGTGCCAGCTCCACTACGCGGTTGCCTACGCCGGTGATATGCTCCATCAGCAGGTCGTTGCCGTGGTTATTGTTGGCCATGTTGGCCAGGTAGGCCGTCGCAGCAGCGTCGTTGCCGCCACCGCCGAAGCCGCCGAAGCCGCCGCCGTAGCCGAACATGTTGGCCACGATGCCGAGGCCGAACAGGCCGAGGACGCCGTCCCACATGCCGTTGCCGCCGAAGATGCCTCCGCTGTTGCCCTTGTTGTTGCCCATCACGGCAGCGAAGTCGGCCGGACTCCATCCGCTGCGGCCACCGAAGCCGCCGTCCTGGGATCCTAAAGTGATAATCTTATCTTCTGTCATGTTGCTTTGATTTTAATAGTTGATAATAAAATACGAATACTCTCTGGTGCCGTTGCGCATCGACACCGCAAATATACGCATTACCAGCCATGCAAACGGTCAGGTGTTGCCGCTTTCTTCCCTCTCCTTGTGAGGTCTTTTAACATCTTCCGACAGTTCTCTTCCAAGCCGTGAGACGATCCTTTCCACGGTGGCACGGCTGATCCCGTACTCCTTGGCAAGCATCCTTACGGCTTCGGCATACTTCACCCCCAGGCTGCGCATACGCAGAAACTCCTCATACAGCTGCACATAGCGCCAGTCATGCCGTGATACCTCATTTTCTGAGAGCATTTTTAACGTCGGACTGCTAATTTTCAACAATTCTACCACTTTCATCGGTGCAAATTTTGGTTGATTAATAACTTTTTCTTAACTTTGCACCCGCACCACCATATATCAGCCATAGCCTCACAGATAGCGAACGGGTAACGGTCCCCGGCCCTGCTGTCTGTGAGGCATGCATGAAATAAGTTGGTGGTGCTTCTTATTTTGGGTCGGGGATTTTTCTTTTCCTGAAGCCTCATCTCCCCGACTCCGCTGCAAAGGTACGACGTTTACCCTGACAATGTTTCATATAATTCCCGTGCGTATATAAATAATGTTCGCGTGAATAGACAAAAAAGTCAGGCCATCTTCCCAGACAGCCTGACTTGATTTCAGTTCACATTATTAATTTAAAAGAATTATAGCCAGTCTATTGCACTATCCAACCTACATTGCTCAACACTAAGGCATCATTGCCAACCGTGTCAGTTATCCAGAGCATCTTGGGAACCACATCAAGATATGGCTCCGCCGGTACTGGTGTCTCACCACCTGTTGCAATGACCCTTCTTCTCATAGTCCCCTGACAAATATAGTGCCTCCAATATTTAAGAAGTTGATCTCAGCGTAGCCATGAGAAGGAACCACGATGACCATCAGTTCCCCGTCTGGAGTCCTATAGACTTCATTGTTCACTCCTACGGTGTGCTGCTCCGCATCATCATTGACGTAGATGACATCAGTCTGGGTGTTCACGTCAGGCTCCTCATCTGCAAGGATATTGCCAGTAAGCTGCACAAGCTTGGTGACACCCTTGATGATAAGGGCATTCAGTTGACTCTGGAACTTCCCCTCATCTTGGTCAAAGATGGACGAAGCCTTTGCCAGTTTTCCGTCACTGGCAGTAGGCTCCAGCATCTTAGGTACGTTGATTACCTCACTCATAATTACTCAACAGTCCAGTTGGTGTTAGACGTGACAGTCACGCTTGCACTTGTAGAACCATCCCAAGGCAGGTCAACGCTGAGAGGTGATACACTCAGAGTTGCATCACCAGCAGCCAAGGTAATAGTACAAGTGTTCGTGTGTCCTGCATCATCAGTGACTACAATCTGACAGGTAAGCGCACTGACTCCCGTGTTTGCAGGAACGGTGAGCTGAATACTCCATGCATATTCCTGTGTGGCACCGGGGTCTCCAGTGATGGCTGCACCATTGTTGATAGTCATACCTCCAGCAGTATAAGTTGCAGGAAGTGTCAGGCCAATATTGTCCGTACCCTTCGAGAAAGTAAGTGCTGAGGAGTTACTTGTTCCACTCAGCGTAAGAGTCTGTCCAAGTTTGTCAGCAGCAGCCGTAGAGCTGTTGAAAGACCCGAACTCTGGCTTGCCAGCCTGTGTAGCAGCCACCACCACATCACTGCAACCAACGGCCTTGAAGGTAACATTGGTGCTTCTTGAATTTCTTCCCGTATTGTTTGAACCAGCAGAGAAGTTCACGGTATCATTGCCGCTTCCTGACTGCTTTGACGGGGTTAACCAACTTGCGTATGCCATAATCTATATATTTTTTTTGTTAATATTATTGTGCCTTGAAAGTCTGGGTTTGCAGGCCTGAAACCTGCTCATGCCAGCCTCGTTATTCTTGCATATCCATTACCAGAGTGCCCTGTTTCATTGCCTGTACCAGCAGTATTTGGAAATGATGTAGCACCATCCTTTGTCTCACCGCTATCAAGCTGCAATCCTGTATATCCAGTAGGTCTGTATTGTGCATTAGCAGCAATGTTAACAAACCCAGAACCACCACCACTATATTTTACATAAATAATAGTAGCATTAGACTTCTGTCCTCCTCCTCCGCCATACCAGCCACCACCACCGCCAGCAGAAGCAAAGCGATAATTTGTAGTAGTCTGATTAGCACCTATTCCAAAAGAACCTCCTGTACCAGCTTCATTCACATATCCAACATAGGTTAAAGAATAGCCGCCACCCATTAAACCACCACCAACACCACCTACTTCTGCGTTTGTTGACGTTGTTGTTGTTGTGCTTGTGACACTTGCTGAAGAACCTGACTTAGCAGTTGAAATAGCAACGTACATATTACTTGTTGCAGTATATGTGAACGGCCATGTTGAACTACTTGAATTTGAAGTTAATATTGCTGTATAAGAACTTCCAGAAGAATTTGTTTTTGCTAAGTATATAACAGGCCCATATCCTTTTGCTGTTCCAGATATAGTATCTCCTGCTTTTAAATATATAGGTTTAGTTATACACCAATTATTAGCCGCAGTTGGCGTTCCGTTTGTTTCCAAATAATAACCATCATACTTGAGATTAGAACTTGCAAAACTCACGCTTGTAGTGGTAGTTGTAGTATTACTTCTGTAAGCCATAGCACCACCAGCACCACCGCCAGCTACAATCATGCGTGAAAGCAATGCTCCATCACTAAGTCTTATATCAGTGGCACCACCACCGCCACCCATCTTTGAATAGCCTAAATCATTGCTTGCATTATATTGGGAAGTTCCTGTTGTGCTTCCACCGCCATTGAAACCACCAGCGGATGATGAACCCTGACCTCCTACGTAGACTCTTACAGTTGTTTTTTGAGAAAGCGTTATAATACCCTCAGAATAACCACCTTTACCGCCAGCTTGAGCAGTAATTCCATAAGTTGAATTAGCTCCATTACTACCACCTTGAGCACCCCAACATTGTAACTTATACTGACCTGCTGGCAATTCTACTTCTTGATAAGAACCTGTGTAAGAATAATTTTTTGTGTCACCTACAGGAAAAGGACAAGCAGCTTGGTTAACTGTAAGGTTTTTTGTTTTAACATTATCGGTTGTATGAATAGACACAATCTGACTTCTGGCAGCTCCAAGATTATTTTCATCAGACTCCACAGTAATGGTTCCATTACCTTGGCCAGTATAAGTCAAGGTAATGTTACCGCTTCCCGTAGTCCACGCTATTCTCTTTGTAGCCATATATTTTATACAACTTCAATTACGAATATTTCCATTACTTTAGTAATGCGATTTCTTGCACACACAAGGGCGTTGCCAGTAGCCAGACCAGTCACCGTACCATTGTTGACAGACACTTTTGTATGGCTGTTCTCATAGATATACATGCCAGTATTCGGATCCCACCCACCATAATAGTTGCCAGTGCCATCACAATCAAGCCATTCGGGGTCTTCTACTGTCGTTTGCAGTTGGATTGTACTGCCCGCATTAACCCTGTTGGTATTGAAGTGGCATATCCTGTCATAGCCTCCTCCAATTCTTACAAACTGAACAGTCTCATTCTGAATGTCTACAAACACCGCATCAAATGTAACTTCATATATTGTGCCCCTTACTTTATTGGGAAAGTCATCAGTCTCTCCAAACTGACCTACTTTGTAGTCATTGACAAGAGTGTCGCACGCGACAATGAAGTAAGGCACATTCTTATAGGCAACAAAGTCATCACGATGCTCGTGGCCTGCAAGCATGAACAACAGGTCAGATTCCACACTGGTAAAGTCATAGACAGTACCGTTGATTGTAACACTCTGCTTGTTCCTGAATCCTCCAAGGAAATCGGCAAGTGTCTGGATAGTTGGGGCATTTGTCTCACAGGCTGGAATATGGCCTATTACAACGATTCCATATCCAGATGGAGCATTAGCGATGGCATTGTAGCAGAAATCGCTTTGGGGCTTGCTGAAAGTCCAATCAACGGTATCCATCGTGTCAACGAAGATGTATCTTATCTTCTGACCCCGATTGTCGGTGTAGAAGTATACGGACTCCTGATTGTTGTCATCGTAGTGTAATCCTGCCTCCATGTTCTGTCTGTTCATGAAGTAGTTCCTTACACTGCCCTGCGGAAGGGTGATTCTTGTACCATTGTCCGTGATATGGAAGTCATGGTTACCCTTTACGCTGTAGAGTTTTCCGTATGGTGCTATATGTCTGTACCATTGTTCAGCGAAGTCAGACATGGTGTCAATCATATTCTGCCTGCTGCCTAAAGCGGGAGCAATGTCACCTCCAAACACAGCCTTGTTTATATTTGTAGTCTTCATCAGATTACCGATGATCTTTCCGGAATTGAAAGAGTTGTTATTTCTGCCATCCAATATGGTATGAACATCGGTAAAGAAGAAGAAGGAATCATTGCGATGCCCAAGTGAGATGATCCTGTCTTCGACTTTCTCCCTGATACCCTTAAGGTAGTCATTGTAGTAAACAGGAAGGTCTTCTGCCTGTGAAGTACTTCCAAAATAGCTGTCAACATTGCTTTGCCAAAGGACTTCTCCGTTTTCACTTGTCTTCAGGCAGCATTCCCTTATGTTCGGGATATACATTGTGGCTCTAACATATTTCACACGTGCACCCTTTTCAGTTTCCCTTTGGAAGTTAATGTAGTAGCCGGTATTCATTGTCCACCAGTAGTCCTCTATACAGTTTTTATCTGCGTCATAGCAGCAGAGGTGAGCATAGATGTATCGTATTCCCGCAGCATACCAAATGCCACTTAGTTCACTTACATCAATAAACGGAGTTACAAGATAATCCTTTTTCTCTTTTATACGAGCAGGATAATCAGCTGCCTCAATACAATAATTTATATTATCAGAATTATATATAACATTCAATAAGCTGGAAGATACTCTACTTTTTGTTTCAGCCAATACTCCATACAAATTTGAATATGCAGCATAGCAAAGTAATATGTCATTCTTCTGTAAATGGTTGTAGTCGGTAACAGTAAGCTCAAAATAGTCCAGCCCTTCTTTCTGTCTTGCTACAAGGAAGTGGAAATTAGGTATTACATATTCATACATATCGCCTTTCAATGCACTATCAGCACCATAAAGATATACCTCTCCGACTTCCTTCTCGCAGTTAGCATATCCTACGGAGTTGTTGGCATTGGCATGGTTTATGCTGACAGTGAACGAAGTATCATCATTCAGCCAGTAGTCATAACCAAACTGAAGAATAACAGAGTATGCCTTGAAATTCTTTTTTCCAACATCACCTGCGTCAACAGACCAAAGAACGTTTCCATTTGCATCTTTAATAAAGCAGTCCTGAATTTTGTCTTTCTTCATGGACGCAATAATGTATCTGACGTCACTACCACCAAAATCAATCCAGCGCAAATAATTTGACGACCAGTTTGAGGCGGCAATAAATCTCTTGTTTGCATCATAACAGCAAAGGGAAACCTCTGACTCATGACAGTTCGAGTTCCACCATATTCCACTTAGACCATCAACACTAACGAATGGCGTACAGCAACAATCTTCGTCTCTCAATAATCTGCCATTGGCAGGGTTACATTTGAACTCTCTTATCGTATTTCCATACAGATAATCTAACGTGACTCCATCTTTATGGATATCACCCTGCCACAAGACCTTACCGTCATCATCCCTTATGCTACAGTTCTGAATGTTGGGTACATACATGGTTGCCCTGATATATCTTACACTTGCACCAGCTTCCGTGTTTCTTTCAAAGTTCACGTAATATCCAAGGCTCATTGTCCACCAATAATCGGTAATAAACTCCTTGGCAAGATTATAGCAGCAGATATGGCAATGTACGAAATCACTTCCAGAAGCTCCACCGAAGTAGAATACACCGTTTGTATCCCTCACGTCAATAAAAGGCGTAACAAGACAATTTTCCTTGTCATAAATAGTCGGTACATTATTAATACTCTCAATGGCCTTCCCTACATCTTCCGAATTATATGTCTGACGGCTCACAAACTTAAATGTACCTCCACTCTTAGACATATTATCACAATCAGGAGTTGGCTCGTCATCAATGCCATAATCCTTGTTTGCAAGCGGGATATATGCAGTACCATTCCAGGCCCACTCACTGAATGTAGTATTTGTTGGGCCAGGGACACGGTAAAGTTTGTTGGCTCTTACGCTTTTCCCCGTCTCAGGGTCAATGCCACTTGGAGTGTTGGCATCAAGCCAGCCTGCAATGTCACTCTGCGAGGCAGCAGGTATGTCAATGACAATCACATCAGTCTCGGGAGTCCTTGATACAATATTGTTGACCTCTTCCTGACTGTAAGTCTCGCTTTTGTTGTAAACCTGATCCTTAGTGTATCTGTCTGAAATATCCCTTGTAAGATTCAGTTCCACTCCTTCTGCCCGTTGTCTCTCTGCTGTAATTTTGCCGTCAAGAGTTTCTACATCTGATACCATCTCCTGATTGATAGCCTGCTGACTCTTACCCCCTGCATCTATATCCTCGGCACCTGCTACAAATGGGTCATTCTTTGATGCGCTCTTAATTCTATTTGGAATGTAAGTTACTTCGTTGTTCATATCTGCAAGTCTTTATACGTTATCACCACCAAGGGCATTCACCCACTTCTCTCCTGTACTCCAGACAGGTTTCTGATTCTCATAGTCCCACCTCACGACACCAGCCTTGGGATAGCCCTCAACAGTCATGTTCTGAGTCCCTGCAAGGGCGTCGTAGTTGGGGAAGATGTCAGCACCGTTGACATTCACAGTACCATTAAAGAAACTGCCTCCTTCAAAAGACAGCATACAGCCGTCAGGGATAGTGATTGTCTGCCCGTCAAGGTCAAAGTCCCACTTGATGATGTACCTTGCATTCTCAGTGGTCATCATGTCCTGCACAAGGATGTTCCTCTTCCCTACTGTGTTCTGGGGAAGGAGGATATTGTTGTAGGTGGCCACAGGCTTCTGCCTGCCCCTTGCATATACGTTTACACTTTCCATATCTCTTAGCTGTTAATGTCAATATTGTAGGTTCCTCTCTGGTAGGTGTTTTGTGACGTGAATACCACATACTGCTTACCGTCAACAGTCACCTCACTCTCAGTGAACGGGATTTCAACACCGTTCATGTCAGCACGCGCAAAGCCCTCCCTCAGACTCTTGCCCACAACCACGAAGATTCTGTCTCCGTCATTGCACGGCACATTGTAGCTGCCCCTCATGTGATCATTGATGGAGATGATATGGTTGACATTCATGATGTTGGTGTAGCTTGTTGCAGCACCGAGGAAGAATGAGCTGTAGTGTGTGAGCATCTTTGTCTCAGTGTATTCGATGCCGAGAATCTTTGCCACACACTTGATTTCCGAGGTCTCATTGACCGTAGTGGTATATTCCAAGCTTTCCACGTCCTCAGCCTCAGTGACGAGGATATTATTGATGTGGAAGCGGATATACTCAAACCTTCCTGCCGTCTCAGCACTTGATGCAGAGACATGAACAGTGCAGCCGTCCTCTCCGATGTAATACTCAGGAGTGACAATGAGGTTGAATCCCTTCAGGCTCTCACCAGTAATCTCCTCCAGTTTGCCCCAGACCTTGTTGAATGCCTCAGTGAGGGCTTTCTGCGAAACACATACAAGCGTATTGTCACCAAACTGATTGCTGATGGGTACACTTGAGCCTGCAACCATTGATGTAATCTGATGTTGCAGATCGTCGGTTATGGTCTTGTGTCTCTCGTCAAGTTCGTCCAAAAGCGGCTGGATCACATCGGGAACAACATCGTCAGACAGTTTCTTGGGCGTGACGGCCTTGTCGTCTATGGTTCTGGTATTAATCGCTTTGTCTGCGATATGCTCGTTGCGGATGGCCTTCTTGATGATGTGGTACCAGTCGATGATACGGTCTGCCAGCTTCCTGCCGGTGACGGCCTTGTCGGCGATGTCATGCGTATTTGTCAGGACGCGGTGCTGGCCGATATGTACGTCGTATTCGAATATTTTCATACGGGTGTCAGTTGATGATGTAACATTTCGTCACCTCGACGGGAGCGGCCAGACGGACCGTTATCTCGTCCTTGGTGGTGAGGTTGATCTCGTAGCGGTCACTCTCCTTCGGGCTTTGCCCGTAGTTGGCGTAGCTGCCGTCCGGTTCCTCCTTCAGCGTCACCACAGGCGCCCTGCTGGCAAGCTCGATGTGTACCTTCGCCTGCTCAAACACGGTGAACGGGTCGCTGATATAGCCGTTGGCCTCGGTGTCGAATATGAATGCCGGTGTAATCATTTTCGTGCGTTAGCGTATTATTCATTGTTCACTGCGTCGGGATCCAGGTACTTTGAGGCGATGGCGAAGAGCGATCCGGCCACGTCATCCTTGAAGGCCGTCATCGTCAGGGCTGCAATCTGGTAGATCAGCGCTGCCTCCAGCTGTGAGGGCACGTCCAGGTCCGTTGACATGTGATCTGCGTCGATGTCAGTGGTGTCGGGCTTGCTCACAAACACGAACACAAGCGTGTCGGCACTGGTCTTGGCGCTGTACATCTCCAGTATCTTCTTGCCGCTGGCGTTGTAGGTCAGGATATTCACGGGCCTGTCCCATGAGCCTCGGGCGTACTGGTCCTGCTGCATGAGGTACACCTGTGACGTGTCACGCTCAGGAACAGGAAAACGAGACCACGACGAAAGCCGGGCCTCGACGATGCGGAGAAGTTCTGTCGGAAGTATCAGGGTGGCGACAAGGCTTGTGGAGTCGATGGAGAAGCTGTTTGCCAGCTCCGTCCCCGTCAGCGTCTCGAGCATGTCGTCGTCGAGCTTGTCGAGCGGCGCATTCTCGATGACGTGCTGCAGGGCGTAGCCGATCTTGTCGATGATCAACGACGTCAGGTTCTTCTCGTCCTCGCTCTCGCGGAGGAAGTCCGAGTCGTTCTGCATCAGCTCGTCGATGACGGCCCTCACCCGTGTCACTATCTCCGATACCAGCATCTCTTCACCTTTTCACTCTTTTACCCCTTCTTGATGGTCGGGTTAATGCCGTGATCCTTCAGCACCTGGCGGGCCTCCCTCTCGGTCTGCACGGGAATCTGCCATTCCTTGGCGATGTACTGGATGGCCTCGCCCAGGTTGTCGAATGTCATGGCGGCTGTACCGTCACCGGCATTCCCTGACTCGGGATCCTTCGGAGGCTCCTGGTCTTTCGGAGGCTCTGGCGACTTCGCGGTTACAGGCTTTGCGGTTGCAGGCTTTGCGGCCTGCTTCGTCTTGGCTGCCATGCTCACCTTCTTTGCGGACTTGGCGGCAGCGGCCTTGCGGTCACCCTCCTCCTCAACCGTGCGCTCCAGCACGATCTCCTTGTCCTTGAACATCTGGCTGGCCTCGATGGCACGCTGCTTGAACGGGTCGTTTGTGTAGCATTTGGCAGGCACTCCGTTGTAGGTATTGCCGTCCACGAAAGCCACCCTCACGCCTACGCCCTTGTATCGGAGCGTGACCTCGAAGGTGTTCTGCTTCAGTCTTAGTTGATAAATCTTCAGCATAATGTCTTACTTTTGCTTTTTGGGAAAATATGGGGTGGCCGCATGGCCGGGAGCCGGTACGCAGCCACCCCGAATGAAAGGAGGTCCGTTTAGACGTTTCCGGTGTACTCCACCCACTGGCTGGAATCCTCGTCCCACTGCCATACCTTGTCGCCGTCGAGGACTACGCCGTCGTACTCGGTCCAGGCATTGCTCTCATAGATGTAGTACTTGCCTTCCTCGTAGGTCACGGTGTCGGGATCGGTACCTACGACGATATCCTGTGTCGGCGCGATGATGTCGCCCTCTGCGGGATCGGCAGGCAGTGCGCTCACCTTCGTCACCTCGCCGTCCTCGCTCAGCAGGCCGTCGAAGGAGATGATCATGCCGTCCGTCGGGTTGCTGGGGATGGCGTCCACCACCTCGATAGGCTCGGTGTCGTCGCTGATGTTCTTGTCGATGATCTGGTCGGAAGGACCGACAAGCAGGGAGTTCTGACCGCGGAGTGCCAGGGCGCCGATCTCGATATAGGTATAGCGCATGGCCTCGCGTGCGTCGTTGCCGGCCTTGTTCAGGTCGATGTTTGACTCCTTCTTCACCTTGTGGTAGTAGCGGGCGATCTGGAGGGGCACTGCGACGCAGAAGTCCTCATAGCCGATCTCGTCCATCATCGGGGCGTAGGTGATATGCAGCGTGCCGAAGTTCGAAACGAGGTCGCGCACCACGATGCCGTAGTCGGTCTTCTTGTGGTCGTACTTGGCGTCCATGTGCTTGATGATCTCCTCCATGTTGGCGATCTCGGCCACCTTGTTCTTACCGCAGAGCAGGTATGCCTCGGTGGTCTCTGCATACTTGGTGAACATGATCTTGCCGATGGCGGTGATGTGGGCGTACTTGAACTTGCCCTCGATGCCCAGCGTGTTCGTCAGCTGGCGGAGGATACCCTCGGAGGTATATACATACTCCTCGTTGCCGTCCTTCGTGCGCATGAGGTAGCGGGTCTGCACGCCGTCCCACAGGTCGCGCTCGAACTTCTTGGAGAAGTTGGCCAGTGCCTGGTCGCGCATCTCGTCGAATCCCCACGGGGTCTTCTTCAGGATCTCACGCTCATGGTCTGTGATAAGGATATTAAAGAGTCGCTTCTGCAGATAGACGCGGGTCGAACGGGGCTGGCTGTTGTCGGGAGAAACGATCTTCTGCGACTCGGAGCCGGCATAGCTGGAGATGTACAGCTCTGTGTTGGCGGGGATGGCGGGCACGAGGTAGTCGCGCATGTAGTCGCTCATGGTTCCCTCCACCTTGGCCTTACCGTTCAGCGGACGGAGCGTCACCTCGTCCTCGTCGGCTGCGCTGACATACAGCACAAGGTCGCCGCTGGTCTTGGTGGTGCTGCCCTTCTGGTAGCCCTTCACGCCCTTCACGATGACGGTTGAGCTGACGCCCAGGTCGTTCAGGTTGCCGCTGCAGTTCGACGCGCTCAGCTTGATGCTCTCGGCCTCGTTGATCTGTGCGGTAGTGCGGAGCGTCAGGCTGGCCTCACCGATACGGAAGTGGTCGATCTCATAGCCCTTCACGCTGCGCTGCACGGCCACGGTACGGGCGAAGTTCAGCAGCACGAACTTGGGTGCATTGTACTTTACGATGTCGGGGTCGTACTCCTCGGTGTCGAGGTCGCCGCGACGGATCTGCGTGGCGCTGCCCTGGGTGCCTGGCAGGTTCTGTCCTGCGCCCTCACCGGTGGCGTCGCCCATGTCATTAACTGTCGGATCTACGGGGTCGGGATTGGCGGGGTCTGGATCGACCACGGCTGCGCCCTCAGCCAGACAGATGCCGGTGCCGCCCGTCAGGACGGCCATCACTACGAAGAGCAGGCTGATGATCAGTCCGTGTCTCTCCACAAAATTCTGAATCTTTTTCATTCTCTCTGTTGTTTTAATGGGTTGTTTATTATTCATTTCTTTATATGTCTTGCTCTTACGAGTCCTCCGCGCTTCAGCTGCGTTGCGCTCATCTGCGTTCCGCTGAGGTTCTGTCCTGCTCTGCGTCCGAATGGGAGCATGTCGCTCTTTGCCGGATCCACTGGGTCTGGATGCCCCGGGCTGGGATCCATAACGGGACAGTCCTTCATCATACGCCCAAGCTCTCCTGGAATGCCTTCAGACTGCCGTCGTTCTTCTTCTTCGGAGCGGTACGTGCGCCTGCGCTGCCGCTGCCGAGGCTGGGGACGCCTGCGCCCTTGAAGTCCTTCCTGCCGTTCTGGATCTTCTCGTTGAGTGCAGTGGCGCGCGCCTTCTCGGTGGCCGATGCGATGTCGCTGTCGTAGTTCTGTGCCTTCAGCACGGCCTCCCACACCTCCTTGGGCACGATGCCGACGGAGGCGTTGCCGATGATGCCCGGCTCGATGACCTCCTTTGTCTCAGGGTCGATCACGCCGAAGAGCTTCTTGATGAGTCCGATGCGGTCCTCGTCACTCAGTCCCCTCTCCTGCTGAAGCTCTGCCAGGGCGTCCATGCTCTTCTGGAAGTTCTCCCCGGCCTCCTTATCTGCCTTGGCGCCTGCGGCCTGACGCTCCTGGAACTTTGCCAGGGCGTCGCCCATGGCCTTGCTGAACTCGGGGTTACTGGCCAGCTCACGGATGTCGGCATCGGGGCCGATCTGCTCCGCAAGATAGGTAAAGGGATTCTCGCCGGATCTCGCGGCAAGCACGATGCCGGCCAGAAGCGGGGTCTTGTCGAAGGCGTCGCCAAGCTCCTTGTTGGTCTTGCGGAAGTCCTCGAGTTCGTCAAGGTTCCGGTTGGCCTGGTCGTAGAAAGCCTCGTCATCGTCGAGGTTCAGGTCTGGGTGGGCTGCACTGTAGCGGCTGCGGTAGCGGTCTCGCGCGCTCTGCGGCTGCTGCTGGGCTTCCTGCCCTCCGTTGGTGTCTGTTGTAGCCATATATATCTCAGTTATTAAATTTTGATTAATCTCCACATACACAGCAGTCCTTCTGTGCATTCTTGAAGAAGTGTTCCAGCGAGTTGTCGGCCTGCTTCTGCGTGTCCTGCTTAGGCTCAGGCTGGTGCTTCAGCTTCCAGCCGATATCCTCCAGCGCGCCCTTCCACGACCATGCCTTGACGCAGTTGTCGTCGCCGGTCACGATATAGTCGAAGTTTTCATCCAGCCTGACCACCTTGTCGTGCGGGATCTCGTTCTTCGTCAGCAGGCTTGTAACGTCCTCCACGCTGCTGTCGGTACATACCACCACAAGGCTTGTGGCATGCTTCTTCAGGGAGGTCATGCCCTCCTTGGCCATCTCGCGCGGCTTGTATGCACCTGTGCCGTCCTTTTCAAACAGCGCATCCTGCATCACCGCGTATGCCTTCTTCGGGATCTTGTTGGTCTTTTCTGCCATGTTCTGAAAAATTATGCCCCAAAATTAAGGGATAAAACACCTTGTTCTTTCATATAATTTTTCCGTTGTCGCAGATTTGTACGGCTGGCGAAATTATATGAAAAGATAACCGCCTCCGGGGCTTATCTTTGCACAAAAAAGACTCAGGTATATGACAAAGCCGACAAAGCCGACAAGGCCGCTGCTCACACTCGATGACGTCCGTCCGCTGCAGAAGGGCAGCCGGAGGGACACCGTCAAGGAGCGCCGGGAGCGCAATCTGCAGGAAGAGAAGTACGACCAGGCGCTGCTTTCCGAGTGCGCGCGCTCATGGAATAACAAGGATGATTTCAGGCAGGAGCGGCACCGCGTGCTGAAGATGCTCTTCGGCAACCAGTGGGGCGAGGTGATACACGTCTATGGCCACGGCGACATGACCGAAGAGAGGTGGATCCAGATGCAGGGCCTCACGCCGCTGAAGAACAATATCATGATCTCATTGTGGATGAGCGTCTTCGGCATCCATGCCAAGCAGGAGACGGAGCCTGTATGCTACGCGCGCAACCAGGCGGCCAAGGAACTCTCCGACAACCTCTCCGCAGCCATACAGACCAACTGGCAGAACCAGTACATGTCGGAGAAGCTCGACTCAGGCTTCGCCGAATACCTCATATCATCCGCGGCCTTCATGCGAAACACGTTCGAGGAGCGCCAGGAACTCTTCGACTCGTACAACGACGTCATGAACCCCGACATCATGTTCTGGGAGGGCGGCAGCGATCCTACCCATCAGGATATCCACATGATCGGATGCCTGCATGAGATGACGCCCGAGAACATCTACTACCACTTCGCCAAGCCGGAGTACGGGCTGACCATCGACGACCTCGATGAGATCTTCCATATCGGCGAGGTGGGCAACATGAACCGCCAGACGTCTCAGCAGCTCAACGACAGGCACAGCTACGAAAGCCTGTCATTCTACCAGCCGTCCAACCTCGGCCTCTGCCGTGTCATCGAGGTGTGGCGCGAGGAGGTGAAGCCCCGCTACCAGTGCTTCGACCCGCTGGCCACCGATCAGATAGACAAGTATTTCCGCTGCGAGAAGGAGGATCTGAAGTATGTCATCGACATCAACCGTGAGCGCATGGCACTGTATGAGGAGAAGAATGTGCCCAGGGATCAGTGGGCGCTTATCACGGCCCGTGAGATCGTTGACAAGTACTGGCAGTACTACTTCATGGCTCCCGACGGACGGATCCTCTGCGAGGGTGAGACGCCCTACGACTACAAGAGCCATCCCTTCACCATGTCGCTATTCCCGTTCGTCAACGGCGAGGTACATTCCTTCATGGGCAGCTTCATCGACCAGCAGAAGTACATCAACCGCATGGTGATGATCAACGACTACGCCATCCGTACCGCTGCCAAGGGCATGACGTTCCTCCCGCTGTCGCTGAGGCCGGAGGGAATGAGCACCGAGGAGTATGCCAGCCAGAAGTCCCGCTTCGACGCCGTGTTCGTCTATGATGACACGAAGCGGCAGACGGGCGCAAAGCCGGAGTTCTATACGCACTCGGCATTCAACACGGGCGCCAACGAGATGCTGCAGACGCAGCTCAACATGATACATGAGGTGTCTGGCGTGTCCGGCGCCCTCCAGGGCAAGACGCCCACCAGCGGCACGGCTGCCTCGCGCTACGCCATGGAGGCACAGAACGCCACCACGACCATCTACCCGCTGATCAAGAAGTTCAACGGCTTCGAGGAGCGCGTAGCCATGAAGACGCTGGTATCTCTCCAGCAGTTCTACGAGGAGGGGCGCGACATCACGCCGAAGAAGTCCGACAGGCAGGTCTTCTACCGTGCCAACGCCTGCCGCAACGTCAAGGCGAACGTCTCCATCAAGAACTCCGCGGCCTCGGCTGCCTTCTACCAGATGGGCAACGAGGTGCTGAACATGCTCTGGGAGAGCAGGGCCATCGACGTGCGTACCTACCTGAAGAACCTCGACGCCCCGTTCACCGACAAGCTCCTCCAGGATATCGACAACTACCAGCAGCAGGTCATGTCAGGACAGGTGCCGGGCGCTCCCGTCCAGGTTCCGGGTGCAGACCAGCAGCAGGCACAGATCGCCACACAGTTGCTTAACGGCCCCGGCCAGCTCCTGACCCGCCAGGGCGCAGGACAGCCGTTCACACTCCAACAGTAACCGCCTATGCAGAAGACATTCGACTATACGGCCCTGTACGGCAAGGTTTCCCGCTCACTCTCCATCATCGGCAAACGGAGTACCGACGATAACGGCAACCGCCTCTTTGGGGACATCACCCTCGGCACCAACGAGAAGGGCATCATCGAGGACTACCTCCGTCAGGCCGTCATCGACATCGCGGCAGAGATGGAGGCCTTCATCACCGCAGAGGAAAATGACACCATCACGATTACGCTGCCGACAAGCCACAACGACGCACTCAACAACTTCATCAGCAAGTCGTGTGACGAGTACTGCGTGTCCTACGCCCTCTATTCCTGGTTCACCGTCACGTCACCGCGAATCGCAGACAAGTATTTCGGCGACATGAAGCGCCAGCTCTCTGCCGTCGTGCGCCTCATCCATGAGAAGAAGGCGCCGGAGGGCACGCACGACATCGTATCATCCACTTCGACAGTAATCACAACCACATAATATATATAAATATGTCAAAGACTATCGTATTGAATCTCGACAAGGCGCTGATCTTCGAGGCCGTCAAGGCAGACTCGTTCGACACCGCGCGCATAGAGAAGGTGGAGGATCCCGTGAAGCTGGCCGCATCGGCCTCCGCACAGCAGGCAGGAGGGGAGCAGCACCAGGACCGCCAGATGCTACGCTACCTGAAGGCCGCCCTCGGGAAGTTCGAGGCACAAATGGCCGAGTTCCTTGAAGTGGCGACAGGCTCCATCAGCGACACGCTCTCCTCATTATCCGACACGTTCACCGTCACCATGGTCGTCAATGACCGCTACAACGACGGGCTGGCCAAGCCCATGTCGTCGCTCTGTGAGGAGTACCTTATCAGCCAGATGCTCTACGACTGGTGGCGAAAGAGCAAGCCCGAGTACTCAAAGAACTTTGTCGTTGACGCCCAGGATGCCGTCAACCATATCCGGCTCTGCCTGTCCAAGACGGCACCCGAGGCATCGTCAGCCGACTACACCGACGTCACCGGCACAGTGACGCAGAACTAAAAGCACAGAAGACATGAGTAAGACTATCAAGATCACTATCATCCACGGCCTGGCCATGAACTCGGCCAAGAACGAGACCTATCAGAAGGGCGTCGTTGACAAGGCCGTGGATCCAAAGCTCATCGCAGCCGCCTTCCATGAGCAGGCAGGCAACGAGGCATACCATGAGGCGATGCTCTCACGCTACATGTTCTCACAGATAGAGGTGCTGAAGACCTTCTTTGCCGACTATCTCACCGGCGGCGGCAACGTCGCCGAGGACGCCACCATCAGCGGCACCGAGGCCAACGGAGTGACGGATATCCTGCTGAACGTATCAGACCGCTTCAACGACGGCTACACTAAAACGCTGGCCCGCCTATCGCAGAAGTTCGTCGAAGACCGCATGATCTATCTCTGGTGGCACAGCGTCAGCAAGGAGTTTGCGGCCATCTACGGAGGCGCTGCCGAGGAAGACCGTGCCGGCATCATGGCCTGCTTCCAGAAGACGGCTCCGTCGGCTCCCCTCTACCGGTTCCCGAAGTCCATAGTGATCAGATACCCGGTCATCCCGTCGCGCGATGACGTGCCAGGCATCATCACGCCGGACAACACGGGGCACGTACAGGACGTGCAGCTGTTCTCCAATCCGTGGATCATCGGCATCGGCGACGACAGCGAGATCTCGTACACCATCTACGGCGATGACAACGACACGTCCGTCATCGACGACATCATGGTACGTGCCGACAATCCCTGCTGCCATCCCTGCATCGGCAATGACGGGCGCTGGCACCTGAAGGGAATGTCCGCAGGCTTCTGCGTCGTAACCCTCTTCTCGCGCCACGATGACCGTGTGTTTGCCAAGTTTGCAGTAAGGGTAGTGAAATAATCTTCAATTTTCAATCTTCAATTTTCAATTACTCACATGTACCCGCATCATCTTCACACAGACCGCCTGCTGCCCTCCGCGCTTCCCAGACCGCGGAGGGACAGCCAGATTGTCGAGATCATCATCCTGAAGCCGGAGATCGTACACGACATCGAGGCCGACATCAACAGTCTGGAGAAGCAGCGAAAGCTCGAGACGCCGATCCTCACCGGCAGCGAATCCGAAGGATACACCGTCAACCGACAGATAGACCGTGCCCTTGACAAGTGTGTGAGCCGCATGCAGGCGTACCTCTTCCTGCCGTCGCCGTTCGTCCACCGCATATCAAGCAACCACACGTCTGGCTGGGAGGAGAAGAGCATCTACCTGTCCCTTCCCGGCAACTGGCCGCCACACTGCATCGACCCCTTGCGCGATGCCGTACACAACTACATCGTAAAGTCCGTCGAGTACAATATCCTGCTTGTCGCACTGACCAGCGACCCTTATACGGCCATGTGCGAGAAGGAGTCTGCCGAGTCCTATAACGAGATCAACGCCCTGATCAACTCCCGCCTCGGCCCCATGAACATTCACCCGTCATTCTTAGGTTAGCATTATGGCAAGGAAGGCAGGCCGTCCGAAGGGCGCACAGAACAAGGTGGGCAAGGATGAAAAGGATTTCATCAAGGGCCTGCTCGGCGACTCCCAGGAAGAGTACCGCGATGCCTTCATGTACTATGCTAAGAACTCCCCGAACAATGCCGAAGACCGCAAGTTCTTCATCACTGTCCGCAATGAGCTGACAAAGCTGATCGTCCCGAAGCCCGTGGAGATCGACGCCACCATCGAGGCCTCAGACTTCGAGACCCTGCTTGGCATCTGTACCAAGTGGGATGACGAGAAGTGATTTCAATCTTCAATCTTCAATTTTCAATCTACTAAAAGTCCGCTACCGTACCTGATCCCCTGGCCTCACCGGATCCCTTCTCCTCCACCTTCCATGTCGGCAGCGGCATCCGCTGGCTCACCCACAGGCCGATGCCCGTTGACATCACGATATCGTCGTGGTTGTTCTTCCCGTCCACGTTGCCCATAGTGCCGTCCTCCTTCCGCTCGTAGATCAGCAGCTCCTTGTATGCCTGCTCGTCAGGCTCCTCATACAGCTCGTCCTCTATATACGATATATAGTTGTCGATGACCTGCTCCTTGCTCAGCGTGTTTGTGTGGAATCCATAGACGTTGGTCACCTCCTGCGTCACCTTGTCAACCTCCGTCCTTCCTATATACAGGTTGGGATAGTAGTCGGCGATCTCGTCGATGATGGTTCCCGAGTGGTCGCCCTCCTCATCCAGCCTGGCCTTCCGCGTGTCGGCGGTGTTCTTCTCTATCACCAGCATCGCGTCCTGGTAGAAATGCGCCAGCTGTGCGGCCTTCCATGCCAGCATGTCGTGGCGTATGTGTCCCCGCCACCGTGCCACCACCCTCGGCCTGCCCCCCATGCCGCGCATCATGCCGAAGCGGTCTGTCACCGTCATCACCGTGAAGTCCGACGTCTTCGAGCGTCCGCCGATATCCACGCTCACCACGTAGCGGTTCTCCACCTTCAGGCAGTCCGGCATCTGCCATATCCTCAGCACCTGGCCGTCGTCGAGGCGGTCAATGAGGTGTGCCGTCCTGATGGCCCTGGTACCCTTGTCGTCGTCGCCGATGATGTTGCCGACGAAGATAGGCGCCTTCTTCATCTTCAGCTGCATGGCATCGACGCTGTACTTGTTGAACACCAGGTTACCCGCTGCCATGAAGCACTCCACGTCGTCGCTGGGGAACTCGGTGGCGAAGTAGGAATAGGAACGGAACTCGTTGATCTTGTCGCGGCACCAGCTGATGGCCTCCAGCGAGGCGCCCTTCTGCCACAGCTGCCAGAAATACTTGCCGCTCTGGCGGTAGCCCTCCACCCAGTTCGGGTTATCCTTATTCAAATAGAGCCACATCGCAAACTCTGTCGCCTTCTCCGCATACGCGGGATCCTCCTCGACCTCGCGCCACGGCGTCTTGTTCCTGAAGATGCCCTGGTAGTTCTGGTTGAACTCCTGCCGGTACAGCTCGATCTTGAAGAAAGGCACATACAACGCCTCCCATGCGCTGGGAATGTCGGGATCCTTCGCCTCCTGGTACATGTTGTAGAAGAAGTCGCCCACGACGCGCCCCGACGACTCCATCACGATCATCGTGTCCGGACGGTTGCCGATGGTACCGTTGAGGGATGAAAGCACGCCCTCCGGCTTCTTCTGCTCCGTCTCCTTCCAGTAGGCCACCTCCGAGAGGTGCGCCATCTTCAGGTTTGCGCTTCGGCTGGCATCGTAGTTCTCATAGCTGGCCACCGTGGTAATGCTCTCCCTGACAACCTCGCCCGTGTTCGTCTTCACCACGAAGTCGGCGGTACTGCCCTTGAACGGTGCCGATTTCAACCGCTTACCCTTATAGCCCACACTCCAGCCCGGCTGGTTCTCCAGCGCGAGGTCGTACATCGCACGGATACGGATGGACGCTGCCGTCTGGTGGGCCATAATGGCCATGTTCCACCTGTGATGTCGGCAGTCCTGCATCCACTTGCCGTAGAGCTGCGTCTCGGTGGATCCTCCGAACTGCCTGGCCTTGGGCATGACAATGCGGATGGGCTTGCACGCCATGCGCATCTCCTCCTGCTTCTCCAGCAGCATCCGCTGGCCGTAGTTCAGGATATAGGGGATCACCGTTCCCTCCTCCTTATCGACGATCTTGTAGATCAGCGCAAAGTAGAAGGCCGGATCCTCCTCGCTCCGCGCAAGGAACATCGCATACACCACGTCCTGGTGGCGCTCCTCGGTGTATTCCCAGCCCATCTCGTCGGTGATGTACCTGCGGATGGAGCCGCGTCTGACAAGTTTCTTGATAAGGATATTGTGCCTTACACACCGCTCCGGCATGTACTGCACCTTGATGGGCGAGTCCGGTATCTTCACCCTGACCCTCGGCCCCGGCGCCCCGCGTCCCGTCACCGGGTTGAAGCCCTCGAAGATCTCACGGTTACGCCTGATGTTCTCCCTGACGATCCCTTCGCAGACCTTCCGGACTTCCCCGTCAGCGGTCATGGGCCTATTTGAGGAAATGCTCCCACCGCCATCTGCCATACATGAAGCCTCCCAACAGACAGTACAGGTGCAGGCACCAGTTCACGTTCGGTATCACGATGCCGACAAGGGCGAACGGCAGCGCCTTGCAGCAGAACTCCCACAGCTTTTCGCGCATGATCTCCCTGCCGGCAGGCCAGAAGCTCTGGCAGTGCACGCCCCACTTCACGCCCCATATCGCAAAGATCACGCCGCTGAATCCCGTCGTCACGCCGTCAATCGGCCATACAGGCCCGGCCACGGGCAGGAAGGACATCACGAACGCGATACACACGGATGCTGCCAGGTACAGGCGGTTGCGCATGATCCACAGCACGAACAGGTTCCCGGCCAGGTGCCACACGTTGGCATGGCTGACCATCGACAGCGCATGGTGCAACGGCGACATGTCGCCAATCCCATAGCCCGTCTGCGGCCCTGCCACATACCAGGCCGCCATCACAGCCGTCAGCACGGCCTTCTCTATCGTCAGCCTACGCAGTCTCATACTCCACCATGTTTGACGTCCTCCTTGACACGGCCCTGCGTATCGTGTCAACCTTCATGCGCTTCACCGTCTTCTCACGCCATATCTGGCCCATGCGGTCAGTCTCGATATAGAACCTCGGCGCAGGCTCCAGGATGGCATGCCTGACCAGCTCATAGAGCGAACTGGACCAGAACTTCTCCTTCTGCTTCAGCCTCAGCACCGTGTCGAGCAGGTCGTAGTACATCTGCCGCCTCAGCGCGTCCATCTTTTCCAGTACGCTGAAGTCGCCGCGCGTCATCGGCGAGATCACCTGCAGCGCCCACCGGGCGTCAACGTAGAAGCGCGGCGCCTGGTGCCTGACCGTCAGCTCGTAGGCCTCCGTCTGGTCCCTGCAGCTGTACTGTCCCACGACCTCGCGGTACACCCGCATGAGGTCATTCTTCATCTCCTCCTTGTGGTTTGTCTTACATTTCATATATACCTCCTTTGGTTAGATTCATGCCCTTCTGTTGTTGTCACGACGCTCCTGCTCCGCAATGACCGTGCCGCTCAGACGCTCCGACGGCAGCATCTTGATGTAGAGTCCGATGCGGAAATACCTGGCGGCTGCCCCGAAGCGCGACGACAGGGCGTACCACTTATACAGGTCGTCACTCACCCAGACGTCCGTCTTCACGCAGCTCAGGGCGTTGCCCTGGGCGTCCTGGCGCTCCCACATGCCGACGTTCACCAGTTCCCGCAGGCTTGCCACCGTCAGCGGCCCTGCCAGCTTCATCGGGCGCGTCAGCATAAAGGCCGTCTGCCTGGCCGTCACGCTCTGCTCACGGTCCTTCCCGTAGAGGGTGAAGATGGCATGTACGGGGTTGGAGTTCGGCACCTTGATCCTGAACTGTATCAGGTAGTCAGGGTAGCAGTTCACGACGCTCTCTACCTGCATGTCAAGCACCATCTTCGACACGGTTCCGTCTGAAATGTTGTACACGTAGATGAAACTGTATAACGGATTGATCAGCAGCAGGCGTGAGTCCACGTAGTCGTAGGCCACCTTCAACTCTGATGCCTGGATATAGGTCTGGAAGTTCGTTCCGCGGCAGCTGGTGATGATGCCTGCCCAGTCCTTGGCCGGGTTGCTCTGGTCGTTGAAGTCCGCAGGCATGATCCCTGGAAGGATATTGTTGTTGAAGGTCGCGCCGTCCATCTGAGGCGTCACGCACGTCGCCTTCTCACCAACCAGCACCATCAGGCCTTTCTTCGACACAAAGAAGATGGCCCCGTCTGTCTCCGTGATGGAGTCTTTGTTTGTACACACCTCTCGCGGCAGGTCGTCAGACCGCTGGTACACTCCTTCCTTGTCGAGACGGAGCGTGGAGATACCCCTTTCTGAGAAGACGGCCAGCGGATGGATGCCGTGTTCCTCCTGTCCGAGGGCCACCGTCTGCGACGCCATGCCGAGTATCTTTCCTCTTCCGACGGTCACATGGCCGAGTGCCGTATATACCCACGGGTTGTCTACCTCCGACACGAAGATCTCACCCTCCAGCAGCTCCGTATTATCGTCCGAGACGGTCGGGGTGTCCTGGTAATAGATGCCGCTTGGCCATGCGTCGACGGAGTCTGGCAGGTGGCCGAAGTAATAGGCGCCGTTAAGCCGCGGATGCTCCTTCAGCGACAGCGAGTATATCTTGTTGTTTCCCACCCATATCTCTGCTTTGAATGCCCTCGGGTCCGGATAGTAGAACCAGACGTCGCCGATCTCATACTTTGCACCTTGGTCTTCCTTTACGATCTTTGTACCGTCATCCGACCTGATGTACACGTATATCCTGCTGATCTGGGCGTCTGAATGCGCCGTATATGAGAATCTGTCAAAGCCCCAGAAGAAGCTCCTTCTGACGTCAGCCAGGTGCAGGCGGTTGTTGTAGGCCTTGATCACCTGCGGCCTCATGTAGGAGCGGGAGAAGAAGTCGTCGTTTTGCAGCGTCTGGTTGTTGACCAGGTTCTTCAGCACGCCACGGTCTATCTTGTCCGTGGCGTCCTGGAAAGCATAAGAACAGCTCTCGATCTCGTCGAAGTCCAGCTCGATGATCTTATAGAATATCGACTTTTCCAGCAGCCTGTGCGTCATCTCGCCCTCACTTAATAGAGACGGCTTGTAGAAAGTCTGCCAGGTCAGCGAGTTTCTGCCATCGAATGCAGGCATACTGGCCAGTACGTCATATTGCGGCATACATGCGTCCACCGTTCCAAGCAGCGCGGTGTTGTTAGACCTGACACAGTTGTTGATAATGGTCCAACCACCGTTCACATCGAAGCTCTTCACCTCCTCGGACACAAAGATGTCCACACCGCTGATGATGTCCTCCCAGTCCGTGAGATCCTGCGCCCCGTAGTCCGTTTTATAATACAGCCTTGCACAGTATGGACGGTATGCGGTTACTGGATAACCGCCTGCGTCACCGTCTATAACCTTCGGGCCGTCCGTCTCGCGGTCATATGCAAAGATATGCCAGTTATTCATAACCGTCGGCAGGAGAAGGAAAGGATTCGATATGTTGACGTGCCTGCCGTCGTAGAGCCTCACGGCGGATCTCGCCCAGAACGGGAAGGCAAAGCGCTTCTTTTCCTTCACCCAGTCCAGCTGTGCAGACACAATGCCGGCAAGGGCCTCCTTTCCGGTTTCGTAGCCACTGTCCCATTTCATGTCACCTTCCGCTTCTTCGCTACCCCATACATTGCCGGCATATTCATCTGTGACAGGAAAAGGATCGGTTTCTGTTATTTCAAGCAATATTTCACCGTGCATGCCTGGCACACGTCCGTACTTGTCTGGGTTGGCGTCATCGCCCTGAAGGTAGCCGAAGTCGCCGAGGCTGAACTTCACCCTGATGTCAGGAACCTGGCTGCCAAGGTCCTTGTAGGTGGCGTCCTTCCAGAGGAAGAATCCCATGCTTGCGTTACCTCCCGAAGATACGATCAGCGTGTTTCCTATAGACTGGATCTGGAGCGTATTCACGTCGACGATCATCATGTAAGTAAAGTCGGCAGCCACATCACTGCTTGGGTTGAGCGTCCAGTACAGGGGTTTTCTGGCTGTCTCTGCGGTTTTCCACACGATGTAGCGCGTCGTGCCGTTGAAGCTGTGGATATATACCAGCGTGTAGTCGCTGTTGATCGTCTGCTTCTCCCTGGGCTGCACCATCGTCTTCAGTTCCTCATGGTCGGTGGTCAGGTTGATGCACTCAGCCAGATCCCCATCCTTGCAGAGGAAGTCGCTCGGTGTCAGCGTGATCCCGGCCTGGTAGGTGATTCTCTTCTCCTCTTTCATTGGTGATAATGTTTGTTGGCGGCAAAGGTAATGAATAAAAAGATACGAAATTGTTAATAATCAATAAAAGTAAGGCAAACAAAAAGCGGCCCCTGCCTCACGACAGGAACCGCCCGATAGGAAACCATCATCGACGGCATCGGTGAGCCTTGACATTATTATATATACGCGCGCGAAAGAAAAACACGATAATTCTTGCTAATTTGAAAAGAATTAGCTAACTTTGCAGGCGTAACTGCAAAATAACATTCTTATGAAGAAATTACTACTATTATTTGCTGTATGCACATTGTCATTTGCCTGTATGGCTCAGCCGTCTGACGTAAAGAGGGTTATAAACAAATTCGACGCTCCATATCTCAGGAAAGCATCATCATTCAGGATTCCTACGGATTTTTGGAACACAATCATTGCTAACGACAAGAATGTAACGAAATACAATAATGCCGTTAAGAAGAACGACAAGACGCTTAATGCGGCTTATAACGCTTTGGTGGCGTATGACAACCAAACACAGACCTATGAATATATAACAACCGAATACAATGACATCGTTGAACGTCTGGTATATGATCTCGGCATTGGTGAACTCACATACAAGAAGCCTGTCAAGGTTATTATGGATGAGTCTGTCAACGCCAATATGGACTACACTGGACAGATGAGAGTAAACAAAGGCTGTTTTACCAACCTGACATATGAAGAGCTGCTTGCTGTCTGTGCGCATGAGATGGCTCATTACGCCTGTGCACATGTGATAACAAGTGTATGGAAAGTTGCCAAGAAGCACAAGGCGAACAGGGCTTGGGCCAATTTCGGGACAGCCCTTACGGTAGGCATGATGGCCGGTTCGTCCATGTACGCCGGTTCAAACGGAGTGGATGTTTCACATTTGAATAATCTCATTGCACATTCAGACATCCTGCTTGGTGTAGCATACGCCGACGCCGATCACGCAACAGTCAGATACAGCTATCGTTATAGCAGGGATGAAGAGTCTGAGGCTGATATCATAGCGTACCGCTTTATGGAGTATATGGGATATGGCGGTGAGCATATGCTGTCTTTGCTTAGGAAATTCGTTGAAATATACGGCGACGCACCTACAGGTAAGTATGACGATCATCCGTCCAATGTTTTCAGGTGTCAGGTAATATCGGCCATGATAAGCGGCTTTCACGGGAAATAAAAGAGGAGGCTCCTGCAAGCCTCCCGAAATCAGCGATGTCCGCTTATTTCTACCTCTTCACTAAGAAAGTGAAGCATTTCGCTTTCTTGGGAAAGTATATCTTCCCGTTTCGACGAATATAGCGGCAGAAGATGCGCTTCATGCCGGTTTCTGGCAAACTGGTACTCATAAAAACACCTCCTTTCCGCATCTGCAAGCCAGTGTTTCCCACTGGCAGGAGCGTTGCGCTTGGTCGGAGCGCAACTAAAAACCCGGGGCTACAGGACCCCGGGCTTGTCTTTTTCCTTACGGAAGAGGACGGTGGCGATGACCGGTCGCCGAAAGGAGAGTGTAATCACTCGTACCAATTTGCGCTGCAAAGATAGGAAAAATCCCCTTTGCCTCCAAGTTTTTTGACTGCTTTTCTTTATTTACAAGTTAAATTTTTCCCGATTTTTGACAAATATGAACAATTTCCGAATAAATTCCGATTAAAACAGATAAAAATATCGCTAAAAACTTGTGAGTTTCAGAAATTTGTCGTATCTTTGCAGCGTCCAAAATTTATTGAAACCAACGCACTGATGAAGAATTCGGATGTGCTGCGCGTGATGCGTGGCTTTTTTCGTTTAAGTTCTTTATCATAATGAATGTAGTAACAATATTTATATTGTATAACATTCCGTGCAGTAGTGTGAGGTAGTAGCGCAATACCCTCAAAGGCCTTGCCGCGTTGGTTCAGCCTTGGACAACACTGATGCGCGGTTTTTCATTTTGTCCAAAATGAATACAACGAAACAAAACGGCAGCGCTCAGCCATCACTGTTCTCTCAGGTAGAGATGAGTGAAAAGAGCAATCAAATCGGCAGCGCACCTGTTGCCAAGTTATCAACTTACATGAAGACCCGCGAGGCTCTTTGGCGGCTTATTGCCACTTATCCGAAGTGCATGCCCGTGGAGGATGCGATCCGTCGCGCCCGAATCGACTTCACCAAGCCCGGCGCTCGGGCTTTGCCCGCTTGCTGCCAAATGGACGCAAGAAAGGAGGTGGCATCATGAAGAAGGTAAAGGCTAACGAAGAAGACCGCCAGTTCATTGTCGGCCTTCTCAGGCAAACGCGCGAGGATTTCCGTCGCACGTTCAACGAGCTTGCCAAGTCTGGCACCAAGAAAGACAAGCGCAAGTTTGCCTCCTACTGGTGCAACCTGGCAGAGTTGGCTTACAAGCAGCCGGAACCCGAAGAGAAGAAAGGAGGCACACTATGAGCAGGATCATCCGCACACAGTTGCAACTGAATGGTGAAAGTGAGCCTCAGCAGCACTATGCACTTGTATTTGACGATGCGACAGGGCTACACACGTTTATGACCTACCGACATGCCCTTACGTCGGCAGCCAAAGGATTGGCTTCTATGGGTGATGACATATGGAATGATGAGATCTTTCAGCTTATCCAGCTTTCAGAGTTTATCAGTTCTGCCCTTGACATGGAACTCTACTGGAAGAAAGGAGGTCAGGATGGCTAAGATTGTACCCTTGTACTCTCCCAAAGAGACGTACATGAATTGTATCGCGCGCGCGAACCATAATATATTAAAAAGAGTAATAAGTGAAATCCAAAATCAGACCGACAATGAACAACAATAATATTACAACAATCACCGATCAGCAGACAATCACCTCAATGGAGATTGCAGAGATCACAGGCAAGCAGCATTACGATGTAATGAAAGCCATAAGAAAGATGGAGCCTTCATGGGAAAAAGTAGCAGAAGGAAAATTTTCCTTGTGCTATTACATTGATCCAAACAACCGAGAAAGACCAATGTATAAACTCACCAAGACCGAATGCCTCTTTGTCGCCACCAAGTTTAACGACGAGGCCCGTGCCAAGCTCGTACTCCGCTGGGAGCAGCTGGAGAAGGAGCGTCTGGCGCAAAACGATCTGCGTTCAACACAAAAAGGTGATAGTTCATCTTTCAATGTTCAATCTTCAACTTTCAATAACTCCAGCGTCCCCGTTGATCCCCGGAACATGAGTCGCCTGCAGATCCTTCAGCTGGCACTTGCAGCGGAGGAAGAGAAAGAGCGGCTGCGTGCAGAGAAGGAGGAACTGGAGGCAGACAAGTACGGCCTGATGATCGACCTCGGCCAGAAGGAGCAGGAGATCACCCAGCTGCAGGAGCGCACCCGCTACCTCGACGTGATCGACTGCCAGCGCGACACGGTGATCGTCTCTCAGATAGCCCAGGACTACGGCATGAGTGCCGTGGCGTTCAACGACCTCCTGAAGGGCCTGCGGGTGCAGCGCAAGATGGGAGAGCAGTGGATCCTCTATGCCGACTATCTCAACAAGGGCTATGTGGCCAACCGCATGATCCCCATCCACCATGCCGGAGGCAAGGACACCTACAAGCCGATGACCGTCTGGACGCAGACCGGGCGCCGCTTCCTCTATGACAAACTGAAAAAGCACGGCGTCCTGCCCCTCGTAGAGCGCAACATGCCTGCCGTTAGTGGTTAAATCCGATTAAATATGATAAAAAAATCGGCAAAATCCTTGCACGATTCATAAAATTTCCCTACCTTTGCAGCGCAAAAAGGAAAATACTGCGCCACAAGGCGTGATTTAAACAGAGCTTTAAGCCCGATTTATACTGGTCTGTCAGAAATGGCAGACTTCTTTTTTGAGATTAAACAAAACGATATTGGTATGAGTAAGAAAGTTGTTATTCTAATTGACGGACAGAATCTGTACTACAGCATTCACGAGATGGGAATCATTGAGAAAGACGTGGACTGGACAAAGCTGTTTACGGGTTTTGCAGACACGGACGACGAACTGGTACGTACATATTGGTTTCGTCCAGCCAAGATCCTTGATACCTTCTTTACGGAGGAAAAGATCACAAGGGCGATTGTCAACAAGAAGCACCGCGTACACCTTGAGCACTATAAGAGTGGCGACATGTCCTCAGTCCCGGAAAGTGTGCAGTCACAGGTGAATAGGGAGAAGGATGAGGCCATGAACTGGATCAAGAAGCAGAAACAGAAGTTTTCCGACCTTGAATATGCATACGACCAGCTTTGCCTGGCCCATGACGATATAGAGATTGTGAAGACTGGCGTAGTGAAGATTGACCCGTTCAAGCAGGCATACCTTGGCGAGAAAGGCGTTGACATATCCCTTGCGGTGAAGATGATATCCCTCAGCGTACAGAAGAAGTGTGACAAGATCATACTTGTCAGCGGCGACTACGACTATTCGGAGGCCGTTAAGTTTGTCAAGGACAATATGACAAAGATCAGCGTTGTGAAGTTCCACAAGGGCTACCCGCCAAGAAACAGGAGCATGTCGCGCGACCTGAGCATTCTTGCAGACAAAGTTATCGACGTCTACGAGTCTGATCTCAAGTCTGTATACAAGAAATAGGCAGTCATAGTATCTCTTTAACATTTTTTGGAGCATGCAAATCCGGGATTTGAAGCACGCAAATCGCCGATTTGCATGCTTCAAATTTCAGACGGGAGGGTCACTTGCTTTCAGCCTCAGCCCTTAGAAGCAATTCCAAAGCCTCTTTTCGCCACTTGCGTATATTATTCATGATATCCTCATAAGTCTCTTTATCGTCAGTGGTTTCGAGCTGTTTCTTGCCCTCATACAACAGTTTGGGATTGTTTTCGGGATTCTTATGTTTACCTGGCCTTCCGTTCTCTGAGTCATACTTTCCGTCACGGATCCAGTCAAGGCGTTTTTTGACTTCACCTTTAGCGTCATCGATGCGTTTTTTCCAGTCCTTGTTAGCCTTAACAAATTCCTGCTCATCAATAGCACTCTTGCGCGAAGCCTCTTCATACTTCTCCTTGTAAGCCTTTTCAATATCCTTGTATTTTGCGGCCAGCGTCTCGTCTTCTACAATATCTTCGTACAACATACGCTGCTGGTAAATTTTCTGATAGACTTCATCATCTTTCGGCTTTTTAGAATCTTGTCCAGGAGTCAGGCCAAGCCTCTGTGCAATGAGCTTGGCATACTTGCGCTTTTCTTCAGGGCTTTCAGAACGGGCTACGTTATGCATCAGCTCCTGATCAGTAAGGCGCTGCATACGTTCCTCAACAGCCTTGTCAAACTGCTTCTGTATTTTCTCGATCTTTGCAACCCTGCCCTCTTCACCTCGTAGCCATCCCATGATAGGCGCATCCTTCCAATGTTTGTAGTTGGCGTAACGCTTTGCCATCTCGCCGTAAGGCAGTTTCTTGGCATCCTCGGCACTCATACCAAGCTCGTCAATGTATTTGTTGCGCCATGAACTTGTAGGCGCATTCAGAACTCGCATGATAAACAGGGCAATCTCCTTGGAATTAGACAGGTCGTCATTACCTTTGGCAGTGTCAGTGAACGGCATCCATGAAGGGTTGCCATAATCCATCACAGCATTCCACATATCTGTGAATGTCTGCGGGTTCACGCCTACGGCACTCTGTATACAGATATTGAAGACATCCTGGGCAGCGGCAAACTTGTCGTAGCCCATCTTATTGATCATGCTTTGAATGTCGGCCATCAATGGCAGCGGGTTCACCTCGTAGTCGCCTCCCTGCTTCAGAGCTGCATCGATGCCGGCTCCCCACCCTTCGTTTCTGACAGCCCGTCGCGTTTCCTCGCTGGCTAAGGTCCTTCCGATCAGATCACTCCAGATATTTCCTGCAGCAAAGCCTTCTGTAGGCCCTGCGATCAGTCCTTTCAGGAGTGCATCGGTCATCATCTCCTTCTTGGTGTTACCGTCATCACCCAGCAGCAAGTATGGCAGCGAGGCGCCCAGATTCCATGCTACAGTCACGCCAAACATCATATTCAGCATACGGGCCACGTCGCGGCGTCCCTCGCGGGCATACTCCATTTCTGCCGCTTTCTTTGCCTGATCATCATCGAGGCCGAACTGTTCCTGAATCTGACGTGTCATGAACTTGATGGAGTCTTCCTTATAGCCCTTCTGTGTGCGCTTCTTAAGGTTACGGTAGGCGTCGTACCACTGCCGGGTGTACGACATAGATGAGTTACGGAACACGCTCAGCATATTGGCGGCTACGGTACGGTCTTTCTGGATAGCGCTGGTAAACGCTCCCTCGCTTGACTGCTGCGTCAGGTTGTAGCCGATCTCGGCATCCTGAAGTGCGCGCTTGCGGGCTACCTCGTCGCTGGCGCCGATCTTTTTATACTTCCTGTATCGGCTCTCATAGATGGATCGTGCGCCCACGGCACAGGTAATCCCGTCAACGAGGGCGTTGGGACTCATGCCGAGGCGCGTTGCCATCTGCACGACATTGGTCTTCCACATCTTCCAGTCCGTAGGATCGTCCATCAGCCGGGTGTCGCCCGCCTGGCGGCTCTTCCAGCGTTTCTGGAACACGGGCATATTCTCCATGGCCCACTTCCACGATCCGTAGGGATTGACGGAGTTCTTAACAAAGTCATCCAGCCTCACGTCATGGAGGAAGGCTGGAGCGGACAGGATCTGCTTGAATGCCGTATAGGCACGGAAATTGATCTTTGCAGCCGTCACACCCTTGGCGATATTTGAGATAGCCTTGTCAACATGGCCCGACTTGGCGCTGGAGTCATAAGTGCCGGCGGCCATCTTTGCCGTGTCCTTGAAGGCATTCCACAAGGCGTCACCGCTTCCATAGACGGTATCCATGTTCTTCACCTTGTTTCGGAAGGTGGTATAGCTCAGCAGCGTGTTGATATCCTTGTTCCACTCAGACTGCGCCGCCCAGTGCTCCATGTCCTCAACATGCTCAATGGCCAGGCTCAGGGCGTCGGTATGCAGTATATCCAGCGGCAAAGCATTCTTACGGCGCTTGATGATGTTGCCGGTGATCGTAGATGGCAGCGTCTCGCTGTCAGGCACATTCACATCCTGCTCCTGGTAACGGGCATCGCCCAGCACCTTCAGCGGGAAATAGTGGTCAATGGCAGCCATCGGGGCACCAAACATCCGCTCATGCACCTTGTTGTATTCAATACGCTTCTTCACAAGGTATTCATCCTGGAGCCAGTCGCCCAGCTGCACCAGGCGAGGATCGAGGAAATCCTTGATCTTATCTACAGTCTCCTCGTCAATGCCAATCTTGCGGAGCTTCATCCGTCCGTCGGTCATCTTGTCGGCCATATAGATATACAGGAGATTACCCTGATTCATCGTGAATGTCCTGGAGTTCTCGCCATCCAGCACCTCAACCTCCAATGTTGGCAGGCTCCTGGCGATGTCGTAGAGGTCGCTCCACCGCTTCACCTTGCTGCCGAATACCTCACGGGCCTTGGCATCCAGTTCCTCTTTGGCCTTCTGCTCATTGAGAAATGCCTTGTCGGTTGCGTCCATCCAGTTACGCATAAAGTAGTCATAGAGATAACCCTCACCATTGGCGTTGCGGCTTCCAAACTGGCGTAGCATCTGTTCGAAGGTTCCAAGCGGCTGCAGGAAGAAGTTGGCTGGTTTGCCCTTTGTCTTCTCGCGCAGGGCGTCGGCTGGCTTCCCGGCCAGGTCAAAGTTGGCGATCTGCTGGATATGCTTCACCCGCTCCTTCTCACGCTCCACGAACTCCTTGGCTCCCTGCATACTCTCAGAGATGTTGCCCTGAAGGCGTCCGATGATATCGCCGAACATGCCGATACGCTCGATCTTGTTCTCCATCATTGCCTGGTCAAGGCTTTCCAACAGTTGCTGCTGATCCTTATACGAGCGTCCGCTGGTCTTATAGTCACTGACGGCCTCCTTGTATTCACGGTCAAGGTCTGCATACTCGTCGCGGCTGGCCTCAATGTTCTCCTGATACTGCAAGGCTATCTGGAGTCCCTCGAATTCCTGTTCCCACATCGGGGCCTCCTCGTCGTTTCGTGCCATCTTCTCGGCCACCTTGCTGATCTCCTCACGCAGCTTGTCGGCATCCATCCTGCCCTCACGCGCCTTGCGGAATGCCTGGATCATACGCTGGCCCTTTAGTTCCAGCTTGCCCTGCTTCTCAACGCCCTGTGCTGTCTTGCTCAGTTCCTTGGTGGATGAGAGCTTCTGCACCTGCTGGTCGAGGTTGCGGAGATGGTTGTCGATCAGGATGTTCATGATATTGTCAACCGACTGGCGTATGTCCTTTGCGCCGGTAGCATTCTTTACACTGGAAAGCATGCGCTCCATCTCGCCACGGCCCAGGTTATCGCCGAAGCCCTGTCTCATGAAGTCCTGGGCAAAGTCGGTCACTGCCTTCACCGTCGCCTTGTCGTAGGCTTTCTGCTGGCTCATGGCATGGCGTATCTGCTGGAACTCTGCGGCTATCCGGCGCATCCTGGCACTGGGGCTGTCAGGATAGCGTCTCTCGTTCTCTCGTGCTGCCTCCAGTATATCTTTATCTTCACGCTTCTGGTGGTAGTCCTCCAGTTTCGGGGCTGTCTGCCAGAGTGCCTTCTCCCTGTTGTGGGCGACAAGGCGCTTTGCAAAGTCGAGGGCACTCTCGCCCTGTCGGAACTTCGGTTTTTCTCCTGGTCCCGTGGCCTCAGCGGGCAGGGCGTTGCGCTCCTTCCACTTCCGCATATCCTTGTCCCACTTGTTCCAGTACTGGCGTTCCTCTGGTGTCATCTCCGGCTCAGGGCTGCCCGTGCGCTGAAATTTTGGCCCTCCGGATGCATTTTCTTGCGAATTTTCTTGGTTCGTATTGATTTTTTTAGTATCTTTGCCCTCAGAAGATGAAGTTTGCGCCTCAGCGTTAATCGGCTCCCCGCCGTTTTCATCGGGAGTCTGGGGCTTAGAGGCATCGGCAGCGGCATCTGATTGGTCTGGTTCGCGCAGATCAGCAATCACATCTTCATAATCCTTCCACTTGTTCTTTCGGTAGTATCCGGCAGTTTCCACGTTGTAATAGTCGCCAGTCTTGCTTGGCATCAGCTTGATGATAGCGGCCCTGTCTGTATTGTCCTGTTCTACGACTACAAACATACCACGGCCTCTTGCCCTGCGAAGTACAGGGGCATTACTGAATATGTCATCAAGGAATGCAAGCACATCCTTTTCACTGCCGATTTCCTTGCGGTGTTCATTTAGGATGTGTTTCATATTCCGCCCTGTCAGCCTGATTGGCGCTGCCTGTCTTCGTGCCCTGGCAAACAGGTTAGGAAGAGTCCACAAGTCTACGGATCCGTCCTTCTCATAGAAACTGTTGCCCTCGGCGTCTTTTTCTGTTTCTGAAAGTTGGTAGCGGTCTGTCTTCTTCTGGAACCTGATATCGTCCCGGCCTGTGACGGCATCCATGGTGGCAGCCGTACGGTTGGCATTCTTCTGTTCTTCCGTGCCCGTATTATCATAGGTGCGAACGTCAAGGCCAGCCTTCTTCAGGGCCTCAATGACCTCCGGCGAAGTCTTCTCAGGCACGACGGCCACGGCAAACTCCTCCAGTCCAACGGGACGCTTAAACTTTGTCTCGAAATACTTCACTGGCAGGCTTCCGGCCTTCTCGATGAAGTTCATGATCTGGGATGCCAGCTCGCTGTCCCTGGCAATGTCGTAGCCGTATTCCTTATTCAAATGGCCGATGGGATCGCGCTTGGCGATGGCCTCCTGCAGCCGTGCTTCCGCATAGTCAATGTTCATGTATCGGTTGTCGGAGATCTTCTGCATGTCTGATATCTGACTGATAATGTCAAACAGCTCGTCCGACATTTCCTTCTGAGTACTGTCATAAGCCTCCTTGCCCTGCAGCAGGTGTTTGGCCTTGCGGATGTCAGAAAGCGACTTCATGCGCTTCAGCAATGAAGAACGGGTAGCATTCAGGCCATTCTGGTCGTAGGCGTTGGTGTCTGACTCCTTATTCATCAGGCGGCTGGCGTTCTGGACGGTGTTGGCCACATAGCGCTTGTTGCCGTCCGGCGTCCATCCGGCAAACAGCTGCTCCTTGATGTCGCCGTCGTCGAAGAGCTGTTCCTTCCACTGCTCGTACTCCTCGGCCAGTCCTTCCTTGGCCACACGGTAGTTAGCCTCGTTGTCGGTCATATACCAGTCTGGTTTCGGCTCCTTACGCTTCTTCTCGTCTCGCCAGTTCTCATAGACATAGGTGTCGGCAGGCGCAAAGTACAGGTTGCCGTCCTTATCCACAAGGCTGTTAAGCTTGCGTTCAAGTGCAATCTTGATGTAGGCCTCACGCTTTGCCTCATCCTTGATATGCTTGGCATTCTCCCGCAGATCCCTTTCGTAGTCCCTGGTCATCAGGTCCAGCAGGGCATTGTCCTGCTCCTTGGTGCGGCCATGGGAGGGGAGTGTGACGGTTCCCTCACCGAAGATTTTCTGGATCTCCTCAAACTCTTCATGAGTATGGGAAGTGCGCTCGGGCTTGATTTCGGGATCCAGGCCCTTCTGCTTCAGGAAGAGCCAGTGCAGGCGGTCGCCGTTACCCTCTATGTAGTCGTAGATCACGCCTCCAAGGTGGCGCTCCGTCTCGCTGTCGCCTCCTGAGAACTCCTTGGCAATGGCCATACGGTGCTTGTCACCCTGCTTTGTCAGTACCCTGCTGACGCTTGGATACGTCGGCGACCATGCGTCGCCTGCATAGGTGCCAGCATTGCGTCCGGTCATCGCATCTATCAGCGTTGACCTCGGTATCAAGGAGATCTCGCCATAGTCGGTGTGTATGCCTATGTCGGTATTGACGACGGCCAGCGACGGATTAGCCAGACCGCCCTGCTTGATGGCCTTCTTCAGCTTCTCTTCAGAAATATTGTGTACACCCATCAGGGTACGTCTCTCTTGCTGGCCCTTGACAGTGTTGTCAGCCCCCTTCATACGCTCACGGGGATTAACGTCGTTGAGCATGTCGGCCATGATACGGTCAGCTATCTGATTGGCGTTGGTGTACTTCCATCCCATCATCTTTGCAATGCCCTCCCAGAAGCGGTTGAGGATATTCTTCAGGCGCTGCATGGCTGTGACGGCCTCAGCCTTGCCGAATACGCCACCGTTCTCGGCTGCTATCTCGTCGGCAATCTCACGGAGGCGTTCTGAACCCCGCTTGCCTGAGAATTGGGTAATGATCTCTTCTACGAAGTCATCCTCCCTACCCTCCTTGGCAAGCTCAGGATAGTCGGCCTTTACTTTGTCGATGATCGGCTGCACCAGCTTGTCAGTCAGCATCACCTGTTTGATATTGCCCCATTCCTCGGGAGCAGTCTGGCGCTTCATCTCTGCCCACAGGTGACCGTACTCATGGACAGGTGTCTCGGACGTGGCAATACGCGGATCAATATAGATTTTTCCCTGGTAGGTGTAGCCATAAGCCTGACCGTTGGCTGTCCTGAAGAAGTTTGGTTGGTCAGATTTCTGGGCCTTGATATCACCTTCGGTATCCTCACCTACAGAGAAGCGACTGTTATAGTCATCAAGGATCTTCTGGCCTAACTGCCAGTCGTCACTCACCTCGATACCCCTGCTACGGAGATGTTCCACCACGGCGTCACGGATGGCACGGTCTTGTTCCGACGGTGTAGCAACCTTTGACTCTGGCTCTTTAGCCTCGGACTCTGCCCTCTGTAAGGCATTCTTAATGATTGAATGCTCTGAAAACTCCTTAATCTTGCGGTCTGATGAATCCAGCCACTTGTCGAAGGTGTCCTTGTCAACACCGGTAATCCTTCCAAGTCCCTGCCAGCCATCCTCATAGTTGGAAAGGTAGGCATCGCGGGCCTCTGCCTCCGAGTCAAATCCAAACAGGATTTTATGCTCGTCCAGCTTGCCCGTCTTGGGATCCACCTGGTCAACGACATAGACCGTACCATTCCAGTTGTCGAGATCCTGGGCATCATTGATGAACATATCCAGATGGTCTCCGTCCTTACCACGTTTGCCGAGGATATAGCCGTAGGTGTTGTGCATCTTCTGCTCCCAGGCCTTTCCGTCGGCATCCTTTCCGCGACGCATGCTTCCCTCCGGGTTTTCCACCACAAAGTCGTATCCACCGAAAGAGACATGACCCTTCTTATAGTTACCAGCCTCCTTTTGCGCTTCTGTAGGCTCTGTGTTCGTCTGCTGTTTGGCACGTTCCAGCCGTCCGGCAAAACTCTTCTCGTCTGGAGACACCTTCTGATAGCGCATGCCGCTGTCTATCCATTCCTGTTCTTCCCGGCGCATAGCCTCTTCTGCAAGCCGCATACGGTTATAAAGGATGCTGTTTGGAATATCAGTGGGCTTCTCAGCATTTGTCAGGATGTCAAGCAGAATGTTACGGATGTCCTGATCCGTATATTGTTCCTTTAGACCTTCCGGCAACTGTTCATGGAGCGACTCTGAAAACTTTGCAAGACTTACACCTTGTCCCTTTGCAGCCAGCCACGGATTGAACCCCTTCGTGTCACCCCCGAATCCCCTGCTGCCAAAACCTGTCTCGTCCCGAAGACCTATGACACGGGCGTCACCCTCTCCGTAACTGTCCCAGGCAATGGATCCTTCACCGGGCTTTGGTACATCACCGAGAAAACTGGTAATGTACTCCTCCACCGACTGCGGCTCCATGGACTCGTCGCTGAGTGCAAGCACTGCATCGTCATTGCCCTGGTATATCTTCCTGAGCCTGCGGATCTTTTCCTCACGCGTTCCGTATCCTAACGTGCGCTCTGCAGAGCTGACGCGCTCACGCTGACTGAGTGCGATAAGGTCTTCAAAATGGTCTTTACGATATTCGTCGTAAAGGTTTTCAAAGGCCTCCTTGTCTCCTGATTCGTATGTTTTCCACAGTCTGTCGATCTCGCCATCACTGAACACGCTGATGACGTTAGCGGCTCCGGGCTTGTTTCTCATGACTTCACGGAGATGTTCCTCGCTGTTGAGGTTTTTCTTCCATGTGCCGTTATCGATGGCCTCTCCTACCTTAACGGCTGCATAGCGCTCCTCACGCGCCTCGCCTACGGGATTGCCCTGGGCGTCGTAGTCCTGACGCGTAACGACGGCATCGCCGTTATGGTCTATGCGCTGCAGGGTAAGTTCTGACCGTACACCGGAGCTGCTGGTAAAGGTGAATGTTTTGCCGGTATTGGCCTCAGCGGTCTTAAAAAGCTTCTTCTTCTGTTTCTGGTCTATGACTGGCTGGCCTTCTCCGCCTGCTCCAGACGGTCCATCAGCTGGGGCCGCTGGCTCAGTGCCATGGCCAGGCGCTCCCTGTTCTCCCTCAGCCGGACGTCCTCCGGATGATCCTTGAACTGCTCCGTCTGCGGCGGGTACCAGTCCACCTCGTCCGCTCCCACCTGTTCCCCTGGGAACACCTGGTCGAAGATCTGGCACATCTTGTGGAAATATGCCCTGTGCAATTCTGGAAACTCTTTGCTCAGTCTCCACTCGGAGATCGGGGATTCGTCGTGTAACATTACGTAGTCCTCGTCCGATAGAGGCAATTTGATCCTCTGTAAATCTTCCTTCGTTAATGCCATTTTCAAATATATCTAATAGTTCGTTTAACTTCGAGTCGTTCAGCGTGTAGTCCCATCCCTCTGCCTCTTCCGGCGTCACGCGGCCACCATCCGGGCGTTCTGACGCCTTGTTGCCGCTGTTGTCAAAGGCAATGATCTCCACATCGGGATAGGCTTGCCTCAGCTGTGATATCTTTCCGCTGTTCTCGAGGAAGGCGCCGTTGACAAAGTAGTCAAGCGACATGAACCTGCCTGTCCTGAGTCCTCGCTCTACACTGTTGGAGAAGGAGGTTGTGGCGTCGTTATAGACTGCTATTACCTGTATATCCTTCATTCCGGCAGCCTTTGCAGCCTCAATGGCCTCGTTGAGCTTCTTGAACTTGTTGAATGCGGAATCATAGACTACTCCGCGTCCGCTGAGGTCCATCTGTCTCGTCGCCGTACTCTTTCCGGCGCCTGTCAGCAGTGTTATGCTTGTGTTGCCGTTAGCAACGGCTTCGCTAAGCATTCTTTCGTAAATGGCGGCTACCACCCGCCCCTCTTGTTCTCTGTATTCCGTAACGTTTTTGCCATTGTAACCAATACCGGCAAAAGCATTTCTAATCTCATCGGGGTCGAGCAGATTGCCATGAGTACGTATGTAAGAATCTACAATCTCGTCGATGTGTTCGTCAACCCATCTCTGCTGACCTTCAGGATCTGTTGCAAAGTTACGAATTTCTTTTGGATTTACCAAATTATTCCATGACTTTTTTGCCTTTTCGGTCTTTATTTTGTCAGAAATGCCTTTCCAGTAGTCCAATTTCTTGTGCAGATCGGATATTTCAGTCTCATAGGCATCAATATCGTTCATGTCAGTGACCTTTGACATGTCTTTCTTAGACAGTTCGCTGATCTGCCTGGAGATGTTGTCAACCATCTGGCCAACCATCTTCTCTGCCTTGTCCTCACCCCGCTTCTCAATAAGGTCAGAAAGGGTGTCTTCGGGCTTTGCCTGCTCATAGAGCTTTTTGCCAGACTCGTCAACTGGAATGCTGGACGAAGTGGATTGCGGATGCTCCGGGCGTTCTGGTGAGGGAACCGCTTCAACCCTTGTTCCCTCACCTTCGTCTTCACGTCGCATATTCTCAGCCTGGCCATCAGAAGCGGGTTGTTCAACCTCTGGCACTCTTAACACAGTATCTATAGGCGTTTCTTCTGTTGAAGGCATGTCTGCCGCATCGATCTCGTCGCTCTTGGCCTTGCGGTACTCGTCGATATCAAGCGGCTGCGGCTCTCCAACAGGGTTTCCTTCTTCGTTAAGTCCTATCTTCAGCCATACCACGTTACCAGTCCCGTCAGGCTCACCGGCAACCATATACAGCTTGCCGTCGGAACCCGTAAAGGTCTCACCCATCTCCTGGGGAGTCTCTGGCGTATCTGGATGCAGCTCTATGGAGTCGTCTGCCTGCTTCACCAGCTGGCCGCGAAGGCCTTCCATGCTTTCGTTGGCATCAATCAGGCGTTTCGGATCCAAAATGGCTGTCACGGTAAGGTTCTGCGGGTTCATTACCTCTATCTCGCCCGTGTTCCTGTCGCGGAGGATCACGACACCGCTTCCGTCGGATGAGACGATCTTGCCGTCTGGCATTATCTGTATGTGCCCGGCTGTCACATAGTAGTCCTTGTTGTCGTAGCTGGCCTCTATCAAAGCACCGCTGTCAGGATGGGTGTTTCGCCGGATCTGGGCATTGGCAGCCTCAACCTGCTCGTCGATTTCCTTCAAGGCCTCCTCCATTACTCCGGCGAGTTTGGCCGTAGCGTTATAGTAGTCCCTGGCTGCCTCCAGCTGTTCCTTGGTCACGTCTTTCCTCATGGCCAGTTCTGCCATCTTCTCGTCGGCATAGCCTGCGGCACCGGTCACCTCTTTGGCAAAGTCCTGGCCGAGCATCGCCAGCCTCTCCTCCTGAATCTGTACGTCTGCTTGGGCAAAGTGGCGCTCCATGGAATCCACCTTTCGCCCGTCCTCGTAATTGCGCTTGGGATTGTACTCATCCTTTGGGTTAGCGTTGTCGTGGATAGTCTGGTACATCTCCCTAAACACCTCGTCGCTGCCGTCGCGTATGACCATCTGGATATATTCGCGGGCCTCCTCGTCGGTCAGTTCACGGCCTTCATGCTCTTCTTTGAACTTGTTCAGTTTCTCTAGTTCTCGCTGCATGCGGCTCTGTCTCATGCCGTTGGCACGTTCAAGCATTTCTGCGGCCTCCTTCTCACCGGATATCTGATCCCTGACGGCATCGACAATCTTCTGGCGGGTCTCGTCGCTGGCATTGTTCCACATGTTCACGGCATCGTTGCGCTCCATCTGACTCTTGAACTCGTTGCGCCACTTGTCAGCATCCTCGAAGGAGTCAAATTTCATTTCACGGATGCAGTTGCCGTCCTTGTCACGGGTCTTCAGCGTAACGCTGCCATCATCACCCTGTACGATATCGGCCCCGGTCTCGAGTCCTGGCTTATACACGCCACCAAGGACAGCAGCCACCTTCTCCTTCACAGTGGCGGGATATTCGGGATTCTCCATGAAAGCGTTATAGGAGTCTGCCAGATTCCTGCGCATCTCCTCACCTTCCGGAGTCAGTTTCTTCTTACCGTTGACCTCACTGACGGCCTTATCCGGGTGCATGCCGCTCAGGGCCTCCAGCAGCGACTTACCTTCGGCAGAGTCACGGATCAGAGCCTCTTCTTCCTTGGTGAAGTTGACGCCAGTACGCTGTGCCTGGTTACTCCTAAGAGGATGGGCAATCTCGCCAATGGTCTTCACGAGGCCGCCAGGGCTTGACAGTTTCATCACTCCCAGCTTCATCAGGGACTCAACACTACCCTCAAAGGGATTGGTAAAGCCTTCCTCGCCCTGGATCATCTTTGCCAGTTCCTCAGTGGCATACATCGTCTCAGCCTCGGCACCGAAGCCGGCAGCCTTGGCACCAATCTTAGCAAAGCCGCTCAAAGGCTGGGAAAGTGCCTGAGATACACCTCCGGTAAGACCGAAGGCAGCACCGGTGGCCAGGCCTTCGGCTGTGGATCCTGCCAGCTTCAAGGGATCAAACTCGTCGTCGCGCACCTGTCTGGCACCCTCGGACAAAGCGTTGAAGCCACCCATAGTAATACCACTGCTGATGACGTGCTGCATGATATAGTTCTTCATCCTGGCACCTACACTATTCTCCAGTGCAGTGCCAACAATGCTGCGGGCAGCGCCCTCACTGAGACCTTTCGCCATCATGTTCTGGATCTGACGCTCAGCAAACTTCTTAGCCACCTGACCGCCTACCCTTCCCGTCACTCCGAAGAAAGGAGCATCGGCAGCAAAGGTTACACCAATCTTTGAAAGACTGGCAGACGTGCTCGGGCTATAATTGGGGTTACGGCCTTCTTCCGTCATAGCCTCAGCCTGATTCTTATAGGCGCGCTGGCTCTTGGTCTTCAGGAAGGTGTCGGCCACCATGCCGACAATACTGTTGCTAAGACCGTTCACGACATACTCCAGGCCGCTCTTGGGAAGTTCCTTTGAAATCATGGAACTCTCGAAACGGCTGGCGAGATCCGACTGGATCTGCGGCTTGATGATCTTCTCCAGGTACTCGTTGCGGTCTATGCCCATCCTGTCGGCCTCCTTGCCAATCTTCTCAACAAACGAACCGTCCTTATAGACGCTCTCCATCTGCTGTTTCAGATAGTTGAGGATCTTGTCGGGATCCTTGGCCTGATTGGATTCACGGATATTACCGAAGATGCCTGCACCTGCGGCTGTGCCGGTTGGCAGACCGCCCGTAGCGTTGCTATCCTTCCTTCCACCCTCAAACACCTCACTGGCTTTCTTGTCAAACTCGGCAACGGCCTTATCGACGGCTGGCACGACTACGGAGCTGCTGATACGCTCAACACCCTTCTGCAGGTCGTCCTCCCATTCGCCCTGTGTCTTGATGATGTGACTGTTGACATCCTTATTGCCGGTATCCGTGACAGGCTGGCTGCGTCGTTCTTCCTCACGCTCCATCTGCCTGAGCTGCTTGACGGCAAAGTCATTCTGACGATATACTGCGTCGCGTTCTGCGGCGTTCATCTCGGTGTCTGGCTTATACGGTACGCCAAACTGTGATGCTCCGGGATCACCCGTCTCACGTACCTGGCCAGGGGCAGACGGCTTGTAGGCTGCGCTCTTTCCTGTAGCACTGCCCTCTGACCCCCATGGGGTGCCCACCGTCTGACTCTCAGGTGCCTCAACGGTCTTGGGTGCAGAAGAGACGGCAACAGGCTTCGGCTGTTGCTGGGGCTGCTGGGGCGCTTGCTGTGGTGTCTGGCCGACAAAGCCCTTCTTGACATTCGTACCGGAAGGATGCCTTTTCATGAAGTCATCATACGTGGAATGGTCAACCTCCTTCATCTCACCGCCGATCTTCATCCGTCTGACGGTCATATCGCGGTCAAACTGATCGTATTCTGGAAGTTCCCAACCGGCACCCTGAGCGGCCCTGTATATAGCCTGGCGGGTATCCTTGTTATCCATGTTCTGATTGAAATCCTCAAATGTGCCGAGTTCAAATCCGTCGTTTGAAAGGTTCTCGTACATTTTGCGGCGGTTTTCGCTGCCATATATTTTGCCGTCTTCCATACTTAATATAATCTACCCTTTTTATTTTCTCCTTGTATCTGATAGCCGGTTATTACCTTCTTTCCTTTGCTGCTGTCTTTTTTCTTACTGCCGCCTGACTTGTTGGCTCTGGTTACTGCTGCCTGACCTTGCTGGAGATTCTTTGTTGCCCGCGAGTCGTATTCATTACCGCGTTTGTCACGCAGGAAGTTCTCAGTCTCGGTCTTTGCCTCAGTATTCTTTGTCCTGGCATCTGTATTCCTTGCGGATGCCTCAGCCTTAAGCCTGTCATTCTCGGCTTTCAGTCGTGCCATCTCATCCCTTGTGTTGTACCAGCTTTGCTGTGCGTCTGCCAGTTTATCCTTACGCACGTCCTCGTTCATCTGCCTCTGCAGGTTGTAGAGCGAGGTGTTGTACTGGCGTTTGTAGTTGGCTATATTGTCGTAGAACTGGCGCTGCTGCTGGATTTCGTTGTCCACGATCTGCTGGGAATTGTTGAGCGGCTGGGGTGTTGCGCCCCTGGTGGCATAGTAGAGGTTGCCAAGCTGCCGGAGTCCGTCGAAGAGTCCCGTCCAGGCCTGCATCTTCGTCCTGTTCTGCATCAGCCTGCGCTCCTGGGCCTCGCGTTCTGCTGGCGTGGGGCCGAGAATGTCCAATACTGATCCGATGGCGTTGGTCGTGTCAAGGGTCGGGATAACGATGTTACCCGCCGGCTGCTGTTGTGGGACACCGTTCTGCGGCGTCGCCGTCTTACTTCTAAGAAAGTCCTGAAAAAGTCCCATAATTGTCAGCGTTTATTTTTGACCTGTAATGAGATAGCGCATGAAATTCTCGTTATTGAGCAGTCTGCTATAGTTGTTGCCAAGATAGTACTGCATGCCGATTTGCCTCTGGACGTCCGAGGGAAGTGAACTGGTGCCCATCTGCTGCAGAAGTGTCTCCCCGCCAGTCTTTACCGTTGCAGGAGTCGTAGCACCGCCTGCCGGACTGCCTGCGCCCATCATCTCTGCTGATCCCAGTGCCGCAGCGGTCTGTGCCAGCGAGTTCCCCAGGCCTGCCGCAGTCTGCGCTATGTTCTGTCCCTTCTGCTGGTCGAGGGCTATCTCCTGCTGGTTGAGGCCGCGGAGCTGCTGGCGGTAGGATGCGTCCACCTGGTCTTTCTTGTCCTCATGGGCTGCCACGGCGTCGGCGATGATCTCGGCCTGCTTCTGGTTCTGGAGGTCTTTGCCTGCCGCGACGGCTGCCTCGGTGGCTCCTCCTACGACTGCTGCCCCCCGGTCTCGCCGGTACTCTTGGTCTGCCATGTCCTGGAGCTTGCGGATGGTGTTCATGCCGCTGGCCGTGTCTGTCCACGACTCATGCTTCTTCCGCATACGCTCGGCCTCGGTGACGGCCCTCTCTCCTGCCAGCCTTTCCCTGGCTTCCCTGTTGGCCTGTGCTGACTTGGCGCCGCCGTATGCCGTGGATCCCGCCGCGATGGCAGCAGATATAAGTCCTGCAAGGGCTGTGAAGGCGATTTCTTTCTTTGTTGGTGAGCCTGGTGGACATACGCTGCCCAACGGCTGATTAAGGATGTTCCATTTCATAATTGCGCAATTTATGATTTTGGCCTCAAAGTTACGCAGAAATCTCATTGTGTTTTTCATATAATTCAGTTCAAGGCAATAAACCATGATATTTTATCGCCGAAGTGTTAAGAAAGTCGTTAAAATGTTGTATCTTTGCAGCACCATTATTACTCTTCATAGAGAAATGAGAAGCTCAAAAAATGAAGTATGCATCAAGCCCGAGGCGTCGGGCTTTTTTAATGCTGTTTCATATTATATTATCCTGAAAACATAGGCCCGTCGTGATGACGGGCCTATTTGCTTTCCATTTCTTTCTAATTCTTCAAAGACTTGAAAGAATAAGCATGTTCAAACAGTCTTATTTCGTCGGTTTTATATACAATAAGCGTTTTTCACTAAAAATTTGTGCTTATTTGTACATTGAAATACAATAATTCCTAAAAAATATATAGTAAAATGTACAATTTTTGCACAAAATTATATATATCATATACGATGTGTATATAAAAACGCTGTTTTGTATATATATTATTCTGCTTTTCTAAGTTTGACTTCCTTTGCCTTTGCGAACTCTGCCGCTGCCATGATGGCCTTCTCCTCATCGTCGAGCTTCAGGTATTTCTTCAGCATGCGCTCCGAACTGTGTCCGGTGATAACCATGATAGACGATAGTGAGATCTTCCGCTTATAGGCGTTGGTGGCGAATGACCGTCTGGCCGTGTGCGTCTTGATGCACTCGTAGAACTTCTTCTGTGTCGGGATCTCCATCGTACCGTGCAGCTCCTTGATGCCTGCATTCTCACGCCATCCAAGCAGACGCCCAATCACCTTAATGCGCTCATTCAGATCCTGGTCGTAGATGTGAGGCAGCCTGCCGCCATACTTGGCCAGTATCGCCCTGATACGGAGATCAAGGGGAATGTATATCCACTTCCCCGTCTTTTCTTGCTGGAGATAGATATAGTCGTTCTCGTCGCTCAGGGTGCGGAACATGGTGTCGTTGATGCGCTTATAGTCGCTGACGCGCTGCCCGGTCAGGCATCCCACCACAAAGATGTCCTTTGCCTCGTTCAGCAGTTTAGGCGTCCGTCTGGTCAGCTGATCCTTCATAATGGCCCGCTCCTCATCATTGGGTGCCAGCTTCATCAGGCGTCTGATCGTCTTTTCATCCTCAAAGTCCGTCATATACATCTCCTGCACCATCTCGTCTGTCAGATAGACATTCTCCACGTCCTGGGAGTCTGCCACAAAACGGCTGCTCTCAAACTCCGTCGTGGTGGTCAGCTTCATGTCCTTGGCAGCGTATAGGAATATTTTCAGGTTCTTGACGTGACGCCCGATGGTGTTTGGTGAATACGGACGGGGATTGCCCCTCGCGTCCTTCTTCTCGAGGAAGAATCTGCGCCAGTCATCATAGAAGTCCAGCGTCATGTCGTCGAAGTCAAGGATCCTGTGACGGGCTTTCTGGTAGTGTTCCAGCTGCGACAGCGTGCCTTTATAGCTCCTGATAGTGCCATCGGTGATCATCCTGGCACTCCTGCGTTTCAGTCTCTCCCCGCTCTCGCATTGCCGGATGAAGTCGGCGATAAAGTCCATCAGCGTCACGCGCTTCGACTCCTCTTCCTTCCTTGCCAGTTCCTCATGCTGGCGATCCACCTCTTTTATAATATCCTCACGCAGGATCTCGTCGATGGTCACCTTGGCCGTCCCAGCCGTAGCCGTCCCGGCAATGATCATGCTGTCAAGTACGGTCTTCACCGTCCACAGCTTCATGGCGAGTGCATCCCTGATGGCGATGGTGCTGCCGCTCTTCTGGGCTGCCTCAGCATCTTTCAGGACTCTGTCAATATAGTTCCAGTCGTTTTCGGCCAGCGTGATGCCGAGAGCGACGGTCTTGTTCAGGCTGGGTCTTTTGTATAGCCGGGCATACAGGTTGACGGTACCATCGTCCTTGCTGCCCCGTGCGATGATCTGTGTCATAATCGAATGTAGTTGCGTTACGGCTGCAAAGATACGAAATTTTCTTTATTTGTAGCGCATTTGTAGCGCAATTTCTTTACTCCGCTTAATCATTTTTAACTACGTGGAATTAGTAAGCAAATACAAATACGCTGATTATCAACAACTTACAATAATTTTGGATTTCCAAAGCAAATAAAACTGCGCTACAATAAAAGGTGCGCCAGGCACCTCCACAAAAAGTTCGGAAACCTCGATAAACAAAGGGTTTCCGAATTTTATTTTTGTAGCGATTTAGAAATTTGTAGCGCATTTGTAGCGCACAGGCAAAAACAAAAAGAAACGGAAAAGAAAAAGCAGAGCCAACTGACTCTGCCCGGAAAAACGTAACTGCTAAGATACGCGCTGCATGCCTCACGGCAAAACGCTAACCACATTCATTATTGTTTAACTTTAAATCGGCTGCAAAGGTAGGCATTAATCTGATACGGCAATGTTAATAATCCATAAACGGGCACGATTTGACGGATTGGCGTAGCCGTGCCAAAATTATATGAAAGACTCACGCCTATATCTCCGTATCTTTGCAGCAACATTAATAGAATACGATTATGGAGAAATGGTTTGAGTACATTCTGATGACGTTGGGCGGGCTGTTCGGATGGTTCGTGGGCGAGTTCAGGCCTGCGTTTCCGCTTGTCATAATTGCTACGCTGTTTGTGATTTATGATGCCTGGAGCGCCTTCGAGCTTGACAAGCGAGTGCATCGCAGATACCCGGACAAGACCAAGCGGCATGAGGCAAAGTTTGTCAGCTACAAGTTCAAACAGGTCATCCCTACCCTGATTGAGCGTTTTGTCATCATTATCCTGGCCTATTGCGTGCAGCGCTGGATCTTTGTCGATGTCTATGTGCCGCTGAGTTTCATCGCTGCCGGAGTGATCTGCGCGGAACAAGCCCTAAGCATTGCCGAGAATAAGGCGTCGTGCCGCGAGGAAGGCGACAAGCATGCACGCATCTGGAAGTGGCTGGCCCGTATCGTGGTAGATAAGACAGAACGGCATTTCGACATAAACATCAACGAGGCTCACACTATTCTCGACAAAGACGATAACTGAATTATGGAACTAATGAGAACGTCATACAAGGGACTTGCCATGATCAGGCGGTTTGAGGGATGCAGGCTTACTGCCTACAAGCCTGTGCCGACGGAGAAGTATTACACCATCGGCTACGGACACTACGGCGCCGACGTGAAGCAGGGCATGTGCATCACGGAGAAGGAAGCCGAGAAGATGCTGGAGCAAGACGTGCGGAAGATCGAGACGGAACTGAATGCCCTGGGCATCAATTTCAGGCAGGAGCAGTTCGATGCGCTGGTGTCGTGGATCTATAACCTCGGTATCGGCAACTTCAATAAGTCCACCATGAAGAAATATATTCTCAAGGATATGACAGACCTGGGAATCACATCCGAGATGGTAAAGTGGGTGAACTCCGGCGGCAAGCCGTTGTTAGGACTCATGCGCCGTCGCGTGGCCGAGGCCAACATGTGGCTTGGAAGCGACATCTATAGGATCGAAAACAACAAAATCACAAGACAATGACACTTGATGAACTGATAGGGAACTATAACAGGGGCGTTACGGAGCGTGGCGGCTGCGGAGGGCCGGTAATGATAGCCTGCATGCTGATCGCGTTTCTGCTGATGGGCTGCAAGTCCGTAAGCAACAAGGAAAGCTTCGTGGAGAATCATCGCATAGAGAATCTTATGAGCATGATGGACTCTCTCATCAACAGGAGCCACACGGTGCAGCAGGATTCCTCCTGGAGAGAGACGGTCATCAAGGAACTGCAGAGCATCAAGGAGCGCAGCGACACCAACCATATTGTGGTGATGGACACGGCTGGAAACGTTATCAGGGAAACAACGATCATCAACAATACGAGAGAGGTGACAAGCGAAAGCACCAGACTCTTGATGGAGGGAATGATCCACAAGATGGACCGGATGGATTCTGTCATGTCCATACAGAACAAGCTGATATGTGAGATGGACTCGTTGCTCCGTCAAAGCGACAAGGAGACCACCATTGAGAAGAAACAGTCCTGGTGGGAAGCTCTGTGGCAACAGGCCAAAGGCATAATCATTGGAATTGTATTCAGCGGAATCGTATTCTTTATTCTTCGCTTGAAGAAAAAGCTGCCGTGAGGCAGTCCGTTCTAATTATCCTATACTCAAAAATCGATATATTTACAGGAATCGACTCTGCCACGGCGGTAGCAGTAAAATCTTAATTGTTTAGTTATATTAGTTATATCAATTGGTTTATGGTTAGTTTATAAATTTTGATCCCCGCCATCCGTGAAGGACAGCGGGGATCTCTTTATTTGTAGATGCAAATAACGTGTACCAACAATTCTCCAAGTTCATGAATTTCTTCCTCGGTCACGTTAATCTGACTGTGAAAACCTTCTTTGTCAGTCTTGGTTATGATCCACGTTTGTGATTTCTTGTCTTTGTCTATTGTAATCATTTCACTCAAACTTGATAATTTCCCCTGATTCCTCAAACATGACCTTTATACCGCAAGCGATGGCAAGATTAAACTCTTCCTTGCAGCCTGAACTATGTGGCCATCGTTTCATCATGAAGATAAAATCAAACGGATCAGTCTCATTGGACAGAACGTTCAGGTCGCGTCGCATGTGTCTGTTAGTGCTGGCATTGGAAGGAAGACCGTTCTTAAGGGGATTAAATACTCTGTAGTTCATGTCTGTAAGCATCTCTTCAATCTCGCTAAATCTCTTTTGGCACTGTTCAGGATCGACACCGCTGATAGGGCCGGAGATATAAACATGCTTCTTAGCCTTCTCTTCTTCTGACAGAATTGTCTCTTTCGCTGCCAAAGTCTTGACTTCTTTTGTCAGCTCAACCATGGTTTTTGACATCGATTCTGCGTCTTCCTTGTTGTCAAACAAAAGGCCTTTTCCGTCCAGATATTGAAGAAATCCTTTTTTTAGCTTGTAAAACTTCCATGAGATAGCGTCTATCCTTTCTGGAAGCAAATCTCCGTGACGCAAGAAATACTTGCCATAATAATCTTCTTGTTTCATAACTTTACTAATTTTATGTTAGATGATGTATAAATCCTGTTGCATGAATGGGGCGTACCGTCTTTCTTGACGGCAAACAGGATGGGATAGATGCGGTCACCTTTGACTTCGTAGTCCTTCAGGTAGGCCTTCATGCCGTTTACCGACACAAAGGATCCAGGCTCTATCTCCACGTTATCCCTGATGTACTGCTTTTTCAGCTCTGCCAGTTGCTTGTAGATCTCAGTTCGCTGGGCTTCGTATTCCTTGTTGTTCATAAATCAAATAATGATAATTGTACTATATTCTTTCTGATCGTGTCCTTTGGACGCTGCTTGTGATGTACGGGAGGTGGCGGCGGCTTCAGGGGAAGCACGACTGACACGTCACCGCCAGGCCTGGCAGGATCGACGCCGACAATATATCTGGCCTCAGCAGGCTTGTGTGTATGCGTCCGGAGCCAGAGCTGGTAGAACTCGTCGAGTGCATCGATACGGAGGTGATTGCGGGCCTCATCCCAATGTGACTTCTTGAAACGATCCAAAAGGTCATTGACATACACGTCCGCAATATACTCCCCTGCCTCTGCCAGTATTGCCCGCTTCACGGGTTTAGCCTGAACTAAACTGCCAGCCTCAGCCTCCGTCTGATAGACGTGCCCTGGCGCAAAGAGGGCGACGGGATGGTGTCCGTCGAGTGGAATGCGGACGGGAGTCATGCCCGCAAAGCCTTCTCCTTCGACCACCTCGCCCTCCAGCACCTTGCCGTACCAGCGTACATAGACCCTTGCGCCAGGTTCCGTCATAACTCAATGGTCTTTACTACCTCGTTGGTGTATTGCGATGAGCCGTCGGCCTTGAACCGGATGCACTTGATGATGACTCCGTTCTCATAGACCTCCATTACCCCACCCTCGCTGGCTCCGTAGAGCGTCTGGCCGTCCTGGCTGACGGGCTTCGACAGGCTGGGAAGGTGGATCGTTGTCGCACAGTCGCCGACGGAGTGGCCGACGGGCGAATAGAGTTGGTAGTCATATTCCGTGTCGAGCAGTGAGTTGAGATCATCCACCAGGGGCGTCACCTCGTTGCCCGTAGGCAGATCCACGTTGTACTCCCGTGTGATCTTATCCTCCTGCTGCCTCCAGGCGTAGTGCGAGTGACCTCCGAAATAGATGGCGTTCGTGTGTTCGCGCATCAGCTTGTTCAGGAAGTGGAATGTGAGGCCGCAGACGGTGTTTGAGCCGGAGTAGTATTTCTGCTTGATGGCCATCGACGCCGTCACGGGCCAGATACGAAGACGGGAATAGCTGCCAAAGGTGTCTCCGGCCTTGTTGGGCATGAAGTGGTGCATGAACACGAAGATGCGCTTCTGGGGATTATCCTCTACCAGGCCTTTCAGCCACATCAGCGCCTCCGGGGTGTAGAACTGGTAGTCGAAGTTGGTCTCGCGCTGACGGTTATAGTCCGTGTCTTTCACGTATTCCGTCATCTGCTTCACATACTCGTCATTATAATCCAGCCTGTTGATGCCCCGTGCCAGCGTGTCCCATGGATCTCCGTAAGCCATCGTGCCGTAGTCAACGGACAGGAATGCATAGATGTCACCGTGCTTCTCCGTCCAGTAGTTCAGCTTGGACTTTGACGATCTCCAGCCCTCCTTATAGCCGCAGTCCCATCCGACGCCATGCTCGAAGAAGTGCAGGTCTGACTCATACTTGCCGTCAGAGGGATTGATGATGTTGTGGAACTCTCCCACGTTTGCCCACATCGGCAGATAGTTGTACAAGGCTCCGTCATCGACGTACTGGTCTTCCGGCTTGCGGATGGTGAACAGTCTCAGATAGTCATGGTTACCCAATGGCGTGAACAGCCTGAGTCCCCTGGAATATCCGTGCGCCCCATACCAGTCTTTAAACATGTCGTAGTCCGCATCGTTGTACTGTGCAAAATCCCCACAACTGCAGACAAACTCGCAGCCCTCCCTCACGAACACCTCGCAGGCATTCTTCAGGTCTGTCATGTACTCCGAGTTGTGCGAGTCCTCGACGTCCATGTGGATATCGGACATCAGGCCCACCTTATAGAGCAGCCTGCCCTTGTCCTTCACCTGTTGCTGCTGTTGAACACTTGGGGCAGCCGGTTCCTGCTTCCCCTTTACCGAAATCTCTAACTCAATGTCTTTTCCGCAATGCGGACATTTAATTGTTCCCATAATTTTACTATTTGATTAATAATACCGTTTTCTCCACCACAAGCCGTAAACAACCAACAAGGAAATGACGGCAATGCAGATATAGTCAGTCCAATCCAAGTCCATACGCTACTCCTTCATCCTGTTGTTGCCAAGAATCGCCAAAACAAATACCCCGATGATCACTCCCACGAACACTCCGATGATTAATCCCCAAATAAACTGTGTCATACTACACCCCCTTTACGTTTTCTTCAATATAATTCCTGAGATAATCTATTTTTTAATATCATGTCTTAAAAGCTCCAAAACATCTTTAGTTAGTTCAGACAATCCGTAATGTCCTTGATTCAATCGTTCTATAATTGTATCTAATGACATATTAACTTTATCTAAGTACTTGTCTATGTCATGTAATACTTCCTGTTTTGTCATAACTTGTCCTCCTAATGCTTTTTTGATATGGTATATTCCAGTTCAAACTTACTTTCTGCTTCCTTAATCAAGGCATCATAGTCATATCCTTGTTTCAAGTACACGCAGTCATAGGAATGAAAATTGACTGGAGTATCTATATCCTCCACTGTAACTGTATATAAAGGCTTACCTTCATACCTGTCTACTCTTGTACACAAAATAAGTTTCATAACAATTCTCCTTTTCCGTTATTTAATAAGATTCTCTAAACAATACTTTATAGCTTCTTCAGTTGCCTCTTCATAAGAATTATAGTCAAATCCAAAATACTCCTTATCAAAATGAATTTTGTCACTGTCACAATCAGGCAGTATCTCAAAGCCATATTTAGGTTCTCGCATGCTATGAGTGATCAAGATACAAATCTTATGTATATCTCTTAACCATCGCATAGCAAGACTTTGGGAAGGAGCTTTTATGAAGCTCTCTCGGCAATAATTCAACTCATATAAGTCAAGTTGTTTAATTTCCCCTCCTTCTTTTGGATAGTACCAATCACAGTCTCCATCAAATTCTTTCTCTTTCAACAGTTTTGCTGTCACTAAAGATACGTAGGATTCTTTTACCATACTACTACCATTTTATGTTTGCTTTTAGTTTACTTAGACTAAACTCCCAGTTTACACAGACTAAACTCCGGGTTTAGTGCCTTTAAACTCCGGGGATGCCGCTTTGATGCTGGCCGTCACCTTCCGAAGCTCGTCCATGCAAAACTCTACAGACGTCATCGTATCATCCAGGCATTGCTTAAAGAACGTGTTGAGGGCGCTCTCGAATGCGCTGTAGTACAGGGTGGCAAAGAGATCGACTATAGATTCGTTCTCGTAAATCTTAGACTTTGGGTAAGTCTTTTTCATGCCTTCCATTACTTCATTCCAGCCCTCGTCGGCTGCCTTCTCCACCCATCTCATGTCGTAGAGGTTGGGAAACGCTGCACGCATCTCCTCATTGTGCTTGATCAGTTCTTTTTTCAGTTCCTTGTTCATACTCTCAGACTTCTTATTTGTTCGTTATTACTGTGTTCGATAATCCATTTGCGGAGGGTGCAGATGTGCGGAGCTATCACCCAGCCGCGTCCGTAGTAGCCGGAAGAGCATTCGCTGAGGGCTGAGGCCGTGTCCGTGATGGGCATTGTGCGCCCGATCTTGCGCCAGTGATAGGTCGTGCCGCCGAAGAGCATACGGCAGCGCTTTGTGCACAGCAGGACGTCACGCAGGTCGCAGTCTATCAGCATGGCCAGGAACCTGTCGCTGTCGTCGCAGAGTTCCAGCCTCGGGTCGTTCCTGTGTACCACCACGATGTCGGTCCAATAGCAGTTGTAGTTGGGCTGCCTCAGCAGCACCTGGAGCTGCAACAGCCTCAGCGTTGTCAGCACCTCCTGCTCCGTCAGGTTCTTCACCGGAGCCGCCATCAGGATATAGGCCACGTTCGACTGGATCTCAGGATCCTCCGGGTTAAAGGGTTGAATCTGTGTCATTGTTGAAAATATTGTCTGCATTTAAAATCTTTCCTTGGTTCAAACTCTTCAAACGAATGCGCCACAAAGTGAGCTTTTTTGTTGACCCAGTTCGCCATATCCTTCTGCCATTGTGGAATTTGTTGGTGAGGATTATCTGGATCTCTGTACGGCTGAGCATAGGCATACACCCAGTTACCTTTTTTGTTCCGCCTTGCGTCCTGAAGCCGTCTCCACCAATGACAGATGCGCTCATAACTCTCCGTCATGTTATTGTTAAGCATCGTATAGAGGAAAAACTCTCCGTGAAAGCCATAGCCAATAATCATATCCATTGCCCTCTCACACTCCTCTATCTGTGCATGGGTATCACAACCAAAGCGGATCCTGTTCTTATCAAGCCATTTTACCTTTGCCAGCTTGCGTGCAAAGTCTTCTGTCACAAGCCTGGCATCCAAAGCCTGGTTAAAGTCGACTCGGTATCCGCGACTGATTATCTTATCCAGTTGCTCATGGGCATAGTCGCCAGCTGCAAGGAAGTTGTTGTCCATAAGGACCAACTTGTTACGGCCCTCAATGGCTATATCGTCTACGTCCATATAAGGACGGATGGCGCCCTCCTTTTTGGGAACTACACAATACAGGCATTTGTTGGGGCAACCACGGGTAAGGAAACCGTAAGCATAATCCTTCGGAACGTGCGGATAGATGCTGTAACATGGCTGGCAGCGGTCAATCTCTTCCGGAAGAGTAAAGAGGTATTTATATCTGATGACTTTATTTGTATCTCCAATGCAAAGGTTATACGTTCTGTCTTCTTTATAGCCGGTTCCACCGATATATATATTCTTTGCGTTGGTAATGACATAATCGTAGTCAGGGGAGAAATTAAACACCTTTGATATATAAACTATGTCGTATGGGTCAATACGAAGAGGATCATACCATTCAACAACATCATGAGGTCCACCCCATTTAGGTACGCGCTCCTTATGATAACGCGCAATCTTGCAAAGTGCAAGATTTGGATAAATCGTAGCACCCCACTTCTTTTTCTTAGCGTGTCCGTCAACGTCAATGAGTCCAATTCTCATAATCCTGATACCTCCTTATAGTTTAATCTATAATTTCAATGTTATCGGTAGAAACCATTATGCCTACAAACCACCATCTGCTGGCATTGATAGTATTGGAGATGACGGCACGGGCATTTGTGTGTCCCCTGTAAACCTTAAACCGTTTATGCTTCTTCGCCCATCTGATTACAAAGAAATATCCTTTCTCACCATAGCAAACGCACGGAAAGCCCAGTATTTTTGTTATGCCGTATAGCTTTGTCATAATCCTGCTACTTTATTGAACTTATTACGCTTCGTTTCACTCACTTTCCTGTTACGGGCCTCAACCTGGTCGGGGTTGCTGACGGCCCAGAGGTGGATCTTGCTGCCCCTCTCCCTGACCTTGTCGGGATGGAGCAGGGAGAACCTGCGCATGCCGTCGGCCTGCCTGCGCTTCTGTTCGTCGGTCAGCCGGTGGCCTGGCTTGAACTCCGTGGCCGGACTGTGGCGCTGTCCCTTCTTGAACGCCCCGGGATATCCCAACGCCTTCGCCCTTGCGTGAGCCAGTGCACGGCGCTCTTCCCACATGGAAGCCAGCCACACGGGATCCTTCTCGAGTCCCAGCTCACGGGCCTTGCGTATCACCGTCCGCAGGCTCACGCCGAAATATCCCGCCAGTTCCTCGTTAAGCGTCGTAGGATAGTCCCTGCGGAGGTCGTCGAGCATCTGGCGGCTCCAGAATATCCGGGTCGAGTAGCCCCGGTGTTCCATCGTCCGCCCCGTCTTCGCGTTGCAGAACACGCCGTCTGGTTTCTTTTCGTACTTCATAGTTCCTTAAATATTTAATCTTGTTTCATCGCTCTTGTTTTTTGGCACGGATTACGCGGATTAACACGAAGTTAAAATAGTGTCAGTTGCGCTAATGTTTCAATTCGTCGATGAAGTTATTGATACATTGCACAACAGCATCAATTCCACCAATTTCGTGAGCTTCTTGAATTTCACGGATGACAGCCTTTGCACCAGCGACAAAGTTTTCATGCGCTTTCTTGCCGTGACCGCGCTGCATGGCGTAGTCGAATGCCATATCACTTATCGTTGCCATAATTACTCAGTTACGTTGCTTGTTAAAAACTTACTATTACTTTCATTCCTATAGTCCTATCACTTCTCTGATATATTTGTCTATCTGTGCCTCGTAGTCGCGGATCTTGCGCGTCATCTCACGGTACATCTGATGGTCGTAGCCCTTCGTCTGGCTGTAGCGCTTGCGGGCAAGCCAGGTGTTGCGCCACTCCTCCGCGATGAGAAAGGCGGCATGGCTCTTCTGGTCCTTCACGGGATAGCCGGGATGGCTGTCGAGGAATGCCCGTCCGCTCCTGATCTGCTTGTCGAGCTCCGTCTCGAGGGCGATGGATGCCAGCATGTCCTCATGCCTGCGCCCGCCGTTGTAGTACTTGTGCATCGCCCTGCGGATCTCCCAGAGCTGGTAGGCAAAGCCCTCTGCCTTGGTCAGCGGCTCCACGGGCGTCACGTCTGCCCTCATGCTGGCAAGAGTCTTGCCTGGCGTGTTGCGCCGGGCATTCAGCTCTATGTATGCCAGCTTTCGGTCTGAGGTGTTGTAGTCGGGCACCTTGTCGCCCGGGTTGAAGATATGGAACATCACTTTAAAAGGCATGGTCTAACTGTCTTTTTCAAAATTCAAGTTCAAGTTGCATGGGGGGGGGTAAACCTCCACCTTGGGATTGGTATAGGCACTCTTCTTGTGGTTGCGGTAGCCGTATTTGAGTTTCAGGTCCCTGGCCTTCTGGAGGGAAAGCGGAGGCGTAACCACCTCGCGCTCACCCGTCAGCCTGTTGCGGGCCGTGACACAGAACTTGGGGCTGCTCATACCGTACACCTGTCAAATTCAGACTTCAGCATCTTATCCTTCAGGTCGTAGTCCTTGTAGTGGATCCAGTAGGGTTCACCGTCGGGCTGACCGTTCTCGTCGAGCGGCTGGAGCTTCATGCGGCCAAGCCGGTCAAACTCCTGCACGATGCAGTAGTCAGCCTTCACCAGGGATACTTCGTCCGTGACGTACATCCCGATCTGCAGATTCATGTATTCCTTGCCTGTCATGACTTATCCTCCTCCTTCTTTGATGAATACTCAAACACGTCCATGATCTTCGTCTCGCTGACGGAACAGATGACATAATCGATCATCGTGCCGCCCATCACCTCATCGATATTCTTACGGGCACTCTCCAGGGAGACGCCTTCAACAAGATAATAGACATTGGATCTCTTCTCTTTCTCTGTATTTTCGTCGAAGGTGATAAACTGCAACTTCGCCTTATACCAAAGAGAGTCTGCACCTTTATCGAATTTGTCTTCAAGAGACTCTTTATCCCATTTATCAAAGGCTGCCCTGTCTTTATTCCTTACGGCTTTTGCCAGTTCTTCTGAATCCTTTTCAAGCACCTTATTGGCCCAATCCATAAATAACACCTCCTTGAACACACAGCGGTCAATCTCAACCACGTCGAACTCGCCGCTTAAATAATGCACCATTTCGTTTACAAGCCTTGCCTCTGCTTCTGCAAAGCTTACAGCCGGAACTACATACTGTTCCGTCACTTTCTTCTGCAAGCCGTCCTCCATGACCTTCTCATAGCGGATCTTGCAAATAAACCATTCTGCTGTCCTACTTCTCATAATTGTTACTGTTTATTTTGATTCAAATCTATGCCGTAGGCCTCAGACAGCTGTATAATGGCAGCTGAACCGTAGGACTGGCATGTAAGGGTTGTAAACTCACGGATAGTAAAACTGTCCGTGTCTACGTTGATACCGTGTTCACGGGCAAAGTGGTCTCGTCCGGTCTTACAGGATCCTGTCAGGGTGTGGTGCCAGTCGTAGAGCTGACGGGCAGAGATCTTGACGTCGGGATCCGGGAACTGCTCCTTGAACCTGGCGATACGTTCCTCCAGCGGCATTTTCTCCAGCGGCATTTTCTCCAGCGCCTTTGCCGTTGCATCGTCGAATGCCTTACGAAGGGTGTCACCATGCGCGAAACAATTGTCTACTTTGGCGACAAAACACGGTGTCAGGGTGAAGTCGCTATTGAGGATGCTGCCCTTGGCATACGTCTCATGTACGCTGTCAATGATTGTGGGAACACCGTCAACCTGCCACACTTTCTGACCGTTGAACTCAGGTATATCATCGCCAGAGCCATCGCCAGAGCCATCGCCAGAGCCATCGCCAGAGCCATCGCCAGAGCCAGAGCCATAGCCAGAGCCATAGCCAGAGCCATAGCCAGAGCCAGAGCCATAGCCATCGCCAGAGCCAGAGCCAGAGCCATAGCCAGAGCCAGAGCCATAGCCATCGCCAGAGCCATAGCCATAGCCAGAGCCATAGCCAGAGCCAGAGCCAGAGCCAGAGCCATAGCTTACAGCGAGGAATGCCTTGATACGTTCTTCTAACTGATTCTCCATACCTTTACCGACTCAATAGACTTAATAGCCTCTTCACTACACGGGATGATCTCGATCACCTGCATCACCATGTGCAGCGGCACCGTGACGGTGAACTTACAGGAGCCTGGCTTCTTTGTCCCCTCCGTAGCCATCTGGCTGAGGCTTGCGGCACCGTCCCAGTACCAGATGCGGCGGCTGTTCTCCAGCTCCACCTCGACGCCTGCCTCTGTCTCTCTCTTCGACTTCAACGTTCCGTAGAACACTCCGGCCCTGCTGGCACGGATAATCACTTTCTTTCCGATTACTTCCATGATGTTACTTGAATTTAAATGGGTTAATACTCTATCGCTTTGTTGTCCCAGATGTCTGGGTTAAAGTTCGCGCTGATGCCGACATTCTTCATGTTGATGTCTTTGGAGAAGATAATCATGTGCTGCTCAGGATCATCCCTTTCCTCATCCTTCAGGGACAGTACCAGGTCCTTGACCTTGCAGACGATGTAACGCTGTTCGTCTCTCAGGTTATCGACGTTGACAAAGGACTCCAGCTTGTGGTCTATACACATCGTGTACTGGACGTATGTGTTCCTTGTGCCGTTTTTCCTCCTGATATGGACGGTCCCGCATATATACATGTCAGGATCCATCTTCGCCAAGTCTAATATCAGCGAGGCGACGGTACATGGGATAACCCCAAGCCTGCTCTCGTACTCCTCACACTCCAGCGGATCGGTGAAGATCCTGCCGTCCTTGGCCTTGTAGTATATCGTTGCGATCTCCATTACTTCTTACCGATTACTTTTAGGAAATGTTCTTTCTCACGCTGCTTGCGGGCCTCCTCAATCTTTTTATAAGCAGCATTGATGTCTTTGAGAATAAAGGAAGTAGCGTTTGATATGTATTCGTTTATGATCGTCCTAAACTCCTCAAGACTTCTTACTACAACATACATATTACTGGCAGCCTCAAACATCTTCTGAAAATCCTTTTGTTCCCGAGATTGTTTGCCGTTCTTGGTCTTCATCTCTATACCAAGCATGTTGTAAGGAAGAAGGTATGTTACGCCATCTCTAATCACTTTATTGAAGTCGCTTCTCATGAACAACAGCAGATCCGGCACTCCGGCCACGGCGCCCTCGGCCTTGTGGATGCCCTGGCGCCTGCGGTCTGTCGTGGTGTGGCCGCTCCCCTCGTTGATAGGATGCGTCAGAAGCATGGCGTATTGCGGGTACTGCGCCCGGAACCATGCGACACACTGCTGCTGCAGGTTACTTTCTTCGTGATTCATTCTCGTACTTCTTTAGTTTCTTCAGAGCCTCAGCCTTGTCATGCTCCGACTTGCGGAGATTCTTCTTCAGCTCGTCAATAGTCAGTTGCATTATCCCGATCTCATCCTTCATCTGTCCGCGGTCATGCTGATACTTGTTGTAGTGACCCTTCAACAGGTTCTGTGCATTCAGCAGGCTGCCGCGGAGTTCTTCGATCTCCTTCTGCATCTGCCTGTACTTCTTCGTAGTGATAATTCTGATCATATTCTCAATTCGTTTGATTAGTGTTGTTGTCCGGCTTCCATTCTATTCCCAGCCGCGCAAGCTCTCCCGACTCGTATGCGGCAACGAGCGTCGGGCGACACATGCTGTCCGGGTTCCTTTCGACGAGGCTGACCATCCCCTCGAGCTGTTCCCTGCGCTCCGGCCTCGGGTCGCTCCTGTATTCCCCCTCGTAGATCGACTCCTTCGCCTGCTGCGGCTGTGCCTGTCCCCTCTCCTCCTTCTTAGCCCTGGGCACAAAGCTTCCCTCCAGCACCTTGTCGAACACCGACGGGGACCAGAGGTTAGTGAAGTCACCGCGGAATCCCCGGCTTCCCTGGTCGAAATAGTAGGGCGACTCAGCCAGGCGGGCAAACATGGCGTCCACCGTCCCCCTGCCACGCTCACGGACGCAGAGGCCGATCTTCTGCCTCCGGGCTGCCGTGAGCTGCTGGGGAAGGTCGTTGTCACCCAGCCCGAAACCCCTTGCGATCTCTGCGTATCTCCGCATCCAGTTGCGGCAGTCGGCCTCGGTGACAAGACCGTCACCATTGTCAAGAGACTCACACGCGCTATATATATTATTCTCTTCATACTCTTTACTCTTATTAATAATAGGTGGAGCAGTCCGCTGGCAGTCCGCTATCAGTCCGTTAGCAGTCCAGATGTCTTCCTCCTTTCCGCAGTAATACCCATATTTGCAGATAGTTACGACGGTTTTCTTGCAGTCCGCAATCATGGTGATATCTCCCGACGACTTTAAATCCTCCAAAGCCCTCCCGAGCGTGCCGCGGCTGCACTTGTGGTACTCGTTCGACACGGCCTGCTGCATCTCGTTCCAGGTGGTCAGGACAGACCCCCGGCGTACCATGATGCCCCTCACCTTCGTGTCCCTCACCTTCGCCCTGGTAAGCAGCCATTCGAAGAGGGCATGGTGGGGATAGACGTTCCACCACTCCCAGTCCTGAACAAACTCGTCGTACACCTTGAAGAACTTGCTCATGCCGCGCCCCTGACCCTCTGCTGTATGAACTTCTCGCCATCATGATGCCTGTGATCCGGACATATCCACCTGGCTGATGCCACCATTACCCTGTAGGGAAACCTCTCGTTGCCGGGATTGGGCCTCACCGTACACTGTGCCAGTATGGGGTTGCTGCCGTACCTGTGCAGGTTGCTCCACTCACAGTCCATGCAGTTTACCACCTCCGTATTAGCCCTCTCGCCCTTCACGGCCCTGTTGTAGTTACTCTTTGTCATATATGCCTCCTTTGAATGAATGAATTTTCAACTCTATGATGTGTATCTTCCTCACCAGCCTCTCCAGCGAGTGCACGTCCATGACCGTCGCCAGCCTGTGCAGGTCCAGGTACAGGCAGCACCTCTGGGCCTCGAGTTCCCGTCTTGCGCGCTCCTCCTTCATCATGGCAGCCTGTCGCGTACTTCGTTGTGATGCTCCTCCCACCAGCGGGCAATCTCCCTCTCCGACGGCCTGTTGCCGTTCCTGAGCCTGGTCAGCGTGTCCCTTACGTAGTCGTACTGCTCCTGGCTCATGCGAAGGATCACCTGCTCCGCATAGTCGTAGTCGCCTGCCCATCCGAGGACGGCGAAGAAGCCTATCGTCATGGCCACGGCGGCCAACAGCTGTAGTCTGTACCTGTTCATAGTTACTGAGTCCTTTTTTTAATGCCTGATCCTTATCCTTATCTTACCTCCCTCGATGGCCTCGCGCACCTTCGCCTTGTCGTAGAGCACACGGCCCTCTATGGTGACAGGCTCCGGCAGGATGCCCTTCTTGCGGTAGTTCAGCAGCGTGGGCTGCGACACATGCAGCAGCGCAGCCAGCTCCTCCCTCGAGTAGTACTCCGGCTCGTCGCGCTCCTTGATCCGCTGCATGCCCCAGGCCGTGAAGTCCTCGAAGCACTTCCGCAGGTCTTCCGCGTTGATCACCACCTGTATGTTGGCGGCGTTCGGCGAGTGGATGATTTCGTTCAGATTCATGCTATGCGAGTGTTACGGTAAACGACTTGATCTCATTCTTCTCCAGTGCACGGCCCAAGGCGTTGTAGTCCGGAGCCTCAACGGCATCATTCTTCATCGTGCCGTCGTTGTTCAATACGATTACCCTGTACATGATTAGTCCTCCTCTTCTTTATGTGAATAATGGTGTTCAGCCTCAGCGTCCTGGATGGCGTTGAGATGTTCTGTAATAAACGCCCTTTTGTAAGGTCTCTTGATGTATTCGTCTAATTCTGTCATAATGAATGTAGTTTAAGTTACGTTTAATTGCTTTTTAGGGTATGACCTTTGTCGTTTCGATGCCTCCGTATTCGGCCAGCACCTTCTTCCTGGTCAGCTTGGCGTCTTCCGAGTTCGATGTGTAATTCAGAGCGGCATAGAGCGTTGTCCTGCCAATCTTCAGGGCATTACAGATACTGTCTGCCTTGCCCCTTGGAATCACGATAACTTTTCTTCTTATTGCCATAACAATTTTTATATTATAAATGTTTTGAAATCTCAAATAAAAGTTGTATCTTTGCAGCCTATACTACAATCAGAACACTTTCGGTATAAATTCGGAACTATTACCGAGTGCAAAGATAAGACAAATGTCGTAAAAATAAAACATCTTGTTTAAATTTTTAACATAAATTGTTGTAATAATGATACATGTGTCGTATTTTTAACACAATATAATTAATAAACTGTCTTATGAATAAGAAAGAACGCTTTAGAGAAGCCTATTCGTTTTTAAAACGCGAAAAAATAATCAAAACGCAAGCCGATGCTGCTGTAAAAATGGAATCATCACGCACTAATATTTCCAGTGCGCTCAATGGTAGCGATAAAATTCTTACCGATAAATTTCTGGTACGTTTTTGTGCTGCCTTTCAACAAATATCACTTAATTGGCTCCTGAAAGAAGAAGGCCCAATGCTTACGGTAAAACCAGAATTTAAGGCAGAAAATACTCCACAGGTTCTGGAAGGCGATGAAGACAAGGACGTGATAGTTGAGCAGCAAAGGATGACCGAAAGGATTATGGAGCTGATCCGCGAGACTGGCCATATCAACAAAACCTTTGCGCTGCAGGCCGACATCGAGTTGTCTCTCTTTCTTCGCAAGCTCAAAGGCGAAAAGGCGTGGTCTGTGGCAGACGTCCACAAGATCTGCGACACCTACCGCGTAAGGAAGGGATGGCTGGTGGACGGCGAAGGCAAGAAGTTCCGTCTTCCAGAAGAGGTACTGGAGACCATCCCGGCACGTCGCTCGTATGATGTGCGTGTGGGCGTACCTTATTATAATGTAGACTTTGCGATGGGCTTTGACCCTTTGACCAACGACCAGACCGTCACCCCTGAATACATGATCGACTTCACGCCCTACAACAAGTGCGATGCCTGGTGCAACGCGATGGGCCAGTCCATGCACCCCACAATCTCCCACGGCGACAAGATTGCCATCAAGGAAGTGCGCAATCCCCAGACGTGCCTCATCAGCGGAGAAATCTACGCCATCGTCACCACCAACGAGCTGCGCACCATCAAGCGTGTCCGCGACAACGGCGACGACACCATCACCCTCATCCCCGACAACAAGGAATACCCTGAGCAGACCATCAGCAAGTCTCTCATCCTGAAGGTCTACAAGGTCATGGGCAGCGTGAAGATGTTCTAACAATTAGCAGTATATGATATGGAAAAGAAAGATAACATATTCTTAAATGGCATAAGATGGGTCATAGCGTTACCTTTGGCACTTCTTTCGTATTTTATCGGCTATCGCATATTTATGTGGGGAAATAACGAGTTTGCAGGTTTGTCGTTTTTGCACAATATTATGGAAGTAATCGGCTGTGGATTTGCAGCAGCAGCTTTTGTAATTGTAGGCACTTACATATGCCCAAAATACAGAAAGACCGTTGCAATAGTCTTTGCTACCATTGGAAGTATTTTAGGTGTGTTTGGCTGTTTTACAGAATTGCTGAGTAGCGATTTAAGCGTTTTGGTCCTGTTAAGTCATATAGCAAATATTGTAGGAAGTATAGCCGGAGCATTTCTTGTATATGAATATATTGAAGAAGAGGCTGGCAGCTATCAATAGCGTTTAACGTTTTTTGGATGCTTCGAATTGCCGATTTGAATGCCTCAAATTTTAAATTTGAAGACTCCAAAAAATGTTAAATCTGCTTCCAAGTCTGTAAGTTTGAAAACTAAATCAGATAAAAAGCAAGCCGACGGTGGCCAGCAGTCCGATAACTATTGCTGCCAGATACTCATACCATTTCCCCTTATCCCTGTGTATAAGTCCGATGGCTATCAGTGTAACAAAAATCCCAATTAGTATTCTCATGTCTATATAACGAATAGATTTGTGATTTATTGTGTGTACAATAAGAATTCAGATTTTTTTGTGCCATTATTCACCATATTTATTTTTCCTTTCCGCAGCACGGGCAGACGATCCGGCGGATCACCGGGGCCATGCGCTGGCCGAGGAATCCCTGGAGGTATGCCGGAGGCTCCCCGTAGTTCATGATGTCATATGCTGCGGTTATCTCGTCCACCAGGTGTTTCGTCTCATGCATGACGGTGTTGAAGAACTGCTCCCAGTTCCATGCACGGCCTATCAGGGTGATGCTGCGGCGCCGTGCCGGGTTGCTCCACGTATAGCCGCGGTTCCATTCCTCGGTCATCAGGTGCCAGGTCTTACCGATGTCCTCCTGCGGACAGCCCAGCCTCACCATGGCCTCAGCCACGGCAGGCATGTCCTGTTCCAGCGGCACGTAGATCACCGTCGCCAGCCAGTACCCGTCTATGTCTATCGTCTGCCAGATCACGCCATTTCCTCCCAGGGCACTTCCACCCTCTTCCCTATACAGTCGGCCAGCCAACGGCAGAAGGCGATGCCCTCGTAGCCGTCAGGATCGTCCAGCACGTTCTTCACATACTTTGCCAGATGGTCCATGTCCGGCACACTGTCGCCGAGGTAGTCTGCCAGTCCCATGTTGGCCACGAACACATGGTCGTGACCCTTCAGGTTCCTGATCTCCACCTTCGACTCCTTCAGCAGCCGCTCCACCTCCTGTTTCGTCAGTGCCTTGATGGGGCTGCCGTCCTCGCCCTCCATGCGGCTGACGGCAAACTCGCACAGCGCTGCGCTGAAGTGGCAGCCGTGCTTCTGCTTGTACTCCCTGAACCCTTCCGGCGTCAGGTCGAGTATCGTCATAATGTCTTCGTACATAATTTCGGTTATAATTCGTACATATTTCAGATAGGAAAATCAAAGGGGCGAGGCTTCTCTCCCCGCCCCTCCCAGTATTCTACATGTCCTGCATGTGCTTTTTAAGCTCCTGCATCTGGCGGTCAAGCTCCTGGAGTTTCTGCTCGTTCCTCTTGCGGAGTTCCTCACGTTCCTCCCAGGTGCCCTCGTTGCGGTGGTATGCGCGGCCTCCGCGACGGAAGAAGCTGCCGCCCCTCTCGTCCATGTCGCCACGATAGCCGCCGCGGTTGTAGCCATTGCCGCCGTCCATGCCGGATCCGCTGCGGTAGCTGCCGCTTCCTCCCTCGCGGCTCATGCCGCTCAGGGCGTCCACGAACTGGTCGCCGTAGTCCTTCAGCTCGTCGGCCATCTGCTCGATCTCGGGGCCGCATCCGTCGCTGATCTCGTCGATGAAGTCGCGCAGCTTCTTCTTCACCTCGC
>Ga0310786_10000454_pt1 | contig 66675 bp, 37 predicted proteins | sample AusTroGonzalo_MG_FD_203881 | JGI IMG/M metagenome (GOLD analysis project Ga0310786, IMG submission 203881) | Bovine rumen microbial communities from tropical cattle in Woodstock, Queensland, Australia - Gonzalo_03 (v2) (version 2) | ecosystem: Host-associated > Mammals > Digestive system >... | reverse complement strand
TCCGACGGCAAGTTCCAGGAATTCATCCGCAGCGAAGGCCGCTACAAAGCCCTGCTGAAGACCAACCCGGCCCACGCCGAGGAGCTCTTCGCCCAGGCCGAAAGCGACGCCGCCAAGCGTATGGAATTCTACCAGAACGTCGGCAAGCTCATGAAGTAAGCTGCTTCTGACAGAACACGCGTTTTGCGCGAACTCCGGCCCGTCCGAACTTTCCGGTTCGGACGGGCCTTTTGCGTTTGCACGGACCCGTTTCTTTCTTTTTTGCGGATTTCGGCGGCAGTTTTTCAAAAAAAACATCTTCCGCCTCTTTAAATATGAAAAGGCGGTGCTATATTAATATCTTGCAAAAAAATAATTGGTCTCACTATACTAAATCCAAGGGAACAAAATATGAGCGGAATTCTTGAATTTGTCAAAGAGCTGTTTTCGCAGTTTGCCTCTGTTTCGGGCAGTTTTATCGACATCGCGAACGCGCAGCGCGGCTGGGGATTCACCTGGTTCATCCTCATCCTCGTCTGGCTGCTGTCCGGATTCGCATCCTTCGAGTTTGCCAACTCGACCGGGATGAACGGCAAGAAGCATTTCTGGATCGGGCTGATCCTTCCGGTCGTCTATCCGCTTGTTCTCCTCGTCCGCAAGCTCGTCATCCAGACGAAGGCCGTCTCTGCGGCGAAACGCGAGACCGAACGCCTCACAGCGGAACGCGACCAGATCGAGGCGGAACGCCGCCGTATCGACTCCACGCCGAACAAGGACAATTTCGCGAAGCTGAAAGGCTCCTCCGATGCCTCCAGCATCAAGGCACAGTTCCGCCTGGAACTTGCCGACGGATCCGCGCTTATGATCGCGAAGATCCTGGAGGTGCAGGACACTTTGTCTGTGCTTGAGCTGGAATCCAACGAAGGCGAGACTCCGCGCGTGCTTCGCATGCCCTATGCGAAGATGGCCCGCATCGAACGCCTCTGATCATTTTTCCCCCTGATCTTATCATTCACTTTCCCATACACGAGGTTTTGAATCATGTTCAAAGCAGTTTCGGGGAGCACTGAGTTCCCCTCCATCGAAGAATCCAATCTTGCATTCTGGGAACAGAACGGCATTTTTGAAAAGTCCGTTCAGAACAGGAAGGGCAATCCCGAGTTCCTGTTCTACGACGGCCCTCCGTTCGCCACCGGCCTGCCGCACTACGGCCACATCCTCGCAGGCACGATCAAGGACGTGATCCCGCGTTACCAGACCATGCTCGGCAAATACTGCGAACGCACGTTCGGTTGGGACTGCCACGGCCTCCCGGTCGAGTACGAGATGGAGAAGCAGCTGAAGCTCTCCGGCAAGAAGGAGATCGAGGACTACGGCATCGGCAAGTTCAACGAGGCCTGCCGCGGCATCGTGCTGCGCTACACCAGCGAGTGGGAGACCATCGTGAAGCGCATGGGCCGCTGGGTCGATTTCCGCAACGGCTACCGCACGATGGACATGAAGTACATGGAGTCCATCTGGTGGGTGTTCCGCCAGCTGTGGGACAAGGGCCTGATCTACGAAGGCTACAAGATCCTGCCGTACTGCGCCCGCTGCTCCACGCCGCTCTCCAACTTCGAGGCCAACCAGGGCTACAAGGAAGTGACCGACCCGGCCATCACCATCCGGTTCCGCCTGAAGGACGATTCGGAGACGAGCGTGCTGGCGTGGACGACCACGCCGTGGACGCTGCCGTCGAATATGGCGCTCGCCGTCGGGCCGGACATCGACTATGTGAAGGTGAAGGACGGCGACGATACGTTCATCCTCGCCGAATCCCGTCTGCATGCTTACTACAAGCCGGACCAGATGCCGGAGATCGTGGAGCGTTATAAGGGCCGCGACCTCGCCGGTCTCCACTACATCCCGCTTTTCCCGTACTTCGCGGACAAGGAAGCCGAAGGCGCGTTCCGCATCATCACCGCCGACTACGTCAGCACCGAGGACGGCACGGGCGTCGTGCACACGGCCCCGGGCTTCGGCGAAGACGATGCCGCCGCGGGCGCTGCCAACGGCGTGCCCGGCGTCTGCCCGATCGACGCCGAATGCAAGTTCACGAAGGACGTGCCGGACTATGCCGGACGTTATGTGAAGGACGTCGACGCCGAAGTCATCGCCCGCCTGAAAGCCGAAGGCAAGCTCGTCCACCGCGGCACGATCAAGCACAGCTATCCCCATTGCTGGCGCGACGACTCCCCGCTCATCTACCGTGCCGTCTCCACCTGGTTCGTGAAGATCGACCCGATCAAGGAGAAAATGCTCCGCGCGAACGAGCAGATGACCTGGGTCCCCGCCCACATCAAGACCGGCCGCTTCGGCAAGTGGCTTGAAAACGCCCGCGACTGGGCGATCAGCCGCAACCGTTACTGGGGCTGCCCGCTGCCGATCTGGCGCAACGTCGAGACCGGCGAGACCGTCTGCGTCGGCTCCGTGGCCGAACTTGAAAAGCTCACTGGCAGGAAAGTCACCGACATTCACAAGCATTTCGTGGACGAGATGACGATCACGACCGAAAAGGGCACCGTGCTCCGCCGCGTCCCGGAAGTGCTCGACTGCTGGTTCGAAAGCGGCTCCATGCCCTACGCCCAGAAACACTATCCCTTCGAGGATAAGGAACACTTCGAAGAAGGCTTCCCCGCCGACTTCATCGCCGAGGGGCAGGACCAGACCCGCGGCTGGTTCTACACGCTCACGGTCCTCGCCAGCGCGCTCTTCGATAAGCCGCCGGCGATGCACGTGGTGGTGAACGGCATGGTCCTGGCCGAGGACGGGCAGAAGATGTCCAAGCGCCTCCGCAACTACCCCGACCCGATGCACATCGTGAGCACCTACGGTGCCGACGCGCTCCGACTGGTCCTGCTCGGTTCGCAGGTCGTCCGCGCAGAGGACCTGAAATTCTCCGAGGCCGCCGTGAAGGAAGCCATGCGCAGCGTGATCCTGCCGATCTGGAACTCGTTCTCGTTCTTCATGACCTACGCGAACGTCGACAACTGGAAGCCCGCGCCCGGCCCGCTCGCCGCGCCGGAGAATCCCTCTAACCCGCTCGACCGCTGGATCCTCTCCAGCCTCGCCGACATGGTGCAGGAGATCCGCGCGAACATGGACCAGTACCAGCTCCAGCCCGCGGCGAACCGCTTCGAGGCGTTCGTGGAGGACCTCACGAACTGGTACATCCGCCTCAGCCGCCGCCGTTTCTGGAAGAGCCAGGACGACCGGGACAAGGCCGAGGCGTACGCCACGCTTTACTACGTGCTGGTGACCTTCGCGAAGGCCGCCGCGCCGTTCATCCCGTTCATCACGGAGGAGATCTACCGTTCGCTCCGTACCGAAGATATGCCGGAATCCGTCCATCTCTGCGACTTCCCCGAACCGGAACTTTTCCGCCGCGACGAGAAGCTGGAACGCCAGAACGCCCTCGCGCAGAAGGCGGTCTCGCTGGGTCGCTTCCTCCGCACGCAGCGTTCGCTGAAGGTGCGCCAGCCGCTGGCGCGCGCCGTGCTGGTCTCCATCGACCCCGAGGTGCGCGAACTGCTCGCCCTGAGCGAAAGCGTGATCGCGGACGAACTGAACGTGAAGAAGGTCGAGATCTTCGGAGACGAGGAATCCCTGGTGCATCTCTCCGCCAAGGCGAACTTCAAGAGCCTCGGCTCCCGCCTAGGCCCGAAGATGAAGGCCTTTGCCGCCGAGATCGCCAAGCTTTCCTCGCATGTGATTTCCTCCATCATGGCCGGAACTCCGTACGAAATGAAGCTGGAAGACGGCACGACCTGCCTGCTCGGCGCCGCCGACATCGTGGTCAACCGCGCCGAACGCCCCGGATTCTGCGTGGCGGCGGACGCGTCCCTCACGATCGCGCTTGACACCGAGCTGAATGACGAACTGCTCGCAGAAGGCTACGCCCGCGAGCTCGTAAGCCGCATCCAGAACCTCCGCAAGGAAATGGACCTGCAGGTCTCCGACCGCATCAGCGTGCGCGTGACCGCCGGTCAGGACCTGCTTGATGCTCTGGAGTCCGGCCGCGAACACGTCTGCGCGGAAACCCTCGCCACGACACTTGAATTTATCCCTGCCGGAAGCGAAGCGCTTGACGGCGACCTGAACGGAAAACCCTGCGGAGTCGAAGTCCGGAAAGCCTGATGCCCGGCTCCGTTTGCGGAGGTATCTGCCATGAAATGCGAACAATGCGGATTTCTCGTGGACTCCCTGCCGGAAGGCGGGGGGGAGTACCTTTGCCCGAACTGCGGATGGGTCATGCGAAAAGGCGCCCCCGATTCCGCCGGAGACGGAAAAGCGTCCCCGACGGATACCGGAACCGCCACGCACCTGAAGATTGCCAGGACCGTGAACGTCGGATTCGGCGACTTCGCCTCCGTGCTTGCCGCCACCGACGCCAGCAGAATTGCGCCGACTGATACCCGCCGCGATTTCCCGGACCGCACCCGCACGGCCTCCAACTCGACCCTGACCGTGGAGGAGCCGGACGACGATGATGTGCTGTCGACCCTTGAAGTATATGACGAGGATGATGAATACGCCCGGATCCAGGCCGATATCGCCGCACGCAAGGCATCGCTTGATGAACGCTCCGCCGAACTCGACAATCGCGAAAAGTACCTGAACAAGAAACTGGAAGAGATCATCGCCGAAAAGGAGTTCCTTCGCACCGGGATCGAAAAAAACGACGAGGAACGCGCTTCGTATCTGAAACAGAAAAACCTTCTGGATACAAAGCGGTCCGACCTGGAAAAGGAAATGGCCGCGCGCAAGGCGTCCCTCGACGCCCGCGCCGCTGAGATCGAAAGGAAAAGCGAATCCCTCGCCAAGACGCGTGCCGCGCTGGAGGAACTCAAGCGCGAACTGGACACATCCCTGACCGGAGAACAGCCTATCGGTGATGCTACCGGGTCGTCCGTGTCCATCCCGTACAGCGCCAAGCTGCTTCGCCAGAACAACAGCCTGAAGCGCACCGTGCGCATCCAGAAACGAATCCTGATCTGCCTCGCCGTGCTCGTCGTCGTCCTGGTCGTGCTTCTCTTCATCAGGGAATCCGAGCTGAGACGCGCCCGCACCGCGCCGGAACGGAAGCCCCCCGCGGCATCCATCGGCATCATTGGCGGAGCGGATGGCCCGACCGCCGTTTTCCTAGCTTCCGAGCTTCTTCTCAAGGAAAAAGGCCAGTCCGCGGAATCCGTTTCCGCGCCTGGAGACGTCGTCCCGACCCCTGATAATCTTCCCGCGCCGGAAAATGCGTCCGGCGGCGGCTTATGACAAACGTGCCGGAAGGCACAGAAAGAAACGAACCATGAAACGAGTTTTGACCGGGATCCAGCCCTCCGGGATCCTTCACATCGGTAATTATTTCGGGGCGATCCGCTCCACCGTGCGCCTGCAGGAGGAATGCGACGACGCGGTCGTCTTCATCGCCGACCTGCATTCGCTGACCGTCCAGCCGAAGCCCGAAGAGCTGCGCGAACGCGTCCGCGGCGTGGCGGTCGACTTTCTGGCCTGCGGGCTCGACCCGGAGAAGGTCATCTTCTTCCGTCAGTCCGATGTGAACGTGGTGTGCGAACTGATGTGGATCCTGAACTGCCAGACCGGTGTCGGCCTCCTCGAACGCGCCCACAGCTACAAGGACAAGATCGCGAAGGGGTTCGCCCCCAACAACGGTCTCTTCTCCTATCCCGTGCTCATGGCCGCCGACATCCTGCTGTACCACGCGAACCTCGTCCCTGTCGGCAAGGACCAGAAACAGCACCTCGAAATGACGCGCGACATCGCGATCCGTTTCAACCAGCAGTACGGCGACGTCCTGACCATCCCGGAACCGTACATCAGCGGCGAAGTGGCCGTGGTGCCCGGCACGGACGGACAGAAGATGTCCAAGAGCTACAACAACACCATCGAGATCTTCGGCGAACCGAAGGCGATCAAGAAGAAAATCATGAGCATCCAGACCGATTCCAAGGGGCTGGAGGAGCCGAAGGACCCGGACACCTGCACGATCTTCGCGCTGTACAAGCTTTTCGCCACGCCCGAACAGCAGGCGGAGATGGCCGAGCGTTACCGCGCCGGAAACTACGGCTACGGACACGCCAAGCTCGCGCTGCTCGATGCGTACATGGATTTCTTCGCGCCGATGCGGAAACGCCGCGAGGAACTGCTCGCCGATCCGGGCTACGTCGATGCGGTCCTGAAACGCGGCGCCGAACATGCCTCCGAACTCGCCCATGCCACGATGGACGAGGTCCGCAGGGCCGTCGGCCTCCGCTGACGCGCCGGAATAACAAACAGAAGGGAACAAACGGCGGGAACCAGTGTCAAACGGTAATTCGAACCGGACCGCTTAACGATAAGGAGAGTACCGATGTGGGATTATAACAACAAAGTCATGGATTATTTCCTGAACCCGCGGAACGTGGGCGAGATCGCCGACGCCGACGCGGAGGCCGAGGTCGGCAACATGACCTGCGGCGACGCCCTCAGAATATTCCTCAAGATCGACGAGAACACGCACAAGATCCTGGACGCCAAGTTCAAGACCTTCGGCTGCGCCAGCGCCATCGCCAGTTCGTCCATCCTGACCGAGATCGTGATCGGCATGACGGTCGAGGAGGCCGCGCGCGTGACCAACCGCGACATCGTGGACCGTCTCGGCGAGCTGCCCGAAGAGAAGATGCACTGCTCCGTGATGGGCATGGAGGCGCTTCAGGCCGCCCTCGGCGAATACGCGAAGAAACACGGTATCTCGCTCCCCGAAGTGAAGAGCGACGACCCGGACGACCACGAAGGCCGCATCGTCTGCAAGTGCTTCGGCGTGACCGACGCGAAGATCCGCAAGGTCGTCCGCCTGAACCACCTCACCACCGTCGCCCAGGTCACCGAGTACACCAAGGCCGGCGGTGCGTGCGGGACCTGCCTCGACCAGATCCAGCAGATCCTCGACGAGATGAACCACACGCCCCATGCACCCGCCGAAACGGAAAAGCCGCAGGCGGTCGACTTCGATGCCCTGTCGCCCGTGAAGAAGGCGCTGAAGGTGCAGGAAGTGATCGACAAGGAGATCAAGCCTGCGCTTGAACGCGACGGCGGCAGCATCGAGCTGATCGACCTCGACGGAGACGTCGTGAAGGTCACGCTCCGCGGCGTCTGCGCGACCTGCCCGAACTCCAAGCTGACCCTGCGGAAACTCGTGCAGGGCAAGCTCCACGAATTCCTGTCCGACCGGCTCGTGGTCGAGGAGGCGTAATATGAAAGGCGAAGAACACGTCATCTATCTGGACAACAACGCCACCACGCGCACCGCACCGGAGGCCGTCGCCGCCATGCTACCGTATTTCTCCGAATACTACGGCAACGCGTCCAGCATCCACAAGTTCGGCGGCCGCCTGGCGAAGGTGGTCGAGGAAGGCCGCGCGAAAGTCGCCGGGTTCCTCGGCGCCGACCCGAGCGAGATCATCTTCACGTCCTGCGGGACCGAGGGCGACAATGCCGCCATCCTGAGCGCGCTGGACGTCTGCCCGAAACGCCGCCGCAAGATCGTGATCTCCACTGTGGAACACCCCGCCATCCTCAATCTCGGCAAGGACCTGGAACGCCGCGGCTACACCGTGGTGAAGATCCCGGTCGACAGCCTCGGTCGCCTCGACATGGACCGTGCCCGCGAAATGATCGACGAGGAGACGGCGGTCGTCTCCGTGATGTGGGCGAACAACGAGACCGGCAACCTGTACCCGGTGGAAGCATTAGCCGAACTGGCGCACCGCGCCGGGGCGCTCTTCCACACCGATGCCGTCCAGGCCGCCGGAAAGATCCCGTTCAAACTCCGCGACATGAACATCGACATGCTCAGCGTGTCCGGCCATAAATTCCATGCCCCGAAGGGCATCGGCGCCCTGTACGTGCGCCGCGGCGTGCGGTTCCGCCCGTTCATCGTCGGCGGGCACCAGGAGCGCGGACGCCGCGCCGGGACGGAAAACGTGCCGTACATCGTCGGCATGGGCGTGGCAGCCGAGCTTGCCATGGCGAACTTCGACATGGAGAACAACTACGTCCGCAAGCTCCGCGACGACCTGCACAACCGCCTGATCGCGGCCATCCCGAGCGTCCGTGTGAACGGCGACGTGGAGCACCGCCTGCCGAACACCACCAATCTGTCGTTTGAATACATCGAGGGCGAATCCATCCTGATGCACATGGACATCCACGGAATCTGCGCCTCCAGCGGCAGCGCGTGCACGACCGGCAGCCTGGAACCGTCGCATGTCATGCGTGCCATGGGCGTGCCGTACACCGCGGCGCACGGCGCGATCCGCTTCAGTTTCTCCCGCTACAACACGCAGGAGGACGTGGATACGGTCGTTGAGGTCCTGCCCGGCATCATCGAAAAGATCCGCGCGATCTCTCCGTACTGGGCGGATTTCGTGGCGAAACGCTGAAAAAACGAAAAAAAACGGCAAAACGGTTTGACAAAACACAAACCCGCGTATAAATTACGGGCGTTTTTCGAGACCGCCTTTACCGAAACCAATGATAAGGAGACTGTATTATGGTCATGATCTGCCCCTATTGCGAAGCGGAAATCAACGAAAAGCAGATGGAAGCCGAGGACGGGTGCTGCCCGGAATGCGGTATCGCCCTGACGCAGTCCAGCCTCGTCGGCAGCGACGATGAGGACAATGACGGGTTCGACGACTACGACGACGATGACGACGACTACTCCGCGTTCGGCGAACGCTCCAGAGGCTACGACGAGGAATTCGACGAATTCGACGAATTCCTTGAAGAAGAAGAGAAAATCGAACGCAACGAGGCCAAGAACCGCAATAAAAATAAATGATGCCGGAGTGGATGTCACAAGACTTCGAACTCTTTGACACCCATGCCCACCTCGGCGACGACGGATGCCCCGACGAAGCGGAGTATTACCGGCGCGCGGAGGAGGCCGGGGTGCCGTGGATCCTGCTGTGCGGCTCGGATTTCGAGTCCAGCCGCCGCGCCGCGGAGTTCGCCTCGCATTTCGACCGCGTCTTTTTCGCAGCCGGCCTGCATCCGTTGGATGTGCTGAAGCATCCGGGCGATGAGGTGACGCTCGATGAATTCACAGCGGAATGTGTTTCCCGCAGAGATCCGAAGTTCGTCGCGGTCGGCGAGATCGGCCTGGACTACTACTACGAACGCAACACGCGCGAAAAACAGCTTGAAGTCTTCCGCTTGTTTCTGTCGATCGCGCTCCGCCTGGACCAGCCCGCGATCGTTCATACGCGCGACGTCGACGGCAGCACGCTGGCATACGACGACGCCTACGCACTGCTTTCGGATTTCGCGCAAGCGGGCGGTCGCTTCGTCCTCCACTCCTTTGCCGGAAGCCTCGCCGACCTCGAACGTTTCGCCGCGCTCGGCGCGTATTTCGGATGCGGCGGCATGGTGACGTTCAAGAAAGCGGACAACATCCGGGCGCTAGCGCTCCGTTATCCCGAAGACCGCATCCTCCTCGAAACCGATTCCCCGTACCTTGCGCCCGTTCCGTTCCGCGGGAAGGAGAACCACCCCGAATATCTCCCTTGGACTGCCCATTCCCTGGCGACCCTGCGCGGCTGGAGCATGCAGAAGACCGTGTCATCGACGACATCCAACGCAAAACGTTTTTTCAGGATACCCCCCGAAAATGAAGAACTCAAGTAAGCACGAAACGCTCCGCGGCTGGTTTCAGCTCGTCCGTCTGCCCCATCTGTTCACCGTACTGGCCGATCCCCTGACGGGATTCCTGATCGCGGGCGGGCTGGTGCAATGTGGCGACGGTGGCTTTTTTCCGATCGCGGCGGTCTGTTTTATTTCGTTTGCCATGTCGCTCTTCGGCATCATCACGAACGACCTGGCGGATATCCAGCTCGACATGGCGAAGCATCCGGACCGCCCTCTGCCGCGCGGCGTGGTCAGTCCGCGGGCGGCCTCCTATGCCGCCCAGCTGTGCTTCCTGGCGGCCATCATCCCGTCGTTTTTCCTGGGCTGGCTCTTTTCCTTTGTCACGTTTGTCGCCCTGATCAGCATCTACTCGTACAATTTCTATGTCAAATACCGTCCGAAACGCGCCTCCATGATGATGGCGGTCATGCGCGACCTGACGTTCGGGCTTGGTATCCTGATCGTGCCGGACATCTCCATCCGGCGCATCCTGCTGCTGATCGTGTACGGTGTCGGACTCTTCCTGTATTACTGCGGCATCAATGAGATCACACGGTCCGAAACGCTCTCGAAAATGGTCCGGCCTGGCGGCCGTACCATGCTGGGGGGCGCGTGCTGTTGCGCCATTGTGCCGCTGGTCTTCGTCATCAAGCATCTGCGCGATTCGACGACACTCCTGCCGGTGATGTTCGGCCTGCTGGCGATCCTGCTGTGCCTGGTGTATCTCCTGATCGCCCTGTGGGTGTACCAGGTCTCCCGGACCGGAGCCTCGCCCGCGCGTGTCCAGATGGCCGTGCATGTGTCGTTCCGCGCGGCCTTCCTCGTGCAGGCTGCGGCCGCCGCGTCCTGCGGGCTGGTCGTCCTGCCGGTGATCCTCCTGCTGTGCCTCGCCGGGTCCGCATTCGCGAAAAAATACTCCTGTTCCTGAGGCGGATCGCGGACGATGGAAGAATGGTTCGACATGCGGGTGGATCCCGCGCAGATCGCCAGGGAACGTGCGAAGGCGCGTGAACTCCGCCGCACCAACTGGTGGCAGGCGCAGATCCAGAAAGGCGTGTGCCATTACTGCGGCGGGAAGTTTCCGCCGTCCGAACTGACCATGGACCACATCGTGCCGCTTTCCCGCGGCGGCCACAGCACGAAGGGCAACATCGTGCCCTGCTGCAAGGCGTGCAACAACAACAAGAAATACACCATGCCCGTCGACGAGATCCTCGCTGAACTTGACCGTGCAGACCGTGAACGCGAAGCCGCGGAGGGTACCGCGGATGACGATTCCGGCGCGCCGGACGTCCCGGAAGCGGGAGATTGAAGGCACCGCCGGGGCGCGCCATGGATTATTACTGGAACGAACGGACCGATCCGGCGTACAATCTGGCGCTGGAAGAGGTCATGACAGCGCAGGCGGACGCCCCGTTCGCGATGCTGTGGCGGAACCGTCCCGCCGTGATCATCGGGCGGAACCAGAACGCCTGCCGCGAGTTCGATTCCGCGTACGCCCGCGAACACGGCGTCTCCGTAGTGCGGCGCATGACGGGCGGTGGCGCGGTCTACCATGACCTCGGCAACCTCAATTACAGCATCTTCGCGTTCGAGACGGACGCGAATCGACGTTATATCGACTTCGCGCCGTTCGCCGAACCCGTTCTGACCGCCCTGCGGGCACTGGGCGCGGCGGCGGAGTTCTCCGGGCGCAACGACATCCTCGTGGACGGACGCAAAGTCTCCGGCAGCGCGAAATGCGTTCACGCCGGACGCATCCTCTTCCACGGCACGCTCCTCTTCGACGTCGATTTCGAGGCGATGGCGGCGGTCCTGACCCCGCCCCGGGCCAAAATCGAGACGAAGGGCGTCGCGTCCGTCCGGGCACGTGTTGCCAACCTGAATGAGTTCCTGGCCAGTCTGACCCGCGAATCTTTCCGGCAGGCATTGGAACGAGAGCTTCTTCGCCAGTTCGGTTTGAGAACGCCGCTCCCGATCCCGGACAACTGGATGCGCGAGGCGGAACGCATCGCCGACGAACGCTACCGGTCCTGGGAATGGAACTTCGGCGAATCCCCCGATTTCACGTTCGAGCGCACACAGAGGTTTCCGTGCGGGACCGTGACCGTGCATCTGGACGTGCATTCCGGCGTGATCCGGCGCGCGGCGTTCCGCGGCGATTTCTTCGGGACCTCGCCCGCCGACGAGCTCGCCGCCCTCCTGACCGGCTGCCCTCACCGTGCCGATGCGATCCGCGCGGCGCTGTCCGGCGCAGACATCGGGCGGTATATCGCCGGGCTGGAGCTTGATCCGCTGACGGAACTTCTTGCACCCTGATCGAAACCGCGCTGTCGCGTCGCGTTCGCGTCATTCGGCCCTTTTCTTCCCGATAAACACAACACTATGGAGGTTGGGAAATATCCTGACTGTTTTTGTCCTGTTTTTTGATATTCCTTAATAAATTCGACTTGAAAAAATGATTAGCATGTGATATATTATTAGGATAATATCATCAAGAGAAAACTGAACCGGAGGTCCTATTCCCATGAATAAAATGTCCGTTATGAGTTTGACCGCGGCCGCGGTCGCTGCAATTTCCATTCCCCTGTTCGCCCAGATGCCCGGCGCCATGAAACAGGTCGTCGGCGTGGCCGAGGTTGAGGATGTCGCCAACGTCCAGAGCCGTCGTTATACCGGACAGGTAGTCACGCAGGCGGAAGTGAACGTGGTGCCGCGCGTGTCCGGCGAGATTCTGAAGCTTGGCTTCAACGACGGCGATTATGTGAAGAAGGGACAGATGCTCTACTCAATCGAGAAGACGCAGTACGAGGCGGCCGTGAAGCAGGCAGAGGCCACGATCGCGGAATGCAAGGCTCGTCTTGAATATGCACAGAGTACCTACGACCGCAACCAGATGCTCTATGAAGTGAACGCCACCAGCAAGGACACAATGGAGAATACGAAGTCCGCGCTGGACGCCATGCGTGCCGAGCTTGCCGCCGCCGAAGCAGGGCTGGTTACGGCGCAGGACAACCTGAAGCATACCACGATCACTGCCGCCATTGACGGTCTGGTCGGCGTGACGAAATTCACCGCCGGGAACTACATCACGCCTTCCTCCGGTTCGATGCTCACGATCATCCAGATGCAGCCCATCCGCGTGCGGTTCTCCATGAGCACGGGTGACTTCCTGTCCGGCTACGGCAGCTTGACCGTGCTGAAGCAGAACGGCGAAGTCTCGCTGAAGCTGGCCGACGGTTCGGAATATGCAGCAGGCGGCAAGATCGAATTCCTGAACAACGAGGCGAACGTGAAGACGGACGCCGTGCAGGTGTACGCGTCGTTCCCGAATGCCGACATGAAGCTCATTCCCGGCAGCACGGTCACCGTGACGCTCTCGAAGAAGGACTCGTCCAAGATGCCCGCCGTGCCGCCGTCCGCCGTGATGCACGACGCGCAGACCTCTTTCGTGTATGTGGTCGGGGAGGGCAACAAGGTCGAACGCCGCGTGGTGGAGCTGGGCGACATGACGAAGACGCACCAGCTGATCAAATCCGGCGTAACGGTCGGCGAGAAGGTCGTGTCCCAGGGCACGCATAAAGTTATGCCCGGCGACGAAGTCATCCCCGCCGCGCCCGAAGAGAAAAAGTGATCCCGGGGGCCGCATAAGATGTTTTCCAAGATTTTCATTGACCGGCCGCGTTTCGCGATCGTCATCAGTCTGATCCTGGTCCTGGCGGGCGTGATCAGCCTTTTCAAACTGCCTGTGGCGGAGTACCCCGAGATCGCACCGCCGTCGCTGTACGTGAGCGCCATGTATCCCGGCGCCAGCGGCGAGGTGATCGCGCAGACCGTGGCCATGCCGATCGAAGACCAGATCAACGGCGTGGACGATCTGCTGTATTTTTCGTCCGCGTGCAGCAACGCCGGTTCCTACTCCTGCACCGTGACATTCAAGAGCGGCACCGACACCGACATCGCCATGGTCAACCTGCAGAACGCCATCAAGCGCGCCGAACCGCAGTTGCCGACCGACGTGACGAAGCTCGGCATCACCGTGGAGAAGCGCGGCAACGACATCCTCGCCGCCTATGCCTTCACCACGGACGAATCGACGCTGAACATGATGGAGCTGAACAACTACGTCAACGTGAACGTGAAGGACGCTATCACGCGTCTGGACGGCGTGTCGTCCGCCGAAGTGATGTCCCTGGAGGAATACTCCATGCGCATCTGGCTGGACCCGCTCCGCATGGCCGGACTCGGCATCTCCACCACGGACATCGCCAACGCGGTGCAGTCGCAGAACATCCAGGCCGCCGCGGGCAGCATCGGTACGGAGAAGAGCAACAGCTACATGTCGTACAAGCTGAACGTGAAAGGCCGTCTCGTGACCGCCGAGGAGTTTGGCAACATCATCCTGCGCCATGATTCGGACGGCAGTATCGTGCGCCTCAGCGACGTGGCGAAGGTCGAAGTCGGCTCCAGCTCCTACGCCGGACGCAGTGTGTTCAACGGCCATCCCTGCGTGGCGCTGATGGTGAACCGCACGCCGGAGGCAAACGCCATGGGCACGGTCGGACGCGTGAAAGCCGAGCTGGAACAGTGGAAAAAGCGTTTCCCCGCCGGCGTAAGCGTGGAGAGCGCCTACGACCCGACCGAGTTTATCGAGGTGTCGATGAAGGAGATCGTGACGACCATCGTGCTGGCCCTGGGGCTGGTCGTGCTCATCACCTGGATCTTCCTGCAGGACTGGCGCGCCACCCTGATCCCGTCCGTCGCGATCCCGGTCGCCCTGATCGGCACCATGACCTTCCTCTACGCCCTCGGCTACAGCATCAACACCCTGACGATGTTCGGCCTGATCCTGGTGGTCGGCTCGCTGTGCGACGACGCCATCGTGGTGGTCGAAAACTGCCAGGGCCTGATGGAACGCGAAGGGCTCGGCCCGAAGGCCGCCGCAGAGAAGACCATGCGCCAGATTACCGGTGCCATCATCTCCACCACGCTCGTGACCGTGTCCTGCTACGTGCCGCTGGCGTTCTACGGCGGCATGGTGGGCGTGATCTACGTCCAGTTCGCCGTTACCATGTGCATCTCGCTGTGCCTCTCCACGACCATCGCCATGACGCTCAGCCCCGCGCTCTGCGCCCTGCTGCTGCGCCGCCCCGACCACCATGTGCCGCTGATCTTCCGCCCGTTCAATGCCGTGCTGGACTTCAGCCGCAAGATCTACCTGTTCTTCACCGGATTCCTCGTGCGCTGGTCGCCCGTGGCCGTGATCCTTTTCGCCGGCGTGGTGTTCGCCGTCTACTGGATGTTCACGCACTCCCTGAGCTCGTTCCTGCCGGAGGAGGATAAAGGCGTGCTCTTCTGCAACGTGGAACTGCCCAGCGGCGCGTCCGTCGAACGTACGGACGCCGTGCTGCGCGACATCCGCGAGAGGCTTGCCGACGTGAAGGGCATCCGTTCGATCCTGGATGTGTCCGGTTTCAGCATGATGTCCGGTTCCGGCGAAAGCGTCGGCATCGCGATCGTGGCGCTGGACCACTGGGACAAGCGCAAGACGCCGGAACTCCAGCTCAGCGCGATGAAAAATGAGATTCAGGGACGTCTTGCCTCCATTCCGGACGCCAACATCACGGTGTTCTCCCCGCCCGCCATCATGGGCCTCGGCGCGGTCAACGGCGTGAGCGCGCAGGTGTGCGGCATCGGCGACGTCGACCCGATCGAGTTGTCGAACGTGATGAAGAACTTCACGCGCGAATTGATGATGGGAAGCGGCGACAAGATCGCGTTCGCCATGACGCCGTACAACGCCGATACGCCGCAACTGTATCTTGACATCGACTTCGAGAAGGCGCACATCCTCGGCGTTTCCCCGCTCAGCATCTACAACACCCTCCAGAGCAAGCTCGCTTCGCTCTACATCAACGACTTCACCATGGTCAGCCGCAACTTCAAGGTGAAGATGCAGGCGTCCGCCGACTACCGCTCCACCCTCGACGACATCCGCGAGATTCAGGTGGTCAACGACGTCGGCGAAATGGTACCGCTGACCTCGTTCGGCACCCTGAAATACACAGTCGGTCCGCGTCAGATCTCCCGTTTCGACAAGATGACCAGCGCCGAACTGACCGTGAGCGGTCTCCCCGGCGCCAGCTCGCGCCTCATCATGGACGCGATGGAACAGGCGCACCTGCCGGAGCAGTATCACCTGGAATGGACCGGGTTAAGCTATCAGGAACGCCAGAACGAAGGCCAGATCGTCTATCTCATGGGGCTTGCCCTGATGTTCGCATACCTCTTCCTCGTCGCCCAGTACGAAAGCTGGACCATCCCCGTGCCCGTGATGCTGACCGTCACGTTCGCCGTCTGCGGCGCGCTGATCGGCCTGTCGGTTTCGGTGCAGGACCTCGCCCTGAAGTTCAAGACCCCTGACCTGAGCATCTACGCCCAGCTCGGCATGGTCATGCTCATCGGCCTGTCCTCCAAGAACGCCATCCTCATGGTCGAATTCGCCAAGCAGGAGCGCGAGCACGGCAAGAGCATCGTGGAAGCCGCCCTGAGCGGCGCGAGCCTCCGTTACCGCGCCATCCTGATGACCGCATGGAGCTTCATTTTCGGCGTGTTCCCGCTGGTCGTGGCGACCGGCGCCGGGTCCGGCAGCCGCCGCGCCATCGGCATCACCACGTTCTCCGGCATGATCATGGCCACGCTGATCGGCATCATGTTCACCCCGGCCCTGTATGCGTTCTTCCAGTATGTTCGCGAGACCGGCAAAAAGATCCTGCACCTCGACCGTCCGAGAGACTAAGGAGCCTGTTATGAGCAAGAAAGACCCCAATGAATCGAATCTGCTGTTTCCCGTGCCGGATTCCGGCGACGTCGCCTCCGACGTCTGGCGCCTCATCATCCGCAGCAACGCCAAGATGCTGAATCTGCTCCTGCAGGAATGCCCGGAGATCGCACCGGGGCAGAAGATCACCTTCTCCCGCATCCGCGTCCTGACCTACCTCGCGCAGGCGCAGGGTGAACAGGTCAGCATCCGCGACCTTGCCGAGGAGCTCGGCGTGACCTCCGGCGGCGTCTCCCAGATGGTCGACAGCCTGGTGAAGAGCGACATGGTCTGCCGGACTGCGTCGAAGGACGACCGCCGCGTCGTCTACCTCTCGATCTCCGACTCCGCGAAGAAAAGCCTCGACGTACTTTCCAAGTACCTGCACGACCGCGTGGCGAAGGCCATGGCGAAGATCCCGGACCAGGACCGCGAGGTCATGGCGCGTTCCCTCCGCACTCTCCTGACAGCCTTCTATGAGGACGCCGACTGAGCCGTTTCCCCACCACAACACGAATCAACAAAAGCCCTCCGATACGCCTGCTGCAGCGCCGGAGGGTTTTTTCCTTTTATGCCCGGGGGACATAGGTCGAATCAGTCATATAGGACAGATATGTCCATATGACTAATCAAGCAGAATGACGAACGGCTTTTGACAACAAGCCGACCATTTTTCTCCGGCGACGCGGATCAGAAGAACGTGTCGGGGACAGTCGAAGTCACGTCGATCTTCTCGAAATAGTACCAGTTCTGGCTGGGAAGATAATTCACGCAGTAGATGATGCTGCGTCCGTTCTCCGTGCGGGAGATCGTGCCGTATTTTGTCTCGAGGAACTGTTGGAAGAGGTCGGTGTCATCGAAATGGATGGTGAGGGAGTCTTCCTTGTTCGTCTCCATGGCGCCTTCGAATCTGGCTCCGGTCGAGAGGAGGATCATGCCGGATTCGTCGAGCAGGGTCTTCTCCAGGACATTGGTCCCGGTATTGCCTTGCGAATTCAGGTCACGGATGATCGTGTTCAGGTGCAGGTCGAATCCGGCGACGCCGAGGAATCTGCCTGCGGTGTCCAGCATCGGGACGTTGCAGGAGAGCAGATAGCCGGCAGCGGCGGTGTTGCCGGGGTAGGGCTTGCTCCAGGCGAAACTGCCGTCACCCGCCTGTGCCGTCTTGTACCAGTGGCGTCCGCGCGGGTCGTAGTTCTGGGCGTAGGCTCCGCTGCCGGGATACACGATATACTGGCCGTCCGGGAACCCGAAGAGGAGCAGGTGGAGCGAAATTCCCTTGAGGCGGAGATATTCGTTCTGTTCGGCAGGGGAGGCATCCGCGATGTCGCGGGGGAGGCGCTCAAGGAAGACGTTCATGATGGAGTCTTTCAGATGCGCCAGGACATGCAGGCGGCGTTTTTCAAGGTCGGTGAGTTTGTCGCCGTGGATGGTCTTGTGGGCGAAATGCGAGAAGTCGATCTTGCGGTGGTACACGGAGGAATAGATCAGCGATGCGGGCGGATCCTTCGCGTCAGTCCGCATCGAGGAGACCGGCATCATGCAGTCGGGGAGCGTGTCCTCGTTGTCCAGGTCGGTCTCGTAGAGGAAGATGAACTCAGAGGCGATGGATGACAGGAACTGGGCGTTGCGTGCGATATTCGTTTCGATGTAGTCGGCGCAGGCGGTGGAATGACGCTGGGCTTCGCTGAGTTCGAGGCTGTAGTTGTGCCTGGCGTCAATCATGCTGATGCGGCGGTAGCAGGTCACGCCGACCGTCAGGAGCAGCATGAGGATGCAGGCGACGGCGAAGAGCAGCGAGGTGCGTTTGTGGTGCACGGCGAACGCGGACAGGCGCCCGAAGAAATGGTAGGGGTTCGCGGTCGTCTCTTCGCCGCCCATGTAGCGGCGGATGTCCATGCCGAGCTCGCGGACGGTCTGGTACCGTTCGTCGCGGTTGTATGCGGTGGCCTTCGCGATGATGGCCTTCAGGTCCGGGTCGATCTTGAAGCCGTATTTATGGCGGGTCTCGGCGATGCGGCCCTCGCGGATCATGGAGACGACCTCGGCGCTGGTTCGCGCCATGTAGGCTTCGCGGAGCGTGACGACCTCGAAAAGGATGAGCCCGAGCGCGTAGATGTCCGCCCGCTGGTCCGTGTGCTCGCCGTGGATGGCTTCGGGGGAGAGGAAGCGCGGGGTGCCGGAGATGGTGCTGGGCTTCACCCATTTGGCGGGGTCGTATCCTGGCTCGATGATCTGCCTCGCGATGCCCCAGTCCATGATATAGGTCTCGCGGAATTCGCCGATGAGGATGTTTTCCGGTTTGAGGTCGCAGTGCATAATGTTGCGGCTGTTGGCGTAGTCCAGGGCGTCGCAGACGCGGAGGATGACCTCGAGGCGGTACATCAGGGATTTCCGTTCGTCGAACTGTTCGATGCCGACGGTGCGATATTCGTGGTCGAGCTGCTCCAGATAGTCCTTCAGCGTCTTTCCGTCGACGAGTTTCATCACGAGGTGAAGCCCGTTGTCCTTGTCCGAGTTCAGCGAGTAGATCGGGATGATCGCGGGGTGGCTGAGCTGGGCGGTGACGCGCGCCTCCTGGATGAACTGGCCGCGCGTGAACTGGTCCTCCGGCTGCGATTTCAGCGTCTTGATGGCTACCGGACGGCGGAGGTCCAGGTCCATCCCCTCGCGGATGATGCCCTGGCCGCCCTCGGCGAAGATTTTGCCCTGCTGGTACTCCTCATCGATGTCCTCCAGCTTCACGTCCAGCTGGTCGTCGAACCGGACGACGGAGTGGTCCACGTGCGTGAAAGTGACCGTGGTGTCCTGCTCGCGGTTGAGGCCCTTCAGGCCGACCTTAATCGAGGTCACAGTATGGACTTTTCCGGACGTAGCGCCGCGATTGCTCATTGGAGACCTCCTTTCCGGTCGGGATCGATGTCCGCCAGGAAATCGCGCAGGCGGATCTTCTCCACGTACCACTCCTCCATGGCGGGGACGTACGCGAAACAGTAGACGAAGGGGCCGCCCGGCTCCTTGCGGATGACGGCGCCGTATTCCTTTTCGTTCAGCCAGGTTGTCAGCCACTGGTCGGGATACTGGCCTTTTTCCAGATTGACTGTCGGTCGTTTGCCGGGGCCGTTGTTCATGCGTTCCATCTTGATGCTGCCGTCCTTCGCGATGAAGTACTGCGAAATGATGCCGCGTGAGATGTTGTCGGCTTCGTTCAGGATCTGGTCGATGTAACGCCCGGAGACGAGGATCGCCGCAGCGCCGATCGGGGCGTCGGATGTCCCGAGCGGGATCGAGACGGGCAAGACGACGCGTTCCTCTCCGGAGATGGCGTTTTCGAGCGTGGCGGGAAGGTTCCAGAATGCTTTGTCGCTGTGCGAGGCAAGAGACTGATCGTACCAGTAGGTCTCGCCGGAAAGGGCGGACTCGGTCTTCACGGTGTACGGATAATGCAGAGACGAGCCGTCTTTCAGCAGGATCTGGATGCGGTAGATGGGGCTGATGCTCTGCGTGAGCCGGTTGATTTGCTTGTCCGTGCTTTCCTTAGAGACGTAGGAGTTCAGCGGAGCCTGAAGCATGTAGCGGAAAAGCGTGGGCTGAAGCATGCCGAGGCATGTGAAATCGGGATTCTTCAGGTCGTCTGCCCGTCCTGCCTCAATTCTGCGGAAACTGACGGAGTCGCCGTAGGCAGGGGAGTACTCGGTATGAAGACTGGAATTGCCGGAGATAGCTTCGTCGTCCGGCGGCGCCAGGTACTTTTTGCCGTTGGAGCGGGCTTTCATGTGGCTGGAATGCAGAAACTCGGTCTCGAATCGGATGGATTCGAGCATGTCGTTGAACTTTTCGGCTTGCAGGTTGAACTGGTGGGCGGTTTTCCTGCAAGCGGACTGCGCTTTGCCGAGCACATGGTCGTCGAGGTAGGACATCTGCGCCAGGCGGACGTCATTGAAGATATTGTATGCGATGAGCGCGCCGACCAGGAAGATCAGCGTCATGAATCCCAGGAACATCTGCCTGTGGTGCGTCCGGATGAGCTTCGCGAAACGTTTCGACAGGCTGATCCTGCGCACGGAGACCTCGTCCGAATGCATGAACCTGCGGATGTCGTCGGCGAACTCGGTGACAGTCTGATAGCGGTTCTCAGGATCGGGGGCGGTGGCTTTCTGAATGATCGCCTTCATGTCCGGGTCGATCGTGCCGCCGAAACGGTGCTCGATCGTAGGCCGTACGCCGTTCCTGAGTTGCTCCAGGATTTCCGGGGCGGGGGCGTCGGGGAACGGAGGATGGAGCGTGACGAGTTCGTAGAGGAGCATGCCGATGGCGTAGATATCGGAACGGACGGAGGGATCCGCGCCGGAAATGATCTCCGGCGCGACGAATCGCGGATCGAGGATTTCCGGCATCTTGCGTTTTGGCTGCGCGGCATCCTTTTCGCTGGCGGAGATGAAGTGCGCGTAGCCCCAGCCCTTGATGTAGACTTCGTGGTATTCGCCGATCAGGATGTTCTGAGGGTGCAGGTTGGAGTGCACGACGCCGCGGCTGTGGGCGTAGACCAGGCCGTCCGTGATGCCGAGGATAAGCTCAAGACGGAAACTCAGCGAGGCGGCTTCCTCCGATGCGCGGAATCCGGCGCTGCGGTAATGCGACGTGATCCGCTCCAGGTATTTGCGGAGGTCCGTGCCGTCGGTCAGCTTTACGGCGGAATGCAGGCCGCCGCGATAGTCGCGGTTGACGCTGTAAACGGGCAGGACGGACGGGTGGTCGAGCTGGGCAGAGATCTCGGCTTCGTCGATGAAACTGGCGCGTTCGTCCGGGTCCAGCAGCTTTTCGTCGCGCAGCGAATACACCGCCACCTCGCGTTCGAGGCCGAGGTCCTCCCCGATGGAAACCACATAGCGCCCCCCTTCCGCGAGCTTTCGCTCGATCTCGAACCTGTCTTCCAGGTCGGTCAGGTGCGCCTTTGTTTCTTCCACATGTCCGACCTCGGCGCGTTTGCGGTGGTGGTCCATCCCCTCGATCTCCGCGCCGACGTCGCGTTTGCCCGTGCCGGTTCCGGTCAGGGCGGACAGGATCGACGTCGGGTTGTGAAGGATGTTCTGGAGCCGCGTGCGGGTGCTGCCCGGGATGGACTGCGTGTCTTCCGGAGTGACCCGCGTGACGCCGTTCTCCGCACTGAGGACGATGGTGCGGTCGGGCGAGTCGCTGTCCATGACGATGGTACGGTCGACCATTTCCGTGTCCATGACCAGCGTGCGGTCAGGGACGTCCTGCACATGATTGGTCGTCCCGGCAGCCTGAGCGTCGGAAGTCTTGTCGTTCATTTCGGCAGAATCGGGGCTGAGTTCGTCCGTCACGGTATGTCTCCGGGGAAAAGGTGCAAATCAGGTTATTTCGGAAATCCGACAGCCTGCGCGAGGATCACGGTCATCTTGTCTTCGAGCTTGAAGACCTTGCGGACAGCCTTCTCATCGTACATGCCGAGGGAGACGGTGCCGAGACCCTTGGAGGCCGCGTAGAGATACACATCCTGCGAGGCTTCCCCCACGTGGATCGCGGGATACTTGATGTCGTTCGGGAACTTGGTGGAATCGCTGGCGTAGACGAGGATGCAGGCGGCGTTCTGCGCCATGCTCTTGTTCATGATGAGGTCCGTGCGGAAATCGCCGGCATCGATGCGCACGAGCTTGTTTCCCTTCGCATCGTAGTGGTAGACCGCACCCGGAAGCGCCACGTAGACTTCGAGGTCCTGCTTGTTCATCGCGGTCGGGATCGTGCGCTTGCCGTCGGGACGGTTCACGCCGTTCGCGGCGTAGAGGATTTCGGAGAGCGTGGCGGCGTCGAGTTCGCCGGGCTTGTATTCGCGGACGGTCTTGCGTTCCGCAAGCGCCTGCATCAGGGGCATGCCGCCGGTCTTGGCGGGCGCGGGGAGGGCGACCGTTTCGGCTTTCGGGTCGATTTTCGCGGATGCAGCGTCCTGCGCGGGGCAGGTGAACGCGGCGAGGAGTGCGAGCGAGGCTGCGGCAAAGATGGCGAGATGTTTCATGGTGTGAGCTCCTTTCTTGCTGGAGTTTGGGTTTTGATCGGTTCAAAAACAGTTTTCCGGGGCGGGGAAGGTCTTTCCCTTCACCTCGGCAATGTATGCGGCGATGGCATCCTGCGCCATGGTCCCGACGTGGCAGAACCGTCTGGCGTGCTTCGGCAGGAATCCTTCGGTGTAGCCGAGCAGGTCGCTGATGACCTGCACCTGGCCGTCGCAGTCCGGGCCCGCGCCGATCCCGATGGTCGGCACGCCGACGGCGGCGGTAATCTTCGCGGCGAGCTCGGACGGGACACATTCCAGCACCATGGAGAAGACGCCGGCATCCTCAAGCTCCTTCGCGCGGGCGATGAGTTCGGCGGCCTCCTCCTCGCCTCGTCCCTGCACACGGTAACCGCCGGAAGTCTTCACGGACTGCGGCAGCAGCCCGATATGCCCCTGGACCGGGATCCCGGCTTCGACGAGCGCGCGGACAGACGGCAGAGTGGACGGGGTGCATTCGAGCTTGATCGCATCGCATCCGGCTTCCTGCATGAACCTTGCCGCCTCGCGGAGCGTATTCTCCACGCCGAGGTGGCAGGTCATGAACGGCATGTCGCCGACGATGAAGGTGTTCGGAGCGCCGCGACGGACACATTGTGCGTGGTGAACCATCACGTCCATGGTAGCGGGGATGGTGTCGGCATATCCGAGAGTGTTCATGGAGAGCGAGTCGCCCACAAGGATAAAATCGATCCCGGCGGCCTCGGCGAATGCCGCGGTCGGGGCGTCGTAGGCGGTGATCATCACGATCTTTTCGCCGTTTTGCTTCATCTTCCGGAACGACCGGACTGTTTTCTTCACGATGTCGGACATGCGGCACCTCCGTATCTGAACTGAAATGGGTGTGTTTTGTGCTGTTCCGGGCGGATGCGAGGGAGTGGCTTCCAAGCAATACCATGATTTCCCACGCGCCCGTGTACGTCCATGGCTTCAATTCAAAGCCGATTCAGGGCGGTCCGGATTACAAAATATAACACGAAAACCAAAAAAGTACAATAAAAAAAGGCACGAATGCGGAAAAAGATTTGAAAATCTCTCTTTTCGGATTAGTTTATCAAGAGGAAAGGCTTTTCAATTATGGCTAAATCGAACAAACACACCAGAAACCCCCGCGTTCAGCGCCGGGTCCTTTACAGCGGCGTCTTTTCCGCCGCGACCGCCGGTTTCGGCTTCGTCAAAGTCTCCGACGATCCGTCCCTCGAGTTCTTCATTCCGCGCCAGCATACCGGGCACGCCCTGGACGGCGACACGGTCGAGGTCGAGCAGATTCCTGACGAGCGCGGTGCGACATACTCGAAGCGGAAGACCGGCCCGGTCGGGCGCATCGTTTCCATCACCGGACGCAACCGCGAATTCGTGGTCGGATGCCTGGATTCCCTGCATGAGATCCGTCCGCTGGACAAGCATCTGCCGGAGACCATCCGCGTGAACTCGGTCCCGCGCAACGCGAAGAAGGGCGACTGGGTGCAGGTGCGGCTGCTCGATGACGGTTCGAACCATACGGAACAGCTTCGCGGCCATGTGGAATGTTCGCTCGGGTCCGCGGGCGATGTGGCGCACGACCTGAACGCCATAGCGGCCGAGTTCGGCTTGCCCCCTACCTACACCCCCGAGGACGAGGCCGAAGCGCTGAAGATCACGCCGCTGGAGATCGAACGGGAAGACCTTTCCTCCCTGTATACGCTCACGATCGACCCGGCGGACGCGCACGATTTCGACGATGCCATCTCCGTTCAACCGACCGCAAAAGCCGGCGAGATCACGCTCGGCGTACATATCGCCGATGTCGCGGCATGGATCCGGCCCGGTTCCAAATTCGACAAGGCTGCCGCATACCGGGCGTTCTCCTCGTATCTTCCCGGTAAATTCCTGCCGATGCTCCCGAAACCGCTCACCGCGAAGATCAGTCTCCGCGAAAAAGTCCTGTCCCCCGCCCACAGCGTGATCTTTACCGTGCGTCTCCGCGATGGCAAGATCCTCTCCTCGCGCCGTGTCCATTCCCTGGTGAAGGTGAACCGCCGCCTCGACTACGATACTGTGCAGGCGTTTCTGGACGAACCCGCGAAGCGCCCGAAGGGCTGGAACAAGCAGGATATGGAGAACGTGCTGCTCCTGCATAAGCTCGTTAAGAAGATGCGCGGATGGCGTGCGAAACATGAACAGTTCCTCTGGATCGACGTGCCGGAGATCCGTGTGCTTTGCGACGAGTCCACGCACGAGATCAAGGGGCTTCTGCGACGCATCCCGTGCGCCGCAGACGGCATCGTGGAGGAATGCATGCTCGCCGCGAACTCGGCGGTCGCGAACGAGCTGATCGAACGCGGCGTCGGCGGGCTCTTCCGCATCCACCCGGAACCCGACCCGGAGAAACTTGCCGAGTTCGAAGGTTTTGTTTCCGAGGCGTTCGGCATTTCCACGGGCGATCTTTCGTCCGGGCGCGCCGCCTGCATGCATTTCCTCGAATCCCTCCCGGATGACCACCGCAAACCCGTGATCCTGTCGCGGTTCCTGCGGGCGATGGCGCGCGCCGGCTACCGCGAGAACCCGGAACTTCATTTCGGACTCGGCAAGACGCGCTATTCGCACTTCACCAGTCCGATCCGGCGTTATCCGGACCTGGCGCTCCACCAGCAGCTCCTTGCGCTCGACCTGAACAAACGCCTGCGCTCCAAGCGTATGCTCGCGGAGATCGCCGTACTGTGCTCGAAGAAGGAGGAACGCAACGACAATGCCTTCTATGCCGCAAACGACCGGCTGAAGCTGCATTTCCTGAAGAACAGCGGTGCACTGGAGAACACCACCATGTACGAGGCGATCATCCAGAAAGTCACCTCGTCCGGGCTCATGTGTGAGATACCCGAGCTGGGCATGCTCGGTTTCGTGCCGGTCTCCCGTTTCCGTACGCCTGTTACGCGCCGCAATTCGCGTTATTCCTCGCGCATGGAGAACGGCCATACCGGATACCGTCCCGGCGATTTTATCTACATCGCGCTGGACAGCATCGACCTCGTACGCGGCCACGCGCAGTTCCGTCCCGTCATTTAACCGTTACTCAGAAAGGTTTTCCGATATGAGATTTCCACCCCGTTTCCTGCCGGCGGCCGCGCTCTGCACGATCCTGCTGGTCTCCTGCAATACTACGACGTTCGAGGTCCCGAAGCTCGGCGCGCGCTTCGAAGACACGAAAAAGCTCATGGAATACGACACTTCTCTGAACACGTACGTCATCCCGCTCGAAAAATACGAGAAGCTTGAGTACGAAAATTTCTACATCGCTATTCCGAAGGACCCCGTGGTCCAGTATTACGCCCCGGCGTCCTCAAACTCCTCCAACAGCGCCGAAATTTTTGTGAAGAATCTGCCGATCGAGACCGATTTCTTCGGACGTGCCATTTATATGAAGGCGCTGGAAGGCTGGAAGAGCCTTGCCGACATCCAGAAGTTCTACAAGGCAAAGTACACGCCGGACAAATACACCATCAGCCTTGAAACGCGTATCACGAATCATGACGGCATCAACTGTGTCGAATACGATATCATGGCACGCCTGCCCGAGACCGGGAAGGTCATCGCGGTGCATGGGTTCTGCATGTTCGACCCGAAGAACCCGGGCTTCATCTTCGATGTCGGGGCAGGCCGCACGGCATACCAGAAGGACATCGACAACGACTTCCTGATCCGGGCGTCCGGCCTGTTCTTCGAGGCGGTGAAGTTCCGTCAGTAAAACGAGATGGGATAACCTCGTTTTCAACGGAAAAAACGGGCGGTGCGGAGAGGATCCGCGCCGCCCTGATTATACACCTTCAGGTCAAAAATAATACCGGCTCAGCCGGTAAGTAGGAAGAAATCTTTAGATTCAAGTTGCGCAGAAAAGCCTCTTGGAGCACCCTTGAGGTTGCCATTTATGTTAAAGACCACGTTTTGAAGTCGCCGGAAATCGTCGCCGCAGTGTCGAGGCAGACCGGAATCCGCCCGACGGACATCATGAACAAGTTCGACGACGGCTTCTGGAATGAACTGACTCCCACCGAGAAACAGCGCCTCATGCAGATCATGGTCGAACATGTGACCGTCAATGAGGATGGCGTCATGATCGTATTCCGAACCGAAAACATCAAATCCATTCAGGAGGTAAACATTGAACAGAATCCTTGAAGACGGGCGTCTGCAGGTCGTCATCCCCATCAAGTTCCGCACGATCTCGGCGCGAAAAAAGATTGTCATTCCCGGTAGCAAGTCCGACGATGCAACCCCGCTCGTGCGTCAAATCGCACGGGCGTTCCGCTGGCAGAAATACATTGACGAGGGCAAGTTCAAAAACATCGTGGAACTGGCCAAGGCCGTCGGTCAGGATAAGTCCGGCGTAGCACAGACAATGCGGCTTCGGATGCTGTCTCCGGCCATCGTCCACAGAATCATCGCCGGGGATATTCCCCGGTCGCTCACCCTCAAAGACCTTCGGACGGCTTTCCCCGATGTGTGGAGCGAGCAGGAGGAACGGTGGTTCGGGGGAGAGATGGCGTCGTGGGGTGAGGAGTGAGGAGCTGATGTTCTCAGATGTGGGGATAGAGCAAGTCAGAAACGGGTCCATGCGGTATAGTCCAAAGCGTGGTCCTGAAAACATATCGCCTTGCGTGACATTTTGGAACACATAAATATGCAAAAAAACTTTTAAGATTATGGAAATGGAGCTTGATAATTCGTCTTCTGCATGTTATATTCTTTTTTTAGAATTGTGGATAGGAACAGGGTGTGAAGCCATTTGCGCCTCGAACCCCAGCACAGCAGGAGCCAGGCCATGAACCGGAACCGACCCGACGACGAACGCACGACCCGCATCGTAACTCTCGACTTCAACGGCGGCAGCCACGTCTACCGCAACCCTGAACTTGGACTGATTATCCCGGCACAGATCGAACCCGGTGAATTCTCCGCTATACGCAGAGCCGGGCTTGTCTCCACGTTGAACCGTGAATACGCTTCTGAAAGCATCCACTTTTCTTTCGATGTTACCCAGGGTACGTCCACTGTTCATATTGGACGCACCCATGCGTTTGATGCGTTCGGGCACTTCCTCGGACTGGCCGAGGGGATCGGTTCGGGCGACGCCTTCGTGCTGCTGGATGCTTCCGCCAATGACGCCGAGCTCGTGAACGTGATCCGTCACGAGGCGGGACACATCCTCGGCACCCTCGACCACGGCGGCGCGGGGCTCGCAAGGTATGCATGGGAAAGAAAGAATTACGACTATCGTTCTGCCTATCTTGCAAACAAGTATCCTGACCAATATAAATCGTATTTACGCAAAATCATAACAACGGAAACGATTCACATACCTGTTCTCGCGTCGTCAGGGGAAGATATGCTTACCGTCTCCTATACGGAGAACGGTACGACAATCGAATATGTGTATGACTCCGCAAGCATAAACAGCGAGGTCTCGACAGAACATGTATCCCAGACAAACAACATTGAGTGTTATCAAACCGCATCGGGAATCTGGGCACGCAATATTCAGGTATATGGCGGCAACGTCGACCATTGCACGGCTGCAAGGATGGTCGTTTCTGGCAATTATGATTATGACGGCTTTTCCGGATACGAGGGAGGAGAGTACGCTTCTGAACGCTTCAACTACAAATATTATCAGGGGGTAGCCGTCGGATGTGTCGTAAAGGCGGAACTCAACTCTATGAACGGCAACAACGGGACGATTATCGTGGAAGGCAACGGGGTGGCAAGACAGTGTACCGCGGATTCCATTATGGTCAAAGGGGAACTGGACAGATCGCATTATTATGAAGATCATTCCGGCACGGAAACAGAGGAGTTCAAGCTTTTCAACGGTCTGGCGGAAAACTGTACCGTCAACGGAGGGACATTGCGCGTGGATTTCGGCGGCATCGCCAACGACATCATCGTCCGCTCCGGAGATGCGGTCATCGGCAGCGCAGGAGATATCGCTGCATGGAGAGAAGAAGATGCAAGAGCAGTGGAAGAAGGAGAGAATCCACCTTTTGCGTATAACATAGAACTTGCGGAAGACAGTTTTGCCCGATATGGTTCCGCCAAGGCGAACAATCTGATCGTCGAGAAGGGAAACGTACAGGTAAACTATGGCGGCGAACTGCACAATGCCAAGATAGACGGCAACCTGAATGCCACAGAGGGCGCTTCGCTGGGCGGCGTTATCACGTGCAAGAGTGTGGACCTGTCCAATGTAACCCCCGGGACCAACATCACGATCAAGCTGGACCTGAACGATTACAAAGTCGCGAATTATACGGAATACCAATACAACGAAGACGGATCGCTTGCCGCCACCATAGAGTTTTTCGCCAATTACACCACCAGGACCCATTACTTCCGCGATGGCGTGGTGGTCTCCGTCACAGACGGCACGTTCGACAACAAGGATGGCCGGTTCGACATGACGAACTGGAAGTACACCTTTGCCGCCACGATTGGAAAAGTGGATGAAAAGGCGCTGCCGTACATCGTGGTCGATTTCGGCGGCACGGAAAAGGATTTCGATAGCGGACGGTTGTATTTCGATTACCCGTCCACCACGCATGACGTTCAGTTCCAGCTGGAAAGCAATCTGAACAAGTGGGAGGAGGACTGGGGTCCCAGTTATGGCTTTGATGAAAACGGTGTGCGTTACGAGATCGAAGACTACTTCTTTAGAGAGATCGACTACAATTCCATGCTCTTCGGCGAGGCGGCGGATGTGCTGTGGCTGGAAAACGGCTGGGACGATGAAACGGAATACACGGTGGTCCTCCCCGACGATGTCATGAAGGGCGCGACGGAGGAACTGACCATCACGGACAAAGGTCCCGGAAACAATGTTCTGACCGACGCGGAACTGAAAGGCAACAAGCTGGTGTTCAAAGGCGGCGCCGAGTCCGGCAATTATTCCGTCAAGGCGGAGGAGAAGGACGGGCGCGACCACGAATGCGACCTGGAACTGTGGGTGATCCCGGAGGAGATCCCGGTCCTCGGCAAAGCGGGCACGAAAAAACTCTCCGAAATCCTGAAGAAGATGCAGACTACCCGCGTTTTCGAGTTCAGTGCGGGACTGCCCCACAACATCCACACAGAACTTTGCGGAATGCCATTCGACCTGAGCGACACGGGGATTACGATCACGGCGGACTTTCCCCAGATGTCTTTCTCCGCCAAGGTTCAAGGCAAAATCGAGTGGAAGCTCAACAAGGACACTGCCGGGACGGGCAAGCAACTGAAACTCGTGATCGACCTCTCCGGTGACAACTACCTCTCCATCACGAACACGAAAGGCAAATATGACTGGGACCTGGTCGGCGAGTTCAAAATCCCGGACTTCAAGCTCGGCAAATTCGAGTTTTCCAATATGGCGATGAAGGTTGACGTCGGGAAATCGTCGTACAGTGCGAGCGCGTATGTGAAACTGCCGTGGATCAAGTACGCGTTCGGCGGTTCCATCGGCTTCGTGGACGGTTATTGGGACAGCATGGCGATTGGCGTGGACAGTCTCAACGTTCCGCTCGGGACCTCCGGACTCTTCCTGCAGAAGATCGAGGGTGGCATCAGCGGGATCGCTACGGAACTGAACCTGACGTTCCAGGGGACTTTGGGGCTGACCGCGGGCCCGACGTTCAAGGTGGAATATGTCGACTGGCTGGGCATCGACTCCGGCGAGTATTCGCTCTGCGAAATCACCGTGCTCGGAACCCTCACCACGAACGGCAACCTCTCCGGAGAAGCCGAAACATCCATTCTCGGCGGATTCATCACAGGCGGCGGCGGAGCCGGTATCAAGGACGGCGAATTTTTCAGCAAGGGAAAATACACGCTCCTCAACGGCTGCATCACCGTCGACGGCGAACTGCGGGCGGGACTCAGCACCGGCATCAAAATAACCGGAAAAGGCAAAATGACCGTGCCCGCGGAAAAGATATTCGGTCCGCTTGCCGGGATGACGCTGACCGTCAACGCCGAGGCAAGCATCAACGTGCAGAATCCCGACGCGTCGTACGTCAAGGCATGGTCTGACCTCACCGTCATGGGGTATCAGGTCGCAATGGGATTCAAGTACAGTTTCAACAAGGGGCTGGAGCTGACCGGCTGCGATGATGAAAAGAAGGACGGCGGCGGTTCGCCGAAACGCAGTCTGTACGCGTTGAATCCGGTCCTGTTCGATCTCTCGCCGGAATACAGTCTGCGCGGAGCCGCCGAACCGTCCGCGAGCAAAACGTTCACGGTAACAAGTTCCGGGCTGACGTTGTTCCAGGTAAACCTGAGCATTTCCGATGCGATCATGTCACTGGCGTTCGGCGGCGTGGAATACACGCAGGTGGATATCGCGGCGGGGCTTTATGAAAACATGCGGATCGTGAGCGAACTGAGCGGACTTGCGAGCGAGCTGAGCGGCGCGAACTGCATCACCGTCGCAGTGAACGATGCCGCGCTTGGCGAGTGGACGGTCAACGCCTATGGCGACGCCGAAGCGACCTTCAACGCGTATTCCCTGCTTTCCACCGCGCCGGCTCCCGTTCTGACCGCGGTGGAAGTCGGCGAAGACGCACGGAGCGCCACGCTCCGCTACACCGCGGATTTTTCCGGACTGACCGACGCGACGATCTCCATCTTCCGCGCGGACGCCGGTACGACCGACTTCACAAGTGGCTCGAAGCTCGCCGAAATTGCCGCCGCCGATGCGACCGGAGTTTACGAGTATGTGATGCCGGACGAGGTCGAGGGCGGGGATTATCTGTTCTACCTCGCAGTGAACAGCGACGGACGTGCTCCGGTCTACAGCGCAGTCTCCGACGTTTACACGTTCCGCATACTCGACACCGAAGCGCCCGACCGGATCCAGACCTTCAACAGCGAGTGGAAGTCCAACGGCACGGTCCTGACCTGGGAAGCGCCGTGGGATGACAAAGGCGTCGCCGGATACAAGGTCAGCTACCGGATGCTCATGGAAAAGAGCGAAGACGAAGAGACTGACATTGAAGAGCTCGACAGCGAGGCTCCTGAAGGCGGCAGTGAAGAAGTTATCGAGGAGGAAATCGTCTGGACCGAAGCCGATGTGAAGACGAATTCGTTCACGTTCGACAGTGTCCCCAACGGCACATACATTGTCCGCGTCGCGGCCTACGATGCCGCGGACAACCTCGGCGCGTGGAGCGAAGAGCAATCGAGCCTCGTCCTCACGGTCGCAAATGCGAAGTACAAAAACGTCGCATTGACGGAAGACCTTGAGCTTGCGGAATATGAAAGCGCCACGGGAATCACGGCGGGCGATTTCGCAATCAAAGCCGAAACAAACACCCTGATTTCCGGTTCCGTGCTCGGCGACGCGGAGACCGGCGGCATCGTGGAGAATTCGACCGTCAACGGCGTCGTCTCCATGCTTGCGGGCAGCCGCGGATTCAATCTCACGGTCAACGGCACGCTGAACGTCGCCGGGGCTGTTGACGGCGCGACCGTGAACGACGGCGGCACACTGATTATCGGGTCCAGGGGATCTGCAAACGGCATCACGGTCAATGCGGGCGGTTCGTTGGCCCTGCGCATCGGGGCGGAATACTCCTGTCTTACGCTTGCCTACGGGGCTTCGCTCGTTTTCATCAACAGCGGCAGCGGGAACAGTTCCGGCAAATACCTGCTCACGGACGACATCCGTACGGCGGGTACGCTCCGATCCACCCTGTATCTTGACACACAAGGCCACAAGATCCGTTTCGAGCAGTACAACCAGTCCGCGGAATACGAAGATTCCGAGTGGTATGGCATCTTCGACAGAATCTCGCTCATCTCCGATCTCGACAAGCTCATCGGCGACGCGCTGGAAGTGGAGATCGACTCGACGGCCTACGGAAGGTTCAAAATTTCAGACAAAGCCCAGTATTTCAGCGGTACGATCACAGTGATCGACCATGAAGACCAGAGTTCCGCCGAGGTCGGGTTCGATAAGTGTGCGCTCGTCGGACACGCCGCATGCAAGCTTGTAAAACATGACGACGGACTTTTCCTCGAAACAGCCCGAGCCGAGATCGACGCCCCCTTGATCACGGTGAAATACGCGGACAGCAATGCATACGACTATATTGAATTGACCGCAACACCTGCTGAAAACACGGACGTAGCCGACCACTACACGTTCCGGTACTCTCTGAATGCCGATATGTCGGATGCGGTATCCTTGGAGGTGAACGACTGGTACGGAGGTTACGCCCTGATCAGCAAGAATGACCTCATGGATAACGCGACGTATTATGTTCAGGCCAATGTCGAGAATACCTTTGGCGTGACCAGTGCCTGGAGCGATGCGGCGAGCTTTACCGTCGTCCCGAAGGTCCTGCCCGATGCTCCGACCACCCTGACCGTCTCGGGTGCGACAAACAAGAAAAACAACAGTATCTCGTTCACCGCGACTGGTGTGGAAGACTCGAATTACACGGTCCGCGAGTACCGGTTCCGTTACGCCGACAACCCAGAGATGAAGAATGCCGTCATCCTCACCACCGGGCAGAGGCTTATCAATTATGCTTACATTCAGAAGTCCGACATTGAGGATGGCAGGGATTATTATGTCCAGGCCGGAGTGAAGCAAGGCAACGACTGGAGTTACTGGACCGACGCAGTAGTTTTCAACACGCAGGGCTGGGATTTCGACGGTCTTACGGTCGGCCCGGAGCCGGACGGCGACGTCAACTATTACGACCTGGAAGGCAAGCGCGCGAAGAACGTCAAGGTCATCGACGGCGGTTACTTCTACGGTGGCGGCGATGTGGACGGGTTGGTCGTCGAGGCGGGTGGATTCTTCCGCGACGACAATTCCGATGTCACCAACGCCGTCGTCAATGGCGGCAGATACTGGCTGGATCAGGGCAGTGTCGTCGATCTCGTGGTAACCAGCGGTACCCTTCGCCTGATGAGCGGCACGCTGAAAGGCACGACCATCATCGGGTCGGACGCTGTCATGGACCTCGACGGACTCCAGCGCGAACCCGATCTCAGCGGCACGATCCTGATTCAGGGGCAGTTCACGATTTACTATCTGCACCAAGTCATCAGCACAAACGCGGAGTTCGTGTTCGATATCGGTGCGCACGAGGCGGAGGCGTTACGGAACAAGTCGTTCGTTGAATACGTCTTCGTGCTGGGCGGCGCAAGCAAGTTCACGGCGAAACTCGACGATACGCCAGAAATCGGCGAATACCGGATCACCAGCCTGTACAATGTCCCCGAAAACGGGCTGTACGTCTCGCTTGAAGCGAACGACGGGACGAAGCTCGGCACAATGAGAATCGGAGACGCCCCGATCCTTTATAACGGTTTGTATTATTCGTTGATCGATCAGAAGAACGTCGCGTATCTGCACGTCTCCGACAACCAGGACCCGCCGTTCATCGGCGCGGTGAAACTCTCCAAAAACGGCACGATCTACGACTCCAACTCATCCTATCGTGACATCACTGTCTCCGCCTCCGACGAATGCGATTACGTGCTGGTCGGGGATGCCGGACAGCTGTATACGGTCACGGTCGGGAACGGCGGCAAGGTCGATCTCGGCGGCGCCGTCTTTGGCGCGACCATCGAAAACGGCGGCCAGCTCACGATCAAAGAGGGCGGACGCGCGCTGTCCAATATTATCACGGTCAAGGACGGCGGCAACGTCACCATCGAGGGCGGCAAGGTCGATCTCGGTGCGGCGTTCCACCTCGCAGGCGGCACGATTACGGTCAATGGCACGTTGCAGGGCTGGGAAGATGATTCCGGGAATGAATGGGGCGCGACCCGTCACTGGTTCGTCTACGACCTTGACAAGCTCACCGCTGCGCCAGCCGACGCGATGATCTCCGACTATGAGATGCTGACGCAGTGCAATCCGGAGTTTACCGCCTATATGTCCGCGGACCAGAAGAATGTGTCCTACAAGCTCCTTGGCAACGCGTCCGGGTTCGACCGATATGTCTCGCTCAATGTCGAAGGGCACGACTATCAGGAATACCTGCGCATCGGGCAGGAATGCAGCATCGGGGACAGCTACTATTCGCTTGCAGTCGTCGACAACGTGCTGACGCTGACCGTGTCCTCCACGCGGCCTGTTCATGCGCCGTCGGTCTGGGCGGACGTAACCGAACCCACGACCGGAAGCGTCACGATCACGGCTTCCTTCGACGAAACGGCGAAGACGAAAGAATACAGCCTTGACGGTGTCACGTGGAAGACATACAAAAAGGCCATCAAGGTCACGGAAAACGGCACGATCTATTTCCGTGGCAAGGACTCCAAGGGCAACACGTCCCCAGTCGTGAGCTACGAGGTCACGAACATCCAGAAGGCAAGTCCCGAACAGGAGAAACCCAGTGTGCCGGACCTCGGAGGCAATGATACCCCGGTGAAGTCGGACGGAACTCTGAACCCGGCGGCCATTGTCGAAGACAATCCGCTGGAACAGGGCGGAGACACGAACATCGTCATGGATGCGGCTGGCAGCGTCGAACAGGACGGCTACAACAACTTTGTCGGCGAGGAGGACAAGGTCGACAATGCGAAGATCACGCTGGAGAAGGCAGCGAAGCTGAGTTTTACGGTCAAGGCAGACAGCAAGGTCAAGCTCACGTTCTATGAACTTGTTGAAAAAACAGACGGCACCTACAAAAAGAAATCACTGAAAACCGTCACGGTCTCCAGTAAAAATGGTGGCGAGAAGACCACGGCGTCGGTGCTGGTCGAGGGCGGCTGGGACAAGCTGTACTACGTCGCGGTCGAAAACAAGAACAAGAAGGACCAGGGGGCTTATTACAACGTCTCCCTCACGACCGAAGGGAAAAACGCCTGCGAGTTCTTCTCCGACGGCGACGACGGCGACAATAACTATCTGTACGACAAGAAGCAGAAAGACGTGTGGAATTCCAATGTCCGCGATGCCGAGGCACTCGAAATCAGCAGTGGCGATATCGGCAAGGCCATCCAGATCGATACGGATACGGAGACTGTAGTTGACCATGACGGCTTCACGAACTACGTTGGCTTCGGCGACGCTATGGACTTCCGCAAGATCGAACTGAAGTCCGCCGCCAAGCTCAGCTTCGACCTTGCCAAGACCACCGGTGGCGCGGCCAAGCTCGTCATCTATACGGAGAACGACAAGGGTAAGATGGTCGTCGTCAACAGCAAACTGACGGTTACGACCAAGGCCGCCGCCCCCAGCGGCAGCGTGAAGAATCCGGTCGTGCTCCAGAAGGGCGTGTACTACATCGCGGTGCAGTCCACGGACGCGAAGAAAGGCAAGGAAGCGTACTACAATGTGAGCCTCAACGCGAACAGCGTGTTCTACGAGGATGGCGACAGCGGCATGAACGACTTCGACAGTAAGACCAAGAAGGTCGATGATGTTGTCAGAGAAGATGAAAACGCCCTGACGTTGTACAATGGCGAAATGCTTCGTTTCGACGGCGTGCTATCTGAAGATGAAGAAATCAACCATGACGGCTGGACCAACTTCGTCGGCACCGGCGATGACAGCGACATCGTGAGAATCAATGCAAACAACGGGATGAAGCTGTCCCTGAAGGTCACTGCCACGGATGCCGTCAGCCTCGTGATCTACGGACTCCAGAAAAACGGTACGCTGAAGGCGCTCAAAACGGTCAAGAGCAAGAACAATGTTGCCGAACTCGTCAATTTCGAACTGAAGGCGAAATCCGCGCCCGGCGGCCAGTTTTTCCTCGGTGTCACCTCGACAAACGCGAAGAAAGGCAGCGCCGCGTTCTATAACGTGGACGTCGTCAGCGTGTCCGGTCAGGACTCCGCACCGTTCTCCGCTTCCGTCGCCTCCTCGCTCGCTATGCCGGAGACCGACAGCCTCGCCATAACCGATAGCTTGAGCTTCGGCAACTACGGCGCGGATGCCCTCGCGGATGTCTCCGCATCTGCTCTCGCCGAATTGGACGACAAGTCTGCATGGCAGAACCTCACTCTGGCATGAAAGCCCCCGCCTTATTCTGAACTCAAACAAACGATGACATAAACACAACCCGAAAGGATTTCCCTCTATGGCACGATACGATGTAATCGACGGCAAGACCAGCACAGGACTGGTCCTGAACAACGATTCCATGTACGTTTCCGCGGGCGGCACCGCGACCGAAACCACACTCAACGAGGGCGGCAGCATGTATGTCTCCGCGGGCGGCTTCGTGACCGAAACCACCCTCAACGAGGGCGGCAGCATGGGCGTCGCCGGCATAGCAAACAGCGTTACCGTCAACTCTGGCGGAAGAGTCAGCATCGTTTCCGGCGGCACGGCGTTGAACGTCGTGGAAAATGGCGGTTGTGTCATGGTTGCCTCCGACGCGACCGTGACGTTCAAGGAAAACACGTTCTCCGGGCTTGTAGTATCGGGCGATTATTCACTCATGACGGTTCACAAAGGCACGACCGCGAGCAACACCATGATAACCGGCTATGATGTCCTCATAAATGTCTTTGACGGCGGCATCGCGAAAGACACGGTCGTCTCCTCTGGCGAACTCGTCGCATTGAGCGGCGGACTGGTCGACGGCGTCGAAGTGTGGAATTCGCTGTATGTTGTCTCCGGCGGCGTCGCGAAAAATGTCGTTGCCAAGGCAGGACAAGTCATTCTAGCCGAAGGGGCGAATATTGACAGACTGACCATCAACAGCAGCGTCTGGGTGGAATTCAGGGGAAAGGCCTCTCTCAACAACACCGAGATCAATTCCGGCGCGTACCTCGCCATGAACGCAAGCGAAGCTACGGCAACCAATACGGTCGTGAACAGCGGCGGCAGGGCTTCCGCCGGCAGCAGCGCCTACTGCTCCGGCGTCATCTTCGACGGCGTAACCGTGAACGCCGGCGGCGCGCTGTATGTCCTGGCGAACAACAGCGCGGTGAATATCACGGAGAACGGCGGATACGTCAGCGTCGCCGACGGAGCGACCGCCACGTTCAAGGAAAACAGTTTCTCCGGCCAGACGATCGGGCCGAACACGACTGCCACGGTCCATTCCGGCACGACCGCGACCAATAACATAATCAGTTCCGCCACGATGGAGATTTACGACGGCGGCTCAGCCGTCGACAACACGCTGGTCGATTACGCGACGATCCTCGTGTATTCCGGCGGGAAAGCCATCGGCGGCGTCGTAGGAGGGGGCGGTTATCTCTGTGTTCTCAACGGCGGCCGCGCGGAAAATGTCCAGGTATCCAACGGAATGGTCTATGTCTCCGAGGGCGGCACGCTCGCCGGCGCTTCGTTCGACCCGGAAGGCGGCTACGTCAACTGGTACGGGAACTACATCTCCTGCACGAAAGGGACCGTAACGGACGTCAATGTCAATGCTTACGGCAGCATGTACCTGATCGACGGCCGCGCGGTCCGGACCACCGTGGAGGGGCACGGCGTCCTCAGTGCATACAACACCTTCTCTCTGGAGAGCACCACGGTCAACGAGGGCGGCAGCCTCCGGGCGGTCAATAACTATGACTATTCTGATCCGGCCCTCCTGGCAAACACGACGGTCAACGGCGGCGGCAACGTCTACCTGGAGGGACACGTCTCGGCGTCAGGCATGACGCTCAATTCCGGCGCAAGCATGTCTTACCAGAGATATGAAGTCGGATGGTTCTCGGCAAGCGACCTCACGTTCACCAGCGCCTCGGCTTACATCAACGGCGGCGGAAGCGTGACCCATATCGTCCAGAACGGCGGCACGACCACTGCCGGCGGCGGAAAGTACGACGACATTACGCTGAGCGGCGGATACTTCTACGCCGTATACACCGAGATCGACGGGGCCGCGATCTCGGATTACGGCAGCATACAACTCACCGGCGGGACGGCGACCAACGTGACAATCTTGAATCCCAGCAAGGAAAGATATGCGGAAATGCGGCTCTCCGGGGGAGCGTTTGCGAGCAATGTCTCGGTCGACTACGACTGCTTCCTGGAACTCAATCCCGGCGCGTCCGCGGACGGCGTGACAGTTGCCGGCGGCGGCTGGATCCGCACCTACGAAAACACGTCCGCCACGAACATCACGCTCGCGAAAGGCGTGGAGGCGACAGTCTACGTCTCGCCGACCACGTATGTCCAGGGGACCAGCGACGGGAAGGCATTCGAGGTCAAGGACGGCATCATGTCCGACTTCACCGTGCTGGACGGCGGCATGAGTCCTGTCGTCTGCAGCGGCGGCACGCTGGTCAATGTCACCACGCTCTCCAGCGGTGGGAATTTCTGCGTTTCCAGCGGCGGGTCCGTTCTGGGGAAGATCACGGTCGAAAAGGGCGGCGCCGTGTATTGCTACGGCGGCTACGTGGAGGAAATCGTCGAGAACGGCGGCTACGTGGACGCCCATCCCTACTACGGCTCGGTGATCAAGTTCGCATCGAACACCATCTCCGGGCTGGCGCTGAGGTCCGGCGAGGAAGCCACGGTCCACTCCGGCACCACCGCGAACAGCACGACGATCCAGGGCATCTACAGCTCCGGCGCGGGTGCATACCTGAAGATCTACGACGGCGGCATCGCGAACGACACCGACGTCTTCGACTGCGGCAACCTGGAAGTCAGCGGCGGCACGGCGAACAGGACCATGCTCCGCAAATCCGGACATATGAGGCTGGAGAGCGGTGCATCGGCGGTCAGCACCACACTGGTGGACGGCGGCTTCATCTATGCCGCCAACTACTCCGGCACGGTCAGCCTCGCGGAAACGCATGTTTCCTCGGGCGGCACGCTTACCCTGAGTCCGGCCGGCTACGGAAGTGCTTGCGTGACCGGGACCGTCATTGAGTCGGGCGGAACGGTTTACCTCGGACCCGACGGGTCATCCTATCCGACTGTGATTCTTTCCAGTACCACGGTCAAGTCCGGCGGCTCGCTCTTGTGGGGCCCCCTGGTCAATCCCGACTGGTACTACTATTCCCGCGGATATGCCAGCGCGTTCGACACGACGCTCGAATCCGGCGCAAGCGTCACGCTGGGGTACAGAGAGTATTTCAGCGGCGTGACTGTCCGAGAAAATGCCCTTCTCGAGATCTCCAGCAACGGATATGCCACGAATATCACCGCTGCCGGGACGGGCGCGACCATCCGGGTGCTTTCCAACGGCGACGTAGACTCCGCAACGGTCGGCAGCGGCGCGTCCATTGTGATCAACGACGGATGGGCAAACTACACCACCATCGACGACGGCGGATCCATGCTGCTTCAGGGAATGGAAAACAAATTTGCCGGCGCCTATCTCCTGACGGTCAACAGCGGCACGGTATCCGCAGGCGCCAGCTCCTATCTTGAAAATGTTTCGGCAGGGTCCGGCGCCAGGATCGAAGTCGGCAGCGGCGCGGTCGCCTATTACTCCATCTCTCTCGACGACGGCGCCGAAATGCACGTGGCGGAAGGAGGCGTGATCGCATTCCACCTGGGATACATCCCCGCCTACACAAGCATCGGCGTGAACGGTCTTTCACGGATCACCGGCGCCCCGGATTACAAGGTGATGCTGTACAATTCTTCCCAGAACTACGGGGACTACCTCATCGCGACCGGCACGGCGGAATTCAACGGTTCCATGACGCTTTTGAGCGACGCTTACGATGCGTTCGCGCCCGGCGTGGCGACGCTCACGGTCGGCGCAGAATCCGTGCTGGTCGGCGACCGCTACTACTCGCTGATGCGCCCGGACGACGACCAGCTCAGCGTGGTGGTCACGAAGAAAGCCATCGTGCACGACGACGGCCCGGACAACAGCTGGAACGACTACCTGTACGACAAGAAGAACAAGGAGAATCCGCTGAATCCGGAATGGGAGGACTTCGAGGCGACAACTTTGGCCCCCACCCTGTCCAACGTCATGGTGGATCAGAAATACTCCGTGTACTACAAGGATGCCGCCGGAAAGCTCTGGTACAACTTTGTCGGAAACGGCGAGGTGGACGGCGTGAAGCGCGTCGACACCGCCGACTACGCGACGATCACGCTGGACTACGGTGCGTGCCTGAGCCTGAACCTGGAAGCCACGGACGCCACAAAGTTCACGATTTGGAAGTTCACCACGGGCACGGACAAGAAAGGCAACACCACCTACACGCAGAAATCGCTCCAGTCGACCACGCTGAAGAAAGCCAAAGGCGCGACGACCTACACGGCGACGACCAAGAACCTCATGCTCGAGGCCGGCACCTACTGCATCTCCATGGAGTCCACCAACATCAAGAAGGGCGGCGCAGCGTACTACAACGCGAAGCTCAACACGGACGAGTCGAAGAAGGACCACACGGTATTCTATTCCGACGGCGACAACGGCTGGAACAATTACCTGTACGACAAGAAAAACAAGGACTATCCGCTGAACCCGAACCAGGGGTCTTTCCTGACGACATACATCGATCCGTGGACGTCGAATGTCCGGGTCGACAGCGGCACGTCGCACACGGACGACAGCGGGGTCACGTGGAACAACTTCGTCGGATTCGGCGACGACACGGACTTTGCGCGCGTCTACCTGTATTACGGCACGTCCCTGAGCTTCACGGTCGAGTCCACCGACGCCACGAAGTTCACGATTTGGAAGTTCACCACGGGCACGGACAAGAAAGGCAACACCACCTACACGCAGAAATCGCTCCAGTCGACCACGCTGAAGAAAGCCAAGGGCGAGGATACATACAAGGCTGTGACCAAGAACCTCATGCTCGACGAAGGTATCTACTACATCTCCATGCAGTCCACGAACGCCAGGAAAGGCGGCAGCGCGTACTACAACGTAAGCTTCGTGCCGGACAACTGCGTGTTCTACAACTGCGCCGACTACGGCTGGAACGATTACGTGTACGACAAGAAGAAAGACGAGGGCGAGCAGCTCAACTACGATGTCGTGAACGGCGACGGATTCGACGTCACGGTCGACAACAAGGGCAAAGCCGTCAGCCTCGACTTCGACGGCTATGAGTACAAGGGCAAGGAGTACGGAAACTTCGTCGGCTACAATGACGAAACCGACTTCAGGAAGATCAACGTGGCGAAGGCAGGGAGCGCAAGTTTCCATGTCGAAGCCACCGACGCCGCGAAGATCGAGATCTGGGAGCTCGTCGCGAAGACCGACAAGAAAGGCGTCACGACCTATTCGATGAAGTCGCTCCAGTCGACCGCGCTCAAGAAGACCTCGGTCGTCGACGGCGTCCAGATGTACGGCATCGACACGAAGGCGTACAACTTCAAGGAGGCCGGTGAATATTATCTCTGCGTCACGTCCACGAATGCGAAGAAGGGCGGCAACGCCTACTACAACGTGTCGCTCCTTGACACGGACATCGTCAACAGCGCGGGCGATGCAGACGCTCTCGCCATGCCGGAGACCTCCGACGCCCTCGCAGTGACGGACGCCCTGAGCTTCACTTCGCTCGATGCGGATGTCCTCGCATCCGCCTCCACCTCTGCTCTCGCCAATCTGGACGACAAGTCCGCTTGGCTGAATATCGCAAGCCTGGCGTAAAAGTTCATAGCCCTCGGAGCTCCGGCTCCGAGGGTACCTTAAATTGTTTATGACAAAAAACTTAATAATTTTCCCGGTTTCGTTATGAGGCAAATTCGCCGTATAAAAGCCGGGAATAGTCATTCTCCGTTTTTCGCAGGGGATCGAAGATGTGGCTGTTCGTTTTTTGGGACCTTCGGCGGTGAAATTGGTTTAGGAAAACAGCATTCAAGATAGTGATGCGCGACTCTCAAAACGCAGGTTATGCCCAAAAAACAGCGCGGTGTATTTTCGGCTTTTGAGGTGAAGCCAAGACGGGCAGTCCCCAAAAATCGAAAAATCATATACGCGCTGTTTCGCAAACAGATGGTTGCTGTTGGAGAATCAGCGCGCACCTTATGCCTGAGCTCAAAAATCGAGAGGGCGACCCTTTTCGCAAACGGAGAATTTCGGGAGAAGAATGCGTCCTGCGGCGTCCGAAAGGCGTGGAGAACGATTCGCGGCAGAGAATCCCTTGCCGGATTATCCTTTGCACAACCCTCGGATTGAACGGGATATAGCGAGATAAGCTACTGCTCAAACCATCAAATGGTGCGAGCCCGAGCAGCACTTCAAGACGTGAAGTTTTGGGGTGCTGCTCTTTCTTTGTCACCGTCACACAAGTAGCCCTTTCGCTTCCTCGAATATCTTTTGCGAGGCGAATTCCGCAAAGGCTCCGGAGGAGATCAGCGTGGCATATAGTTCCGAACCATCATCACCGAATTTGAGCGTGACCTTTTCTACAGCGACACCGGAGACCTTGACGCTGTTTTCGCCGTCCGTGTAGGTCAGCGTTTCAGCGTTCCAGTTATCCAGACTGCCTTCGGCAAACCAGAGCGTGACCGAGCCCGTTTCGAGCTGTTCCACATTGTCCACGCCCCAATTATAGCAGAAGGTGAACACATCGTTTCCACCGCCACCGTGCATACGGTCGTTGCCGATGCCGCCGACAATCACATCATTGCCTGACGCACCGACGATGCGGTCGTTCCCCTCGTCACCGAACAGGAAATTATCGCCCTTGTTCGCCCAGATGGTGTCGTCTCCATCGCCGCCACGAACGGTCATGCCCCCTCCCGTATACTCGAACCGCTGACTCGTGAGGTCAATGACATCGGCCCCTGCGCCTGCCCGGATCTCGCGGATGTTTGCGATACGGGACTGGTGCACCTCGATATCTTTCGGCAACTCGGTGAAGACATCGTCCAAGAAGAGCGCTTCCCCGTTTTCTCCGTCCGTCAGACATAGGAGATTCGGGTCGGACGTGCCGAAGAAGAAGTCCTGGACCCGCCCTTTTCCATCGATGAACACCAGCTCGTTTGTCCCGTTCCAATCGTTGATGGAGCCGACATGCATAGCCATCGAAAAAAAACCGGCTTCGCCCCATGTCCCCACGATGCCAGCAAAGAAGACATCTCCGTTGCCGTCCGCATTGGACTGCATCACCTTCGCCGGGCCGGGCGAATTGTCGGAAACGATCTCGTCACCGACCGCCCACTGATCATTGGAGTCAGACCGGACGCGCCACTGGTACGTCCCTGCGGGCAGGTCCAGCAGGTCCATGGCGTTCGTGGACGCCGCCGCCCGGATGCCATGCGTGAAGTCGTCCATGCTGTATTCTACCACATATCCCCCTGCCTCGTCCGATTCCCATGAGACCTTGTCTTTCGTCCCGACCAGGTTCGTCGGGGCGGGCACATCCGGCACATCGACCGTCACAGACAACCTGGAATCCGTCAGGTTCAGCGTATAGCCCGTGCTGCCGATGAAAACCGTTTCTTCGCCAACAGCAAGTATGCCGAGCTCATCACCGGATGTATTCTGAACCGTGATCGTGCCGGTAAAGTCCGCCGCACCATCCGCGAGAGCGTAGACTCTGTTCGCCTGCGTGCCGTCCACCGTGAGCGTATAGACCGGCGTCCCCTGAATGATTGACAAATCGTTCACGAGTGCCTCGCTTCCCGCCTCCACTTGCGTTAGGTCGAAATTTAGAATTGCCCCTTTATAGAAAGAGACCTTCGCGCTACTTTCAAATAACATTTTTCCTGTAGCTGTCCCTCCACTGTCAATTCGCATATAACCGCCAGAGTTGACAGTGACACAATTCGCCACTCCTACGCAGGTTATGCTGCCGCGACTGTTGACGATTGTTTTGTTTGCTACGCCACCTTTTGAGACAGTCATATTTCCCTCAATGATGATTGTATCATTTGCGCCCCCATTACTGAGAACACTAATACCCCCGATGGAATTGACAACTGTGGTGCGTTCAGCAAGCCCCCCGTTAGAGATATTAAGGCTGCCCGAAAAGAGTGTGGTGCTGTTTGCTATTCCACCAAAGGAGACATTAATGTATCCTCTTTTTACTGTAGTATTATTTGCAATACCACCGGATAAAATGAGCATGCGGCCATCATTAAGCACAGTACAAATAGCTTCTGTACCGGAATGCAATGTAGCTGATGTTTGGGAAAGGACCAAACCGCTAAATACATTTTTGACAAATGTGACATTAGCCCCATCCGCAACATCCACGTAACCTCCGTTCTCCACGATTTCCTGGGCCATTCCGCCGCTGAAAATAGTTAGTTTTCCCCCGGCGTTGACCGTGGTGTTATTCGCCGTGGTTCCTGAGTGAACAGTTGCGGACATATTGGAGAGGATTAGCCCATAAAAAGAGTTGGGCGCATACGTAACTTCCGCATCATCTTCAACAGAAACATAACCGCCATTTTCTACAACTTCGGTTGTCAAGCTACCGCTTTTGACGAAGAGACAGGCTCCGTTATTGACTGTGATACTGTTTGCTGTGCCACCGCTGAAGACAGTTAATTCTCCCCCGGAGTTGACCGTTGTGCTATTCGCCGTGGTACCGGAGTGAATTGTAGCTGAGGCATTTCCCAGCAACAATTCGTCGATAAAATTAGGAATAAAAGTGACAGCCTCATCGTCTTGAGCAATGACAAATCCACCGTTTTCCACGATCCCGACTGCCGTACCACCTCCATAGATGAAGAGATAGGCTCCGTTACTGGCCGTGATACTGTTTGCCGTGCCACCGCTGAAGACAGTTAATTCTCCCCCGAAGTTGACCGTTGTGCTATTCGCCGTGGTACCGGAGTGAACTGTTGCGGACGCATTTGAGAGAACAAGTCCACTGAAGGTGTGTGATGCGTACGTAACATTAGCCCCGTACTCAACATCCACATAACCTCCGTTCTCTATGACATCTATTGCTGAACCACCAGAGAAGATGTTAAGATGGGCTTGATCATTAACCAAAGTATGGTCCGCAGTACCACCACTGAAGACATAAAGATTACAGTCGCGGTCAATGGAGTATCCAGAAATGAATGCGTCTTTCATCTCAAACGCACTTCCATTATATTCACCATTAATACATGTATTGGGGGCAACATCTAAATCTAAGTGGCCTCCGTTTGAAACAATTGTATTCATTGCTGAACCACCTCTGGAAACATGCATGCTACCACCCGCATTGACTGTGATATTATTCACTATACCACCAGAAGAAATATCTAGACTGTATCCAGAGTCTACCTTGTAATTAGAAAGCCCCCCATCTTTTATCTCAAACGCAATACCGTTGGATGTTCCAGCGATATAGGTGTTCGGAGCGACGGTCAAGAACAAATGTGCACCGGAAGAAGCACTAACGTCCATTGCCGAACCGCCAGATTCAACAGTAAGTTGGCCTCCAGTGTTGACAGTTGTGTTTGTTGTTACGCCACCGTTGGAGATGTACAGAATTCCTCCAGAGTTGATCGTGGTGTTATATACAGATCCTTCTCCAGAGATAACAGCCATATTACCACCGGAATTCACAGTTGTGTTTATTGCTGTTCCTCCTGAGACAACCCTCATGAAGCCATTATTGTCTACCGTAAGCCTTCGCGACGGTCCAGCAAGACATAGACTTCCACGCTTTCAGGAAGGATCGCCTGCTGCATGTACAAGAGCTCATTCAGGAAAGCTCCTTCCAGGTTATTGTCACCGGCCATGTAGATGAAGACACTCCACGTGTTGTCCTTCGCATTGTCGGAGTCCGGTAGACACTGTGCGATCAAGCTATACTCGCTATATTCGTCCTCGTTCGGCGTGTCCACGGTCAAATAGTATTCGCCCTTCTTCAGACCGTACAGGCTAATCTCGGAACCCGTGCCGGATTTCTTGACGTTGCCGTCGGCATCCTTGATGACATACGCCACCCCGTCTTCCCAGTCGCTGCGGTAATCCGTAAGGATGATCTTGCTGCGTTTCCACGCATCGTACTCCAGCGTGATCTTGAACGTATCCGCCCGCGTTTCATCGTCTTTTACTGGTTTTGCGATGGAGAGCCCGTTGATTGTCTGGTTTTCACGGATCGCGATCGGCTCCATGCCTTCGTAGCTGTCCGATGGAATCAGGCTGGAATTCGTCACATTCCAACTCAGTGAGTAATTGTTCGCTACGTTGTTGTAACCACTCACGCGGATGTAGTACTCGCCAATTTCAAATCCATTCAGGCTGACTGTGTCGTCATTTTCCGCAGTCCGGGAGTATGCGACCACTTCGCCGTTGCTGTTCAGGATTTCGAGGTCCAGATCTCCCAGCGACACTTCGCAACTGAGCGTGATGTAGTCATCCGCAGATCCCTTTTCCATGATTGAGAACTTATAGTAATCAACATCCTCATCGTGGATGGAAAGACCAGAAAGCGTTTCTTTGCCGTTCAGGGTATAAAGCTTCGTCGCTTTCTTCAGCGTATTGTTGCCCTCATACTTGTCCGGATTGACCTCGTGTGTGTTCACGTCGAACGAAAGTTGATAATTCCCCAGACCGCCGTTCTTCGCCTTTACCGCCACATAATACACACCGTGCTTCATTCCCGCAAGCGAGATCTGTTCCGTCCCGCCGCTCGTGTTCTGCGAGGTCGCCAGCAGCGTCATTCCGTTGGATCCGTACAGATACAGATCCAGATCCCCGATTTCGTCGTCGTACGTCAGTGTGATCGTATCACAGGACAATCCCTTCTTCGGAAGCTGGAACATGTAGTAGTCCTGGTCATCCGAACGAGAAATCGCAGCATCGAGTGTGATCTGTTTCGAGAGTTTGCCAAGATGATATGAATGCGCCTTATTGTCACCCTTCTCGTAGTCATCAGTCAGCACAATCGGTTCCGGTAGACTATATACTAACTTGTATTCGTTGATGTTGCCCTCGTAGCCTTCGACTTTCACATAATAATCCCCGGCGGCAAGTCCCTTCAGCGAAATACGTTCATTGTCAGTCACGCTCTTTGCATAGTCCAGCTGGGTTCCATTTGCGTCGTACAGATACAGGTCCAGGTCGCCAGCCCACTGCTTGAAGTCTATACCAATATAACTCGACTTCCGGCCAGTGGTTGCCAGGTTGAACTTGAACCAGTCGACGTCATCCGCCGAATCGATCGTTAGCTTCGTGCCGGATGCGGGAAGCACCACGGGAATCGTTTTTGCCTTATCCATGGTATCGTTGTCATAACCGTCCGCAGCATACGTGTGCCCCTCACGATTATTCCAACCCACATCCAGATACATGGTGCCATCGTCATCAATCCTCAGAGTGTAATTGTACCGTCCAAAATACTCTGCATCTCCATTAACCGTACAGTCAGCTATATGGATTCCATTTTCGTCATATAATTCTATTATTCCGTCAAGATCGCCAATAGTCCCGCCATGATATTCCCATTGGTTTGTGTCCCAATTATAGAAACTGGTTGTATCGCCATGTCCAAAACCTCTAGCATTAGATGCAAGTCGATAAGAACCTACTTTTGACAGAGCAACAACTTTTAGATTTGCATTATAAATTCTTGAAAGCTCCCCGACTATTGCTTCGTCCGTAGTCTTCCATTTTGTCATATCCAGTGTGATCGTATGACCATTTGCATCAATCGCGCCACCAATGGAACCCGTTACATAAACATCGCCAATTAACTCTAATCGTTGAGCACCATAACCATAATCGTGCCCGCAGTAGATTCCTCCAGCTGTTACATTTCCTATTTTCCCATTCCTGAAATCAACTGCACTGACAACAGAATCTGTTAAAACACTATTATCATACAGGACAATGATGGATTCCGCTGTCAAATTATTCAAAATGCTGCCGTTCTGTGCACAGACAATCACATCACCCGCGTCCTTTATTTCGACATCCTGCATAGTACAATCGTTTACATAAATATGATAGGTTGTACCTACCAGTATAAAAACTCGAAAATGAAACAGTTGTTTCTTCAGCTCCGCTGCATCTTTTTTTGTTAATCTCTTCTTTCCTTGACAAGAAAGACCACGAAGTATATGCGTATGCCAAATGCCGCTCGCTTTCGGGGCAACGTGTTTTCGCACAGGTCGGGAAGCATGCCCCTGATCGTGGGGAAAGATATAGGGCGGACGTTCATCATAGACGAGGTGATTTGAATTGTCTACTTCTGGCTCACCAAGACCATAAGTCCCGGTAACATCCCGCTTCAACTTGGTTGTATTATTCGCGCAGTTCGGATCGAACATCAAATAAACGACTTTGCCGGGCTTGGAGTCACGCGGGGTAGTTATGGCGCTGCCCTTCATCAGGACATTGCCTTGTTTCCCGAAAATGACCATCGCAGAGGCCCCAAGAGCCAGGGTTGTCTTGCCGACTTTCGCTGGACCATGGACCATGGTGATGTTTCCACGATTGAGGAACGAGCGCACCAGCATCTGTTTCGTGCGGTCGCGTCCATCGTCGGTATTTTCGAGGTTCTCCTCGGGCGCGATCCACGCTTGATCCTGCAGGAAAGCGGTGATTTCACGAACTCTGCGTTGGAATTCCGATTCTGCGATCATTTCGCAACGGCGGACGCTTGGCAGAGAAGACTTGTATGCCGAAACGATTTCGGCAACGCTCTGAACAAATCCGACGTCCGGATATTCCACTTCACGATGGATGAAACACATGGGCTGCTGGTCTCCAAACGTCTTGCGGAGGTACATGTAGAGATCGTGGGTCTCAAGGTACTCTGCCTGGATGATCCGCCCATTTTGATTAGAAATCAGAACGTTCAAGCGTTTCCTCCACGACTTTCACGACAGCCTTCCCCGCGCCGGCATCCGCCTGAAGCGCGAGCAGTCCGAATATGATTCCCAGGCACAGCACACAGAATGTTTTCATAGGATGTCCTCCGGTATGAGTGTTCGAAGTGTAATTATAGTTCATTGTGTCCTCCCTTCGTTTTATCTGAGTTCCTTGACCAGTTCGGCTTTGAGTGTGTTACCGGAGTACTGGTACGTCTGCAGAATGTCGTTCACCCGGGATCTGCTGTCCGACAGAAGCTGGCTCCTCGTTTCATTGATTCCGTCCCGCAGCTCGGATTCGAGGCGTTTCGGCATCACACACGTGACATCGTAAATATCGTATGCGGTTCAGGCAAGTCCGCCTACGGCGAGCACCCCGCCCACGATGTCGCCGACCGGAATCGGACCGTCCGCGGCAGCACAGATTCCCCCGACGCCGAGGGTTCCGCAGATCTTCGCTACGGGCTTCGCGAACAGCTTGACGATCGCGCTGCACGTCTGCCGGAAGAAGATCGCCTCGAACACCACGCCGAGACTCGCGAAAAGTTTCTCCCGCTGGTACTGCTGCGAGTATGCGGCTACATTGTTGATGCACACCAGCATGCGGTCGAGGTCGGAGGGAGGGATCAGCTCCTGCCGGACGTTCTGGTCGCAGGCCGCCGCCAGATCCACTGCATACCGCGCATAACGTTCCTTCAGACACTGGTCCAGCATCTGCAGCGTGTCGCTCGCTGTCCGGTGGGCACGGATGCTGGGCTGGACGATGGGTGCGTCGATCACTTCCATGTAGGCGTCCTGGAAGTCGTGCGTGTCCTTCAGCTTGTCCTTTGCCGCTTTGTAGCTGAGCTTGACGCATGCCTTGAATCCGCACAAATCGTCCACCACGCGCGGGATGGCGTTACGCGCCTGCGAGAAATCGGAGTCGACGTTCGATTCCAGGAGATTCATATACTGTGCGGCAATCCGCGAACAGTCCGCCTGATAGCCGTTGGTCAGTATTTCGATCTGCTGGCGGAGAATCCGGCTGTCATACTTCGGCCCCGAAGCAGGCGTCGCGCTCTCAACGACCTCCGCCTCTTCCGGAATCGACAGGATGACCGGGGCGGTCTTCTCCGACTTTTTCCAGTGGACCAGAATGAACCCGATCAGCAGGACAACCGTACCGATCAGGAAGACGTTGCGTCCGAAATTGCCCTTTTTCTCCTCGGTTCGGACAGTTTCATTGCAAACGACGTTTTCTTTCACGGTGACCTCCTTGCTGTTGTTGTTCGGGACGATGTCGAAATGATTGCTGTTGCGGTTCTTGTTGTTCATATTTTATAAACCTCTCGTTGTTGTTGTCGTGAGAATGGTGGAGCCGACGGGTAACGATCCCGCAAACGGAGATGTGCACTTCGGCTTTCGTCCCCGTCGAAACCTTTCACGGCCCCGTGTCTGATATAGCTAGGATTACATCAGAGGTTTTTTCCGGCAAATCTCCAAAAAGATTGAAAAAAAAATGTCGCATTGCGGATTTGACTGCATCCGGGGCTCGGGGCCAGGCGCCGGAAACAACAAATGAACGCTTGTGCAGCAAGAACTTCCCGAGGTCTTGGTTAAAGAAGATGGAAAAAAGCCGGACGGGGCGAAGCATCATGACGGGATCAGATTTGTCACGCGGGCAGTGGACATTACTTGGGGCAAGTTTTTTTCAGGGGAAATCAAAAAATGTCTTTTTTTCTTTCGAAACAACTTGACAAAAACGATTGAAAGGCTATTGTATGGTAGTGAAACGAAGCATCGCATCCAGTCTGAACGAAGGTGTAACCGGCATCTCAAATACCGATAACGAATTGGCAGAGCCCCCCGAACAAGGAACGACAAGATGTCAGAACAAAAAGACCCCGCTCTTTTTCTTACGCTTGGTGTTATCAACAGAATCGTAGCTGATAAGAAGTATTATGATGGCATTGCCGTCTTTTTGGGAAAAACCTTTTTGCCGTCGATTCTCCAGGATGCGTATATCAGGGCCCGCGTAAAATCGCTGGACGGAATTGCCGGCAAGATCCTGACAAAATATATTGGCCTGAATGATGAGGAAATGATTCTCAACGAGTTTACCGATCTTGTCGGGGTTCGTGTGATCTTTCTCAGGCGGGACCTGGTGGACAAAGCCGATCGCATCATCAGATCGAATTTCGTTGTGGATGATGCGAAAAGCCAGGATGTCGCCGACCGATTGAATGAACGGGAATTCGGTTACCTGTCGAAACACTATATTGTCAGGATCAATAGAAAATGGTTAGATAGCAAACATGCCGGAATCGATATAGAGCCTGACAAAACGATTTGCGTGGAAATTCAGGTCAGGACCTGGCTTCAGCATGTCTGGGCGGAGTTGTCTCATGACAGCATCTACAAGGGAGACCGGGAGATCCCGAAGGGACTGCTGCGTTCCTGGAATGCGATTGCCGCGATTCTGGAGAACACCGACAACGATATCATGGATTGCCTTGACGAACTGGAACGGAATCAGAAGAATAAAGCCTACTTCATCGCGGAAGAAATCGAAAGAAGAATCAGGAGACTCAGAATTATCGCGGAAGTGCAATCAAAGAACTCCGAATACGTCAAGAAAAGCAGTTTGGAAAAAACCGTCAGAGAACTCAACCGTCTTTGTGATTTGCTGAGTGAAAACGAAGAACTCAAGAATAATAATATGGACTTTTGCAAAAAGATTGCCAGAAAAAAGAGGTTTTCTATTTCATCAAATAATCAAAAATCAGATGACGAGTTCCAAAGTGATCCGACAAACCCCAGGAATCTCCTCCGTTATTTGAGAGAGAAAATAGAAGGAGGGGAAATAGATTTGGAAAACAATATCCTGTTGGATCACCTGCTTCACTCTGCAATCCGCAGATGTGATGATATGATAAAAACTTCCTCGGAGCTGCCCTGGGCATTTGCCGGGAAAAGTCTGTTTTTGCTGTTATTGCTCTCCCCGAACGATGAACCGAAAGCCCTGGAAAAATCGATCGATTCCATTTTCGAGGCAATTCTGCGATTGTTGGATCTTTGCAATGTGCGCTCCGTGGCGAACCTCGGCAGCAAGCGGTTTGTTGCCACAAAGGATTCCAGAGAGGCTCTCGAAGAGTTGTATTCCTTTGTTTCCTCGATGGAGTCTTGCGAAAAGGCTCTCAAGTACAAGGAAATCGATTGTAACGGCATAGGATCCGCACCGCTTCTGGGGTGCCTGGAGAAACTCCTGTCATTAGGGAAATACGCACATCTGGAAACACCTTCCGAACAGATTTCGGACATTCCTTCCGTTATTATCGCAGGCGGATGCAACACCCTTCAGGGAGAGGAATTGAATGATTTCAAGGAACTGTTTTCCGCCGTATTGAGAAAAGGAAAGAGTAAAATAGAGTTTTATACGGGTGCGGGACATGTGGGAATCTGTTCTCTTGCGCCAAAGAGACAATCCAAGAAACAAAAACGTTATAAATGGCATCTTTTTGGTGTAGCGAGTGACGATGACAGGCAAAATGTCGAAATGTATTATGATAAGCATTCCATATTTGAAGCTCTCCTGGAGTGGGAGGCTTTGAAGGAAAACCATAAACGCTTCGACGACGTCGCGCTGGTCGGATTCGGTTTGGGAAAGATTTCTTCTCTGGAATGCCGTATTGCCCTTGCGCTGGGAGCCAGAGTCACGGTCATCGGACACAAAAAATATGCTGATGATTTGCGTAATTTCAAGAATAGTCCCTACTGGAGCAGCCATCCGAGTCTGGTTCATCTTCCCCTCATCAGGAACACTGCTCCGCAGAATAAAAGCATTAACGGGAAAAAAGCTGTGAATAGCAAAAAGTGGAAAGATCTTGGTTTCCCGGAACCCGTTATGCTCAGGGTATTCATGCTGTTTCAACCGTATCATGAAGCGGACTACAAATGCGATGAGAGTATCCCGAGCGACTACAGTTTGACACTCCTGATCCATCGTATCAACACCTTAAAAACAAAGGTCGCGCCTCACGACCTTGAGGATTTGGAGGAGCACAAACAGCTTTCCGAACAGCATCGACTTCTCTCCTTCGAAAAGCTTTGGGATGACGTTCCCCAAAAACAGGATCTTCCGGATGAAGTGTCAATTCCGTCTTATGATCCGAAGGCCTTCAGGAGAAAGAAAGATGCTTTGGTGGAATTCCTCAAAAATATCCCGCAGCCCCCAATTAACAAAAAGACTCTTTATGCGTTTGGGGAACGGGAACATGCCCGCTGGTATGTCGAACGCTGGCTGCAGGGAACCCGTTATGGAGACAACAAAATCGACAAGAATGTTCCCGGCTCGAAAAAGAGGAATCCGTGCATGGTGGCATGGTATGATCTGGATGACGATACGATCTTGAAGGACACGGGTTTTCTGAATCGATATGCTATTGCGAAAAGTATTATGAAAAAACATAATGCTTTGATGAAGGCCATAAACCATCGTTTTTCGAAAAAGGCATCCAAATAAAACGAACTGAGGCAAGGATAAGAGGAGAGTATTGTCATGTACGGTTTTTTCCGACGCTTCCTGCGATTCCTGCAAATGGTCGTCGCATGTATCATTAACAAGCAGACGGGACTGCTGCTGGTTCTCATTGGCAGTTTTTGGACAATCGGGGTGGTATTCGCCTACTGCTATCTCGGAGAAAACCATTTTTTCCAATGGGCGTTCTGGCACTTGTTTGACTTGTCGGAGGTTCGGGCAACGCTCGAATCAGATGCCTTCTGGCTGACCAAGATTGTTGCCGGCGTTTTGTATCTGTTTACCTGGGTACTGGGATGCGGAGTCCTGATCAGTATTCTTATTGATGAAAAGCTGGCATGGACAAAACAATACAACCTGGGAAAGATCCCCGCGATATGCACGACTCTGAAGAATCATGTTGTCATCCTGGGATGGGATGAAATGGCATGTTCCCTGATAAACGAGCTGATAAACGGCGAATCCGAAAAAGTCAGAAAAGTTATTATCGTATCCCGGCAAAGCGCGGAGGATATCAGAAAACAACTGTTTCATTATCAAATCGATACGGATTCGACCAAAGCGTCGATCGAGCCGTGGAACGGAGAATATGATTCTCCGGAAATACTGAATCGCATTCAAATCAATACGGCAAAGGAAATCTATGTTCTCGGCAACCAGGATGAGGTGGGACATGATTATCGGGTTCTGGCATTTCTGGACAGTCTGATTCCTGTTCTTGCCACCCCCCAAAAAAACAGGGAATCCATTCTGTCCTGTTATGCCCTGATCCACAACTATTCTCTTTACTGGGACATGATTCGGCAGGAACGCAGTGATGCGGCACAGAAGGTCCTTCATATCATTCCGATCAATTATTATGAAAACTGGTGCAAACATCTATGGGGAATGCAACTGAACGAAACGTCCTATCATTATGAACATTTGTGCAGGGATTTCAATACGGACAAAGATGTTGCTCTGGTGATTGCCGGTTTTTCCATCATGGGGCAAACCATGTTGATCGAGGCTTTGCGTATCGCACATTACACAAACAACAGAAAAACGCATGTGCTTATTATCGATCCTCAGGCCGAATGCTTATGGAAAGGTTTTCTTGCCAGGCATCCGAAATGCACGGAAATTCCGGATATCGTGTTCGGACAGTCCATCAATGACGTTGTCTCCTCAAAGGCCTCTTTGGATATGTTAAGCGTCCTGAAGGAAAAGTATCAGTTGACGGTAGCCCTCACCTATCGGGATACGGATTCCGCGCTTGCCGATGCGATCTTTTTGGAACATCAGTTCGGAAAGGATTTCACGCTTCTTGTCCGGGAAGACATGTCGATTGCAAATATCGCAAACAAAAACAAAGTTTTTTCCGCTCTTTATTCCTGGGGCAATATCTTCTTTTTCGGGAAACGGTGTGACAGCGCATACAATCCCTGGCATAGGGAATTGCTTGCGAAACGATTCCACGACGATTATTTAAGCAAATTACAGGCGAAAATCAAAAGGTCTCAGACCGATTGGGAGATCCTGGAAGAGCAGTATCGCTGGAAATACCGTTATCAAATTGATGCGCTGCCGGAAATCTTTTATTCCGCCGGATTTGAGATTGCCAAGATTCCCCCGAATGAAAAAGGTGCGCTTTATACGTTTTCACTGGAAGACCTCCAGGTGTTGTCCGTCTGCTCTCACAATCGCTGGTGGGCGGATCGCCTTTTGGAGGGCTGGACGCTGGGAGATGTATATGACAAAGAGAAAAAGCTGTCTCCTAACATGAAAGAGTACAAGAATTTGCCGAAAAAATCGCAAGACATTGATTTCCAGTTTATCGAGAAAATCCCTGCATGTCTGATGGAAATCCATTACCAGCTGAAAAAAATCAAGTAACGAATCACGGATCGCCCGTCTGATCTTATCTTAACCTCAACGAGTCAAACAGCAATGAATGAAACATATCTTTTGCTGATGTTTTTCTGCATCATGGCGTTTGGGAACTGGTGCGGAGGACTGAAATATATTGTGCTGACAAAGTCTGTAACAACACTTCTGGTCGCTCTTCTTATTGGAATTCTCTCTATTAAGTTTTTTGGGTTCGGACATGTCCTGAAGGAGGAAAGCTCACAGATCGCTTTTCTGCAGCAGATCCTTTTTTTGCTGTTCATCTGTGCTACGGGATATAAAATAGGACTTGGTATCGCAAATATGAAAGTCGCTACCGCCTGGCGCGGCATGTTGACGGCTTTCATCCTTGCGACACTATCTTTTGGAATGGTTTCTGTTCTGTGGGGTATGAAATGGCTTGACATCTCTGAACTGATCGGTGTTACGGCCGGCGGTGTGACGCAGACCGCAATCCTGGAAATAGCCAAAAGATCCTTGAAGGAGATTCCGGAACAGTTTGACGGGAAGGTCTCTTTCGCCTTTGTCATCACTTACCTGTCCGGCACGTTCCTGACCATTTATCTCTGCCGTTTCCTGCCCCAGACCATCTTCCACCGGAATCTCGTACAAGATGCCGCCGCGGCGGCGGATGATGGCAAAGAACCACACCCCTCCTCGAAGTTCCTTTTGCTGCCGGAGCGTCAAGCGCGCGTTTTCTTCTTTGGCGGAAACCCGCTGTCCATAGAAGCTGCAAGGTCGGAATTGGAACCGATTACTTTACAGGGAATCATAAAAGGCGATAAAGGCAGGCCGGATATATTGGAGCATGGCGATCGTCTGGTTTTGCTTGCGGATCGCTGTCAATTGGCAAAACTCCCCTCATGGGTCAAAAATGAGGATATGACGATCCCATTGGAGATCGCGAAGAGATACCAGTATGTTTCGCAGTCCATTCGTCTGAGAAGGAAGGATGAGTGTACGGTTCAAGAGTTTTTCACGCGCTGCCGGAGCCTGGTTCCCAGCCTTTACATCGAACAAATCACTCGGAACAAATGTGCTGTTGATTGGCGCAACCCGGATGAAAAACTGAAAGAAGGCGACTGGGTGAAGCTTTTCTGCCGCCGGGAGGAGTTGCAGAAAATGGACGGGAAAGTCGGCGTGGTCATCCCCAAAAAAGCCGACACCGATCTCGTGACGCTTGGCGGAGGGATTGCGGCGGGAATCACTCTCGGAGCACTTCTCAACGGCATAGGGATGGGCGCCGGCGTATGTGTTCTGATTGCGGGAACTGTAATGGGATGGATTCATGAAAAGTATCCCAAAAGAGCCGGGTTCCCGCCTCAGGCCGTCCAGCTTTTTTCCGATTTCGGCCTGTTGGGGTTCCTGACGCTCTCCGGGCTGGCGGCATCCCAGACGATTTCGAATCAAATCTTAAACTACGGTTTTCTCGGGTTCCTTCGATCCGGCGGTCGCTACCTTGCCTGCGGCATGGTCATCACCTGCATTCCATTTTTCCTGACGATGCTGATCGGCTATCGTCTTTTCAAGCGAAATATTGCAGTTTTAGCGTTTTCTCTCGCCGGCTGCCGGAGTGCGACTCCGACGGAAAAAGAACTGGAAAGGATATGCGGACAGAAGGCCGGCGGTTATCTGGCGAGTTCCGCATTCATCATACCCTACACATTCGCAAACATCTTCCTTTCGATCATAGGTATCCTGATCGGAAGACTGCTGGGATCCTGATATTCCTGGACTTCCGAATCGCTTTCTCCGAGGCATCACCGTCGTCAATACGGGAGATACGAGAAGAGTCGATTCATCCGTTCCCATCTTTCTTTCTCGCTGTCCGGCAATTCACTCAACAGCGTAAATGCGTCAAGCTGCTCTTTCACTGCCAGATCATAGAACCCCCAAAGCCTGTGAATGTTGGAAAGGCGCTGTTTTATGTCGGCAACATAATGCTTGCATGCGTTGATGTCAAGTTTCATAATGTTCATTTCATCCTTTTTGGAGATGATTTCCTGAAAGATATCCAGACTGTCTTGGAAAGCCTTCTCGGCATCGTTCGGATGACTGAACAGATTGAGCTCCAGAATGCCAAGGACATAAAGCGCGTTTGCGAGCCCCAGCGAAACGAATCCCTTATGACACACGATGTTTTCATCCGCCAGAACCTTTTGAAAGAAAGATACGGATTGTCTGCAACTGTTCAAAGCTTCGTCCGGCTTGCTGATCGCCCAATAATCACAGGTTAAGCATAATGAACTTGTTGCGGCTTCTTCATAATGGAATGGGTTGTCTTTGGCCATGCTTTCATAGATGTCAAACGCTTTTTTCTCTTCCTCGGCGGCTTCGGCAAAATGCCTGTATTTTATCTCCATCAATGCGAAACTCGAGTAATTTTCCGCTAAATCTCTGGTGTATTTTTGAGGAAAGCGTTCGGCCAGACTGCTGATAATTTCCCTTGCCTTCAGGCAGATTCCCTTAGCTTCCTGATAAAATGTCGTTTTTTCGTTCCTGTAATCGATTTCTGCGTATGTTCTGGCGATATGCTCCAGGATCGTCGCCTTAGATCCTAAGTATTTTTGAGAACCGGTATCTTTTATTCTTTCAATTTGTTCGAGGGCGTTCTTATACCAGATTAACGCTTCGGACAACTTGGAATTGAACTCGAACCAGAATGCATATTTCTCCATCATGCAGAACAGCAGGTTGATTTTTTCTGCGGATGGATCCGAATCAACCATTTTTCTCGAATTCTCAATTGCTCTGTAATATGCCTTTTCCTTTTTTTCCGAATAAGCTGACACGGCACCGCTGTCTGTCCTCAACATACTGGAACTCAGCTCATTATATCGAAACAAATCCAGGCCGGAATTAAGAACCCCTTGCTTCGATTTGATATAATCCATATAGATCTTCTGACTTTTTTTTGATTCCTCTTTTTGTCCGGTGGCAAAATACCAGTTCGCCAACTGCATATAACACATAGTCAGACGGATCTTTTTTGTCGGGCTGTCGTCGGGCAGCTGCTCATATAACGCTATGGCATCCGTCATGCTCTTAAAACATTTGCCGTACTGGTTGGTTTCGGCTTCATTGTTTGCGAGCAATGATAACGTATCGGCGGCAACCTCTGTGAAATTGTTTTTCTGCGCATACACGAGCAGATCGCCGGCGAGTGTTTCCGCGTCATCATATAAGCCTGTATCCGAACAGCGTTCCGCCAGACTCCTGACTGTTTCCAGAAACTCAATATTGTTCTGCATGGAAGTACCAATCAGGAAGTATTCGGCCCATCCGCACCATGGGCAGATTTGCAAAGCGGAATCCATTCTTGTATCATCCTGCAGAGCATAATCCAAATAATTCCACATGATACAGGCAACCGCGAATTCTTCTTTGTTCTGGAGTTTATTCTGCAGCACGGCGCGCGTGAGGCGGTGCATTTTGAGCAACGGCCCCTCTCCATTGATGATCCTGTGACGTTTCAGCAGGCCCAGGGCGAAATCATAGGCCGCACCCTGGATCGGGCATTTGTTTTCATAATACGTGACGATATTATTTCCATACTCCTGAATCCACATTCCGATCAGTGCTTTTTCCGGGATTTGTTCCGGAGGAAAGAAGGATGCGATCTGCGCCAGCGTCAGGATTTTTTCTCCGAGCATTTCTTCCCCCTGGACGGATTTCGCCAAAAACATGATCTGGTCGAATGTCGGTTGCAGAAGCGCATCCGTGGAGACGCTCACGGTCTCCGAATCCTTTTCGCTGTTTGTCGTTCTGTGCTGTATTCCGTCGAGAGCGGCATACATGTCGTTGATGTTATTCTTTTTGATCCAGTTCAGCTCCTCCTGGAAATCCCGGCAGTTGAACACTTTTTGCCCGCTGACGATTCGGGCGGCCACAATCTCCAAAGACCAGGCGTGGCATTCCAGCAGTCTGATCAAGCATTTCAACAAGTCGTAATTCCGATTGATGTCTTCTATTTCCTCCTTCGACAACTGATTGTCCGGCATGGACTCCGGCAGCAAAAGTTTTCCATCTTCCATCGGATACTTCGCGAATGGAAAAACGTCCCCGCTCACTCTGCAGAAAAACTCCATTGCATCTTTTTCCGTCAGATTGCCGATGCCGTATACTGCCGAGACGGCATAGGATGTCAGGATTGCTTCATTAATGCGGGTCGTGGCGATCATGTTCAAACCGTCTGGCAGAACACTTGTGCCGCACAAATCCGTCAGCCCTTTCTCGGAGATCAGGCGCAGATTCTTTTCCGTCAAGTTGTCCAGCAGGACAAGAACGCCCCCATTCTCGGCGCGACGCACCAGCATGGTATATACGGCATCCTTTTTCTCTTCCGGTGGGAGTTGGTCGAAATCGTCAGGCAGCCCGATTTCTTTGGGGCTGACTTTCTTTTTGGCTTTGCACCATTCGACAAGTTTGTTCATGGCTTCCGACCATGTTTGGATATTTTCCATCGGGATCAGGAAACGTCCCTGCGGAAAACACTCCGCGTAAGCATCCGCGTAGGCAACGGCAAGTTCGCTTTTTCCCGAGCCGGCCGCGCCTGAAATGACCGGAATCTTCTTACTGCCTGAAAACAATCCGTTCAGATCCGCAAGCTCCTGCAGGCGTCCGACGAAACACCTGCTGATCGGGGGATGAATAGAGGAAAAGCTCTTCCGGGCGGCTTGTCCCGCGTTAAAACAGGCTTGAATCTTTTCCGTGATCCCGATGAGATCCTCCCACTCGATACCGCCATTCCCGGCAGCTTTTGCCGTTTCAAAAAAAGGCTGGTCATGAGCTTGACATATCTTGAGTTCCTTGATATACCGGTCTACGATTATGTCTTCGCTCTCTTTCAGTCTGATATAATAAATCGGACGCACACCCTTGTTCAGGCGACCGTCGTCGATTTCTTTTTCCGCCCACCAGAGTTTCTCCCGCTGGCAGTAGTCGCTCTTGAGATAGTTGGGCGAAAGAAGATAAATGAATACGACACATTTCCGGATGTTTTTGCGGATTTCAGCATTCCACGCATCACCCCAGTTCAACGCATCGTTATCCAGAAACACGCGGGCCTTCCTTTGGATCTTCGTTTCTTTCTCTACGACAACTACCGTTTCTTCGATAGCCTGTTTGATTTTGGAGATCAGAGCTGCCTGAACTTTTGTTCTGGCATCCGCATGTGCATACGAAAAAAAGATGTCATAGGTGTTTTCTTCCATAATTCTCTCCGTTGTTAAGCTTGTGATTTCATATCAGATCAGAAATGAGCAGGGCTGAAAGGACGGTGAATCATTGCACGATTCATATCAATATGTTTTTTTTTCCTGGTCAGCTCGTCCGCGAGGCTTCCCTCGCGGTATTGCGTCCGACCGCAAATGAGTCTGACGCCAAAAAGTTCTCCATGCGGACTCGCCGCAGGCAGCGGAGTGTCGAACACTCAAGCTGAAACTGACAAATCCATTCGACGTCATCAATTTCTATGGAATATTTGTTTCCTGATTGCAATACTCAGCAAAGATATGTTTAGCATCAGCGGTGGCAAGCCACTTTGTAATCTCCTTGATTCCAGACTGGCGAAACCCTTTTTCCAGTGCTTCCTGCATGGGGGAACGGAGCAGTTCACATTGTACGACTCGTGGATAAGGCTTATAGCCGTCCAGCTGAGAAGAATCAAACGACAGACGTTCGGCCGCTTTCCCGAATTCAGGATCGGATTGCCCGTAATACACTTGTTTGATTCCGGCCATTCCCATTGCCGCGGCACACATGGCACATGGTTCCAGTGTGGTATAGACGATACAATTGTTCAGATTGAAACACCGGTGCTTCGAAATATAGTTTTGGATAAGCCGCATTTCAGCGTGTTGTGTGCAATCCTGTGTTTCGATGACGGAATTCAATTCCCTGGACAAAATGACGCCGTTGGAGTCGACCAGGACAGCTCCGATGTTGTATCCACGCCGCTTGTCGCCGGACTCCACTGATTGCCAGTGATCGAGAACATGTCGGTAAGCTTCCGTCATGGGATGCGGATTCGAGGTCCGGACAGCGGATCTGCACCCCGTCAGAAACAAAGCGGACAGAAGAACGATGAAAAAAGCTTTATTCATAAAGCCAGGGGAGATTCTTTCTGTCTGTTTCTTCATCAAGGGAAAAATCACAGATGGTTATGATATCCTTTAATCTCGGAAGAACCGATTTCCCGTTTTGAGGTGTTTTCCCGTTGTCCTCTTCGATCAATTTGAACAAGCTGGCCTTGAACATATCGATCTCCTTTGTCATGTAACGGGATTCCTGATTGTCGTCAATGGCATCATCCTTGATTGAAAGAATCTTCTTGGCTGTCTTATAGGACGAAAGGATCGTGGTCGGAACGTCAATAATCACAAGCTTCGACTCGGATTCTATATATTTGCAGGCAAATCCGATGGATCTTTTGGTGTCCGCGATCGTGCAATCCGCAAAAATATGATACTTTTTATTTCTATAGATCTTGTCAGAACAGAACATCCTCGTCTTTTCAAGGACATCGGAATCTTTGTTCCATGCCTGTTCGTTCGGCAGTAGAAGCCGGAATTCGATCTTGTTCAGATCCTTGAATTTATCGCTCGACAACCCGTCCGGGATAATAAGCTTGACTGCCGGTCCGCTGCTTCCTGCGGCAGGACTGTTTTGATTCGCATAGGCTTCCAGGTCGAAACTCATGGCTCTGATAAAGTTGTCTAGATATCCGCTTGCAGTCGCACAGGAGGCCCCCACAACAACAGGAGCATAAATGCGGGCTTTTTCCTTGATGTAAGCCTCAATGTCGTTGGCCAGTTTCCGGATATCGTCCGCGTTGTTGAAAGCAAAAGCCTCCAACTGGATATTATTGATGTTCAGCTCCGTACTATGATGATTCTCGTCCCTTCTTTGAGCCTCTTCTCCATATCCGCGCAAATCAGCCAGAAGCCTGACATCACTCTGATGCAGCAGGATGACGCGTGTCTCCCCCAGAGCCATACAGCACATTCCCAGCTCGAAAACCACATTGTCTCGCATGATGAACGCATCTCGTTCTTTCATTTTGTCCGGATCGGCATTCCTGATGACGGCTTCATCCCGGAGGATATCATCGCGTCCAGCGACAATAATTGCAAAATCGAAAGACGGAATTCTTTTCGTCAGAAAATTAAACAGAGGATAGGACCTTTCTTTCGAATAATCTTTTCCGAAAAGCGCTGTAAAGTATTTTTTCCAATTCGTGATGGATATGGTTTTGGATTCCTTGAAAACCGCCTCCAAGCGTTGGACGATCTCAATACTTTGCGAGGAAGAGAATACGATGACATTCTGTTTGCGCATAGCAGGTCTCCTTAGAAGGTTCAATTATTTCGTTTTTGATTGAAGGTTTTTTTCGTCTCAATAACGAATACGGCTCTTCACACCTATAAAATAGCATTTTTGTTGATATTGTCAAGACTTTCTTTGTTGGGAAAAACCATTTTTTTCTGTTTTTTCTATTCGTCCGCGGAGACATCCTTCGATCCTGAGCTCAAACCAGATTATTCCACATCCGGGGCTCCGTCTTCTTTCTCCCGTAAAGCCAACACTCCCGACACAACTTTTATTCTTGAGGCCCCTGACCTCATCTATCCCGAAACGATCATGTGTTTTATCCGTTTGGACGAAGTGTTTTCAGACTCAGCAGCAAGCTTCACGGGGTTCCCCCGGGATAAATATATCCGCAGTCTTTTAGCCTCTTGTCTTCTCCGCGCTCCACCAGACGAATGGAACAGTTTGCGGGACGCTTTTCATGGTAAAACCATTCCAAAGAATAATGGAACATCTTCATCAGCATGACCTTTATCACGGCTCCATGTGTCACGATAAACAGATTGTCGAATCGATCACGGTAGATGCTTTCCATAAAAGTTGAGACGCGCACAAAAACGTCCAGCGGAGATTCTCCTTGCGGAAGGCGGCAGAAAAACTTCCCTCTTAGGGAATTCTGCCTGATATCGGTATTATGTGTTTCCGCGGGCGCTATTACATCCCAGTTCTCCCTGGCAATGTTGTCGAACAATCCCAGATCGCGTTCAACCAGTCTGGGATCCTGGTAGTCGCGAAAAAATCGAACATGTTTTTTGATGGCCGCCGCGGTCTGTTCCGCACGCAGATAAGGACTTTCCCATAAGGCGGAAAGACCCATCGGAATATGATGGTCGTCCAGATACTGTTTTAAAAAAAGTCCGGCTTCATATGCCTGCTTTTCCCCCAAAGGAGACAATGGAACATCCCCGTCAAAGATGTCCTGATTCAATGTCAGTCCGATGTTTTGCAGAGATTGACCATGGCGAATCAGAAAAACGCGTTGTATTGCTGTTTTTTTGTTCATACATCCGTTCCTGTGTGATATATTTGATAAGACCATTGTCCGTGATTCAGTTCCAGGACGGCATGCCCCCGTGTGCTTGTCGGTAAAGTCAGGACATGACAGTTCGAGGGTAGGACACGTTCATCCCATTTGTGCTTGTGTCCGCAGATCGCAAGAACCGGATCCAACTGCTGAACAAGCTGCATGAGCTCCGTACTCTCATAGGGCGGACAATGTGTCAGCAGGATCCGCGGCTTTTGGGGATTGTACCCGTTCATGACTTTGTTTCGGAGACTCCGGACATTGCTCCCGGAGACATGATATCCCTCGGAGTCATAGCTGTCTCCTTCGTTGATCTCTCCCCCCAAACCGCAAATGATAAAACCCTCCAACTTGATTTGCGTATTATCATCCAGGATGGTTAAGTTGCGAGGAGAGTGATTCATAAGACGGAAAAAAACTTCCGGATCTTCATTGTTCCCGGGAACTGCGTAAACAGGGATGGAAAAGTGTTTTTTTCCGGAATAATACTCGTCAAAACTGCCGTATGTACGGTATTCTATGGCAAGTTTGCGCAAATGCTCCATGTCCATCTCCTCAATGGAGGAGAGAATGCCGGACGGGATTTGCGAGGCATGACGCAATTGCTTCAACAGCCTGTCGGACGAAAAACGCTGCACGCTCTCGGACGTATAAAAACAAAAATCCCCCAGATGGAAACAGCATTCCACGCTGTGTTCCTTTGCAAGCCGGTTCACATCATCCAGTCGGCCGTGCGTGTCACTGATAAGAAGGATCCTCATGGTTTGATTTCTAGCGGTTCATAAGTTCAGAGTGAAAAACGACCTTATCGTGCCCTGTCCCCTTTTGGGCTGGACTTTTTTGATATGATTGAGGGGAATGATCATGCTTACTATAGCAGGCTTTGACCGGATGTCAAGCCTGATCCCGAAAAAAGAATGCTGTGAGACCTTGAAACATTGAACTCCCATGAGGCGGATAAAAGACCTGTCCTGCCTCTCGGGATTGCCCGTTTCTTCGCCTCGCCCCCTGTTCAGATTACGACTACGGGAAAAACGGAAAACGGCTGCGCAACGAATCCAGGGAAACCGGGAATTGCCACGCTGTTTTCGCCTGAAGAAACTCACGATATTATACTCTGCGTAGAATTTTCGTGGATGATATTCAAAGTGTCCCTCAAGGCGTTCTTCCATGCAGGACACGGACCTCGTTTGGTTTTGTTAAGCTGAACAAGACCACTTGGACAACGGTTTTTGAGGCGGAATCCCCTAAAAATCCCCTAAAAGAAGCTTTTTCTTGAAGATTCCCTCCCTTTGTCAATGAGAAAACAGACAGATTTCCCCTCACTGGAAAGATTCTTGTCGCTGATTCGACATCCGGGGATAGCCCATGGAATGGTTCCCCCTCTTGGAACACAAAAATCTCCTATCCTTCGAGCTCGACGTTGAGCTCAGAAGTTTTAGGGGATTTTTAGGGGATTTATGTCACGAAAGCAGGAAAAATCAGGTTTTGTCAGTTCCTTTTAAAACGATTCTTTCCCCCCTCGAATGAAGGCAAAAAAATGGTCGACCGGGCAGGACCGAACCGGCGCGACGCTATTTGAGGTGAGAATATGCTCACCCCTCTTTTTCTCCGATTGTTTTCGCGTTTCGAAACATCGTCCTCTTAAACTTTTTCAGCATAAACGGAGAATAAAACCGCGATTTTTGAGCATAAAAGTAGTGAGGTCGAGGTTCTTATTTATCGATTTGCAAGCGAATCATCGAAAAATGGTTCCCGGCAATGGATGCATGGTGGAGGTTCAAAAGGTCATAAGTTCACGACTCGTTGCAACCACTGCTGCAGAGCCTGCCGGAAAGGATGGTCCTGTTCAAAAGAGCATGGAATAAAAACCTGCAGAAGCAGAAATTATACTCCAATATTTAATATACACCAAGCATAGATAATTTCAAGTCAAACTCAACTTCTTTTCAAAAAAACGACCAAGCACATAATCGGCAACTTGGCGGGATTTCATTCGGCAACTTGGCGTGTTTTCATTCGGCAACTTGGCGTGTTTTTATTCGGCAACTTGGCGATATTGGCATTCAAGTGGTATCCGGATAACATACTTGCAAAACCCTGGAACCGGTGCTATATTGATAGCCAACCAACCACAGGATACCAGCACACGATCCGCGTGTTGTTCGCCGGGTCGTATTTGAGCTCGCCGGAGATATGGATCATGTCCGCCGGGAGATTCACCAGGGTACGACTGAACTTCTTCTTCAGCACGATGTCCCGGTCGGCGGGGGCCGTGTCGCGGTCGAAGAGCTCGGCCGCACGCGACCGGCTCCGGCTCCTTCTTCTACTCCACGCTCGGCCTCACCAACTACAACGACCCCGTGTGCAGAAGACTCCTCTTCAACCTCATCGAGTACGCTGCCGGACGCGACCGCTCCGACATCGTGGATCGCCGCAACGACTGAAGGCGACAAACTCTGATCGGATCGGAATGAACGGCGGGCTCCCCTGCCCGCCTCAAAAAAAATCGTCCGCCCGGACTTCCCGCTGAAAGGATGGCCGGGCGGATCTCTTTTTCGGTACGATTCAGACGAGGCGGCGGAGCGCCCCGTAATCCAGCTTGGAATTGTGCCGGGGATCGCGCGGGATATGGTCGAGCCGGACGAGGCGGTCG